>Ga0208357_1002300_pt1 | contig 12792 bp, 9 predicted proteins | sample NGESurdeep092012_6_FD_184487 | JGI IMG/M metagenome (GOLD analysis project Ga0208357, IMG submission 184487) | Arctic peat soil microbial communities from Barrow, Alaska - NGEE Surface sample F52-2 deep-092012 (SPAdes) | ecosystem: Environmental > Terrestrial > Soil > Wetlands > Peat ... | reverse complement strand
TTTTTTTAAGAACCAACAACCTTGTTCTCGGCAGTGTGCGCCAGCCGTATCAGTCAACTCAACCAGACGAGCAAAGCCTATGCTCGCCTCGATACGTGTGGAACTTGCCTTGCGCGTCAACCAACATAGTAAAAGTTTTTTGGTTCTTTTTTTCAAAAAAGAACCGCTTCCTTCCTGACCTTTACCTGAATCCGTTAGTTAACCGTGTTCAACACGTCGCCGATAATGCCGATCATCTCGTCGATATGCTGTTTCTGCGCAATGAGCGGCGGTGAAATCGCGATGATGTCGCCGGTAACGCGCGTGAGCAGCCCGGCATTGTAGCATGCAACGAATACGTCGTATGCGCGTGCGCCCACGGCGCCGGGCCGCGGGGCGAGTTCCACGCCGGCAACCATGCCGAGGTTTCGGACGTCTTCCACCGAGTCGATCACGCGGCCCAGATCGGACAAACGCACCGGCGCGCCCTTGCGGTAGACGACGATAAGGTTCCTGTAATCCTTCGCCTCGAGCAACTGATCGGTCACCAGCAGAGGAGTGGTGATCCGCGCATTATCGAGCGAGCCTTTGGGTTTGTTGGCGTTGGCATTGGCCAGAAAGCTGCCAATCTGATCCAGCCCCACGTTGTATTGAGAGACAGGCTGCGGATTCACTTCCACGCGCACGGCGGGCAGGGAACTCCCGCTTACCTGCACCTGGCCGACTCCCTCGATCTGCGCCAGCTTCTGCGCAAACACGGAAGACGCAACGTCGTACAACTGGGACCGCGGCACCACTTTCGAGGTCATGGCGAGAATCAGGATCGGCTGGTCCGCCGGGTTTTGTTTCTTGTAATGCGGGTTCGTGGGAAGGTTTGCCGGCAGATAGCCCGCGGCCGCGTTGATCGCAGCCTGCACGTCGCGCGCCGCAGCGTTGATGTCGCGGCTCAGGTCGAACTGGAGGGTTACCTGGACAGCGCCGACCGAACTCCGCGACGTCATCTCCGTGACGCCCGCAATGCGCGTGAACTGCTTTTCAAGCGGCGTGGCGATGGAGGCGGCCATCACCTCCGGGCTCCCTCCCGGAAGACTCGCCTGCACGTTGATGGTTGGAAAATCCACCTGCGGCAGCGCCGCCACCGGCAACTGAAAATAAGCGATGCCGCCCGCAAGCGTGAGCGCGACCGTCAGCAGCGTGGTGGCGACCGGCCTTTCGATGAAAGGTGCTGAAATACTCATTCCAGTGTCCTGCCAGTATATGCAAGAATTTCGCCGGGCGCGACCCATGTATCGGACACATGTGCCGGACATCAAGATGCCGGATATACTACGGCCTTAAACTTAAGGAAGACGGAATATGACACGCCCCCTCACTCTTTCGGCCGCCCTCTGCACAATTCTGCTGGTCTTCCTGCCGAATGCTCCGGCGCAGAATCGCATGAGCTTCCCGCTCGTGTCGCGCGACAGCGGCCATATTGCGCTTGGCCTCGCGCTGCGCAAACTCGATGTCTCCGGCACTTTCATGCAGGCGCCCGCGCACCCCGACGACGAAACCAACGCACTGTTCGCCATGTTCACTCACGGCATGGGGCTCCGGTCGATCGATCTGCAGAATAACCGCGGCGGTGGGGGGCAGAACGAGATCGGGCCCGAACTCTTCCGCGACATCGCCGTGCTGCGAACGTCCGAGTTGCTCGCGGCCCACCGGCTTGACGGCGCCGAACAATACTTTACCCGCGCTATCGATTACGGGTACTCCTTCGACCCACAGGAAGTCATCTCAAAATGGGGCTGGCACGATATTGTCGGCGACTACGTCAGACTGATCCGCGAGCTTCGCCCGGACGTCGTGCTGACCATGAACATTCAGGGCCGCGGCGGCGACCGTGCGCACGAAGCCACGACGATCCTGGTCCATGAAGCATGGAAGGCGGCGGGCGATCCGGCCATGTATCCCGAGCAGCTTCGCGAAGGCCTACGGCCCTGGCAGCCGAAGAAGCTCTACTTTGCCGCGCCTCCGCCTCGTCCTGCCGAAGGAAGAGGTGGGGCGGGAAGAGGACGCGGCGCCGCCGCCCAGGACACGACACTTACTCGCGTCGACACCGCCGTCTATGACCCGCTTCTCGGCCGCACTTACTCCGACATCGGGGCCGACGCCCGCGGCAACCACAAATGCCAGGGGATGACTGCACTGCCGCCACTCCCCGGAGCCCGAGGCGGTCGAGGCGGCCCGGGCAGAGGGGGTCCAGGCAGTTACCAGCTGGTCGAATCCACCATCCCGGGGCAAACGGAAAAGCACGAGACCTCGCTCTTCGATGGCATCGATACCAGCCTTGCGTCGCTCGTGCAATTCGCCGGGCCTAATCCGCCTGCGGGTCTTACCGCGGGCATCGGCGCCATCGTTACAGAGGCGAAGCGCGCCCAAAGCGCGTTCGACGCAGGCAGCGACGCAGCCACCGCCGCGCCCATCGAAGCCGGGCTCAAGGCCGTCCGCGCGTTGCGCGCGCAACTGGCCTCCATCGGTCTGAGCGATTCCGCCCGCTATGAAATCGACTTCCGGCTCGCCCTGAAAGAGCGCGATTATGAGGATGCCGTCCTCATTTCCCATGGCTTGACTTTCGATGCGGTGGCGGACGACGGGCTCATCGTCGCCGGGCAACCCGTGAAACTGTCGCTGCTGGCCGTGAACCGGGGACCGTCGGACGTCAGCATCGCGAGCGTTGCCATTGCGGGTTTCGACACTCCGGGCAGTTGCACTGCCGGGCCCGTCAAGACCAACGCCGTCTTCACGTGTTCCGTGGAAACACATGTCCCGAAGGACGCTAAGCCCACCACCCCATATTTCACCGACAACTACTGGAAACATCCGGAAAACCAGGCCATCGACATCTTCGCGCCGGGCGTGCCGTTCGGCGTACCGTTCGCCCCCACGCCGTTCCGGGTCACGTTCCACGTCAAGGCGGGCGATGTCGAGGTTTCGCGCGAACTCCCCGTGCAGTTCCGCTATGTGAAAGACATTTACACTGGCGACAAGCGCATGGAACTGAACGTGGTGCCTGCGTTTTCGCTGCGGATTGAGCCCGCGCTGGCGGTGATTCCCGTGGCCAAACCGGTCATGCGCGAAGTTCGCGTGTCGGTCACCAACGGAACCAAGGGCGCGGCCGGAGCCAGCGTGGCGCTCGCTCTGCCCGCCGGATGGAAAGCCACTCCCGCGAGCGTGCCGCTCAGATTCACGCATGAGGATGAATCGTTGTCCGCCCGTTTCCAGGTCAGCGCGCCCGCGCAGACGAAGACGGGCGATTACACCCTGCGCGCCATCGTGACTTCACCCGCCGCGGGCAACGAACAATTCACCACCGGCTATCAGGAGATCGAGTACCCGCACGTCGAGCGAAGGCAGGTCATCAAACCCGCCGAGATCGCGCTCAAAGTGATCGACGTGAAGACCGTGCCTGGCTTGCGCGTGGGCTATATCGACGGCTCGGGCGATCAGGTCCCGCAGGCCATCGAGCAACTGGGCGCGAAGCTGACTTTCATTACTCCGGACGAACTGGCCGGCGGCGACCTCTCGAAGTACGACGTGATTGTAACCGGGGTCCGCGCCTACGAACGCCGCGACGATCTGCGTGCCTACAATCACCGCCTGCTCGAATACGCGGCGCGCGGCGGCGCCGTGATCGTGCAGTACAACAAGATGGAGTTCAACCAGGAACAGTACGGGCCTTACCCCGCGAAGGTGAGCAACAACCGCGTGGCGGATGAACTGGTGCCGGTCAAAATCCTGGTCCCGGCCGATCCGGTCTTCAACTTTCCCAACAAAATCGGCCCGCAGGCATGGGCCGGATGGACGCAGGAACGAGGCCTTTACTTTCTTGGAGAGAAAGATCCGAAGTATATCGATCTTGTGTCAATGGTGGATTCATTCAAAGACAATCCGGGAGTAAAACTCGGGTCTCTGGTGGAAGCGAAGACCGGCAAAGGCCACTGGATCTATCTTGGGCTCGGACTATGGCGTCAGTTGCCGGCCGGGACTGGCGGCGCTTATCAACTGCTTGCTAACCTGCTGGCGCTGGGGCATCGGTAGGTCGGCCTGAGCTGGCGGCACTTCGACGAACCAGCCCAGCCGCTGTTGTAACCGCCTGGTGGATTCGTTGCTCCTGCGGGGGGAAGTCCGGGTCGAAGGTGCACAGGACGTTGCCGGTGAAGTCAAAACATCACACCCCAGCCGCCGAAGTTCCGTCACGACCTGCAGGGGATATTTTCGGTGGAATAGAAGCGGGCGATTTCAGGCGGTTTCGTTCTCGCGAATCCGCGCCTCCATGTCGGCAGCGTGAGAGCGGGCATACGCCCATGCGTTGGCGAGGTCCACTGCCCGGAGAGACGGGTATGCGGCGAGCAGCGCCTGTTCGCTCGCGCCCAGACGGCGTGCCTGCTCCAGCAGCCAAACCGGAATTCGAGTCCGAACAATGCACGGTTCGCCCCCGCAAACGTCAGGACGGGAGTCAATTCCCGGAAATGCCTCGGGAAGTTCCTGCGGTACCCACTCAGTTCGCCATGCCACTTACATCAATTGTCGCTGAAGACAACTGCCTGGAATTACCAGAGCAGCTTCAAAGCGAATTGAATTTGCCGTGACGTAGTGGCCGTGCTCGTAATTACGCCCGCCGTAGGCGAAACCCCCGTCGGCGTGAATACCACCGCGTTCGGCGTATTGAAGTTAGTGTGGTTCAGGACGTTGAAGAACTCGGCGCGGAACTGCAGGCGAGATCTCTCGCGCAGCGGAATCTCTTTCAAAAGCGAAAAGTCCCACGTTGCCAGACCCGGTCCGATCAGCGTATCTCTGCCCAGGTTCCCATAGAAGCCGCTGCCGCTCGGCGGCGCGAGGAAGGCCGCGGGATTGAACCACTGGTTCGGATTGTTCAGGATCACCGGACCGGTAAATGCCGGATTCACAAAAGGCCGCACCGGATTGCGCGTGTCGCCGTTATTCGAAGGGTTGTAGCTGAGTTGCGGGGTGAAGGGGAACCCGCCTTGCCGGGTCACGATTGAATTCACCGTCCAGCCGCTCGTGAGCAGGTTGCTTTTCCCGAAGGGCAGAGCATACGTGGCATTGATCGCGGCCACGTTTCTGACATCGAAATTTGCGAGGCCCCGATCCGCCCGAAGATTGAAAGGATTCGAAGCCAGCGCGGGCTCGCCGCCGGAAGCGGTGGCATTCAGGGAATCGCCATCGTCAATCGTCTTCGACCGGGTGTAAACGCCCCGCACCGAAAGACCGTTGCTGAAGCGATGGTTCAGATCCACCTGCAACGCATTATAGGAACTGTCGCCAGCTGAGAAGTAAGTCCACGTGTTGGCGATGCTTGGATTCGGCTTGGTTGCGGTGGGCACATAGTAAGTGCCGGCGGGTACCGCGGTGCCCGCGATCCCGGCGGGAAAAGTGGAAGGATAGTTAGCGGGGCACGGCGACGCGGGACAGATCACCGGAAACGGTTCGTTCGCATCGATACCGATAATTTCGTGATATCCGCGAGAGCCCACATAGCCAACGGTCAACGCGGTATTGGCGGTCAGCTCCTGCTGTACACGGAGCGACCAGGAAATGAGCGTCGGAGTTTGCAGATCGGGCTGCACGCCGCCGGGCACCAGGCGCGCGGTGGACGGGATCGGCGCGGACGTGGCGAGAGGCAACTGGGAAACGGGGACGTTCGGCAGGCTCCATGTCGGGTTGTAGGGCGCGTTCTGGTCGGTGCGGTAGCCAAGGGCGTCCTGCAGGTCGTTATACATACCGAATCCGGCGCGGATGACGGTCTTGTTCGCTTTGTGGAAAGGGCTCCATGCCAGACCGGCGCGCGGCTGCGGCAGGAACTTTGCATTGTTCACGGTGAAGACCGAGTTGCCGACGGTGGGCTGGCTCGAAATGACCCTGTTTGGGTAAGTGTAGTTCGACGCGCGGCCGTTTGCCTCATTCCATCCGGTGGAGAATTCATCGCGGAAGCCAAGCGAGAGCGTCAGGCCCGGGCGCAGGCGAATCGCATCCTGAACATAGAAAGCCCCGAACCACGAACGCCAGTTCATCTCTGTCGGGGTGGGGTCATAGAGCAGCGTCCCGACGGTCCCCGCCAAGAACGTTTGCAGACTGGTGAAGGTCGCTTGTCCGTACTGGCTGAGAGCGAGCATTTCATTCGATTGCAACCGCTGGAACCATGCGCCGGCGGTGATTCGGTGGCGCCCGTACGTGTAGGAAACACGGTCCTCCCAGGTATATAGATTGCGGGCCACATGCAGATTGCTGCCGTTGTTACTGCCGGCAAGGCTGAGCTGAGCGGTAGGATTCGAGGCCGCGCTGCCGCCCACAACCAGTGCGCCGATCGGGTCACCCGTCAGGAAGCCGGGAAGAGACGCCGCCGGAGAACCGGGCGTGGGCTCTCCCGTGAAGAAATAGCCCGCCCGCGAATACCCGGCGCGGAAGGTGTTGAGCAGCGCGGAGGAGAAGACATGCGTCTCTTCAATGCTCACGACCTGTTCGCGCAGGCTCTCGACGTCGGTGCTGTACGAGTTGGTGCCGGTGGGGGTGAAATCCGCGCTGTCGTCGATGGTATACACGGCGGACAGCGTATCTTTATTCGAAAAAATGTGATCGAGGCGCGTCGTGCCGAAATCGTCCCGGATGGTTTGCAATGGGCTGTTGAAGGCCTCTGAAATTCCACCGAAGCCGGATGCGCCGGGCGTTGCCACGGGCCACGCCGAGATCAGGGGCGAGACGCCCACGAAGGCGAGGCCGGATGCGGGACACGGACTGGGCGCCGGGCTGACCAGCTTGCAGGGCAGGTAGCCGTTCCGCGCATTGTTGTCCGGTACCAGGTCGACGCCGGTCTGATGCAGATGCTGGAGGAAACCTTCGTAATTCGCGAAGACGAACGTCTTGTCCTTTTGGATCGGTCCACCGATCGAGCCGCCGAACTGGTTACGCTCGAAGCCCGGAACCGAAGCGCCGTCGAAGAAATTGCGCGCATCCACCGCGTTGTTGCGCAGGTATTCGAACACGGATCCATGGAGCTGGTTCGTGCCGGACTGGGTCACGATCAAAACCTGGGCACCCGGACGCTTGCCGTACTCCGCATCGTAAGAATCGCGCAGCACGTTGAATTCGCGCACCGCGTCCACGCCCAGCAGTTGCTGGCTGGTGCCGCCCGGCTGCATGTTGTTCTCGGCCGCGCCGGTGAATTCAATACCATTCAGCAGAAAGAGATTCTGTTGCGGCCGATTTCCCGAAACCGCGAAGTTATTGCCCACGGTGGAATTCGAAACGCCGATCCCGCCGGTTTTGGCCGCGGTGTAATTCACGATTCCGGGGTTCAGCGTCAGCAGTTCGTCGTAGCTGCGGCCGTTGAGCGGCAAGTCTTTCACCTGCTCCTGACCCGCCACGCCCGAGATGTCCGCGGTGGTGAGGCCGACCACCGGAGCGTCACCGTTCACCGTAACCTGCTGAGTGGGCTCTCCCACCCGCAGATTGAGATCCACCGTGGCATCCTGGCCTACCACCAGCCGCACTCCCTTGCGCAGTTCTTCCGTGAACCCCGCTTTCCGCGCGCTGACCTCATAGTCTCCCGGCGGCAGAGAGAACAAACGGTAAGCCCCCGAATTATCGGAAACGGCATCGCGGGTGGCACCCGTGTCCGTGTCCCGGGCCGTCACGTTCGCGGCGGGAACCACGGCGCCGGACGGGTCCGTGACTGTTCCCGAGAGATTCGCGGATACCTGAGCGGCGAGCGGCGCGACTCCCGCCAGAAAGACGAGGAAAACGGTTACCGGTCTCATGTGTGTCTTTTAAAAAATTAATTGTAATGCATAGCAGACAATGAAACGCGGCCGGGCCGGATCGTGATAAAGTTTTCGTGGGAAAAGGAGGCATAAAAATGCAGCATGGACATAATCGAAACGGTTTCGTGTTCGGGTTTGCGATCGTTGCGGGTCTGGGCGCACTGGCTCCATTCGCTTCCGCGCAGGCTCCGGCGGCAAAGCCGTTCACGGTCCACGAATTGAGGCCCAACTTCTACTGGGTCGAAGGCGGGGGCGGAAACAGCGGAGTCATTGTCGGCAATAAAGGCGTGCTCGTTATTGACGCCAAGACCACTCCCGCGGGCGGCGCGGAATTGCTGGCGGATATCGCGAAGATTACACCGAAACCCGTGACCACGGTCATTCTCACGCACAGCGACGCAGATCACGTGAACGGGCTGGCGGCCTTTCCCGCGGGCCTGAAGATTATCGCTCACGAGAACAACAAGAAGGAGCAGGAAGCCGCGATAGCCGCCGGTGGCCGCGGCGCGCCTCCGGCAGACCGCCTTCCCACGGAGGTGGTGACGAAGGCCCGGGAAGGCATGAAGATCGACGGCGTTAAGGTGGAACTTTACCACTGGGCGCCGGCGCACACGAGCGGCGATCTCATCGTTTTTTTCCCCGATGAGAATATTGCGTTCACCGGGGACGTTATTTCCACCACGCTTCCCGACCCGCTCATTCACCTTGAAAAGAACGGATCGTCGGAAGGCTGGATTGAGAACGCGAAGGGAATTGTGAGTCTCAACGCCGACCAGTTCGTTCCCGGGCATGGCGACGTCGAGACGAAGGCGGCCGTGCAGAAACGCCTCGACAGCGCGGAAGCCAAGCGGGCAAAAATCAAGGAACTGGTGGCACAGGGGAAATCGCTTGCGGAGATCAAGGCCGCGGTAGGGGATCCGCCAGCCACGCCAGGCCGCGCACCGAGGTTTGCCACCTTCACGGACGTCGTCTATCGTGAACTGACGAAGAAATCGTCCTGACTCAGCCGCCCCCGATTATTCCTGGCCGTCCTTACATGGCGAAGTGGGCGGCCAAAGCCTTGCCAATCACGAACAGAGCACCGAGGACGATTATCGGAATCACTGCCACGCCCAGGACGAAGCCGAGAATTGAGAGAGAGGCGATGCTGAACTGCGGTTTCATAAGTTTCAAAATCTCCTGCTGTCTTCTAAGGTACAGCACGGCGCTGTCTGGAACGGGAACTGTTTGACCTGGGATCCGCGGCACGCCGCGGGTTCGCAGCTGCAGGCCCGGCGGGCAGCAATAAAAACGATCAACGACAATAGGGAGCGAGCCATCCCATGACGATGCTGCGGTACTGGCTGCTCGCGTTCACCTCAATCTTCGTGCTGGTCGATCCGATCGCGGCCGTGCCCACGTTCCTCGCGATGACACACGGATCGGACCGCGCCCGCAGACGCCACATGGCCGTGCGCGCCGCATGGACGTGTTTCCTGGTGCTGATAACGTTTTCGCTCGGCGGCACCCTGATTTTTGAGTTGTTTGGAATTACGCTCGCAGCCTTCAAAATCGCCGGGGGGTTGATTCTGGGGCTTATCGGGCTCGACATGCTGCGGGCAAAACGGTCGGCGGTCAAGGAAACGCCCGACGATGCCGAGGAGGGCTCCGGGAAAGAGGACGTCGGCATCATTCCATTGGGCATACCGATGCTGGCCGGACCCGGCGCCATTTCGAGCGTCATCGTCCTCACGACTCAGAATCACGACTGGTTCCACCAGGCTGCCGTTCTCTGCGCGATCGGCGTGACGGCCGCGATCTCATTTGTGGTGCTGGCCGCCGCCGATCGCGTCAGTTCCAGGCTGCACGAAACCGGCATCCGGATTCTGACCCGCCTGATGGGCCTGTTACTCATGGCCATCGCGGTGCAATTCGTTCTCAATGGCCTTAAGGATGCCGGCATCGGGCACTGAATGGCGATCAACGTGCTAATCACTTGCCGGAGAATCCCGCGAATGAGTACAGCCGCTGCCGTGAGACGTTTTTCGTTGGTGACTGCCCTGATGTTTATGGGCATGGCCGGGTGTAATAAAGCACAGGAGCCGGTAGCTCAGACGCAGGCGGCTGCTCCGGGCAGTGCGGTTCCCGCGAACGGAGACCCTGCAAACGGAAACCTCGCTCCAGTGGACCAGTCAGGCGCGCAGACACAGCAGGTGGCGGATACTTCCCAGCAGACAAATCAGAACTATGCGCCAGCGCCGGTGGATCAAAGTTCCCAAAACTATGCGCCAGCTCCGGTGGACCAGGGTTACGATGCGAACAGCGCTTACCCGGCTGCCGGGGATGACACGGCATACGAGCAGACCGTCGAGGCCACACAGCCTCCGCCGCCTCTTCCGGAGTACAGTCAGCCGGTAGATCCCGGCGAGAATTACCTGTGGACACCGGGCTACTGGGCTTATGCTTCGGGTGGCTATTACTGGGTTCCCGGGGCATGGGTACTGGCGCCGTGGGTTGGCGCACTCTGGACGCCTCCCTATTGGGGTTATGAGAACAACGTTTACCTGTGGCATTCAGGCTACTGGGGCGCACATATCGGTTTTTATGGCGGAGTGAACTACGGCTTCGGATATACGGGCCGCGGTTACTATGGCGCTTACTGGAATAACGGCCAGGTCGCCTACAATCGTGCCGTCACCAACGTCAATGGCGCGAACGTGCGTAACGTCTATAACTATCCGGTGGCGGAAAACCGCGGTAATCGCGTGAGCTACAACGGCGGACGCGGTGGAATCAGCGCGCGGCCGACCGCGCAGGAAGCGGCCGTGGTCCGCGGCCCCCGCACGGCTCCGGTGGCCGCACAGATTCAGCATGCAAGGCAAGCTGCCGGCAACCGGGCACAATTTGCTTCGGGCGGCCGGGCGCAACCGTCAACCCTTGTGGCGGCACGGCCGCTTGCAACTCCCTACAGAGCACCGGCGGCGCGCCCTCCGGCTGCCGCGCTGCGATCCGTGGCGCGGTCCACTAATGAAGCGCGCGCGCCATCACGGCAGAACGAGCGCCAGGCGCAGCAACAAGCCACCCGCCCCGCGATTCAGGAGAACAGACCGGTGCAGCAGCAGGCTCGTCCGGAACCTCAGCAGCGTGCGGCCGAACCGCGTCCGGTGCAGCAGCAGGCTCGTCCGGAACCTCAGCAGCGTGCGGTCGAACCGCGTCCGGTGCAGCAGCAGGCTCGTCCCGAACCGCAGCAGCGCGCAGCCGAACCGCGTCCGGTGCAGCAGCAGGCTCGTCCGGAGCCGCAGCGAGCGCCAGTAGCTCGTCCGGCTCCGCAAGCTCGTCCCGAGGCGCAACGTGCGCCCGTGGCGCGTCCGGCTCCGCAAGCTCGTCCTGAACCGCAGCGCGCACCCGCGGCGCGTCCGGCGCCGCAGGCTCGTCCGGAACCGCAGCGTGCACCTGAGGCGCGGCCTGCTCCCGCGGCTCGTGCGGAGCCGCAGCGCGCTCCAGCGGCCAGACAGGCTCCAGAGGCCAGACCCGCACCCAAACCGGAAGAACGCAAAGACAAATAAGCAGCGCGGCGACCAGAGGCCGCGCGGATACCGGGGTTTGATAAGCTGAAGTCGCTCAAGAGGCTTCCGTTTATGAGACTCCGGTTTTCCCTTTTTATGGTGCTCTGCACCTGTCTGCTGGCTGCGGTCCCAGCTTTTGCTCATCATTCATTCGCGGCGGAATTCGATTCCAAAAAGCCGATCACCCTCGATGGCAAATTCACGAAGATGGACTGGGTTAATCCCCATTCCTGGATTCACATGGAGGTTGTCAACAAGGACACCGGGAAGACCGACACCTGGGACATCGAGACCGGACCTCCGAATACTCTTTACCGGAACGGCTGGCGCAAGAATTCGATCAAACCAGGCGAAAATATCGTCGTCTTCGGGACACGGGCCAAAAACGGCACGAACACCGCCAATGCCCGTACCGTGAAAACCGCCGACGGACGCAGCCTCCTCGCCGGTTCTTCCGAAGGCAACCCTGCCGCCGGAACGCCGGAAACCAAGTAAGCGATGAAACTCCTCATCCTGACAATCTGGGGCGCGACGATTTGTTCGGCCGCCAGCCCTTACAACCCTCCCCGCCTCGCCGATGGCAAACCCGACCTCAACGGAATCTGGCAGGTGCGGGGAAACGTCGATGCCAACCTCGAAGGGAAGGTGAGGGGCAGGAACATCATCGTCGATCCGCCCGATGGCCGCATCCCTTACAAGCCTGAAGCGCTCGCTCACAGCAGGGAAAACAACAGGAATCGGGCGACGGCCGATCCGGTCAACAAATGCCTGATGCCTGGCGTGCCACGCTTCGTTTACATGCCCTATCCCCTGCAGATCGTGGAATCCGCCAACCAGCCCGATATCGTCTTTCTCTCCCAATACGTGCACAACATTCGCAACATCAACATGAAGGGGGAGCATCTGGACGGCCTCGATCTCTGGCTGGGAGATTCGCGCGGCCATTGGGATGGCGACAGTCTGGTGGTCGATGTGGCCGATTTCAACGACATGACCTGGTTCGATGCCGCGGGCGCCGATCACAGCGACGCGCTGCACGTGGTCGAACGCTTCAAACGCACGGGCCCGGATACCATTGCTTATGAAGCCACCGTCGAGGACCCGAAGGTCCTGACGAAGCCTTTCCGGATCAGCCTGGAGCTGGCGCGGCACACGGAAAAGAACGCGCAACTTCTCGAAGACGAGTGTTACGCCGTGAAAGAAGGGCCAACCGTGACCGTGGGGGATAAGTCCGATCCCGGGCACGCGGAACCGGAACAGAACCGCTAGCGAGGTGCCTATGCGAAACCGTCTTTTCTTTGTCACGAGCTTTGCCGCGGTCTTTGTCACGGTCTTTGTCACGGGGATAACCCTTGCTGCCCAAACCGCGCAGGAAGGAGTGAACCCGCTCCTCACTCCCAATCCCTATAACTCGCCTCCCGAGGTGAAGGGCGGGCCCGTGCCGC
>Ga0208357_1002296_pt1 | contig 12809 bp, 12 predicted proteins | sample NGESurdeep092012_6_FD_184487 | JGI IMG/M metagenome (GOLD analysis project Ga0208357, IMG submission 184487) | Arctic peat soil microbial communities from Barrow, Alaska - NGEE Surface sample F52-2 deep-092012 (SPAdes) | ecosystem: Environmental > Terrestrial > Soil > Wetlands > Peat ... | reverse complement strand
CTCGTCGACGGCTGCGCCGGCGAACTGCGCGTTGTACAGCGTGTAGTAGGCACCGCCGGCCGCCAACAACTCGGCATGCGTGCCCTGCTCCACAATCTGCCCCGCCTCCATCACCAGGATGAGGTCGGCGTCTCGAATTGTCGACAGACGGTGCGCGATGACAAAACTCGTGCGATCTTTGCGCAAAGCACTCATCGCCTTCTGCACGAGCAGCTCGGTGCGGGTGTCGACCGAACTCGTCGCCTCATCCAGGATGAGCACGCTCGGCTGCGCGAGGAACGCCCGCGCGATGGTCAGCAGTTGCTTCTCCCCCGCGCTCACGTTCCCACCTTCATCGTCAAGCAGGGTGTCGTAGCCGTCCGGTAGCGAATGCACGAACCGATCGACGTACGTCGCCTTGGCCGCTTCGACGATCTCCACCTCTGTCGCACCCGGCCTGCCGTATGCGATGTTGTCGCGAATGGTGCCCTCGAACAGCCACGTGTCCTGCAACACCATGCCCATCCGTGACCGCAGGTCATAGCGTGTCATCTTCGCGATATCGTCGCCGTCGAGCGTGATCCGCCCTTCGTCGAGCTCGTAGAAGCGCATCATCAGGTTGACCAGCGTGGTCTTGCCCGCACCTGTTGGACCGACGATGGCGACGGTCTGCCCAGGCTGAGCAATCAGGGACAGGTCTGTGATCAGCGGCTTGTCCTCCGAGTACTGGAACGAAACGTGCTCGAACGCCAGGCGCCCGCGGGTGCCATCGGGGCTGACCGGCTCGTCTGGGTCGTCGCTCTGCTCCTCGGCATCCAGCAGCTCGAAAACACGCTCGGCGGATGCGACACCGGACTGCAGCAGGTTCGCCATCGATCCGAGTTGGCTCAGCGGCTGCGTGAACTGCCGCGAATACTGGATGAAGGCTTGCACGTCACCAATCTGCATACTTCCGGAAACCACAAGCAACCCGCCGACGGCCGCGATGGCCACGTACACCAGGTTTCCGACGAACATCATCGCCGGCATGATGATCCCGGAGATGAACTGCGCGCCAAAGCTGGCGTTGTACAGTTCTTCATTCTTCTGTCGGAAGACTTCTTCGACCTCACGGTGCCGGCCGAAGACCTTCACAAGCGCGTGCCCGGTGAACGCCTCTTCGATCTGCGCGTTCAGTGTTCCGGTGTAGGTCCACTGGGCGACGAACAGCTTTTGCGAACGCTTGGCGATGACGGTGGTGATCACCAATGTGATCGGGATCGTCACGAGAGCGATCAGCGCAAGCAGCGGTGACAGCAGGAACATCATCAGGAGCACGCCTACCACGGTCAGCAGCGAGGTGAGCATCTGGCTCAGTGTTTGCTGCAGGCTCTGTGAAATGTTGTCGATGTCGTTCGTCACCCTGCTGAGCAATTCGCCGCGTTGCATGGTGTCGAAGTACTTCAACGGCAGTCTGTGGATCTTCACCTCAACGTCTTCGCGGAGTCGGTACATCGTGCGTTGCGTCACGCCGTTGAGCACGAACGCCTGCAACCAGGAGAACACGGATGCCATGATGTACAACGCCAGCACCCAGAACAGGATGCTCGACAGCGCGCCGAAGTCGATGCCGGTCCCTGGCGTCAAGTGCATGCCGCTGAGCATGTCGGCCAATTGGCCTTGCCCGTTCGCGCGCATTCCCTCGATCACCTGCTGCTGAGTCGTGCCGGCAGGGAGGCTCTTGGAGACGAACCCTGCGACGATCAGGTTGGTGCCGTTACCGAGCAGTCGCGGCCCGAGCACGGAGAAGCCAACACTCAAGACGGTCAGGATCGTGATCAAGACGATCGGCCAGGCCTCTGGTCGCAGCCGGCCGAGTAGTCGTTTTGCGCTCGGACCGAAGTTCATCGACTTCTCGGCCGGCATCCCTATGCCGCCGAAAGGTCCGCCTCTGCCGCCGGGGCCACGCCGCACCGGCGGCCTGGCTGCATCTCGAGATGATGAGGTGGTGCTCATGCTGCCTCCTCGGCCGTCAACTGCGATGAAACGATTTCTGCATAGGTCGGCGACGATATTACGAGTTCGTCGTGTGTCCCGCGGGCCACGATGCGGCCGTCCTCGACCACGAGAATCTGGTCTGCATCGATGATGGTCGAAACGCGCTGCGCGACGATCACGAATGTCGCTCCCTTCTCGTTCGCGCGCAGAGCGCGCCGCAAGCGGGAATCCGTCGCGAGATCGAGCGCAGAGAACGAGTCGTCGAAGACGTACAGTTCCGGATGCTTGACCAGGGCCCGCGCGATTGCCAGCCGCTGCCGCTGCCCACCGGAGACATTCGTTCCGCCCTGGGCAATCTCAGCGTCGAGCCCGCCCTCCATCTCTGCGACGAAGTCCTTCGCCTGCGCAATTTCCAGTGCGCGCCAGATTTCGTCGTCGCTCGCATCCGTCTTGCCGTAGCGCAAGTTGGTCGCGACCGTCCCGGCGAAAAGGTACGGTCTCTGCGGCACCAGCCCGATGCGCGACCAGAGCAAATCCGGGTCGAGCTCCGCCACGTCCACCCCGTCGACAAGCACCGAGCCGCTCGTCGCATCGAACAGCCGCGGCAGCAGGTTGATCAGCGTCGTCTTGCCCGAACCGGTGCTGCCGATGATCGCGGTCGTCGTTCCCGGTTCGACCCGGAAGTTGATTTCACTCAGCACGGGCTCCTGCGCACCAGGGTAGGCGAAACCGACCTCGAACAGCTCGATCGAGCCGTGCTCCGGAAGCGTCAGAACCGGCTTTGCGGGCGGGCGAACCGTCGACTCGGTGTTCAGGACCTCGCTAATCCGGTCTGCGCACACTGCGGCGCGCGGAACCATCACGAACATGAACGTTGCCATCATCACGGCCATGAGAATCTGCATCAGGTAGCTCAGGAACGCGGTAAGCGTGCCCACCTGCATCGAGCCGTCGTTGATCCGGAAAGCGCCGAACCAGATCACGGCCACGCTCGAAACGTTCAGCACGAACATCACGGTCGGGAACATCAGGGCAAACAGGCGACCGGCCTTCAATGCGGTCTCCGTGACGTCCGCGTTCGCCTTCCCGAACCGCTTCGTCTCGATGTCCTCCCGCACGAACGCGCGAATCACGCGGATGCCGGTCAGTTGCTCGCGCAGCACACGGTTGACCGCGTCGATGCGCTTCTGCATCCGGCGGAACTGAGGCACCATGCGGGCGATGATCAAGATGACGGCAATCAGCAGAACGGGAACACTCACGGCGATCAACCAGGACAGTTCGAGGTCCTGGTTCATGGCCATGATGATGCCGCCGATACACAGGATGGGGGCCGACACGAGCAGCGTGCAGGTCATCAGCACGAGCATCTGCACCTGCTGCACGTCGTTGGTGTTGCGCGTGATCAACGACGGTGCGCCGAAGTGCGTCACCTCTCGTTCGGAGAATTCGCCGACCCGATTGAACACGGCGCCGCGCAGGTCTCGTCCGACGCCCATCGCCGCCTTCGCACCGAAGTACACGGCGGCGATCGCACACGCAACCTGGGCGAGAGTGATGAGCAGCATCACCCCGCCGAGCTGCAGGATGTAACCCGTGTCACCCTTGATGACCCCGTTGTCGATGATGTCCGCGTTCAATGTCGGCAGATACAACGACGCGATGGATTGGGCGAGTTGGAAAATGACGACCGCCAGCAACAGTCTCCAGTGGGGTCGAAGGTAATGACCCAGGAGTTTCAAAAGCATGTGTTGTCCTTGTTATTGGTCTGACGAGCTGTGTTCTCACGAGCTGTGTTCTCACGAGCTGTCATCTCGTCGTTTGCGTTGTCGATGTCCGCGGGCCGCCGATTCTTCGGTCGAGCTATCGTTGGCATGGTCGGCGGCGGGTCGCCGACGATGCCGAACAGCACGATGTCTGTGAGCTCGTCGAGCGTGAATCCCGTCGATTCGTTGAATTGCGGGATCGAGGTGGAGAACGCGACAAGTCGAAGCAGCGCCGCCACGCGATCCGCCGGCAGGTTCAACTGCTCGAGTTCGGGCTCCACGAGCTGAGCGACAATGCCGGCGTACTCGAGCCGCGAGGAATCTCGGCTGTACGGCGGCCGCTCCTTGTGGCCGAGCGCGGAGACCATCGCCATCACTCCGCCGAACCGCTCCTGCAGGATGCCGATAGCCGCCTTGATCCGCGTCCGCAATGAATCCTGCTGTGAGATAGCGGCGAGCTGCGCGCGCATCGGCTGCGGATCGAAGTACTTCTGAACCGCAGCCCTGATCAAGGTCTCTTTGTCGCCGAATGCTCGGAAGATGGTGCCCTCTGCGATCCCGGCTTTTTCCGCAATCTGACGGGACGTGATGTTCGCACCGTGCTCCAAAAGCAGCGGTATGACAGCATCCACGATCATCGACTGCCGGTCCTCGACCGACATCGGGCTGGCGCGACGCGTTGTGGTTTCCACGGAAGAATACTAAGTGAGTGTGCGCTCACTCCGCAAGCGAATTCGGGAAAAGAACGGCTAACTGAAGACGCACACCTATCTCGAAAAGCCGGCACGCAACTGACGAGCTCGCAGAACCGTGATCAGGCTGCCTTCGCGCAGACCCAACCGGCCGGCATCTGCCCGGCGCTCAGGAACGCAGCCAACTCGGCGCTCGCTTCCTGGGTGAGGATTGTGTCGGCCTTCGTGTAGATGATCGGCTCTTCCTTCGAGTTGTGGGCGTCAAGTTGTGCAAGCAGTTCTCGGCACGCGCTCAGCACGGTCTCGGAGTCGGTGTCGGCCACGAGCAGTGCATCCACGGAGTCCATCGTGGTCCAGAGCTCGCCGTGTTCCCTCAGCATGACGAAGATCGGCATCACCATACCGGCCTCACGCAGTGGAGGGAACAGGAACTCTTCCTCGAGATAAATGTGGCGTCGCAGACCGGTCATTGCCCGTATCAGCGGTTCTGTGTCTGTGCCGCCCGCAGCAAGCCCCGCTGCGAACGCTTCGATCCCGCCGTCGATGTCGCGATGCTCGCGTTCCAATGCACTGCCCAGTGTCGATTCTGCCATGTGACCTTCCTTCTGTTCGATCCGTTAGTTCGTTAGCTCGTTAGCTCGTTCGTTCGTTCGTACATACGCAATCAGTACACGCTCATTGCGCGTCGTCGCCGATGGCTTCGACGCCGTGCCGCGGGCAGCGATAGGCGATGTGCGTGCGCCCGTCGACGTCGAACGGTTCCGGTTCGAGTTCTCGGCCGCACTTCGGGCAGCGCGGCGTCTTGTCTTCCTCCACGCCCTCCCGTCGACTCATACTTCGAGGCTACGCCGGTCTCAATCAGCAAGCATCGTCACATCGAAGGTCTGCGGTGCGGCGACGCCGTCCTCACGCCACATCACCCGCACGCGCGCGGGCGGCCCGCCGCGGGTCGCCTGCACCCGGAACTGCAGGTGATCACCCGGAGATACGTCTCGGGGAATCACTTCGTCTGGGCGCACGAATTTCGGCGGTTGTGTCGCGTCCGTGAGCAGCGCAGAGTGCGCGATGGCAGAGCCGGTATTGCGCACCAGCCAGATCGAGGGTTTGACCTGCTCCAGATTCCAGGCCACAGGATCCGCGGGAGCGGATGCTTCGGCCGATTCGCCGACAGATGCCGCGCTTGCGGCGCCTGACGAGACTGCGGCGCCTGACGGACCAATCGATCGGCGCACCTTGTCCAACGCACCGGTCGCGGTGTCTGCGTCGAGTCGCGCGCGCTCTGCATCCGCCCGGGCCTGCTCCGCGTCTTCATGGGCCGCCGCGGCGTTCGCTTCCGCCTGCACGACCCCTTGCCTGGCCCTCGTGGCCTGATCAAGTGCGGTGGCGGCGTCCCCACGGGCGGCGCCGGCTCGTTCGATCGCTTGTGCAGCGTCATTCGCCGCCGACTCTGCGCGCTCCCCTGCGCGAGCGGCAGTCGCCGCGGCAGCGCCCGCCTTGTCCTCGGCCGATCGCGCACGCACGACGGCGACGACGCCGAATCCAACGGCGACGGCGGCGACCACAAGCGCAACGACGTCCAACATGCTCACAACAGCATTTTATTGCGGGTGACCGACGTATGGTTTGCCACAGCTGCTAGTCGGGATCTGCGGCTGCGAACAGCGCCGAGATCTCAGCTACTTCGGCGCCCGTCGGATGCCATGCCGTCGCCGACTGCGCGTTCTGCACGATCTGCTCGGGCTTGGTCGCGCCCGCGATCACACTCGTCAGCCCCGGCTGCGCAAGCAACCAGGCGAATGTGGCATCGAGCATGCTGACACCGTGCTGCTGGCAGAACTGCTCGTAGCGTTCGATCGTGTTCCACGGAGCGTTGTCCACAAGGTGTTTGCGAATCATCATGATCCTGCTGTCTGACGGCCCACCTGATCGAGAGAACTTTCCTGTGAACAATCCGTTGTAGAGAGGGAAGAACGGCAGAAAGCCCAGTCCATACTGGTTGACGGCCGGCAGCACCTCGCGCTCGGCGTCGCGCACCAGCAGGCTGTATTCGTTCTGCGCCGAAATGAACCGCGGATGCCCGCCCAGCCGGGCCGTAAACTCGGCCTCCGCAATCTGCCACCCGGTGAGATTGGAATGACCGATGTAGCGAATTTTGCCTTCGCGGATCAGGTCGTCGAGCGTGGCGATCGTCTCTTCGATCGGCGTGTTCGGGTCGGGCTGATGCAGTTGGTAGAGGTCGATCCAATCAGTCTGCAACCGGCGCAGCGATGCTTCCACTGCGAGTCTGATGTAGCGCCGCGAACCCCGAGCGCCCCAGTCCGGACCGTTGGCACCCTGCATATCCATCCCGAATTTCGTAGCGAGCACGATGCTGTCGCGCTTGCCCTTCAACGCGTTGCCCATCAGAGACTCGGACAGCCCGCGCTCTGCACCATAGATGTCCGCCGTGTCGAACAACGTGACACCGGCGTCGATGGCAGCGTCGACGACCGCATTCGTGCCTTGCTGCGTTTCGGATGCCGTGCCCGCGCGACCGAAATTATTGCAGCCGATCCCGACGGTCGAAACGATCAGACCGGAGGCGCCGAGGTTTCGGTATTCGATTTCTGCCATGGTTCCAGGGTACCGGTCGCAGAACGCCCCGAACGATGCGTGCGAGGTCCCGCCTCGTCCTCAACAGTGCTCGGATGTGGCGGGACTCCACGGATCGCCGCAGTCCGCCTGCAGCGATCACGGCGGCTCGGTACCGTCGCCGCATGACACAATCACTGGACTACATCGTCCGCACCGACAGCCCGCTCGGTCGCATCGAGGTCACCAGCGATGGCACTCGGCTCACGTCACTCGCCATCGCGCGTGCTGGAGTGCTGCCGCACGACGATCGGCCGGACCGCAGCACAGCCCTGCTGAAGCTGGCGTGCACGCAGCTCGACGAATACTTCGCGGGATCGCGCAGGGCGTTCACCCTCCCGGTCGACTATGGAGGAACGCCGTTCCAACGGTCGGTCTGGAAACGGATCGCCGCGCTGCGCTGGGGAGAACGCAGCTCCTATCGCGAATTGGGTACAGCGATCGGCAGACCGGAGGCATGCCGCGCCATTGGCGGTGCTGTCGCCGCAAACCCACTGCCGATCATCCTCGGCTGCCACCGGGTGCTGTCCTCGAGCGGTCGCGTCACCGGCTACACGGGCGGAGAGGGCATCCCGACGAAGCTGTGGCTGCTGCAACATGAAGCGATCACCCTCGCCGCGTGAGCATCCACCACAAGGGGAGTCGGACCGGCGGCCGCTCACTTGGCGATCGCGCCGACGCTTGTGTGACGGTGGCCATTGCACGTGCCCGACCGCAGGCAATGGACGATAGAAGTCACGCAATCGGGCGACCGCACTCAGTTGCATAGGGGATGCACTCTGGGAACGCGGGCACGCCGGTCCGACAAATGCGGGGCACTGACGCGTGGACTCTGCGAGTCACACCGGCCCCGTTTAAGCTCGGGATTCCTCCGCTCACCTCACACGACGGATAACTGCCCAGTCTCGACTGAACTATGCTGAGCTTAGCTCAGTTTCTTGTGAAGCGCTCCCCCACGTCGACCGTGTCGCGCAATATGTCCCCGCAACTGGGGGCGAGTGCGTTCAGATGATCAGTTCGAGTTCATCGAGGTCGCCTGGACCGCGGCCGGCGCCACGCTCGAGCCGGAATCCGTGTTGTCCTGCGCCCGAGATGAGCGCGTCGACGGATTCGAACTCGACTCCGGACTGCGCGAGTGCACGCACCAGCGCGCCTTTGGCGTGCTTGTTGAAGTGATTGAGGGCACGCCGTTTGCCCGCGACATCCGTCGCGACCACCCGCAAAAACACGGAAGCGGCGCGGCGCGGCGCGTGCCCGAGCTGCGCATACGCTTCGCTCCTGGCGTCGACGATGAGGCCAGACTCCGCTGCCAACACGCATTCGACGGGCGCTGCCCAGTGCGATTTCATCCGTATGCCGGGCAATCGCGAGCCGTGCGACATCCGATACTCGGGAATGGGGTCGAGCGCCCCGATCGGTCCGAGCAACGCCGAGTGCACAACGACGTTGCGCCCGAGATACGCGCGAGAGTCGCGCGAAAGGGTCTGTGCGTCGAGTGCATCGAACAGAACGCCGGTGTAACGATCGGCGGCGGGCATGGTACGCGATCGGCTGACCGCACGGTTGTGTGCGACCTCCTCGTGTTGGGTCGGCCCGAGCGACAGCGCCGCGATCGTTGCCTCGCGGTCGCGCGCAAGCTCACGCAGCGCCCGCACAGTCGCGCGCCGCAGCCCGTTGAGCTGGCCGTAGCGCAGTTGCCGGTAATCGAGCTTGGAACCCTCTGTTCCACCGTCGCGTTTGGTCTCGGACGGCGGGAGCAGGATCAGCACCCGGGCACCCTAACCCTCGGCACACTAACCGCTGGCACGCTAGCGGTCGAGGAAAGCGAGCGCCGCTGCGACGTTCTGACCGAGCGGAGCGACCGTGTCGAGCGTGATGCGCGGCAACGAAGCGGCCGCCCCTTTCCACTCCTGGTAGTCTTCGAGGCTCTGTTCGACCGCACGTCGTGATTTCTCCTGCAACTGCGGCAGCTGCTGGATGCGCTTCTCAAGCCTCCGGCGATGCAATCCTTCGTCAGAGCACACGACTTCGATCACGCGGAGTGCGACGTCGGCACGCGCCGCGAGCTCGCGCCACTGCAACCGGGCAGGTTCCACGGCATTGACCGCGTCGACGACCACGGTGCGCCCTGACATCAGGACCTGCTCGGCGAGCGTCCCAGCAACCAGGTAGGCAGCCAGACCCGTCGGTTGATCCGGTGCGATGCCGGCCTGAAGAATGCTCGACTCGATCGGGTCTACGGAGACGATCGTGGCATTCAACCGCGCGCCGATTACTTCGGCGATGGTCGTCTTGCCCGCGGCAGGCAGGCCCGCCATCGCCACCAGAATCGGGATGCTGACATCCCCGAACTGACGCTCCACGACCTGTTCCCCTGTCTCGACCATCGCCTCAGCGCAGCTCGGCCTTGCCTGCCACGATCGTGACAGTGTCGTTCTCGAACGAGAGGAAGCCGTCCGACGCGCTGGCCGTGAGCTTCTCACCGTCGGGCAACGTCATCCGCACCTCACCGTCTTGCGCCAAGATCGCCAGCATAGGCTGATGACCCGCCATGAGCCCGATCTCGCCGATGACCGTCTTTGCCACAACCATCGTGGCCGCGCCCGTCCACACCTCGTGTTCGGCGGAAACCATGCTCACCTTCAGCGACGAAGCCATGGCTAGCCGTTCTCCTTCTGGATCTTCGCCCACTTCTCTTCGACGTCGGAGATCGACCCGACGTTAAAGAACGCCTGCTCCGCCACATGGTCGAAGTCGCCGCGTGCAATCGCGTCGAACGACTCGATGGTGTCCTTGAGCGCAACGGTCGAGCCCTCGACACCGGTGAATTTCTTCGCCATGTAGGTGTTCTGAGAAAGGAACTGCTGAATGCGGCGCGCACGCGACACCGTGATCTTGTCTTCCTCCGACAACTCGTCGACACCGAGGATCGCGATGATTTCCTGCAGTTCCTTGTTCTTCTGCAGGATCTGCTTCACGATGGTCGCCACTCGGTAGTGGTCCTCACCCAGGTAGCGCGGATCGAGGATGCGGCTGGTGGAGGTCAGCGGATCTACAGCCGGGTACAGGCCCTGGGATGCGATCTCGCGGGAGAGTTCGGTCGTTGCGTCGAGGTGTGCGAATGTCGTTGCCGGAGCCGGGTCGGTGTAGTCGTCGGCGGGAACGTAGATGGCCTGCAGCGACGTAATCGAGTGACCACGCGTTGAGGTGATGCGCTCCTGCAGAACGCCCATCTCGTCGGCGAGGTTCGGCTGATAACCCACGGCCGACGGCATGCGACCGAGCAGAGTGGAGACCTCGGAGCCGGCCTGGGTGAAGCGGAAGATGTTGTCGATGAACAACAGCACGTCCTGCTTCTGCACATCGCGGAAGTACTCGGCCATCGTCAAGGCGCTCAGCGCGACGCGCAGACGCGTTCCCGGCGGCTCGTCCATCTGGCCGAACACGAGCGCGGTTTTGTCGAAGACGCCGGCCTCCTCCATCTCGTGGATGAGGTCGTTGCCCTCACGGGTTCGCTCACCCACACCGGCGAACACGGACACACCGCCGTGATCCTGAGCGACGCGCTGGATCATTTCTTGGATAAGCACGGTCTTGCCAACACCGGCACCGCCGAACAGGCCGATCTTGCCGCCCTGCACGTACGGGGTGAGGAGGTCGATGACCTTGATGCCGGTCTCGAACATCGTGGTCTTCGACTCGAGCTGGTCGAACGCCGGGGCTTTGCGATGGATCGGCCAGCGCTCGGTGATCTCGATCTTCTCGCCGGGCTTGGCGTTCAACACCTCGCCGATGACGTTGAAAACCTTGCCCTTGGTGACGTCGCCGACCGGAACCGAAATCGGCGCTCCGGTGTCGCGCACCTCCTGGCCGCGAACAAGTCCGTCCGTCGGGTTGAGCGCGATCGCGCGCACGAGGTCGTCTCCGAGATGCTGAGCAACCTCGAGCGTGATCTCGTGCGCCTCCTCCTCATCGCCGCTGAAGGCGATCGTCGTCTTCAACGCGTTGTAGATATGCGGAATCGCGTCGTGGGGGAACTCGATGTCGACGACGGGACCGGTGACCCGGGAGATGCGGCCGGTGCCGCCTACGGTCTCGGCGGCCGTGCCCTGGGTTTCGGCTGTGGCGGTCGGTGTCATTTCTTCTGTCTCTCTCGTAAAGGAAACGTTACTTCGTTGTGGCGAGCGCATCGGCGCCGCCCACGATTTCGGAGATCTGCTGTGTGATCTCGGACTGGCGCGCATTGTTGGCCAGTCGCGTGTAGTTGGTGATCAGCTTGTCCGCGTTGTCGCTGGCGGATTTCATCGCCTTTTGCGTCGCCGCGTGCTTGGCCGCGGCCGATTGCAGCATCGCATTGAAGATGCGGCTCTCGATGTACACCGGCAACAGCGCGTTGAGCACGGTCTCGACGTCCGGCTCGAAGTCGTACTCCGGCAGCGCCACATTCGCCTCGGGCTGCTCGACGCCCTCGACGATCTCCAGCGGCAGCAAGCGCACGACTTCGGGGATCTGGGTCAGACGCGAGATGAAGCGGTTGTAAACGATGTGGATCTCGTCGACCCCGCCGTCCGCGGTGTCGAGGAGGAACGCCTCGACGACCGTGCTCGAGATTTCCTTGGCGAGTGCGAAGTCGGGGTTGTCGGTCTGTCCGACCCAGTACTTCTCAACCACGCGCTTGCGGAAGTTGAAGTAGGCAACGGACTTGCGGCCGACAAGGAAGTACACGACTTCTTTGCCTTCTGACTGCAGTCGCGAAGCAAGCTCGCTCGCCTCCTTGACGACATTCGTGTTGAACGCTCCGGCCAGACCGCGGTCGGATGAGAAGATCACGACCGCGGCGCGGTCGACCCTCTCCGGCTCCGTGGTGAGCACGTGTGTGACATTCGAATACGCAGCAACGGCCGACACCGCGCGGGTAACGGCGCGCGTGTACGGCTCGGATGCGCTGACGCGCTGCAGCGCCTTCTGAATGCGCGAGGCAGAAATCAACTCCATGGCACGGGTGATCTTCTTGGTCGTCTGGGCAGATTTGATCTTCTGCCGGTAGACCCGAAGCTGCGCTCCCATGTCTCTCCTGTCTTCCTATTGCTTCTTAGGTGCGGTGCTCGGTGACGAGCCGAAACGTCTAGCGGCGGGCTTTGACGATCTGCTCCTGCGCGATGTCTTCCGGGGCGATCTCGTCGAAGTGCTCGCTGCCCGGTGCGATGAGCGGCTTGCCCGCCCCGGTCTGGAACTCGAGCTTGAATGCATCGACCTCGGCTTCGAGCGTCGCGACGGTGGCATCGTCGAGCACGTTGGTCTCGCGCAACGTATCGAGCACCTTCGTGTTGCGTCGCAGGTGATCCAGCAGTTCCCTCTCGAACCGAAGGATGTCTTCGACCGGCACCTCGTCGAGTTTGCCATTCGTTCCGGCCCAGATCGAGACGACCTGGTCCTCGATCGGGTACGGGTCGTATTGCGGCTGCTTGAGCAACTCGGTCAGCCTGGCCCCGCGCTCCAGCTGTCGCCGGCTGGCGGCATCCAGATCGGAGGCGAACATCGCGAACGCCTGGAGCGCTCGGTACTGCGCGAGCTCGATCTTGAGCGTTCCGGAGACCTTCTTGATGCTCTTCAGCTGGGCGTCACCGCCGACACGCGAGACCGAAATGCCGACGTCGACCGCCGGGCGTTGATTGGCGTTGAACAGGTCGGACTGCAGGAAGATCTGGCCGTCGGTGATCGAGATCACGTTGGTCGGGATGTACGCCGAGACGTCGTTCGCCTT
>Ga0208357_1002294_pt1 | contig 12820 bp, 14 predicted proteins | sample NGESurdeep092012_6_FD_184487 | JGI IMG/M metagenome (GOLD analysis project Ga0208357, IMG submission 184487) | Arctic peat soil microbial communities from Barrow, Alaska - NGEE Surface sample F52-2 deep-092012 (SPAdes) | ecosystem: Environmental > Terrestrial > Soil > Wetlands > Peat ... | reverse complement strand
GACGATGCCGGCCTCGGCGATGACGGGCTCGAATGTCACGTCGGAGAAGCCGGAGTCGCGGAGCGCCGCCTGCCAGAACCCCGGTGTGGCTGGGTGCTCGTGCCCCGTCCGCAGGCCGTACCGGACGATGTTCCGGGCGATGCGCCACCAGCCGCCGGGCCCCCTGGCGGCGAGGGCGGCGACCTTTTGCCGGATGATCACCCGGTCGCGCGGGCTGCCGCCACGGCCGAACATCATGTCCGCGATCACGATCCGCCCGCCGGGGCGCAGCCATCCGGCCGCCGCGGTGGCGAGGGCGCGCTTGTCTGCGTTCGTCAAGTGGTGCAGCGCGTAGCTCGAAACGATGAGGTCTACGCTCGCGTCCGGCATCCGCAGTTCCCGTAGGTCGATGACCTGCGTGCGGACGTTTCGCAGCCCGGCGGAGGCGGCTCGGCCCGCCAGGTGCCGCGCCATCCCGGGCGAGATGTCCACGGCGAGGACCGACTCGACAAGCGGCGCGAGCGCGAGCGTCACGAAGCCGGTCCCGGCGCCCAGGTCCGCGCATGCGTCGTCCGGCGTCGGCCGGGCGACGCGCAGCAACCGGTCGCGTACCTGCTCGAACGCCGCTGTCGAGGTCACGTGCGAGTCCCAGCGCGCCACCCGCTTGTCCCATGCTCGCTGCAACGACACTCTAACTCCGTTGTTAGTCAGGTATTCCTCGGTTCCCCAAGCGAAAATTACGGGCATTACGTGAAGGCGGCATGAAGGAATCGCGCAGCGGGAAAACAAACGGTTCTCCTAGCTGGCTGAGAAAATTGATGCCCAATCCCGCGCACATCGCCAAGGTGCAGTGATGCTACTAATTTGAGATGTCGTATTCCCTAGTCGCGCTGCTGACCGCCGCGTCCGCGCTGTCCGTCCCCCCAGCAGGCGCGGTCGTGCCTCCTGTCGTGACCGTGACCGTGGCCACCGGGGCGGCGCGCAGCCTTGGCGAGCCCGTGGCGGTCCAGGACCCTGCCGTGAGCGCGGTGGTCGCGACGAGCTTCGGCCCGGCCGGGGCGCGTGCCCTAGCGTGGACCCGGCGGGCGGGAGAGCACGGCTGGGCCGCCGACGGGGCCATCCTGCCGGACGGCTTCGGCTCCAGCTACGACGCGTCGGCGACCGCGGTGCCCGGCGGGCCGTTGCTCGTCGTGGCCGGCACGGCACCGCCGGGGGAGAGTTGCATCGATCACGGTTCCGTCGCGATCGCGACGGTCGGGTCGGACGGCCGCCTGGGCCCGGCTCGCCTTGTCAGCGACCAGCGCGGGACCGGCAGCTTCGATGACCGGCCGGCGGTCGCCGCCGGGACCGCTGGCATGGTCTGGGTGGCCTGGTCGCAGGGCGGCAACGCGGACGCGTGCCAGGACGTCGGCACGAGCGACCGGATAGAGGTAGCGGCGTCGCGGGACGGGGGCGTGAACTTCGGGTCGCCGGTGGCCCTGCCGTCCGCGGGAGGCGTCTCGGCGTTCGGGGCGCGACTGGCGCCGCTGGGCAGCGGGCGCGTCGCGGCCTCGTGGACGGAGCAGATGGGGAACGGGGCAGAGGCGGTGCTGGTCTCGGTGCTCGGGACCTCAGGCGTGCCGTCGCCCCCCAGGCAGGTACTGGCCGGCGATCCGCCGCCACTCGTTCTGCCCGGCGCGAGCTTCTACGACTTCCCAGCCGGGGACGTGGCCGTGGCGGGCGGGACTCTCGTGGTCGCGGTGCCGCTATGGCGATCGGGGCACGCGGTGATCGCTCTGGCCACTGGGACGCTCAACTCCACCACCGGTACCCCGGACGAGCAGTGGCTCACCTCCGCGGTCAGCCCCCCGGCTGGCGCGGACCTGCTGCTTCCGGCGCTGGCACGGGCTGGCCCGGGGAGGGTCCGGCTGCTGTGCGCGGTGCACTGGCGCGCGGGAGACCGGCTCGGGTACGAGTCGGCCGACCTCAGCGTGCCCCGGTCGAGTGACGGCCCGGCGCCTGCTGCCGCACTCGGCGGCCTGGTCCCGGCGACGCCCGCGCCGTCGGGACCAGGGTTCTACGAGATCGGCGAGGAGATCTCCCTGGCCCCGGCGCCGGGTGGCCTGCTGGCCTCGGTCGTGGTGGCGGGCGAAGCCGGCGCGCGGCTGCAGACCCTGGCGTGGCGGACGCCCGCCGCCCCCGCTGCCCCGGTCGGACCGTCAGCCAAGACGAGTCGCCCCAGTGCGGCAGCGCCCGCCGGGACGGCGGCCAGGGCGGCGGCATCGCATGCCGCGGCACGCCGGTGGACCGGGCGGCTCACGGCAGCCTGGACCGCGGCCGCGCTCTTCCTGCTCGCCGCGGCGCTGAGCGCGTGGCGCCTGCGCCGCCGCCGTGCCGCGAGGCGCTGACCGGTGCCGACCTACTGTGGCCCTGCTGACACGCGACGTGTCAGCGCAGTGGCGCACCGGGTGGGGAGGGGACGATCCACCGGATCCCGGCCGCTGTCGGCCTTGGTCCCGCGCCGCGGCGGGCGTCACCGCCCATCAGACCGGGGCAACACTGCTGGTACCCCAACGCCTGATTGCCGCAGCCACCGGCCTCGCCCTCCAAGGTATTCCGCCCCCGTATGGATCAGGCGGTGGTTCTTCACGATCGTGTCATCGCCGCGCAGCATCCTGGACGGATGAGGATGACCCTTGCGTTGCCGCTCATCGTGGGCCTGGCGCTGACATCCTGCAGCGGCACTTCGCCCGCTGCGCCCGTTGCAGGCAGGATCAGCGGTTCCGTCGCGTCGGCGGCTGCCGCCCGGCATACGTCTGCCGTGCAGCGCAAGGCACCGCCCGCTGTCAGCTTGCCGGCTCCCGGGTCGCCGCTCCCAGGCCCGGTCGCCCTGGTCCCGTTCGGTCGGTACGCGGGTGCCCGGCAGGGGACGTGGGCGCCAGCTGGCCGTCCAGTTGGCGGGGTGCCGGCCATCTACTGGACTACTCTCGTCCCGCCGGGCGGCACGCAGTCGGCCGGGATCGCGTGGATGGACAGCGGGCTGCTGTCCGCCCGGCTGTACTCCGGCTCCGGAAGCCCGGGCGGAGGACCATACCGGTACACCGCGCCCGTGGCGCCAGCCCAGGCCAGGACGCTCGTGGCCGCGTTCAACGGCGGCTTCAAGATGACGGACGCGCGTGGCGGCTACTACACCGAAGGCCGCGTGATCGCCCCGCTGCGGGCGGGGGCGGCCTCCCTGGTGATCTCCGCGGACGGAAGTGTGGACATCGGCGCCTGGGGCAGCGACGTGACGATGACCCCGCAGGTCGCGAGTGTCCGGCAGAACCTCGTGCCGCTCGTGGCCGGCGGGCACCCGACTCCGGCCGCCGCGAACAAAAACTGGCATGCGTGGGGCTCGACCTGCGGCGCGACCTCCTGCGGGCACGGGGTCCCGGGCATCGAGCACCAGTGGCGTTCCGCGCTGGGCATCACCGCCGACGGAGCCCTGGTCTACGCGGCAGGACCGGCACTGGCTCCGCTGCAGCTAGCCCGGCTTCTGGTTCGCGCCGGGGCGATACGGGGCATGCAACTCGACATCAACCCCTACTGGCCCGTTTTCGTGACCTACAATCCTGCGCCCGGTGCCACCGCCGCCCCGCCCGACGGCCGCAAGCTGCTCCCCTCAACCCAGCAAGGCCCAGGGACATTCTTCGAAGCCTCATGGGCACGCGACTTCGTCACTATGTCGGCCCGCCCTGTCCGATGACATCCCTTTCCGCACCGGATGCCGTAGCCGGCCTGACGAGTTCGAGGTGCTGCGGCGGCAGAACCCAAGACCGAAGCTGGACTGGGTCGGCCGCGCGGTGCTCGCCACCCCGGCCCGGCTGGACCATGGTGCGGGCGGCCTTTACTCGTCTTCGTCGCGGAAGACACTGTCCATCACGGTCGCCCCGCCGCGGATGGCGGGCACGATCACGGGCCGGTAGACCGTCTCGGTGACGTGGGTGGACTTGTGGCCGACGGTGTCGCTGATCTCCTGGATCGGGACGCCGTTGACACTGCCGGTCGCAGGTTTGAGCCGCACCGCCTACGACGTCTGTGGTCGACGAGCTGAGAGTCGATAGACTGACATCGCCGTTCTGGCCGTTTCCTGCTTCCGGTATCAAGGGGATGCAATACCACAAGCATCGATAAGCACCGTCGAAGCTGGTAAACGCAAGGTCTCCCGCCGCGTGACCGTGCAGGCCCCGGCCGCCGAAATCTTCGCTCTCGTAGCTGACCCGCATCGTCATCCTGAACTCGACGGCTCAGGAACCGTCCGTCATGCCCCAGTGACCGGGCCCAGCCAGCTCAGCACCAGGGCCACGTTCACCGTCGCGATGAAGCAGTACGGCGTCCCGTACAAGATCACCTCCACGGTCACAGCATTCGAGCAGGACCGGCTGGTCGAGTGGCACCACCCGATGGGCCACCGCTGGCGCTGGGAGTTCGCCGAGATCGCGCCCGGCACCACCGAGATCACCGAGACCTTCGACTACACCACCGCCAAGGCCCCTCGGGTGCTCGAAATCCTGGGCCAGCCAGCCAAGAACGCCGCCGGTATCACCAAAACACTCCAGGCACTGGTCACCCGGTTCGGCTAAGTTAGCCGTCCTGGTGCATTCCATCGTCGGCGGGACCCCCGCGTACCGCCGCGAATTCGTCGCGAGCGACGTGCCGTCGGGCCCGGACGACTTCGACTCCTGGGTCCTGCGCACCGTGCTGAACTCCCAGGTACCGCTCTTCCGTGAGGCCCGTTACCTTCTGGCCGAGGAGACCGAAATCCGCGATCCCGCGCTCTACCACGCCACACTCGGCGCCATCGCAGCCGGCCGGAACACGCGGGGCGGGATCGCCGACCACATCGGGCGCAAGTCCCCGGATATCGGCCATCCGCTCAGCGTGCTGGAAGATGCCCAGCTCATCGCGCACGAGGCTGACCCGTTCCGCAAGGGCAGGTCCGCCCACTACATCAGCGAACCGCTGATCGCCTTCTACGAGGCCGTGATGCGCAGAGAGTGGACCCGGCTAGAACGCGGCGACCCGGCCGGAGCGTGGCGCAACGCGCAGGCAACGTTCTTCTCTCAGGTTGTCGGCCCGCATTTCGAGTCCTTGTGCCGCGAATGGGCCCTGGACGCCGGGGACGGCACATTCAGCGACTGGCCCGGCCTGGTGGCGGCAGGGGTGGTCCCCGACACCGCCAACCGGACCCAGATTCAGGTTGACGTCGCTGTTCTCGGCCCGGAAGCCCCCGGGGAACCGCAGCGGGTCCTGTCCCTCGGCGAGGCGAAATGGGGAAAGATCATGACCCCCGGCCACACCAGGCGGCTCCGCCGCGCGCGCGACCTGCTCGCGGTCAAGGGATACGACACCAGCACAACCAGGCTGACCGGCTACAGCGGCGCTGGATTCGACGATGACCTGCGAGCCGAGGCACGCCAGGACGACTTGGTACAACTGGTCGGCCTCGACACGCTCTGCGCGTAGCCCGGGATCATCTGCCGGTTGCCGCCGTCATCCGAGCACATGGGCGTCCTGTATGTGGCTGCCCGACCGCAGCAGACAGATGAGGGTAGCGGGCCAAGCCTGGTCGACCGACCGGAAGGCTAGCCCGTAGCTTCGGTGCCGCTATCCCTTCCGCAGGAACACGCGAAACGCCGCAGGCACCAGGTGGGATATGCCATGCGGTGTCACCTGCAAAGACGGATGACCATCACGAGGGGCTTGTAGGAGCCGACCTGCCCCCGCAGGAAGAGGACGCCCCTTACGCCCTGCGCGGAGAGGTTAGGACGTGGTCAATGCGGGCACGCCCAGTCAAGCGGTCTAGAAGCACCAGCTCGGCGCCTACCTAAGTCGCGCCAGTTTGGCTCCCGGGTCACCATCCGCCTCGCGGGGAACGGGAGCGCGGCTTCGAGTAGGCGTTCGGTGGGAAACCGGAGGACCGCACGATGCGTCCTCGGCCTACCAGAGACCTCGGGTAGGGACGCCATCCCGTCTCCCCGACGCCCAGCCAGTTGCGGCAAGGAGACCCAGTGACTGACACGAATGATCTGACGAAACGCAACGCAGACTTCGCGGCCAGCGGCTTCAACGCCGACCTGCGGCTCAACCCGTACGGGAACATGATGGTCATCGGGTGCGTCGACCCGCGCGTCGACCCCGCCGCGGTTCTCGGCCTGAGCAACGGCGAGGCGGCCGTGCTCCGCAACGTAGGGGGCCGCGTAACGCCGGGGACGCTGCGCACCATGGCGATGCTCACGAAGGTGAGCCAGGCGAATCAAGACAGCGTGCCCGCGGGCGTGTGGAACCTTGTCATCCTGCACCACACCGACTGCGGGATGACGGACCTCGCCGCCTACCCTGACCTGCTCGCCGAGTATTTCGAAATCCCCGTGGGCGAGCTCGGGGCCAAGTCGGTCAGCGACCCGGCCGGCTCGGTGCGAGTCGACGCCGACGTCATCCTGGCCAAGACCCGGCGCCCCGGGGCCCTGGTATCGGGGCTGGTCTACGACGTTTCCACCGGGCTCGTCGAGACGGTCGTCGCGCCGACACCGCTGCGAACCGGATAGTCAGGCGAAGCAGCGATGTGCGTCGTGTCCGCTGGGCCAGGGCAGATCGCCGAGGCGATGCCACGCCCGGCCACCGGGCCGGCCGTCGACCCGGTCACGCTCGAGCCGGTCGACGAGGTCGTGATCACGACCGTGGTGGATAACGTCTACGACGCGCTGCTGTCAGGCGACGAACGCGTGACGCGGACACCTTTCACCGCCGGGACGGCCCGGGCCCCGCAGTTCGAATCGGGTTCGACCACCGTCGCGCTGATGGCCGAGCACGGGTTCTCCGCGCTCGTCAGCGTCCGCCGTGGCAGCACCACGACGACGCTGCTCTTCGACACCGCCTTGTCTCCGGACGCGATGGTCACCAATGCGGACCGGCTTGGCCTTGACCTTTCCGGCGTCCAGGCGGTGACCCTCGGCCACGGGCACTTCGATCACGCCGACGGCCTGGCGGGGCTGGCCGGAAAGCGCGGCGTCCGGGCGCTGCCGATGGTGGTCCATCCGCTTATCTGGACGCGCAGGAGGATGGCCGTGCCCGGCCGCGAGACAGACGAACTCCCCACCCTGAGTAAAGCAGCCCTGGAGAGCGAGGGGTTTGCGTGATCGAGCGCCGGGAGCCTTCGCTGCTCGTCGACCGCTGCGTTCTGATCACCGGAGAGGTGGACCGGACCACCGAGTTCGAGCACGGTATGCCCCCGGCCCACCAGGCGTGGAACTGCTCGAAATGGCTGCCCGACCGCTTGATCCTCGACGACCAGGCTCTCGTCGTGCACCTGCGCGGCCAGGGTCTCATCGTGCTGACCGGCTGCGGGCACGCCGGCGTCATCAACATCATCCGGCACGCGCAACGGCGGACCGCGGTGCCGGGGCTGCACGCCCTGATCGGCGGGCTGCACCTCAGCGGCCCCGCGTTCGAGCCCACCATCGGACCGACCGTCGGCGCGCTGTCCGACCTGGATCCCGCGCTCCTCGTCCCTGGGCACTGCACTGGCTGGCGCGCTCAGCACACGCTGGCCGCCGCGCTGCCCAACAGCTGGGTGGCCGGCAGCAGCGGCTCCTCATTCCGGCTCGCCGCCGCCTGACCCGCACCTAACCAGAGAAAGAGGAAGACATCATGACAACCGCTCTCAAGCCCAACCCGGTCGTCTTCATCCACGGCATGTGGATCCACTCCTCCGCCTGGCAGCCGTGGCTCAAGCTGTTCGAGAGCCGGGGCTACGCCGTGTCCGTGCGGAGACTGCCCGCGCGCTCGACCTGTGGATGGCCGAGGAGGACATCGACGGCGACTTCACCGCGTGTTCCGTGGACGTGCTGAACAGGTTCTTCGCGGCCTACCGGAACGCGCATAGCCAGGGCGGCGCCAACACCCGGCAGCGGAACCTGCATCACCTGTTCAAGTGGCTGGCGGTGCGGTACGGCCACCCGGACCCGTAGGCCGATGACATGGTCCGGTACGGGCCGGTGAAGTTACGGCCGTCGACGCTGGCCGAGGATTTCATCCGGGACCTCCTCGAGGTGACGGGCGGCGGGAAGGCGACGTCGTTCGCTGACGCCCGCGGTCACGCGATGATCCGGATGCTCACCGAGGGCGTCCGCCGCGAGGAGTTGGCCCAGCAGCAGATCACTGACCTGTCGGGGGACTTGATCCCCAGGCCGTTCGTCCCGGTGGTCCCGCTCAAGGGGGCCCGCGAGTTCTGGGAGGGGCGACTGGTGCCGCTCATGATGACATCGGCGCAGGCGCTGGCGGGCTACCTCCGTGTCCGCCGCCCGGACAGCAACGCAACTGCTGCCGCACCACGGCCCGTGCGAATGTACAGGGCCTTACGACGCTTGCGTAGGGGGCTCGGCAGCATCCCGGTTCTTACGCTCCCCCGCAAACGCAGCAATAACCCGCGAATCCGCCACTCCGCCCGACGGGCCGGGTCACAAGAAGCCCGGCCCGTCGCGCTCACTGCCACCAGGCAGCCGACGCTAGCCGGGTTTCCGCTGCGCTTGCGGGATCGCGCGGTACCCCGGGTCGGCGTCTTTCACGTTCGGCTACGGCAGGGACCATTGCTGATTGGCGCCGTCGGCGCAGTCCCAGATCTGGGCCTGGGTTCCCGAGCCGCCAAAGCCAGTGTCGTCCAGGCACCTGCCGGACTGCGGGTTCAGGTACTCGCCGTTGGACTGGTGCTGCCAGGTCTGGGCGCCGGTGCCGTTGCACGGGTACAGGTCGACGGTGGTGCCGTTGGCGGTGCCGCCGGAATTGACGTCGAGGCAGTTCCCGAGCGCTTGCAGGGTGTTGTTGGTGTAGGTCCACTGCTGGGCGCCGGTGCCGTTGCAGGTGTAGACCTGCACCGGGTTCAGCGGCGCGGTGCTGGCCGCGCGGTCGTCCAGGCACAGGCCCTGGTAACCGGTGACCGGTCCAGAACCCGGCGGGGGCGGCGGGGGCGTTGTGCCGCCGCCGATGTTCACCGAGTAGGAGTTGGTGGCATTTCCAACGCCGCCATTCCACAGCTCGAAGCCGGCTTCCAGGTCGATCAGGTAGTCGGAGTTGGTCATGTAGCCGCGTTGGACCGAGTCGGCGGCGAGCAGGTCCACGTCGAGGTTGCTGACCGAGGTGACCCCGGTGTTCAGCACGTAGGACACGACGTTCCAGATGCTCATCCGGCCTTCCCAGATGGTCCAGGTGCGTCCGCCGATGCTGACGTTGCTGGCGACCACCGAACCGAAGGGCTCGACTCCGCCGGCGTGATTGATCCAGATCATCATCTCCTCGGCGTTCGGCTGGCCGGAGGTGGTGGGGGTCTGGTTGTACCAGATGTCGTAGGCCACGTCATAGGCACCGCTGGTCTGGGTGGTGCTCCAGCTCGTGGTGACCTCGCCCGGTGTCATGCTCGAGACCGGGATGGGCAGGCCGCTGTTGCTGGTGCACGCACCCCAGTGGCAGCCCTTGTAGATGGACGGGTAGCCGCCCGGCGCTCCGCCCGACAGGTTGATCGACGAGTTCGCCACCGTGAAGTCGGCGTTCCCGTCGGTGGTGACGCATTCTGGTGCGCTGGAGTTCCACTCGTTGTTCTGCACCGTGTACGCACCGCCGGCCACGGCCGCCGTCTGCGAGTTGCACAAGGTGGTGGTTGCGGCCTGCGCGGGGGCGCCGGAGGCGAAGACGCCCGACGCGGCGAGCATCGCGACCGCGGCGAGGATGGGCATGAGTCTGTGCCTTGCGAGTTTCACGCGGTTGTTCCTTCTCTCGGGGGGCGTTCGAGCTGCGCGATGGGGGACGACTGCTGGTGTCTGCACCGTCCAGCCTTGACCGTTAACTAGTAGCTACTAACTACTAGCTAAGGTCCTTGCGGGGAATATAATGCTGGAATCTCACATCCGCAATGGCCTCCCGCACGGCCCCGCCCAGACCGGCTTCCGGCCAGCCGGGGAGACCCAGGGCGCCGCTGGACCAAGCCCTCCGCGCAAGCCGCTGGCCTCGGCCGACGGGCGCATCGCGGTCGTGTTTGTAGCATGGCCATCGCAGGCCCACGAGAAGAACACCGCAACGGGAAGAGCGAAACCATGGCCGAGGGGGCGCCCCCCATCTACCGGCGCGACCGGCGTCGCCTGCCGGCGGCGCAGCGGCGGCGGCAAATCATAGACGTCGCCACCCAGCTCATCGCGGACCGCGGCTTCTGGGGGGTGTCCATGCAGGACGTCGCGGACGGCTGCGGCCTAACCGTCCCGGGACTGCTGCGGCACGTGGAATCAAAAGTCGGTCTGCTGATCGCCGTCCTTGAACACCGCGACGTCGAGGACGCCCTGTCCCTGCGCGCCCACCTCGGTGCCACCGAGGAGGAAATGCCACTGGACTGGGCGACCGGTTACCCTGCGCGCGTCGGGCTGCGCCGACTGTGCGATGCGACGATGCGCCGCAACGCCATCCAGCCCGAGATCGTCCGGCTGTTCACGGTGCTGGCCGCCGAGTCCCTCGAGCCGGCCCACCCCGCGCACGACTACTTCGCCCGGCGCCAGCAGGTGGCGACCGCCGCCTACGCCGCGCTGGCCGAACAGCTGACCGATCGGCCCGAGGTGCTGGCAAGGCAGGTCGTTGCGATGATGGACGGCCTGCAGATCCAGTGGCTGCGCAACCCCGAGACCACCGACCTGGTGCAGGAGTGGAGCGCCGCCGCCGAAGCCCTGTTCGGCCCGTTCACCGAATCATCGGCGCAGTAGCCGTGATAGTCGCCGTGTTCGGGCACCCGATGCAAGCCATCGCTGCTTCGGTGATCGTGTCAGCACTTGCCGCACTGGTCGGCGGCCCTCAGGTGCTCCGCAACTCCGCCGAGGTTCTCGGATCACTCACTCGGTTCTTTTCATCAACGCGCGACACAGTTCACGCTGTCAACGCGTCTGATCGGCTACCGCTAATACAGCCTCACGATGACAGCCGACTTCATGATTAGCGCCCTTATCGCATGCTGCGGTTCTGACCTGATGAACGTGACGGTGACCGGGCCGCGCCGCATGGGCATGTCCGTTGTCCATCGCTCGTCACTATTTCCGTAGACCGTCCGGCCGATCAGCGGCCTAGGGAACAGCGGCGCACCTCGGCCATCGGGCCGGAGACCTGGCGCTAACGATCCCGTACTCGGGCGGAAGACGCCCCGACCACGCCTTTCTCCAGAGGCGTATCGCCAAGCGCCCGTCCTCCTACCTGATCGAAGCCCGAGCCAATTCTTGTGGGTCCCGCCCGAACCGGGTCCCCCGGACGCTATCCCGCACCTTGGTACCCGAACACCGACGCTGACGCACGCCGGTCGTCGTGCCCGTTACGTGCCCGACCCGCCGCTTAACCGAGGGTAATTCATGGTCGCTGACGGTCAGTCGAAGTTGCCACCTGACCCGCATCCATGCTGATCAGCGCCCTCGCATCCGCAGCCTTCCAAGCTGGCCATGCGGGTTCGATTCCCGTCATCCGCTCTCATGGTCCCTTGGCTGGTCAGGGCCGATATTCGAGCGGCTACGGTGCGGATGGACATGTGTGGCGTTAGCTCACTTGGAGCTCCCACGTCCTGGTGATCGAGCTGATCTTGTAGCCCAGCTGTTCGTTGATGGCGATCATGTGCTCGTTCTGGCCGGCGTTCCCGGTAATGACGTGCCGGACCTCCGGCGCCTGCCGGGCAAGCACGTCCATCATCTCGATCTTCACCAGCAGCCCGAGCCGGTGTCCTCGGTGCCAGGGCAGCACCACGGTGTCCTCCTGGGCCGCCCATTCGGGCATGCCGGGCGCGAGGACGAGCCGGGTGTAGGCGGCCAGGTCGCCGCTGGCAACGTGCCGCGCAACGACCGTGAGGGCATCAAGACCGAAGGCAGCCTCGTTCTCCCCGACCTCCCTGACCCGGTCGGCGTCCCAAACCGTCGGTTCCACGCCCTCGTTTATCGGCGCGTCTTCCATGGACTGCAGCACGACTGCCAGCCGACTCAGGTGCTCTTCGGACGGCAGCCCGCGCCAGGACAGCAGCTCGTAGCCGGATGCGGCCTGCTCGGCGGCAGGGCGCAGTGCGGCCAGCCGGTCCGGCGTCCCGGCCATGATGCTTAGCGTCCGAAGGATGTCAGCGTGCCCGCTGGCCGCCCCCTTGGCCCTGGCGAAGGCCGCGCCGGGGGTGCCATCGAAGGCGGATGCCGCCAGGCGGGTCCGGCCGGCGGCCCTGGCGACCGCAGCGCATTGCGACAGAAGGGCCGTGCCCGTGCCGGTCCGGCGCTGGTCCAAGGCGACGGTCAGCGCGCAGAAGGCCATGCTGAGGTTTTCCTTGGCCGGCAAGGTGATGCGGCAGTAGCCGACCGGCCGACCGGCCGGGTCGGTGGCAAGGAACACGTGCACCGGCGACCCGTCGAAGGCCTGCCACTGCGCCACGTAGGTCTCGAAGGTCAGCGGCGGCACGCCCGGATTGTCGACGTCCCAGGCCGACATCGCTATCGCGTGACAAGCGCGGAGTCGCTCGGGGTCGGACTTCGGGTCGAACTGCTCGATCTGGATGGTGCCGGACCACATAATGCCTCCACGCGGGCGTGAAGCCTTGCCCGTTTTTAGGTTGTTGTCCTGCCAGGCTGAACCTAAGGCCGGGCATTCACTCAAGTCAAGTAATATCGCGTCTGTCCATTGGACTGCTGTGCCCAACGCGTGGGCCGTGGCCTAGCGCAACCGGCATGGTGTGTCGGCCAGCCGTAACGCGCACTAGGGCGCGAAGCATCCTGCGGCTCATGCGCACGCGCCAGGTGCCGGGGCGTCGCGGCGGGTGAGCGCGATGACCGGGATC
>Ga0208357_1002289_pt1 | contig 12852 bp, 9 predicted proteins | sample NGESurdeep092012_6_FD_184487 | JGI IMG/M metagenome (GOLD analysis project Ga0208357, IMG submission 184487) | Arctic peat soil microbial communities from Barrow, Alaska - NGEE Surface sample F52-2 deep-092012 (SPAdes) | ecosystem: Environmental > Terrestrial > Soil > Wetlands > Peat ... | reverse complement strand
CAACTTCACCAGCATCGGCGTCCCTCCAGCCAAGCAATGCCAGACAATACACCAATTCGCTCCAGCCAACCTTCCGGGACCAAACACGAAGGCCGGGACCCATGGCAACCATGGACTCCGGCTTTTCGCCGGAGATGGCGCTGTCTTCGTGCCCTTCGCACCTTTGAGCCTTCGCGTTTGCTTCTTTTTATCGCGCGGGGGCAAAAATTCGTGGATGGCCGGGACAAGCTCGGCCAAGGCGGTTGTTTCCCGCCGCGACAAGTATTTTGGGAGCTTCGCCAAATCCAACCGGACAGCCGTGGGCCACGCCGGTGCAAGACGGCTTAACGAAATTCGAAATGGCGGCGCGGACCGGCCTCAAATTTCCTTCGCGGCGGTCAGCACCTCGGCATCGTGGCCGGGGATCTTGACCTTGTGCCAGATGCCGCGGATGACACCCTTGCCGTCGATCAGGAAGGTGGCGCGCTCGACCCCCATGAATTTGCGTCCCATGAACGCCTTCTCGACCCACACGCCATAGGCCTTGGCGGCGGTCAGCTCCTTATCCGAGCCGAGGATGAAGGGCAGCTCGTATTTCTTCTTGAATTTGTCGTGCGAGGCGACGGTGTCCTTGGAGATGCCAATCACCACGGCGTCGGTCTTGCCGAAATGCTGGTGCGCGTCGCGAAAATTACAGGCTTCCTTGGTGCAGCCCGGCGTGTCGTCGCGCGGATAGAAATAGAGCACCACCTTCTTGCCCTTGAGCTTCGCCAGGCTGACCTCGCCGCCGCCGTCGCTGGGCAGCGTGAAGTCCGGTGCCTTGTCGCCAACCTTGAGTGCCGTCATGCCGTTCCCCCTCCGATGATCGTGCAATAGAGCGCGCGGGCGCGCGCGTATTTCTTGTCCATATCCCGCTTGAGCGCGGCGAAGTCAACGGCGCCAGCCGACCGCGCCAGCAGCGCCAGGAACGACGGCGCGGCGCGGCCCTCGTCGATGTCGAAATCGACCGTGCCGAGCCGCAGCATCTGCTGCACATCGTTCCACAGCACCAGCGCCGCACGGAGTTCGGCCGCAACCTCTTGGTCCAGCACGCCAGCCGCCGCCATCGCGTCCAGCGCCGCGCCGGTGTTCTGATGCAACAGGCCGGACTGGGCATGCGCCTCGCGAAGCTGGAGATATTGGGCGATGAACTCGATATCGACGAGGCCGCCGCGATGCTGCTTCACATTCCAGAAACCAGGATCGCGGTGACTGTCGGCGATGCGCGCGCGCATCCGCGCGACATCGCCGCGCAAGCCCGCCGGATCGCGCGCGGCAGTCAGCGTGGCGCGGATCGTCTCCTCGATCGCCTGACGTAGCGCGCGCGGCCCCGCCACGATGCGCGCGCGGGTCAGCGCCATATGCTCCCAGGTCCACGCCGCCTCGGCGTGATAGCGGCAAAACGCGGCGAGGCTCGCGGCCAGCGGCCCAGCATTGCCGGACGGCCGCAGCCGCATATCGACCTCATAAAGATTGCCCTCGCGCGTCATCGCGGTCAGCGCGGTGATGAGGCGCTGCGACAGGCGTGCGTAGTAGGCCGGCACCGACAGGATCTGCGGCCCGGTCGATGCCTCGGCGTTTTCCGGCGCGTCGTAGATCGTAATCAGGTCGAGATCGGAGGTCGCCGACATTTCCTCGCCGCCGAGCTTGCCGAGGCCCAGCACCGCGATCTCGCCGCCGGGCACGGTGCCGTGGGCGCGTGCGAAATTCGCGGCGATGCGCGGCAGCAAGCCGGCGATCGCCGCCTCGGCGGTGGCGGCGAAGGCCCGGCCCGCCGCCGCGCCGGACAGGCGCTCGCGCAGCAGCGCGACGCCGATGCGGAATTTCCGGTCGCCGACCCAGCGCCGCGCCCGATCGTATAATTCCTCCTCGTCACGCGCCTCCGCCAAGGCGCGGTCGATATCGGCCAGCAGCGCGGGCGCGCCGGCGGCCGACGGCGCCTCATCCTCCAGCAGCGCGTCGACCAGAACGGGATAACGCGTCAGTTGGTCGGCCACGCGCGGACTGGCACCCATGATCTCCGCCAGCAGATCGATCAGTCTGGGATTGCGATAGAACAGCGACAGAAGCTGCACCCCCGCCGGTAGCCCGGCGAGCAGCCGGTCGAAGCGGCGCAGCGCGGCATCGGCCTCCGGCGCCTTGCCGAACGCGGTCAGCAGAACCGGCACCAGCTCCGTCAGCAATTCGCGGGCACGCTGGCTGCGCATCGCGCGATAGCGGCCATGGTGCCAGCTTCGTACCATCGCCGCCGCGCCCGGCCCATCGGCAAAGCCGAGCTGGCGCAACGTCGCCAACGTCTCGGGGTCGTCCTCATGCCCGGTGAAGACGAGGTTGCCATGGGGCGACAGCGTCAGCGCCTCCTCGAAGAGATGCGCATAGTGGCGCTCGACGATGCCAAGGTGGCCGAGCAGCGCCGCCGCGAACGCGTCGGGGCCGTCATAGCCACAGAAGATCGCGACCTGGCGCAGTTCGGCCGGATCGGTCGGCAAGGTGTGGGTCTGGGCATCGTCGATCATCTGGAGCCGATGCTCGATCTGGCGCAGGAACCGATAGGCTTCGGTCAATTCGCGCGCCGCCTCCGGCGTGATCCGTCCGGTCTCGGCCAGCGCCGCCAGCGCCGCGCAGGTGCCGCTCGCCCGCAATTCCGGCATGCGGCCGCCCCAGATGAGCTGCTGAGTCTGGGCAAAAAACTCGATCTCGCGGATGCCACCGCGCCCGAGCTTGATGTTGTGGCCGCCGACCGCGATCCGGCCGCCGCCGCGATGCGCGTTGATCTGGCGTTTGATCGAATGAATGTCCTGAATCGCGGCGAAATCGAGATTGCGCCGCCACAGAAAGGGCCCGAGCTCGGCCAGGAACGCCCGCGCCGCCGCCCGGTCGCCCGCCACCGGCCGCGCCTTGATCAGCGCCGCGCGCTCCCAATTCTGGCCGGCGCTTTCGTAATAGGTCAGCGCCGCCAGGGTCGAGAGCGCCGCCGGGGTCGAACCTGGGTCAGGACGCAGCCGCAGATCGACCCGGAAGACATAGCCGTCGCCGGTCGCGTCGGCGAGGATCCGGACCAGATCCTGCGCCAGGCGCGAATAGAATTGCGACGGGCTATGACGCCCGCGATAGCGGACCTGATCGGAATCGTAGAACAGAATCAGGTCGATATCGCTCGAATAGTTAAGCTCGCGGGCGCCAAGCTTGCCGAGGCCCAGGACGAAAAACCCCGATCCGCGCTCCGGCAGGCCGGGATGCGGCAAGTCAATCTCACCCGCCGCCGCGCCGGCCGCGAGCAAATGGCCGAGCGCCGCGTCGAGCGCCGCGTCGGCAAAGGCGCTCAGCGCCCCCGTGACGCGCTCCAGCGGCCACCATTGGGTCAAATCGGCCACGCCGACGGTCAGCGCCACGCGACGACGGGCCATCCGCAGGTGTTTCATCAAGGCCGGCCGATCCCCAGATAACGGCTGCTCCGAGTCGCGTTGGCGATTGAGGGCGCGCATAATCTCGGCGAAAGTACGGTATGGGCCGGTTCGCACCAGGGTCAGCAGGATCGCCGGTTCGGCGACACAACAGCGGGTAAGGAACGGACTATTGCCGAAAATCGCGGACAACAGACTGGCACCCACGGCATCGGCCGCCAGGGCGCGCATGTCGGCGGCCAGCGCCGCCTCAGCGTCATCGGCGGCGTCGAGCCAGCGCGACAAGCCCAGCTCGACCTGCCGGCTATCGGCCGGCGCGGGCAGCGCGCGATAGGCGCCGGGCGGCAGAGGCGGCAGGCTCATTGACCAACCCTGATCACAGCGGGAATCCGAAGGTGCGCGGCAGCGCCGGGCCGGTCAAGCTGTCGCGCGCGATGTTCCGCGGCTGCATCAAGGTCATCGAATGGGCGGGGGCCATCCTCGCCGGCCTGGCGCTGGTCGTCGGCGCCGGCTTCTGGATCATGTCGCGGGGACCGGTGTCGCTTGACTGGCTGGCGCCCTATGTCGCCGCCACCTTCTCCCAGTCCGAGCAGGGCATGACCGCGCGGGTTGACCATACGCTGATCAGCCTCGGTGAGGGACCCAGTCTCCAGATCATCGCGCGCGGGTTGCACCTGACGGGCGCCAACGGGCGTGCCGAGCTCGCCCTGCCCGACGTGTCGCTGTCGCTGTCGCCCGAGGCGGCGCTGCGGGGCGAGATTGCGCCGACACGGATCGTGCTGAACAGGCCCCGCCTGCACATGCTGCGCGCGGCGGACGGCTCGTTCCATCTCGGCCTCGATGGCGAGCAGCCGGGCAACAGCGATTGGGCCGAGGGCCTTCTAAGCGATCTGTCGCATCCGCCCAACCATCGCGGCGCCTTCGGCTATCTGCGCGAGGTCGAGGTAAAGGACGCGACGCTGACTGTTGACGACCGCAAGCTCGGTGTCACCTGGGAGGCACAGCGGTTCGATGCGACGCTGCGGCGCGGCACCGAAGGGTTTGCCGGCGACCTTGCGCTGGCGGTCGAGCGCGGCGGCCATGCCGCCCAGTTGCATGGCGATTTCCAATTCGACGATGCCCAGCGGCATCTGCGCATGGCGCTCAGCTTCGATGGGTTGCGCCCGTCGCTCTATGCCGCCGCCGCGCCCGCGCTGGCGCCGTTCGCGGCGTTCGACCTGCCGCTCGGCGGCCAAGTCAGCATGACCCTCGACACCGACGCGCGACGCGTCACCGATTTTTGGTGCGATCTGCAACTCGGCCAGGGGCGTATCGTCAACGACCGGTTTGCCGGCGGCGCGCTGAAGGTCGCGCGCGGCACCATGCGCGCGGTCTACGATCCGGCCAAGGGGCGCCTCGATCTCGAACAATTTCACGCGGTGCTGAACGCGCCAACTGGCCCCCAGCTCGATTTCACCGGCGCGGTGGAGGGGTTCGATCCGCTGTCCTCGCAGCCGCAGAATTTCACCGGCAGCCTCAAGGTCCACGATCTTGCGTTCGCCGATTTCGCTAAATTGTGGCCGGAGCAGATCGCCTTTCACGCCCGCCACTGGATCATGGCGCATCTCCAGCATGGGCTGCTGACCCATGGCGGCGTCACCCTCTCGGGCCAGCTTCGGCTCGGCTCCGCCGCCGGCCTGACCGCGACGGTGGACAAGCTCGACGGCGATTTCAGCTATCGCGATGTCGCGGTACAGTATTTCCCGCCTCTGACGGCGGTGCGCGATATCGAAGGCACGGCGCATTTCGATCGCACCAGCTTCGTGCTGACCCCGAGCACCGGCACGGTTCGCGACGTGAAATTGTCCGGTGGCACGATTCGCATGAGCAAGCTCGATACGGACAATGAGGAAGGCACGATCGACCTCAAATTGGCGGGGCCGCTCGCGACCATCCTCGATGAACTCAACGCCAAGCCGCTGCGCTATCCCCATGCGCTCGGCATCGATCCAGCCAGCGTGAAGGGCACCGCCGAGGGTGAAGTGCATTTCCGCCTGCCGATGAAGGAGAATCTGCGCTTCAGCCAAGTCGAGTATTCGGCCCGGGCGAAGCTCGCGGGCGTCGCCATCGGCAAGGAATTTTTCGATCGCGATCTCAGCGCCGGCGATTTGCGGCTGGAATTAACGCGCGGCAAGCTGGATTTGGCCGGGACCGCCAAACTCGAAGGCGTGCCCGTGTCGATCGACTGGGCGGAGAATTTCGCCGGCGATGCGGCGCGGTCGCACTATAAATTGAAGGGCAGTTTCGATGACGAGGCGCGTGCCCGGCTCGGCATCGCGTGGCTGCCCGCGTTCGTCTCGGGTCCGATCGGTGTCGATCTCGACTTCACCCGGCGCCGCGGCACCGCCACGGCCGACATCGCCCTCGACCTCGGCCGTACCACGATGAACCTCGCCCAGCTCGGCTGGAGCAAGAAGCCGGGCGTGCCGGCGAGCGCGCGGCTCGCGGTCACGGCGCGCGAAGGCCAGCAGCCGCGCATCGAGGGCATTCATGTCCTGGGCGGCGGGCTCGACGCGCGGTTGAACGTCACCCTCAACGAGGACCATAGCAGCGTCGCCCGGGCGGAAATCGAGCACCTGACGGTTGGCCGAACCGACATCGCGGGCACCATCACGCGGCGCGCCGAAGGCGGCTGGTCGATCAAGTTGCGTGGTCGCGGCTTCGACGCCACGACCCTGCTCGACAATCTCCAGGGCGCCACGCCAAACACCGCGCCCGAGCCGCCCTTGGTGATCGATGCCGATCTCGACCGAGTGATGCTGGCGCCGGACCGCGCGGCGCTGAACGTTCACGCCCGGCTCTATAGTGACGGCGTGCATTGGCAATCGGCCAGCATCGACGCGCAATTGTCGCCGGGCAAGGCGCTGGCGCTGCGCTATGGCGGCGCGGTGGGCGATCGCAATTTCCGCCTCGCCAGCGACGATCTCGGCGGCGTCCTCCGGCTGCTCGACATTTCCGACAAGATCCAGGGCGGCCGCGTGTTGGTGACGGCACGGGCCGAGGATGTCGCCGGCCGTCGCATCCTGCGCGGTAAGGTGGACGGCGCGAATTACCGGCTGATCCAGGCGCCGGCCTTCGCGCGGCTGCTGTCGCTGGCGTCGCTGACCGGGGTGGCCTCGCTCGCCAGCGGCCAGGGCATTCCCTTCAGCCGGATCCAGGGCGATTTCACCCTCGATGGCGGCCGCATCGGCTTGCGCAATGCGCGTGCCTTCGGCGAGGCGATTGGCATCAACATCAATGGCCAATTCGATTATCGCCACGACACGCTCGACGTCAGCGGTACACTGGTGCCGGCCTATCTGCTCAACAATCTCCTCGGCAACATTCCGATCCTCGGCGATCTGCTGCTGGGCGGAAAGGGCCAGGGCATCTTCGCCGCCAATTTCCGGGTTGCCGGCTCCGCGACCGAACCCACCATCTCGGTCAATCCGCTGAGCGCGCTGGCGCCCGGCTTCCTGCGCCATCTGTTCCTGTTCGACGCCGCCGGCCCCGGCACCGGCAATGCACGCAGCACCATCGTTCCCAACGGGGGATGAGCGGTCCTACGCCGCCTTGATCAAGGCGTGGCGCTTCTTGCCGGCCGACAGCTTGATGATTCCGTCGCCGTTGAGATCGCCCAGCCCCAGCTTATGCGCTTCATCGGCAATCGCCGTGTCGTTGACGCGGGCACCGTTGCCGCGAATGAGGCGCCGCGCATCACTCAGGCTGGCCGCCAGCCCGGCGCGGTGCAGCAATCCGATCAGCGCCACCCCCGCCGCCAATTCGGCACGCGGCACCTCGACCAGCGGCAGATCGTCGCCGATGCCGCCTTCGGTGAAGACGCGCCGCGCCGTTTCGGCGGCAGCCTCGGCCGCCTCGGCACCGTGGCACAACGCGGTCGCCTCGGTCGCCAGCACCTCCTTGGCGTGGTTCAGCGCGGCGCCCCCACCCGCTTCGAGGCGGGCGATTTCGTCGAGCGGCAGATCGGTGAAGAGGCGCAGGAAACGGCCGACATCCGCATCCTCGGTGTTGCGCCAGAACTGCCAATAGGCATAGGGCGACAGCCGGTCGGCATTGAGCCACACGGCGCCGTCCGCCGTCTTGCCCATCTTGGCGCCCGACGCCAGCGTGATCAGCGGCGAGGTCAGGCCATAGAGGACGCGCGCCTCGATGCGCCGCCCCAGCTCGACGCCGCTGACGATGTTGCCCCACTGGTCGGAGCCGCCCATCTGCACCGCGCAATCGTGGCGCCGCGCCAGTTCAAGAAAATCATAGGCCTGCAGGACCATGTAATTGAATTCGAGGAAGCTCAGCGGCTGCTCCCGATCGAGCCGCGTTTTGACGCTGTCGAAGGTCAGCATGCGATTGACCGAGAAATGCCGTCCGACCTCGCGCAGAAACGGGATGTAGCGCAGCGCGTCGAGCCAGTCGGCATTGTCGGCCATGATGGCGTCGCCCGGCCCATCGCCAAAACGCAGGAAGCGGGCGAAGACGCGCTGGATGCTCGCCTTGTTATGCGCGATTTCGTCCTTGGTCAGAAGCTGGCGCGACACGTCCTTGCCGGAGGGATCGCCGATCTGCGAGGTGCCGCCGCCCATCAGCACGATCGGCCGGTTGCCCGCCTGCTGCCAGCGGCGCAGCAGCATGATCTGAATGAGGCTTCCGACATGCAACGAATCGGCCGTACAGTCGAAGCCGATATAGGCGGTCAGCGGCGCCGCCGCGAGCCGCGCGTCGAGCGCATCGCGGTCGGTGCAATCCTGGACATAGCCGCGCTCGTAAACGGTCTGGAGAAAGGCGGAATGCAATTGGGTCATCGCGCTTCGTCTAGCATGAAGCCACCGCGCTTCACCAGCCCATGAGCGGTCGCGCCTATCGCGTCATCGGGCTGATGAGCGGCACCTCGCTCGACGGCGTCGATGCCGCCTTCATCGTAACCGACGGTGTGTCCCGCGTCGAAACCGGGCCCGCGCTGACCCTGCCCTATGACGAGGCGATGCGCGGGCGCCTGCGCGCCGTGGCCGGCGGCCGGGGCGATGTCGCCGGCGCCGAGGCGGCGGTGACGGCGGCGTTCGCGGCGGCGGCGATGCAGCTGCGCGAGCGGCACGGCATCGGCGCGGTCGATCTAATCGGCTGTCACGGCCACACCATCCTGCATCGGCCACGCGAGCGGGCGACGCGCCAGATCTGCGATGGCGGGCTGCTGGCGCGGCTCACCGGCATCGACACGGTGTGCGATTTTCGCACCGCCGATGTCGCTGCCGGCGGCGAAGGGGCGCCGCTGGCGCCGCTCTATCACGTCGCGCTGGCGACGGCGCTGCCCAAGCCGCTGGCGGTGTTGAATCTGGGCGGCGTCGGCAATGTCACCTGGATCGGCGACGGGGCGGACAACCTTCTCGCCTTCGACACCGGGCCGGGCAATGCGCTGATCGACGATTGGGCACTGCGCCATATCGGCACCCCGATCGATCGCGACGGCGCGCTGGCACTGCAAGGCAAGGTCGATGACGCGGCGATCGCGGCGTTCCTCGCCCTGCCCTATTTCGCACGGCGCCCGCCCAAATCGCTCGACCGCGACGAATTCGCCGGATCGGTGCCCGAGGGGCTGTCGCCGGCGGATGGCGCCGCGACGCTGACCGCGATGACCGTGGCCGCCGTGATGCGCGCCGCCGACCATTTCCCGGCTCCGGTCCGCCGCTGGCTGGTGACCGGGGGCGGGCGGCATAATCCGGTGCTGATGGCGGCACTCGGCGGTGCATTCTCGCCGGTCGAAGCCGCCGGCTGGGACGGCGACGCGCTAGAGGCACAAGCCTTCGCCTATCTGGCGGTACGCTCGGCGAGCGGCCTGCCTTTGAGCCTGCCGACCACCACCGGCGCGCCCCGCCCGCTCACGGGCGGGCGCCTGTTCGGGGCGATTGCAGCGCCGTGAGTTCAGCCGCTCGGGTTTAGCGGTGATGACGTCCGCCGCCGCCGCCGCCGCGATGACCGCCACCACCACGATGACCGCCACCACCACCGCCGCGATGGCCGCCGCCACCGAAGGCGCCCCGATGACCGCCGCCTCCAACCGCAGCACGATGGCCCCCGCCACCGAAGCCGCCTCGGCCACCACGAACCGCCGCATGGCCGCCCCGGAAGCCTCGGGCGCGGGCGCCGCCGCGATGAACCGCGCCGCGGCCGCCACCACGAAACGAGTGATTGGCCGCGCCATGGCGAATGCCGGCGCGCCCGCCACGGAATCCGGCATGGCGTCCACCACGGAATCCGGCATGACGGCCCGCCCGGATCGCGCCGCGCCCATGGATCGCGCTCCGGCCATGCATCGCCCCACGGCCCACGGCGCCGCGACCGCGAAAGCCCGCCCGGCCCGCTCCGCCGCGATTACGGAAGGCGGCGCGCCCGACCGGTCCGGCATGGCGCCAATTGCCGCCGCGCCACCCGGCGTGACCGTAGGCGATGCGGCTGTAGCCGCCATTGTCGATGAAAATGCCGCCGCCGCCGCCCCAACCCACCCCGTACCAGCCCCACAGCGGCTGATAGATCGGCCAGGCCGGTCCCCAGCCGAACGTGACACCGACCGCCAGCGGCCCGATGCCGAAATAGGTGCCGGGGAAGAGCACCGGCGGATAGGCCGGATAGGGCCACGCGCCGTAAACCACGGCCGGATTATAATAGGGCACTGTAAGGACGGCCGGGTTGGCCGGCGCGATCACGATGTTCGAGCCTTCCTGCCGCACCGCGATGTGCTCGTTCGATTTGAGGTTGCCGCATTTCTGTGCCGTCGTGCGCAGGAATTGAACCTGCGCCCAGACATCGGATTGCTGATTGGCGAAGGCGGCGCCCAGTGCCTGTGTCATGTCCACATTATCGTTCAGCAGATCGACAACGCGCGGAAACGCCGCCAGCGACTTGACGCTGGGGTCCCAGGACAGCGGCTGCAGCGCCGAGACCAGGGCGTCGCCCTTCAAGCCCGCATGTTTCGGATCGTGCAGCCAGCGGTGCGCATCGACGATTTCCACCGGAAAGGTCGAGGCCATCAGGATTTGCCCGATCAGCTTATCGGGGTAGAGCGCGATCGGCGCCAGCATCTGGTCGAGTTGCTGATTGGTGTAATGCGTCGCGTCGGGATTGATTGCCGAGGGGGAAACGGTGCCGGGCGCCGGTCCCGGCTGGCCGGCCGGGGCCGGCGCGGCAGCGGACGGCGCGGCGGCAGGGGCGCTGGCGGGGGGCGGCGCGTTATTTTGCGCCGTCGGGGGCGGATTGTCCGCCGCCCATGCCGCCGGCGGCACCAGCAGCAGCAGCGGCACCAGCCACACCGTCGCGCGACGCCCGAATGTCATGATGTGTCTCCCTCGATGGACCGCAACCGCCACCCACCAGGAATAGAAACGGCCAACATCGCCGATCATCCCCCCAGCAAACGAATTTGACAAAAATGTGCCGGTGCCTACATAGAAGGCATGGCCGAGACCGAAACTCTGCCCGCCCCCGCGCGGGTCACCATCACCCCCAGCGCCGCCCGGCGCGTCACCGCGTTGCAAGACCAGGAGAACGCGCCCGGCGCCTTTCTGCGCCTTGCCGTATCCGGCGGCGGCTGCTCCGGCTTCCAGTACGGATTCAGCTTCGACGATGCGCGCACCGATGACGATGTCGCGTTCGAGCGCGATGGGGTGACGCTGGTGGTCGACAGTGTCTCGCTGGAGTTGTTGAACGGCGCCGAGATCGACTTTGTCGAGGACATGATGGGCGCCTCATTCCAAGTCCGTAACCCCAACGCCGCCACCTCCTGCGGCTGCGGCAATTCCTTTTCGGTCGGCTGATCCGATTGAAAATTGCCACCTGGAACGTAAATTCGGTCAAAGTCCGCCTGCCATTGCTGCTCGATTGGCTGGATCAGGCGCGGCCGGATGTACTGTGTCTCCAGGAAATCAAATGCCTCGCCGCCGATTTTCCGCTGATGGAGATTCGCGGCCATGGCTATCACGCCGAAATCGTCGGCCAGAAAAGCTATAATGGCGTCGCGTTGCTATCGAAGGTGCCGGCGCGCGATGTGATGGTCGGCCTGCCCGGCGACAGCGACGACCCGCAAGCACGCTATGTCGAGGCGACATTCGACGAGCTGCGCGTCGGCTCGCTCTACCTGCCCAACGGCAATCCGGTCGGAACCGACAAATACCCCTACAAGCTCGGCTGGCTCGACCGGCTGCGCCGCCACGCGATCACCCTGCTGCGCAGCGAGCGGCCGTTCGTCCTCGCCGGCGATTACAATGTGATTCCCGAGGCGGAGGACGTCTACAACCCCGATTCCTGGCGCGAGGATGCGCTGTTCCGCACCGAGACGCGGCAACGCTATCGCGCGCTGGTCAATCTCGGCCTCGTGGATGCGTTCCGCGCCCTCCATGCCGAACCGCACCGCTATAGCTTCTGGGATTACCAGGCGGGGCGCTGGCAGCGCGACGAGGGCCTGCGCATCGACCATTTGCTGCTGTCGCCGCAGGCCGCCGATGGCTTGACCGCGGCCGACATCGACAAAACGCCGCGCGGCCAGGACCGCGCCTCCGACCACACCCCCGTCTGGTGCGAAATCGGCTAGGGTTGTTCGCTAGAATTTCCGGCCGAACCGCAGGACGAAATTGTCGACGGTTTCGGGACTGTTGCCGCGGGCGATCGGCACGACGCCCTGATCGATCGCCAGCGACACGCTGTTCTTCTGGTCGAAGCGATAGCCCAATTCGATCGCGCCATGCAAGGTCACCGGCGCGATCTGCATCCGGCGTTCGGGCACCCCGCCGCCCAATCCTCCGGCATCGAAGCTGCTGGCGAGGCCGAGCCGGCCATAGATCGAGTTTTCAGTGAATAAATCCCAGGTCAGGCCGGCATAGCCGCGGCTGACCCCGGACACCGGATCGTAGCCGAAGCCGAATTGCGCCCGCGGCGAAAACATGAACCGGAACACGCTGTTATTCGGCGAGGTCAGCGAAATTTCGAGGTCGCGCGCGGTCCCGATCGGCATCTCGCTAAGCCGGCGGGCATCGTCCAACAGAAAATCCATATGAAAAACCGGCGCGGCGGCGGCCAGGCCCAGCACCAGATCGCCGGTGTTGCCGTCGATCGTCAGCCTGGTCGTGGCGGGAGTGGTGGAGATCTGCGCGTCAGCCGGAATCGCGGTGGATGCCACAGCAAGCGCCCCAACCACAATGGCTATCAACCGCGAGCGCATACCCCGAACCTTCGACCGGCTATTCTCTTACCAAGCGAAAAATATGTAATGCCGAACCCGTGACAAGACAATGGCGCCAATAGAATCGCGGCGCGCCGGATCGTTAAATTGTTGCCTCAGGGATACTCAGGTCCCGGCTCGGCGGCCGGCGGATACTCATGGCTGCACCCCGACGGATCACGCACCGACCAC
>Ga0208357_1002288_pt1 | contig 12855 bp, 11 predicted proteins | sample NGESurdeep092012_6_FD_184487 | JGI IMG/M metagenome (GOLD analysis project Ga0208357, IMG submission 184487) | Arctic peat soil microbial communities from Barrow, Alaska - NGEE Surface sample F52-2 deep-092012 (SPAdes) | ecosystem: Environmental > Terrestrial > Soil > Wetlands > Peat ... | reverse complement strand
CGGCGCCCTCGACTCGGCCATGGACGACATGGCCCCCGCCGTGGGCCCTGGCACCCTCATCGTGCCCTTCCTCAACGGCCTGTCTCACCTGGACCGGCTCAACCAGCGCTTTGGCGTCGGCGCCGTCCTCGGCGGGGTCGTCATCGTCGCCACCACCGTCAACCAGAACGGTGACATCGTGCGCCTGGCGCCGCAGGCCAGCCTCACGACCGGCGCCCAGTCGACCAGCCCGCCGGTCGGTCTGACCGGCGTCGACGCCGCGCTTGGCGGCGTGATCGGATTCGATTTCGCGCTCTCCGACGACATCCTGGCCGACATGTGGGGCAAGTGGACGTTCATCGCCACCCTCGGCGCGTTCACCTGCCTGATGCGCGGGGCGGTGGGCGAGATCGTCGCCCAGCCCGGCGGCGACAAGCTCGGCCCCGCGTTCCTGGCCGAGGCCACCGCGATCGCCCAGGCCAACGGTTACCCGATTGCGGAAGCGCGGGTCAGGAACACCACCGCCACCGTCACCCAGCCAGGGTCGGGCCTGACGTCGTCGATGTACCGTGACGTCCTCGACGGTCACCCGACCGAATCCGACTACATCATCGCCGACCTGGTCACGCGGGGCCGGGAGCACGGCCTCGAATCCCCGCTGCTCCACCTCGCGGCCATGCAGCTCGCGGTGCACAACGCCCGCGCCCAGTAATCGAGGAAGCCGGGAAAGCGATGACAGACGACGAGGGCCGGATCCGCGCGCTGCTCGCGGACATGGCGGCCGGGTACCGGGCCAAGGACGCGGAGCGGATCGTGGCGAGCTACGCGCCGGACATGATGGTGTTCAACCTGGCGCCGCCGCTGCGCACCGGCGCGGGGGAGCGGTCCGACATCGGCGGCGGGCGACTGGTCGACATGGCCGCCGCGGACGGCGTCCGGGTCTGGCTGGCCGGGTTCGGCGACCAGCCCTTCGAGTACGAGATCGCCGATCTCGCCGTTGTCGTCGGCGGCGGCGACGTCGCGTTCGCGCACGCCTTGGGCCGGATGGGCTCGCCCGGCAGGTTCAGCCTGTGGTTCCGGTTCACGGTGGGCCTGCGCAAGCACGAGGGGACCTGGCTGATCGCCCACCTGCACGCGTCCGTCCCCTTTTACATGGACGAGACCAGGCGCGCGGCCGTCGACCTGACGCCTTGAGAAGGTCGGCCGTCCGATCTACGAGCGGCGTCATCACCGTGACGGCCGAGTCGGTTGCCACCAAGAACCCGCAGCGCGACAAGCACCTGCGCTCGGCCGACTTCTTCGACGTCGCCAACCACCCGGAGTTCACCTTCGCCGCCAAGGTCTCCTCCACCGCCGACGGCGAGCTCGTACTCGACGGCGAGCTCAAGGTCAACCGGGCCGACTACGGCCTGACCTGGAACTTCATCGGCATCGCAGCGACGGACAACACAATCGCGGTGAACGCGGTGTTCACGCGCGGGTGACCGGTCAGAGTCGCCCGCGTCCGTTCGAAAAAGACTGAGAGCTTTATCCTGACTAAGAAAGCCTTAGGGTGATGACGTCGACAGAAGATAACTGAACTACGGCATCAATGCCAATAGCTGACAATATCTACCCGCTGCGGAGAAAAGATCGAGGTCACGAGGGCGTAGCCCTTCCATCGCACTAAGCATGCGCTAGCCTGGCTCGGGTCACTCGCCGTTCTTTTTATTTGCCCGACCCGGTACAAATAGCGACAGCTTGCCGCGATTGGAGTCCACCGATGGACCGCTTCAGCATTCATCCGCGCATTGGGATTGCGCGGCTCGGCAATAGCAAGAGCTCGTTCTACCTTGGCCCCCAGTCCACTGGCGGGCTGCCCACGGAGTGCGACGCTGGCGGCAACGAGATAGTGGTAGGCGGACAGCCGAAGCCGGTTACCCAGTTCAAGGACCGGGTGGGCGCGGTCAAGCGGCAGGCGGCCAGGTTCGCGATCTACGCGCAGGAAGCGGATGGGCCCGCGCATGAGGTGCACCCCGGTGAGGGCGGCATCGTCAGTGTCCGGTGGACGGTGCACGTGGCTAACAAGAAGCCCATCTGGTACACGTTCTCGGAGCTCGACGGCGACCTGGAGTTCGGCGAGTGGAATAACTACCAGAACCAGCATGTCCCGCTGAACAACCCCAAGATCACTGACGCTGGGGATCGGCGCAGGCTGATGATCGATCCTGGCCCGCGCACGGTGAGCGCGCCGGGTGAGCGCGCGGCGTTCTCGCGGTACACCGTCCCGGCGGATTACCCGAACGGCAGCTTCCCCGACCCGATCAAGTACCCGCTGAACCCGGAGATCGACACGCTCGGCGAGATGATGACGGACGACTCGGGCCGCCTGGTGGTCCTTGGCGGCTATGGCAACTCAGCCGGGTCGATCGCGCTGACCGGCTTCCGCGGCGCGAGCGGCTGGTGGGATGACGTCTCGGACGGCTACGTCCTTGCCACGCTGACCATGGCTGACGGCACGACGCTCGACCTCGAGCCGGCCTGGCTGATGGTCGGCAGTCCCAAGTTCGCGCCGGAGCTGGTCAACATCGTCACGCTCGACGACACGGTCTACGACATCTCCGTCCGCTTCCTCGGATACCACCGGGACCTCTTCGACCGCTCGCGGTGGCCCGGCCGGTATCCCGGCGGTGACGGCTACGACCCCTTCGCCGGGTTCAACCCCGAGTTCCGGCCCAGCTACGGACGTGACATCGAGCCGATCCTGACCCGCCCGCAGTCCTACCGGTGGGTGGCGCAGGTGCCGACGATGATCGAGTTCTCCCGTCCCGCGTTCGACACCAGCGACTCGAGCGACAAGGTCCGTCCGCAGCGCGAGCGGTACTTCGGCTTCTTCCGGGTGCCGGTGCCGCCGCAGAGCCATCAGTTCATCGACCAGGTCGCGAACGGGCCGAACACGCTGTTCAGCGCCGACGGGGTGCCGCTGATGCCGATAAACTCCGGCGACAACTCGGTGAGCAACCAGCTGATCTACAAGTTCCTGACCGTCACGCCCACGCAGTACTTCTTCTTGCACCAGTGGGCGATCGGCATGTTCGACGACGGCACGGCCGCGCCGGATAACCACGCCGGCGTCCTCGACGTCGACCGACAGGTCCTGGGCAATCTCGTCGGCGGACCATTCTCGCCGGGCATCGAGACAACGTGGATCGTGCGCAGCCCGCGGCTCTACTCCTCCGCCTACAACGTCGCGATCGCGCACTTCAAGGGCAGTAACGAAGAACTCGGTGCGTACTACCGGGAGCACGGGCTCTCGCTCACCAGCGATCCGCAGGACGGCAACTCGACCGAGCCCGGCGATCTGACTAAGCGCATGGCCATCCCGTGGCAGGCGGACTTCTTCGACTGCACGGTGCAGACGCCGAACATCGACGATGCCGACATCAACCAGAGCGGCGCCGACGACGGGGTGGAGGTGCCGCCGGCCTTCTACGTGTACTGGTGGCCTCCGCAGAGCCCGATGCAGGTGATCGCGGGCGACCGCGACCCCGGCAATCAGGTGCTCGACGGGTACGTCAGCAGCCAGCCAAGCCAGCTGGCGGGCACGAACGGGCTGAACGTGAACATTCAGTCGCAGGGCGGTTTCTCGATTACCGCAGCCGGGACGCCGGTCGCGTACTCCCGGGGCATAAACAGCTTCAGCCAGATGACGAGCTCGTGGGCTGACCTCGGCTTCATCGTCAACCAGGGGCCGGACGACTACCCGTTCTTCGTCGAGTCCGAGCGCAACACCCGCTTCCTCGCCCAGGGCGCTGCGCTGGGCATCAAATAGGGCGGCGCGCAGATGCCCGCGATGCCCGACTGGGATGTGCTCGTCGTCGGCGGCGGGCCGGCCGGCACCTCGACCGCCCTGGAACTGATCCGCCGCGGCTCGCTGTCGGTGCTGGCAGTCGAGCGCACGGACTACGACCGGCCGCGCATCGGGGAGACGCTCTCGCCCGCCGCCCGCGCCCTGCTCGACCACCTGCGCGCGCCGGCCTACGACGACGGGCACCGGCCGGCCTACGGGACGTCCGCGGCCTGGGGCAGCGCCCAGCTCGTGACCCGCGACTTCCTGATGACGCCGTTCGGGGCGGGCTGGCACCTCGACCGCCGCCGTTTCGACGAGCGTCTCGCCGCGGCGGCGCGGAAGGCCGGCGCCGAGGTGTGGACGAGCAGCCGGGTGCGCGACCTGAGGCGGGACGGGGACGGTTTCGTGGCCTCGGTGCGCCGCGCGGACGGCGGCACTCGGCCGGTGCGGGCGCGGTTCGTGGTGGACGCGACGGGCAAGGCGGCGTCGGTCGCGCGGCGGCTAGGCGGCGACCACCGTCGGCTGGATGGCCTGGTGGGCATCGCGGCCACCATGCGCTACCGGGATGAACCGCCGGCTGAGTCGCTGACTCTGGTCGAGTCGTTCGAGCACGGGTGGAGCTATACCGCGCCGCTGCCCGGACGGGAGCTGATCGCCGTGGTGATGACCGACGCTGGCTTGGCGCGTCGGCTTGACCTGACCCGTCCGGACGCGTGGCTGGGCCTGCTGACCGGCCTGCCGCACACCGGGCCGAGGCTGGCGGGAGGCGGGCCGGCCGAGGCGCCCCGGGTGCTCGCAGCGCATTCAGCCTGCCTCGCACGCCCGTCCGGACCGGGCTGGGCGGCCGTCGGCGACGCGGCGGCCAGCCACGATCCGCTGTCCTCGACGGGCATCGTGCGCGCGCTGGAGTCGGGTATCCATGCGGCCCGCGCCATCCACGCGACGCTGGTGCGCGGCGACCGGGATGCGCTCGCCGAGTACGACCGCCGCCAGGACAGGGCGTTCGACCGGTACTGCGACACCCGCACCGCGTACTACCGGATGGAGGCGCGCTGGCCGTCCGCGCCCTTCTGGCACCGCCGCCATCGTCTCGTGTCGCTCGACCCCAGCCAGCCACTGGCGGCGGCCGGCCCGGAACCGCGGAAACCACGGCTGCCCGCCGACCTGCGCCACGTCGACGCCGCGCGGCTGCTCGCGCTTGCGGCAGCCGGCAGCCCGAGTCACGAGCTTGCGGCGGGTTACCGGGCCGAGGCGGCGCAGCCGGTGCGCGATCTCGACCTGATCCTGGCGCTCCAGTGGCTGACCGCCAACGGAGACCTGGTGCGCACGGCCGCCGATCAGCGGGCGTGATCGCTCCGAACGGACCGTTTGTTCCCCGCTACCGCTCCGCCGCGCCGCCGCCCACCGACCGGGGCCGCGACGAGGAAGTCGAGCGCCTGCTCGGCCTCGGCGCGACGCTGGTCGAGGACCACCGCAAGGCCGACGGCGCCGGCTGGGTGACCCTCGCCGACCCCGAGGGCAACGAGTTCTGTGTGGAACGCAGCCTGAAGGAGCGCGCTCAGTAGGGTCATGGTCATGGCGAGGCGCCCGCCGCGAGCTAGCCGGGGGCCGGACCGCGTGCCGGCCCGGCCCCCGCAGACGCCCGTTTCCCCGCAGCCAGCCCGCGCCAACAAGCAGAATCTCCGGAGTGCCCGGAATGCGCCTTATCAAGCGGAACGGCACATTCGCGGAGCAGGTGTCCGTTCCTATAGTGCCTTCTGGCTTATTTCCGTGCAAGGTGCAAAAACGCTAGGAAACGTTCTGCAACGACCCGCACCGATGGGGAACGGAATGCTATGGCATATCACCATGATCTGCCATGAAGCACCTCATCAGGGACATTTTGCTGTCGAATAGACGGCCGTGCCCAGTGTCAACATTTTGACACTGGCAATCTTGCGATTCTCCAGCGCGCGCCGATTTCTACGCCGTTACAGTGACTCGTCAGAAGTCCTGCTAGTACGGACCCAAAGGTCCGACTAGCGGTATTTCCGCAGCCAGTCCGCGCCAAATCGCTGCATCACCCAAGCAGTTAAATATCTCAATATTGAGGAGTGTACAAGTGCAGTTCTCTCTGAGAGTCGTCACCCACCCCCATCCTGGGGTGTGGCCACGCGTCCTGGTAACGATCATCATCATCGTGATCCTGGCCGCAGCCGGATGGGCCTGGTACGGCCCGCCCGGCGTCATCGTCGCGCTCACCGGCGGCGGGGCGCTAACGCAGCTCGCCCCGCGCCGGGTCGCTGCTGGGGGCGGCCAGTGAACGGCGGCGCCGGCGACGACCCGCGGCAGCTCGCCTCGCTGCGGGGATCGGCCCGGCACCGGCGCCAGGGGGCCGGCCCGGCGCCCGGCGCCGACGTCACCATGGCCCTGATGCGAAGGCTGGCCGAGGGCGCCGCCGCCTCCGGCGACGTCCGCTCTGCGGCCGAGGCCGTCCGGGTGTGCATGGCCGAGGCTGAAAACCTCTACCAGCTGGCGATGAGCGAGCGGGAGCAGGCGCTGGCACTGGCGCGGCAGGCGGCCGAGGAGCAGGCGCGCGCCCGGCTCTTGCACGAGGAGGCGACCCGGGTGTTCGAGGAGGCCCGAGCCGGACGCGAGCGCCCCGCCCTCGGCCCGGCCCAGGACGCGCCCGGCTGCAGGCTGCGCCCGGACCCCACCCGCGTTCGGACATCGGCCGAGCTCATCGAGGCGCTCCGTCAGTTCCGGATATGGGCGGGAAACCCCTCGTACCGCGACATGGCTCGCGCCTGCAACGGCCGCCCGGCCGCCTCCACCATGTGCAAGGTGCTGACGGCGGGCAAGCTCCCGGTCCGCTTCGAGGTCATCGACGCGATCATCACCGCCTGCGGCGGCGAGGAACAGGACCGGGAACGGTTCTGGACCGCGTGGCGGCAGCTGAAGATGCCAGGGCAGGAGACGCGGGCGATGGCCGGCCGGGTGCGAGCGTTTCCCGGCCCTCGGCGGTCACCCCGCCCCGCCTGACGCCGTCCGGGGTCTCCGGCCCGGCAGCACGGACAGGAGACCCCTCACGTCTGACGGCTATGTGGCCACGTAGCAGGCCTTGACCACGCCGTAGTCGGGATCGCCGAACACGGCGTCGGTGCAGGGGGCGCCGCCGCTGACGCTCTTGCTCGTCCAGTCGCCGCCGGCGCCGAAGTACACCGTCTCGGTGCCGTAGAACGAGCACAGGCTGTTCTCCGGTCCGCAGTAGGTCGTGCCGCTCGGGCCGGCCGTGACCGGGCCGGCGTAGCAGGACTTGACGACGCCGTAGTCGGGGTCGCCGAACGAGGCGTCGTTGCAGTCGACCGAGGCGGACTCGGTGGCGTAGCTGTAGATGCCGTCGGCGCCGAACGCGACCTCTTCGGTGCCGGTGACCGCGCAGGTGCCGTTCTCGGCCGCGCACTTGGCGAACCCGGTCGGCGCGCCGTAGCTGCCGGGGTTGGCGGCGACGGTGTAGGTGCCGGGCTGCACCCCGGTCAGGTCGATGTAGCTGCCGTTGGCGGAAGCGCCGGTGATGCCCGTGGTGGCGGTGAACGCGCCGCCGCTCCAGACGACGACGCCGCCGACCGTGATGATCGGGTCGGTCGCGCCGTAGGTCGGCACCGCGATGGTCCCGGTGGTGCCGGACGGCGCGGTCACGTTCATGCCGAACTGCCCGGTGCCGCTCTGCCCGGCCCAGTTGATCCCGATGCTGCCGTGCGGGGTCGGGACGCTGCCCTCGGCCCAGCTCAGGTCGCCCGGGTGCGGCTCGACGGTCCAGGTGGCGTAGCCGGCGGTGGCCGGCTGCGGGCCGAGGACGTACCCGGACAGGGCCGAGACGGGGGTGGTGGCCCAGCCGTGGGCAAGGCTGCTCGACGCGCCGAACCCGACCTGGCCGCTGGACGCGGAGATGTTCTCCCACATCGTGCCGGTGTCGTCGGGGTTGCCGGCGTTGATCATGTCGCCCCACTCGGTTTCGAGCAGCGACTCGGCGTCGGCGGTGTCGTTGGCAGCCATGCTCGCGTCGACCTCGTAGCCGCTGGCGTAGGGGCTGATGACGCTGGAGTAGGTGCTGCCGGAGAACGGCTCGGGGCCGTAGGGCGTGGTCCACAGGTCGGTCTTCAGCGCCGCCAGCAGCGTCGCGTCGTCGGCGGCGGGGGCGACGCCGTACAGGACCGCGAGCGAGTTCGCGTCCTGGGCGACGGTGCTGGTGTCGGTGTTGCTCAGGTAGTACAGGCCGGTCGCGCTGTCGTAGAGGTGGTCGTTGATCGCGGTCTTCAGCGCGGCGGCGTCGCTGGCGTAGGTGGCCGCGTCGGCGCTGTCGCCGGCCGCGGTCGCGAGCACCGCCCCGTCCAGCAGCGCCTTGTAGTAGAGCAGGTTGTACTCGGTGACCTCGCCGGCCTTGCCCGGGTCGTAGAAGTCCCAGTCGGCGTCGTCGCTGCCGGTGGTGACCAGCAGGCCGGTCGAGTTGACCTGGCCGGCGTCCCACGCCAGCTCGTTTTTGACGATCGGCAGCTGCTGGGTGACGAACGCGGTGTCACCCGAGTAGAGGTAGTAGTCGGCCAGGTCGAGCAGCCAGTAGACCGAGTAGCTGGCGGAGTACGAGCCGGTCGTTCCGACCGGGTCCGACGTCACCGCCGGGTTCTGCGGCGGCAGGTCCCCGGTCACGAACCCGCTGGTCAGCTGGTCATCGCCGAGCAGCGTGAGGGCGCCCTTAGCGTAGGCGGCGTCGTCGGTGGAGTAGGCGATGCTGGGGATCTCCACGTTCAGGTCACCCGACCAGATCGCCCGGTCCCGCTTGGCCCCGTCCACCGCCGAGGCGGACGCGTTGACGCCGGGGACGGTGAAGTCCGACAGCGCCGACGACGAGCTCAGCGGGTTGCTGAACAGCGTCGACCCGGTCGAGCTGGTGACGGTCAGGTCCCGGAAGTCGGCCACCTCGCCGTCGGGGTACTCGCGGAAGCCCACGGTCCCGGTCGAGTAGGCGGTGTTGGTCAGCGAGGCGAGCTGGGTGCCGTCCAGCGAGACGGTGAGCGTCGAGCCGGACGCCGTCGCGGTCACGGTGTGCCAGGTGCCGGCCAGCAGCGAGCCGGGCAGCGTCACCGAGCCGATCGAGTTGTAGGTGCCGCCCGATTCGTCGAACTCCTGCAGGGTGTTGGGGGTGCCCGCGGTGTCGGTGCTGTCGTTGAGTATGAACGCGTACCCGTCGTTCGCGTCCTGGCCGCGGACGAACCAGCCGGACTGGTTACTGACGATCTGGGTCTGGAAGCTCATCGTGTAGTTGCCCCAGGACGAGCCCCCGGACAGCAGGCCGACCGAATCCGCGGAAACCCCGCCCAGCGACCCGCTCGCTTGCAGCGCCCCGTTGACGATCGACCAGCTGCCGGGCAGCGAGTCGACCGGGACGGAGTCGAGCTGGTCGGTGTACTCGCTGTCGTACCAGATCTGGTTCAGCTCGCTGTTGCTCGAGTCGAAGTAGCCCGCCAGGGTGTTGGCCTGGGTCCGGTCGGCCACGTAGTTGACCCCGATCCCGCTCAGCGTGACCGTCCCCGGGGTGGTCAGCGTGATCTCCTCGTACCGCTCGCCGCCCTGCACGAACTGGCCGGTGATCGTGCCCGCGCCGGTGACGGCGTTGTCGTCGTAGCGCGACGGGTCGCCCTCCGCCCACGGGGTCGTGCCGTCGCCGGTGGGGCTGATGGAGAGCGAGCTCTCCGAGTAGCCCGCCCGCAGGGTGGGGGACCCGCTCTGCGAGCTGACGTAGAAGTACGGGACGCCGCCGACCTCCTTCCCGTAGTCGTACACGATCGTCGGGGCGGCGCCGCCGGCGGCGTACGCGAGCGTCGCGTCGGCCGAACCGCCGCAGAGCAGGGTGGACGCCCCGGTGACGGTGCCCGAGGTACTGCGCACGGCGGCGGGGCAGACCTGGGCGCTGGTCGGGGTCTCGTCGTACTGCTGCCAGTCGGGGGATGAGGGCCACGGCGCGCCCGACGCGGCCGAGGCCGCGGGCGCCGCGCCAAGGCCGGCCAGCACCCCGGCCAGCACCACGACGGCCGCGGTCAGCCGGCCTCGACGCCGTCGACGCGCATGCTGAAGGAACATGACGGCACTCCTTGGTGGTGGGGGCGCACGACCGACACGGCGCGTGCTTGAAATGTTTCAATTCGTTGCCGCGACAGTAAATCGGAGGTCACGTACCGTCAAGGGTCATGTCCAGTCCCGGCCAAACCAAAGAAATACCCCAAAAACCGTCATATCGAACGGGCCCTGGGCTCGACGTCCCCGCCCCGCTCAGCGCGTAGCCGGAGCACGCCGGGGTCGAAGAAGTGCCGCGCCCGCGCGGCCGTCATTAGGCGGCCAGCGTCGCGGCAGGCGCGTGCTGCAGCCGCCGGGCCCGGCTGCCCAGGGAGGCGGTCCTGACCAGCACCATGGTCAGCGCCATGAAGATCAGGCCGTCGGTGATGGCCGTGCCGCTGACCTGGTGAACGAGGCACCACTGGTCGAGCTGGGCCGGGAACCAGTTGGTGGCGCCGATCGAGAACGCGGCCCGGGCGCCGACGATGACCACCCAGACGATCGCGTAAGGGAAGCCGGCCGCGCTGACCGGCCGTCCGGTCTGCTGGCTGCGGTACACCCGCATCAGCGCGCTGACGACCGCGCCGCCGAGCAGGCCGGCCGCGACGCCCGCCAGCTCGATCAGCAGCCCGTTCCCGTGGGTGACGGGCGAGTCGATGAAGAGCGGGATGATCACCGCGACGGTGATCAGCGGGCGCAGGATCCGGAGCTTGCCAATCTTGCGGTGCGGGCCGAGGTCGCCCTCGAGGACGGCGATCAGCACGGCGCCGTTGATGATCATGGCTTCGATGAGGGGAGACATGAGGTGCTCCTGTTCTGCTGGCGGATTGTGTAGTGGTGACGTCACCCACCCTCGCCGTGCGACCCCGGCCGGCGCGTCGGAGCGCGGGCTGGTCTCCGGTACCAGGCGCGACCGCCGGTACCAGGCACGGGCGGCCGGATGCTCAACCCGGAACCGGTCCCGTGGGCCGGCGCACTAGTACCGGCCCGCTCCGTAGCGTCGGAACCAGTCGTCCAAGGCCCGTGATTAGGAGCAAGTGAGATGTCCTGGCTGGAAATCCTCGTCGTCATCGGAGTCGTCGGCTTCGTCATCTATCAGCAGGTGGCGGGCCAGGCGGTGCGGGGCAGGCGCCTCATCGTGCTGCCCGCCGTGCTCACCGTGGTCGGGTTCCTCGACCTGCATAACGCCAAGCACATCGACACCGCCGACTTCGTCTGGCTCACCGTCGGCGCCATCGGGTCCCTGCTGATCGGGCTCGCCTTCGGCGCGATCACCCGGCTGCAGGAGCGCGACGGCGCGCTGTGGGCGCAGCTGCCGCTGCGCGGCCTGTGGCTCTGGATCGGCCTGATCGCCTGGCGGGGGCTGGTCATGGCGCTGGCCTACAAGTCCGGCGCGCACGTCGCCGCCTCCGCCACCCCGCTGCTGTTCACGCTGGGCCTGAACCGGCTCGGCCAGGCCGCCGTCATCGCGACCCGGGCGATGGCGGCCGGCATCGCGTTCGCGCCGGAGAAGGACGGCCGGACGTTCGGCTCCGGCGGGCTCAATGGCCGCAGCCGCGATCACTCGGCGCGATACTGATCCCATGAGGAGCAGGGGCTACTGGGTGATCCGGTTCAGCGGCTTCGCGCTGGTCGGAATCGTGGCCCTGCTCAACCCGCCGGGGCAGCCACATCAGCCGCATCAGCGGGATCAGTCGGTCGACGTGGCCATTCAGATCGCCTGCTTCGCGGTGGTCGGCCTCGCCCTGGTGGCGTGGCTGCTGGCCGACGAGTTCCCGCGTTACCGCGCCCGGGGGTTGCCCGTCGCGCTGGCGGTCATGGCTGCCGCCGGCGGGGTAGCCGGAATGACGGCCGGCGGGGGTCAGAGCCTGGTTGCCTTCGGCGCCGTGGCGACCGTCGGGGCCGGCGCGGACATCGAGCTGCTGCCCGCCATCGGGGTCGCGCTGGCGGGCATCGTGCCGATCTGGATCGCCGGCCTCATCGTCGGCGCGCCAGTCGGCACCCTGCTCGGCTATCCGCTGCTGATCGCGGCGTGCCTGTCCCTCGGCCGCAACCGGCGTTCCTACCGGGTGCAAGCCGAGCAGGCGGCCGCCCTGCTCGAGCAGTACGAGCGGGTCCGAGCCGAACAGCGCCGGGCCGATGTGCTCGACGAGCGGACCAGGATCGCCCGCGAGATCCACGACGTGCTCGCGCACTCGCTCGGCGCGCTCGGCATCCAGATCCAGGCGGCCAAGGCGGTGCTGACCGACTACGGGGATATCGACCGCGCGGTCGAGGTGCTGTCCACCGCCCAGCGGATGGCCGCCGACGGCCTGACCGAGACCCGGCGGGCGGTGCACGCCCTGCGGGTGGACTCGCTCCCGCTCGGCGATGAGCTGGCCGGGGTGGTGGACACGCACCGGCAGCGCTACCAGGTTCCCGTCACCTTCGAGACCGTCGGCGCGGCCCGGCCGCTGCCGCCCGACGCCTCCCTCGCACTGCTCCGCACCGTGCAGGAAGCCCTGGTCAACGCCGCAAAGCACGCGCCCGGGGAGCCGATCGCGGTCCGTCTCGACTACGGCCGGGAGGACGTCAGGCTCAGCGTCGTCAACCACCTCAACGGAGCCGAGGCCACCGCCGGCGAGGCGAGCGGCGCCCGCGAGCCGAGCAGCGCCGGCGGCTACGGGCTGACCGGCATGCGCGAGCGCCTGCGGCTGCTAAACGGCACCCTGCTGGCCGGCCCGCGCGCCGCCGAGTGGTCTGTGACCGCCGAGCTTCCGCTAGCGTCGGTGGACATGAACGCCGGATCGCCGCCCGCCGCGCCAGGGACGGCCGCCCGATGACGGCCGCCCGATGACGGCCGATCGCCCGACGGCCCCCGATCAGCCGTTGCGCGTCGTCATCGCCGACGACCAGGCCAGCGTCCGCGAGGGGCTGGTCCTGCTGCTCGGCGGGCTGCCCGGCATTGACGTGGTCGG
>Ga0208357_1002287_pt1 | contig 12862 bp, 12 predicted proteins | sample NGESurdeep092012_6_FD_184487 | JGI IMG/M metagenome (GOLD analysis project Ga0208357, IMG submission 184487) | Arctic peat soil microbial communities from Barrow, Alaska - NGEE Surface sample F52-2 deep-092012 (SPAdes) | ecosystem: Environmental > Terrestrial > Soil > Wetlands > Peat ... | reverse complement strand
CGGCCAGCTCGCCGGCCGTGTACCCGCCGGTCGCCACGCCGACCGCCCGCGCCCCGGTGGCGAGCGCGGCCTCGATGTCGAGCGGCGTGTCCCCGATCACCACGGTCGCCGCCCCGTCGAACTCGGCCGGCGACTTCCCGTGCACCGCCGCCGCCCGCCGCCGCGCGACCGGGACCAGCTCGGCCCGGATCTCGTGGTCGTCGCCGTAGGCCCCGATGCACAGGTCGAGGCTGCCGTCCCGCAGCCCCACGGCCGCGAGCTTGACCTCCGCCACCGGACGGATGTTCCCGGTTAGCACGGATTGGTGCGCGCGCCCCTGCAGCCCGCGCAGCACCTCCGAGGCGCCGGGCAGGGCCCGCCCGCGGACGGCGACCATCTCCCGGACCGAGGGCGCCTGCGCGGTCAGGCCCGCGATGAACGGGTCGACGTGGCGTCGTGGCTCGTCCACCCCTGCCATGGTCAGAGTCTCCAGGATGATCGCCCGGTCAGTTCGTCCGGCCATCGGCGCGAACGCGTCGATTGACCGGCCGAAGAGCTGTACGAACACGATGTCGTACAGGTCACGGCCTACTCCGTCGGCGTTAAGCAGCGTTCCGTCGATGTCCCAGAGCACCAGCTGTTCGCTCACAGATCCTCTTCTCATCCGCCTGCAGTCCTGCAGAAGGCGGCCACCGCATCACGGATTTTCCCCGACCAAAGCATCCGCTAATCACCACCGGAGCGCCGAGTCGGGCACAAGCCGCCCCGAAGCCGGACGAAGCCGCACCGGAGCAGCACCCAAGCAAGGCCGAGGCAAGCAGCAAGCAACACCGAACCCCTGTCAAACCCGTGCCGAACCTAGCCGCACCGCCCGGCGGCGGTCATACACTCGCAGACATGCCAGGTCGCATTCGCCAGGAAGACATCGCCGCAGTCCGCGAGCGTTCACCCATCGCGGACGTCGTGGGCGAGTACCTCCAGCTGAGGCCGGCCGGCGGGGGCAGCCTCAAGGGCCTGTGCCCGTTCCACGAGGAGCGCTCGCCGTCCTTCAACGTCACCCCGGGCAAGGAGCTGTACCACTGCTTCTCCTGCGGCGAGGGCGGCGACGTGATCACGTTCATCCGCAAGCTCGAGCACCTCGACTTCACCGAAGCGGTCGAGCGGCTGGCCGCCCGCGCCCACCTGGAGCTCCGCTACGAGCAGGGCGGCTACGTCCCCGGCCAGGAGCACAGCCAGCGCCGCCGGCTGATCGAGGCGCACACCGCCGCCCAGGACTTCTACCTGGATCGACTGGCAACGACAACCGGCAACAGCCCGGCCACGGCGTTCCTGGCCGAGCGCGGCTTCTCCCTCGACGACGCCCAGAAGTTCGGCGTCGGCTACTCGCCCAACGCCTGGGACGAGCTCGTCAAGCACCTGCGGCCGCGCGGCTTCACCGAGGAGGAGCTGCTCAAGGCCGGCCTGGCCAGAAGGACCAGCCGAGGCGGCCTGATCGACATGTTCCGCGGCCGCCTGATGTGGCCGATCAGGGACCTGACGGGGGAGACGGTCGCGTTCGGCGCGCGAAAGCTGAACGCCGACGAGGACGGGCCGAAGTACCTCAACACGCCCGAGACCGCGCTCTTCAAGAAGAGCCACCTGCTCTACGGCGCGGACCTGGCCAAGCGGGAGATCGCCAAGCGCCGCCAGGCGGTGATCGTCGAGGGCTACACCGACGTGATGGCGTGCCACCTTGCGGGCGTGCCGACCGCGGTCGCCACCTGCGGCACCTCCTTCGGCGAGGACCACGTGAAGATCCTCAGAAGGCTGATCATGGACACCGACGGGTCGACCGGCGAGATCATCTTCACCTTCGACGGCGACGCGGCCGGCCAGAAGGCGGCGCTGCGCGCGTTCGCGCTGGAGGAGAAGTTCGTCACCCAGACCTACGTCGCGGTCCAGCCCGACGGCCTCGACCCGTGCGACCTGCGGGTCAAGCACGGCGACGCCTCGGTCCGTGACCTGGTCGCCCGGCGGGTGCCGCTGTTCGAGTTCGCGATCAGGTCGGTGCTGGCCAAGCACGACCTGGACACCCGCGAGGGGCAGTTCGCCGCGATCGACGAGGCGGCCCCGATCATCGTCAGGATCAAGGACCGGGCCAAGTGGAAGCAGTACGCGGTCGACCTCGACCGCTGGATCGGGTTCATGGACGAGCGCTACGTCCTCGACCGGGTCCGCCAGGCGGCGGCGGCCATACAGCCCAAGCGCGGAGCACCGGCCCGTTCGGGCAACCAGGAGGCGGCACCCAACGCCGGTCAGCAGCGCGCAGGCAACCCCCGCTCAAACCAGGCAGGCCGCGCCTTTGACCGGTCCGACCCGGTCCACCGGGTCGAGCGGGAGGCGCTCAAGCTCGCGGTGCAGTGGTCCGCGCTGATCGGGCCCGAGTTCGACGCGCTCGGCCCGACGGCGTTCACGCTGCCCGCCCACGCGGCCGTGTTCGAGCTCATCGTCGCCTGCGGCGGGGTGTCGACCGCGGGCCGGGCCAGGGACTGGGCGGCGGCGCTGCGCGACGCGGCGCCCGACGACGTGGTCCGCGGGTTCGTGACCGAGCTCGTGGTGGAGCCGCTGCAGATGTCGGGCGAGCCGGACGAGAAGTACGCCGACGTCGTGCTCGCCCGGGTCGGCGAGCTCGCGGCCGGCCGGCAGATCGCCGGGATCAAGGCGAAGCTCCAGCGGATGAACCCGGAGGAGGACCAGGCCGCCTACGGCCGGGTGTTCGGCGAGCTGGTGGGGCTTGAGCAGCGGCGCAAGTGGCTGCTCGACCGGGCGACCGGGGCCTGAGCGCCGGCCATTCCTGAGAACGGAAAGACAATTCCAGGAGTATTTACTCAGGTTTCGCCCAGGTTAAACCTCAGGTCAGAATAGTAAAATTGGGTCCCCCGAAGCACAGGGTCGGAGGCGCACACTGTTCTTCGTGAGCCTCACCGTAGTAACGAGCGAACCATCGCTTAGGCAGCATCTAACGGAACTCGTGGCGCTCGGGCGCTCACGGGGCTTCGTGACGACTGGGGACGTCACCGCCGCAATCGATTCGGCCGAGCTGGCCAGAGACGTGCTCGACGGGGTAGCGCGCGTGCTCGCCGATGAAGGCATCGAGGTGCTTGACGCACCGATTGAGGAGGAAACAGATACCAAGCTGCCCGAAAGCGACGCGGAGACCGCGCGCCGGGCCGGCACCAGCGACCTGGTCCGGATCTACCTGCGGGAGATCGGCCGGGTCCCGCTGCTGACGGCCGAGGGCGAGGTCGAGCTGGCCAAGTCGATCGAGGCGGGCCTGTACGCCGAGGAGAAGCTGAACTCGATCTACACGATCTCGGACGCCGACCGCGGCGACCTCGAGTGGCTGTCGGCCGACGGCGTGCGCGGTAAACAGCGGCTGATCGAGGCGAACCTGCGGCTGGTGGTGTCGATCGCCAAACGGTACATCGGCCGCGGGCTGGTCTTCCTCGACCTGATCCAGGAGGGGAACCTCGGGCTGATCCGGGCGGTCGAGAAGTTCGACTACACCCGCGGCTACAAGTTCTCGACGTACGCGACCTGGTGGATCAGGCAGGCGATCACCAGGGCGATCGCCGATCAGGCGCGGACGATCCGGGTGCCGGTGCACATGGTCGAGACGATCAACAAGCTCGCCCGGGTGCAGCGCCAGCTCCATCAGGAACTGGGCCGCGAGGCGACCGTGGACGAGCTCGCGGCCGAGCTCGGGGTCGGGCCCGAGCGGGTCGCCGAGATCCAGCGGATCGCCCAGGAGCCGGTCTCGCTGCAGTCGCCGATCGGCGAGGAGGAGTCCGACCTCGGTGACTTCATCGAGGACGCCGACGCGGTGGTGCCGATCGAGGCCGCCGCCTTCATCATGCTGCAGGACCAGCTCGACCGGGTGCTGTGCGAGCTGTCGGAGCGCGAGCAGCGGATCATCCAGCTGCGGTTCGGGCTGTCCGACGGGCACCCGCGGACGCTGGAAGAGGTCGGCCGGGAGTTCGGCGTGACCAGGGAGCGGATTCGCCAGATCGAGTCCAAGACCCTGGCCAAGCTCCGTCACCCGTCCCGCGCGCTGCTGCTGCGCGAGTACCTGGACTAGCGCGCCGAACGAGACGGGTGGCGGCCGGGCATGCCGGCGCCGACAATGACGTCGGCGCCGGCATTCGGCGCTCTGCCGCGCGAGAAAATCAGAAGCAGATCAAAATCCGTCTTATCGAACGGACCGTCGCTCCGCCCCCGCCGCCCCGCTTACCCGGACGGCCGTGGCCGGCCCGCCGGCGGGTGCGCCCGCTGCCGCGCTAGCGCTCGTCGGTGCTGTCGGGCGTGAAGCGGACCCCGTTGGCGGAGGGCGAGCCGTCGCCGTCGGCCGGGTAGACCAGGTTCCCGTCGGCCCCGACGTCGTCCGCGGCCGGGTTGCCCGCGCCGTTGCCGCCGCCGAACTGCCGCGGCAGCTTGTCCGCGGCCGCGTGCCTGGCGCTCGAGACGACCTGCGGCACCTGCGCCCCGGCCGCCTTGGCGGCGTGGGTGGCGCTGCTCGCGGCCGACTTGGCGTAGTCGGGCGCCTTGGCGGCGGCCGTCTTGCCCAGCTCGGTCGCCTTGGCCTGCGCCTTGCTCGACGCCTGCTGCACCTTCGGATGCTCGGCGACCTGACGCCCGTAGCCGACGAGCTTGTCGTAGGTACCGCGGCCGGACCGCGCGCCGGCCACGAAGCCGACGGCGAACCCGGCGATGAACATTGCCTTGTACCGCATCCGGTTCCCCTTCTTCCAGTGCGTGACGTCGCCGGTGGCGTTGCGGCCATCCGTCTCCGACGTCTCTTACGTTCCGGGTGGCCACCGCTACGGTGCGTTGGCCGTCCAAGGTTATCTGTCCACCGTTGACGTGGACAGTCCACCTCAGCCGGGAAAAGTTCACCCGGAGCCCGCCCAAGTTCTCACCTCGGACGGCCTCCCGGGTGCCGCGGGCACCCCCGAAGGTGCGCTACGCTTATGCGCAGCACAAGCAACGGGCCCGATTTCCGGCCCGCCGCGCGTGACGGTCCTGCGTAGCTCAATTGGCAGAGCAGCCGGCTGTTAACCGGCAGGTTATAGGTTCGAGTCCTATCGCAGGAGCCCTCTAGGCCCTCATCGTCAGCCCTCTCACCTGCGACAGCGCAGGAAGCGAGAGACCCCCGTGGCTCAGGCCCCGGCTACGATGACCAAGATCCCCACAGTTTCCCCGCAACCGTCGTCCGGCCGGCCCCGGGAGGCGGCGTTTCGTCAGCCAATCCGGTACTCCCAGCCTTCCGCAGACCCCGGCGTAATCACGGACGCGGCGCTGCTATGAAAGGCGTGCAGCCGGGTAGTGGCGGCTGTCGTGGCGAAAGCGTTTGGGTATCTCATTGTCGGGCTGCGGTTCCCCATCATCCTCGCCTGGGCGGCGGCGGTGGTCGCCGCCGTCCTGCTGCTGCCGCCGTTGCCTTCGTCGGGCGGCCTGTCTGACCTGATCCCGGCCGGTTCGGCGGCCGCGCAGGCGGACGCCAGCGCGGCCCGGCTGTTCGGCTACCCGCTGGAAGCGGGCGTCGCCATCGTGCAGCGTGACCCGCACGGCCTGCCGTCATCGGCGGTGAACAAGGCAGCGCGGGCGGCGCAGGCGTACGACCGCCACGCCGGCATCCCCGGCCTGCTCGCCGTCATCCCGATCCCTAACGGGGCGGGCATCCCCGAGGCGATCAGCGTCTCGCCCGCCAGCGCGGCCGGCCTGCTCGCCCGGGTCCGCGGGCATACCTCGACGATCGTCACCTTCCTCGAGTTCAGCGCCGACTCGTCGATGCAGCAGCAGGTTACGGACGCCAGCACGTACGCGCAGCGCAACCTGACCGATGTCGTCGGGGTGACCGGGCCGGTGGCCGCGCAGTACGAGCAGGGGCTGATCATCAACCGCGACCTCGCCTGGGTGGAGCTGTTCACCGTGCTCGCGATCGCGCTGATCGTCGGGGTCAGGCTCCGGTCGCTGCTCGCCCCGCTGGCCGCGCTCTTGTGCGCGGCGGCGGCCTATGAGATCGCGATCCGGGTGGTGGTCTGGGGCGCCCAGCGGACCGGGATCGCGCTACCGCAGGAGGCGGACCCGGTCCTGGTGGTGCTGCTGCTCGGCGTTACCACCGACTATTGCGTGTTTTTTCTTTCCGGGATGCGCAACCGGCTGGCCGAGGGCGCGGACCGCCTCCAGGCCGTGCGCGATTCGACGGCCGAGTCGGCCCCGATCGTGCTGGCGGCCGGGCTGATCGTGGCCGCGGGCACCGGGGCGCTGCTGGTGGCCAGGGGCGGCCTGCTGCGCGCCTTCGGCCCCGGGCTGGCGGCGACCGTGCTGGTGTCGATGGTGGTGTCGCTGACGCTGATGCCGGCCCTGCTCGGCCTACTCAGCCCGGTCATCTTCCGGCACGTCGCCCCGGGTAAGCCGGCCGAGGCGGTGACCCCGCTGGCCCGGTTCGCCACCGCCCGGCCGGTGGCGCTGCTGGTCGTCGTGGCCTGCGTCGTCGGACTCGGGGTCGCGGCCTCGGCCACCCGCGGCCTGGGCCTCGGCTCCCCGCTGATCGGCGAGATGCCGTCCTCGTCGGCGGTCGTCCGGGCCAGCGCCGCCGCCTCGGCCGGGTTCGCGCCCGGCATACTCGCGCCGACCGAGGTGCTGGTCATCGGGCCCGGAGCCGGATCGCAGGTAGCCGCAGACCGAACAATGGCGGACGCCCTGCGCCGACAGCCCGGCGTGGCCAGCGTGGTCGGGCCGTCGCTTCTCCGGGGTTCCCTAGTCCCCGCGTCGTCCTCCAACCCGATGATCGCCAAAGGCGGGGGAGCGGTGCGCTTCGCGCTGATCTACAACACCGATCCGCTCAACGCCACCGCGATCGGGCAGGTCCGGGTGCTGACCGCGCGGCTGCCCGCGCTCGGCCGGGCAGCCGGCCTACGCGGCGTTCACTACCAGGTCGGCGGGCAGACGGCGCTGACCGGCGACGCCATCAACGCGACCGCGTCCGATCTGTGGCGGGTCGGGCTGACGATTGTGGCGGTGACGCTGCTGCTGCTCGTCCTGTTCCTGCGCGCGCTGCTCGCCCCGCTCTACCTGCTCGCCGCCAGCCTCCTGGCGGTGCTCGCCACCCTCGGGCTCACAGTCGTGATCTGCGACGCGCTGTTCGGATCGGCCGACCTGGTGTTCTTCGTGCCGTTCGCGGCGGGCGTCCTGCTGGTGTCGCTGGGGTCGGACTACAACGTCTTCGTGGTCGGGCGGATCTGGGAAGAGGCACGGACCCGTTCGGCCCGGGACGCGGTTGCCGTCGCCGCCCCGCGTGCCTCCCGCGCGATCACCACCGCCGGGATCGCGCTCGCGGCCAGCTTCGGCCTGCTCGCACTGATCCCGCTGCAGCAGTTCCGTCAGCTGGCGATCTTCATGGCCGTCGGCGTCATCCTGGACACCGTCGTCGTCCGTTCGCTGCTGGTGCCGAGCCTGGTCGCCCTGACCGGCCGGGCCGGGATGTGGCCGGGCCACCAGCGGGCAACCGAGTCCGCCCCGCCCGCAGCGGAGCTGACCGACGCGAGCCCTTGAGATGCAGTCATTTAAATCAAAATCGTCATCTCGAACGGACCTCGAGTGACTCCAGACCCAACAATGGCACCCTCGTCCTCGTCCTCGCAGCGGTGGGGGGTTCTTCTGGTACCCGATCGACCAAACCTCCCTGTGGCCGCGTGCAAGTGGTTACCTCGCCTCGAGGCAGAAGACCTCCGAGGTCAAGGAGCCCTAGCGATGAGAGCCGCGATATTCAACGGACCCGGCACGGTCGAGGCCGGCCACCGCCCCGACCCCGTCATCTTCTACCGGTTTGAGGGCGACTGAATAAACGGGCCACGCGGCCCAAGGCGAAGTGGCGAGAGCGTTCGGTCTGGAGCCGCCCGAGGTCCGTTCGGAATCACGATTTTGATTTGGCTGTCACTGGGGGTTCCGCTGGTACCCCGATTGACCCGACCTCCCTCTGACGGTCGACCCGTGGTTACCTGGCCTCGAAGGCAGTGCAGATGCCTGAGGTCAAGGAGCCCTGACCGGGCTCGTCCAGAAGCCCGAGGAGCACCCAGATGGCCATCAGCGAGACCGCCAGGCGCAACCACGAGCAGCTGTTCCCCGGCCACGTCTCCGCCCTGGCGGTGACTGACCCCGAGCTGGTCGAGATCTTCGACAACTTCGCCTTCGACGAGGTTCCCCGGCACGACGGGCTCGACCCCCGCACCCGGCTGATGGTGCAGCTCGCCGCGCTCATCGGCTGCCAGGCGCTCGCGGAGTACCGGGTCATGCTCGGCGCCGCCCTCACGAACGGCGTCACCCCGGTCGAAGCCAAGGAGATCGTGTACCAGGCCGTCCCCTACGCCGGGATGGGGCGGGCGTACGACTTCATCAACGCCACCAACGACGTCCTGGCCGAGCGGGGCGTGCGGCTGCCGCTCGACGGGCAGTCCACGACCACGCCGGGCACTCGCGCCGCACGCGGCCGGGCGGTGCAAGGGGAGATCGTCGGGGCAGACCGGGTCGACCGTATGTACGCGTCGGCCCCCGATGACGAGCAGCATTTCCAGCGGTTCCTGTCCGCCAACTGCTTCGGCGACCACGTCGCCAGGTCCGGGATCGACCTGCGCAACCGCGAGCTGCTCACGTTCGCGATGCTCGCTTCCCTGGGCGGATGCGACCCCCAGGTCAGGGCGCACGCGGCGGCCAACCTCAACGTCGGCAACGGCAGAGAAGAGCTGATCGGCGTCATCAGCGCCCTGCTGCCGTTCATCGGCTACCCGCGCACCCTCAACGCCCTCGCCGCGATCAACGAGGTGGCGCCAGCACCCGCGCCCGCCAAGGAGTTAGCTCGGCCGAAATGATGCGCTCGGTATATTTGCTGACATCACGACAACCGCAGCGAGCGAAGGCGAGGCGCCGGTGCAATCATCCGCGGCCCCCGGGGTCCGCCCGATCGAGTCACGGTCGGTCGCCGACCAGGTGATGCTGGAGCTGCGGCGGTCGATCCTGTGCGGCGCGCTCGAGCCCGGGCGCGAGTTCTCGCTCCGCGAGCTGGCCGAGATGCTGCAGGTCAGCATCATCCCGGTCCGCGAGGCGCTGCGCAGCCTGGAGAATCAGGGCCTGGTGCAGATGCGCCCGGGCCGCAGCGCCGCCGTCGCCCCGCTCGACCTCGGCGAGCTGCAGAGCATCTACCGGCTGCGCCGCCGCCTCGAGCCGGAGATCGCGCAGCGCTCGTGCCTGCTGATCTCCGACGGCGAGCTCGACCGGCTGGACAAGCAGGCGATCGAGTTCGGGGCCGAGCAGCTGACGATGAACGAGATCTACGAGGGGCACCACGAGTTCCACCTCGCGCTCCTCGGGCCCGCCGCGACCAGCTGGGACCTGCGCATCCTGGCCACCTTGTGGCGGGCGTCGGAGCGCTACATCCGGATCGGGTGGGGCAAGCTCGACCCCGACCCGGACGAGCACCGCCGGCGCGAGACCCATCACCTCGAGCTGGTGGCGGCGTTCCGGCGGCGCGACCCGGAGGCCGCCGCCAGCGCCGTCGACCAGCACCTGTCGCGCAACGAGCAGACGGCGCTGCTCGCCCTGGACGGGCCTCGGGTCAGTACCGGCTGAAGCCTCAGCCGTCAGCGCCCCGCGTTCTGCCCCGCCCACACGGCGCAATCCTCGGCGAACGCGAGCTGCCGCGGGTGCAGCGCGTGACCGAGGATGTGGTGGTCGATGTTGTGGCCGGTCGACCGGGCGATGCCGGCGTCGACGAACGGCGCCGCCGTCAGCAGCTTGGCGAACTGCTCGACGTTGGCCGGGTGCTGTCCCACAGCGCGTCGAACTCGGCCAGCTGGTTGTGCACCGGCACGGTCAGCCGAGGCGCCAGCCCGGGCAGGTGGTCGTCCGGCCACTGCGGGGCCTGCACCAGCTCGCGCACCGGAACCGGCGCGTACGAAGCGTGCGCCGCCTCGACGCCGGCCGCCGTGCGAGTGAACTCCGGCCCGAACATCACCTGGTCGCGCTGGTCGTAGGGCAGGTCGACGGTCGCGTCCGGCGGCAGTGACGCCAGCGCGCCGGCCGCGCCGCCGCGCCGGATGACCGCGCCCATGCCGGTGACGGACGCGCCGATGAGGCGGAAGTCAACGTCCCCGGCCGCGATCATGAGGGCGATCATGCCGCCGATCGAGTGGCCGACCAGGAACACGCTGTCCGCCCCGACTCCCCGGGCGGCCTGCCCGGTCACGTCCGCCAGCAGCCGGGCGTGCAGGTCAAACGTATTGTCGGCCGGCTCCGGGGTGAAACTGGCGCCGTAGCCGGGCCGGTCGAAGCTGACGACCGGGTAGCCGCCCGCCGCCGCGAGATCCATGAACGTGCCACCGTCGGAGCCGGCCACGTCGAAGTAGCGCGTTGTAGGTGCCGCCGTGCAGCGCGGCGATCAGCGGTTTGCCTGCGGCGGACTCGGGGCCGGCCGCCAGTGCGGCGATCGCCTTACCGTCCACCTCGAACGCGACGGTGCGTCGTGGCTGCGTCATCTGTGACTCCTCGATTGCTCGGGCCTTGGCGGTCACCTTAACTGCGATATGTGATAACACCCAAGAGGTCGCGTCTTCAGGCCCTGACGGCGACAGGCCCGGGGACCAGCCCCTACGCCGGAATCACGGCGTCGGTGTCGCCCGACAGCAGCAGCTGCGGGATCTGCCCGAAGGCGTACTGGGCGGTGGCGGAGTCCGGGACGAGCGTGAAGGCCCAGACGACGTCGAAGCGGTGCTTCGGCCACGCCGAGGGGATGGCCGTTCCATCGACAACCGGCAGCGCCGAGGCGATCGTCGGGATGTGGTGGTGCTCCCAGCAGATCAGCACGACGCCGCAGTGGTCGCTCACGACGCTGGCGGCGAGCTGGGACTCCTCGCCCACGGCGAAGGCCGAGTCAATCGTGAGTCCGAGGCGGCCGCCGAGGCCCTCGATGGTCTGGTATGTCCGGTGGCCGGCGTTCTTGCCGGGGCCGCCGTGAACCGGCGAGAGCAGGACGGTGGGAGTTTGCAATCCTGCCTTCGATCCCCCGATGGCAGGATCGAAAAGGGCGACCAGCCCGCCCGCACGCTGCCATCCCCTAGGCACCAGGGAATGCGGGCTCTGCTTTCCCTCAAGGTCGACCCCGAATGGCGCATCAGGCGACTTCCCGTGGTGGGATGGCTCCGGATCGGCTGGCTTCTCGCCGTGCCGGATGATGTAGATCGCCTCCGGCGGCCCGGCAGAGTCATTTTTCGAATTCTTATGCATCTATTTTCCCTCCCCGGGAGATGTGGCGAAATTCTATCGCCGGCACCAGAAGCAGCGCATATCTCTAACGCGTAACGCGGTGAATGTCTGATTTCTCGTCAAAGCATCCTCGAGTGAGCGAAGAGAGGAATTGCCTGATGTTCCCTCACAGAGTCCCCGCAGACGCCGCTACCAGTCGGGAACGCGGCGCGCGACGAAGCGGCTGATGCTGATCGCGGCCGCGGCCTGCGTCCCGGTCCTGATCATCGCCTACGCCCTCACTACGTCGCACAGCGGGCGGGCGGTGGATACCTCCGACGTCACCGGAGTCGGCCTCCAGCCCGCCTACGGCCACGGCGCGCGAGCCGGCGGCTGGGGGAAGGGCGGACACACGATGATGCCCGGCGCGGTGACGTTCACCGACGCGCTGATCGACAACGACGCGATCGGCAGCCTGAACACGGACGAGGTCACGATGGAGTCGGCCGGCAACGTCGCCGAGGCCACCCCGTCGGCGCTGACCGACGGCGACGAATTCACCGTCACCGCCGACGCTGGCGGCGCCGCCAGCACGACCGGCACGGCCGGCGGGCACCGGCATCACCATCAGCGCTAGGGGCTCGGCGGCTAGCGAGCCTGCCCCTGGCCGGCGTCGGCGTCGGCCAGGTTGAAGCCAGGCAGGGACGGCCACCGGATCGAGACCACCACCGAGGCCTCCTCGGCGTGCCAGGTGTGGTTCACGCCGTGGAACACGATGTAGTCGCCCTGCTCGGCCAGCACCACCGTGCGGTTCGGCAGGTCGATCCGGAACCGTCCGCTGATCAGCACGGACAGCATCGATCGGGGGTCGTCGGTGACCCATCCCGGCCGGCTTTCGCCCTCCGGGTGGACCCCCCACTTGATCTCCACGTCGTCGCTGCGTTCCCTACATAGATCTCGTCGGACACGGCCGACGACCGTAGCACCCGCCGGTCCCGGGCGACAACATCGATGTCCGACTATGCGTTGCCTAAAGCGGGACGCAGGCAAGCTCACTCGCCCGCTTCGTACCGCCCCAGCAGCGCGCGGGCGCCGGCGATGAGCCGGGCCCGCACGGCCGGCGGCGACAGCACCTCCAGCTGGCCGCCGAACCCGGCCAGCCGCTGCACCGCGGCCGCCTCGTGCTCGAAGGTCAGCGCGACGTCACGGTACCCGCGCTCGTCGGCCGGCGGCGCCGCGTGAAGGGCCGGCCGCACCGCGTCGCCGAACACCTCGGGGAACACCGCGAGCGCGTCGGCCGACGCCCGCAGGAGCACCTCGAGCCTCGGCCGGCTGGCCATGAACGAGGCCGACCAGCGGCTCCAGAACGCCGCCAGCTCGAAGTCCGGCGGACGGTTGAACGCATCAGGCAGCACTCGCGCCGACGTCACCCGGCCGACCCGAAAAACCGTCGGATCCAGGTCAGCGTCGGCCCCGTCGGCCCCGCCGGCCGCCTCCGGTCGCTCCCCGGCGACGGCCACCAGGTACCAGACCCCGGCCTTGCTCACCAGCCCGAGCGGGCAGACCGCCCGGCTGCTCTCGGCCCCGCGCTCGCCGTCGCGATCGCCCC
>Ga0208357_1002286_pt1 | contig 12866 bp, 11 predicted proteins | sample NGESurdeep092012_6_FD_184487 | JGI IMG/M metagenome (GOLD analysis project Ga0208357, IMG submission 184487) | Arctic peat soil microbial communities from Barrow, Alaska - NGEE Surface sample F52-2 deep-092012 (SPAdes) | ecosystem: Environmental > Terrestrial > Soil > Wetlands > Peat ... | reverse complement strand
CGGCGCGGGCCAGTGCCGTCGGCAAAGAGCACGGCCGATCTCCGAGCGACGGTGACCAGGAAGTCAGGCCGCTAACAGCAGCTCAGCGATTGCGTTGTCTCAAGGACGCCTCACGTCTTGTATAGGAAGGATCGAAGTCACCTCACCCTCCAACACGCGACCCCAGACGACCCCAGCGAGGGCAGCAATGGCTACGCCCGCGATCGCACCGTCGAGGCGCACGCTGGCATGGACACCACCGAATGACGATTGCGTGAGGATGGCGAAGCCGACAATGAAGGCCACGTTGCACGACAGAAAGAAGGCGTCACTAGAGGCCGGGCTGGGAATGGGCTTGAGGTTCTGGTCGTGGCAGGTAAAAACGATATCAGCGAGCGTATAGAGAGGACCCCGGCCGCGATAGCCAGCCAGGCCGAGCGCGGTTCGCGCGACACCAGGGGGATAATCGGCAACGCGCCGGCGATGTTCTCGATTCCGCCGTCCCAGAACGTGTTGTAACCGCTCGGCGGCCGGTGCACGACCAAGGTGGATACGCCGTAGGCGACCATGGTCACGGCGATAAGGCCCTGCAACCACACTGTGGCCGGATACGGCCGAGTACCTCTGACAAGGCGGCACCGCGCCCGGCCGTACTACCTCGATCTCCCTTGGGACCCAACCTGCTCATCAAGGCCGGCGCGTCCAGAGGGCGCTTCGTACCCCTCGTAACGGCCTATACCGAGGTCAACACCTGAGCAATATGAGCTATCTCTCTCAGATCACGATTGATCATGCGCGTAGAAGACGGCTACAGCTGATCCCGGGTCGCGACTACAGGAGTCGCCTCCGGCTCAGCCATATCTCGCGTAGCTGACGCGACGTTGCCGGCGAGCGTGCGCCTGAAGGAGACCGGCGACCGTATAGGTTCGGCCACGCAGTGCCGAGTCACTTCGTTGGAGCGCATCGCGGCGTCCTCCGGCACTATCTGTCGAAGTAACCGTCCGAGACGGTTCGCGGTCTTTTCGGCGGGGTTTGGATTGATCGGGCATATCGACACTCTTGCGGACCAGCCTGACCCAAGCCTGGGTTTCGCATGGGAACCGGATGAGAAGGGCGTCACGGCGCAACGATGTCGCGCCTCGACGAGATCGTGCACGATCGAGGCGGCGACCAGCGTCGTAAGATGCCAACGGTGCCAGGAATGCGCGTAGTCCCGTTCAACCTCCACAACTCGCTCACGCAATGGCAGTTCGGACCATTCGCGCTGAGCGTGCTGGCGATCCTGATCGCACTGGCCGTCTGGTACCTACGCGCAGACTGGAACCTCGCGCTTCGCGGACGAGCCTGGCAGCGGAGCCGCACGCTCGCGTTCATGGGGGCGCTCGTGGCCGTCGATCTCGCAATCCAATCACCGATCGCGACCTTTACGGGCTCGTACTTCCAGGCGCACGTTCTCCAACACCTCTTGCTCATGGTCGTCGCACCGCCACTAGCGGCCTTGGGTGCCCCCTCCACCTTGTTGCTGCAGACCTCCTCGAGAGCGACGAAGGAACGCTGGCTGCGATTCCTCAAGTCGAAGCCGTTCGCAGTGCTCAGCCACCCGCTCAGTGCCTGGGTGCTGTATTTCGGGGCGATGATCGTCTTCTTCTTGTCGCCGATGATCAATATCGCGATGCACCACATGGACCTGATGGACGCGATCAACGTGCTCTTCCTCCTCGGCGGCACCCTCTACTGGTGGCCGATGGTCGGGATCGACCCGATCCTGCACTGGAAGATGAACTACGGCGGCAGGATGTTGAACATCCTGCTCGGCACCGGTATCGAGGCCTTTCTCGGGGTGGCGATCATCGCGTATTCGCACCCGATCGCGTCGATGTACTCACTAGCTAGCACGAGGTCGGGGGGTGCGCTGCTCTGGGTCTCGACCGAATTCGTCACCCTCGGAGCGTTCCTCCCGATCTTCATCCAGTGGATGCACTCCGAAGAGCGCATAGCTTCTAGGTACGAGTCCGCACTCGATCGAGACGCCGCACCGCAACTCCTCGGGCAGCCAGCGGGTATCGCGGCCGATTCGGCGAGCGGGCCGCGCTCTGCCTGGGAGGCAGAGTGGTTCGCGAGAACCGGGACCATCCCGGTCTTTAACACCCCGCATCCAGCCGGCCCTACTCCTGACTCTTGACGGAGTCCCCATCAGAAGTGCCGGCACGCGTCCGCATCCTTTGTCGGAACGAGAGCGGCGAGATCCTGCTCCTCAAGTGGCGTGACCCCCTTGACGCCCACGTCTTCTGGGAGCCCCCGGGCGGCGGAATCGAGGCAGGCGAGGAGCCCGACGAAGCGGCGGTCCGCGAGCTCTACGAAGAGACCGGGTACCAGACTTCACTAGCCGATGCAAGCCTGCTGGTCGAGCGTGACTACGTCTTTGCCGGGCACCACCATCGCCACACCGAGCGATTCTTCTTCACCACGGTCGCTGGATCACCGTCACCAGCGGCGTTTAGCGAGCAGGAGATCGCGACCTTCCTCGAAGCCAGGTTCGTTCACCCGAGCAAGCTGGTCGCGCTCGACGCGCTCGTCGAGCCACCGCACCTCGGCTCACTGATCGCGCAGCTGATCCCTGCCGAATGAGTGCTTTGTGAGCGACACGGCCCGACGCCGGACGTGAGAGCATCGAGGAAAGGACCAGTTGTCGCAGAGGTAGCAAGGAACCAGGAGGCGAAAGATGAAACTCGGCCTGCACGTACCCGACTTCACCTGGGAGGGCGGAGCGACGACGCTCGGTGAGGACCTCGCCCGAGTCGCCGCCACGGCGGAGGCCGCGGGCTTCGACCGGATCAGCGTCATGGACCACGTGTTCCAGATGGTCCGGCGCGGTGGCCCAGAAAAGGAGATGCTCGAGTCGACGACGACGCTCGGCTTCCTTGCCGGACGTACCAGCCGGCTCAAGCTGTTGGCGCTCGTTTCAGGAGTCGTCTACCGCGAACCCGGCATGTTGGCGAAGTCGGTGACCACCCTCGACGTGCTCTCTGGCGGGAGAGCGATGCTCGGGATCGGAGCTGCCTGGTACGAAGAGGAGGCAGCAGGGCTCGGGCTCCCCTTCCCTCCCCTCTCGGAGCGCTTCGAACGACTAGAAGAGGCGCTCCAGATCTGCCTGCAGATGTGGAGCGAGGAGGACACTCCCTTTAAAGGCGAACACTACGAGCTCACAAGGACGCTGAACCACCCGCAGTCACTATCGCGTCCGCATCCGCCGATCCTGATCGGCGGGTCAGGTGAGAAAAAGACGCTCCGGTTGGTTGCCAAATACGGCGACGCCTGCAACCTGTTTCCAGGACCCGATCTCGCGCACAAGCTCGAGGTTCTCCAGCAGCACTGCGCCGATGAGGGACGCGACTACGACGAGATCGAAAAGACATTGCTGTTCACCTTCGACCTCGGCACGAATGGGGAGAACCTGAACGAGATCATCGACCAGCTCGCAGAGTTCGCGGCGATGGGGTTCACCATTGCGCATGGCAGCGTCGTACACGTCGGCACTATTCGCCCACTCGAGCTCCTTGGCGAGCACGTCGTCGCCCAAGTCGCCGCGTTCTAGGTCTTGGCCGAGCAGATGATCACCCCGCTCGCTTCGCCCGTCGTCTCCGTCGAGGAGGTCGTGCGCGACCCAGATGCATTTCGGGTCGTCGACGTGCGTTGGTATCTCGACGGCAGATCTGGCCGCGAGGCCTTCCAGTCAGGACACCTGCCAGATGCGCTCTTTTGTGACCTCGGTGAAGCGCTCGCCGGACACGGCGATCCAACGGCTGGGCGCCATCCACTTCCTTTACCAGAGGCCTTCGCGGCAGCGCTCGGCTCGCTCGGGATCGCGATGAACGACCGCGTCGTCGCCTACGACGACACCGGTGGCGGGACCGCAGGCCGGCTCGTATGGATGTTGCGTGCGATCGGACAGTCCGCGGCGATCCTCGACGGCGGGCTCGCGGCGTGGACCGGCCCGCTCTCGACCGCCGAGGCCGTACCAACTCCCGTCACGCGAGTAGCCGCTCCCTGGCCGGCGACATTGCTCGAGCACCTCGAGGATCTAGACGCCCTCGACGCAGCAACCATCGTGTTAGACGCCAGGGCACCGGAGCGCTACAGCGGGAGCACCGAGCCAGTCGATTCGCGCGCCGGCCACATCCCAGCGGCTTTGAACCTGCCCTGGACGACGTTGCTCGAATCCGACGGGAAGCTCGCCTCGCCAGATGATCTGCGTGCGGATTTCGCCTCGCTCGGGCTCGAGAGCGCCGACGATCTCGTCGCCTCATGTGGATCGGGAGTGACCGCCTGCATGTTGTTGATCGCAGCCGAGTACGCCGGCCTTGGTCGCGGGCGACTCTTCGTGCCCTCCTTTTCTGGTTGGAGCTCCTCGACACGAGAGGTCGCCACGCGCTAAGGCACTTCCACGAGCCGGTGCGACAAGGCCTCCTGGACTGCTCGGGACGACTGGGCCTTAGGTGCTCTGAGGGATGTCGCGCACGATCTCTCGTTGCCGCGGGGGCTCTTTTAGATACCGGAGCACGACGAGGCCGCAGCCAAGGCCAACCACACCGACGACCGGCCCTGCGAGAGCGATCGCGCCAAGGCCGACCACAACGGCATCGATCAGCGGTCCCCCGGCCGTTCCACCGTCGGCGACCATGCGCCAGACCGCGAGGAACGACGCTCTCCCTACCGTCGGCGCGCGGTCGGCCCCGAGCGTCATAACGATTCCAGAGCCCATCCCGTTCCCGAAGCCGAGCACGAGCGCCACGACAAAGAGCGAGTCGAAGCTGTGGCTAAGTGGGATGAGTAGGTGGCCGAGCGACAACAAGGCGATGCAGGGAACCGCGACCGCTCTTCTCCCGAAGCGGTCAGAGACCACGCCAGACGGGTAAAAGAGCGTGAGGTCGAGTAGCGAGGAGAAGGCGAAGATCACGCTCACCTGGCTGGCGCTCAGCCCGATGTGGGAGCCCCAGACCGCGATGATGGCGTTTCGGCTCCCCCGAAGCAGGCTCACGCCGAGTGTCGCGACGCCTGCGGTGGCGAACTCCCGCTTGCTGTCGAGCACTACCTTCATCGGCCGGATCCGCTCAGAGTTGCTCTCAGACGCTGCGTGATCGCTCTTGTCACGGGCGAGCACGAGCCACACGAAGCCGATTCCAACCGTGATCAAGTAGATGAGGAACGCCACAGCAACGTGTTTTTGATCCTCGTGTCCGGCGACTGCCAAGAAGATGAACGGCCCAAAGACGTTGCCCGCGCGCGTCACGCCTCCAAAGATCGAGAGCGCCCTTCCGCGCGCCCACGCCGGCGCCACCCTCGAAAGATGCGTCAGGCGCACGAGGCTCCACACTGCCCAGCCTGCGGCTTGCACGAAGATGAAGAACGACAGCTCGAGAACGTTTCGGGAGTAGAGGCATCCGAGCAAGCCGCCACCCAACAGCGCGGCGGCGACCCAGCTCGAGCGCTGCTCGCCCACCCTCGCGACGATTCGCCCCGCCGGGAGGTCGAAGAGCATCGTCCCGAAGCCGTTCACAAAAACCACCAAGGTGGCGACCGCAGGTGAGGCATGCACGTGCTTTGCGGCAAAGACCAGCACCGGGATCATCGCGCCCTGACCAGTGGCGATGATCAGGTTCGGGAGGTAGATCTGCATCCAGAGCGGACCAAGTGCGCGCCCTGCGCTTTGACTGCCTGCCGCTTCGACGGGGCGTCTGCCCGGGGCGCTCCCTCTCGCCTCGGTCACTCGCCCCTCGCCTTCACGTCATCACCGGGCAATAGCTCTACCCGTTACCGCGACGCTTCCATCGGCGAGTACCGATCGTCAATTTCTCCAACGAACGGGCTAGACCGAGGAGTCCGCCTCGGGCAGTGGGGCCAATTCTCGCACGCGTGCCACATCGGCCGCGATCTGTGCGATGAGCTCGTCGCGCCCGGCAAAGTGCGCCTGACCTCGGACGAGCTCGGTGATCGTGACGATCAGCTGCTCGCCGTAGAGATCGCCGTCGAAGTCGAGGAGGAATGCCTCTAAAAGCCTCGGGCTGCCATCGCCGTAGAAGGTCGGACGGTGCCCGACCGAGATCGCCGCGGCGTAGATCGAGTGGTCGGCGCGCTCCGCGTAACCGGCGTAGACACCGTCTTCAGGAAGTTCAACGGCGATGCCCACGTCGACGTTCGCTGTCGGGAAACCGAGTTCACGACCGCGGTGGTCTCCCTCGACGACGACACCTTCAGACACAACAAGCATCCGGTGACCCTAGCGAGCTTCGAGCGAACGAGCGAGCACCGATCTCATTGCAGCGGGCCTTCGATCGCGCCGCTCGCCTCGAGGGCTCGTGCAGGCAGGCCGCGCCAGACCACCAATGCCACCACGCCGAGCAGCATCAAGCAGAGCGCAACGCCGGCGAAGGGAAGGATCTTCGCGACGCCAAAAAGTGCGCCGCAGCCGGCTGCGGCGAGGGCGGTGGCAGCGGTCCGCGACGTGGCGAGCGCGCCCTGTGCCGCACCGTGTCGATCGCTTGGTGTCCACTGTGCGAGCATCGACAGCGCCGCTGGCGTCACCAGTACGCCGCCTACCGCGTCGAGACAGCCGAGCACCACGAGAACGGCGACACTATGGATCTCTGGATACCAGAGCGCGAACAGGCCAGAGGTCAATACGCCGACCACCACGAGCACCTTTCGGCTGCGGTGGTCTGCCAGTCGCCCAGCAGGCGCCGAGAGCAACGCGAAGGGCAGGCAGTACATCGTCCAGGAGAGGCCGATCTCGACGCTCGTCGCGCCACGCGAGGAGAGCAGCAGGCTCCATACGGATTCATAGAGGCCGCCGAGCAAGCCGGTACCGGCGAAGATCGCCAGCGCGCCGAGCAGCGCCTTGTTGTAGGCGCTGCCACGAAGCCGTGGCTTGGCCGAGATCTCGCTCGCTAGCGGCGAAGAATCGCGCAACGACTGCGGCGGCAGGGCGCGAAGGACCGGTGCCGCCGCAGCGCAGGCGAGGCCAGCGGCACCAAAGAACAGCACCCGCATCGAGGACGCGCCAACGAAACCCCCAGCTAGCGGCCCGACAGCGAGCGCCAGACTCTGGCTGCCATAAAGGAGGGCGAAGGCACGCCCGCGTCGCTCTGGATCGACGTGCGCCGCCACCATCGCCGCAGAGGCCACCGAGGCAGCACCCGCGCCGATGCCCTGGGCCGAGCGGTACGCAATTGCAGGCAGCGCGCCGCTTTGCAGCGCGAAGCCGACGCTACCGGCAACGAAAACCGCTAGCCCTGCGACGATCACCGCGCGCGCGCCGATGCGGTCAGTAAGGCGCCCAGCCGGGTACTGCGTGACCACGCTCAGCGCAAAGTACGACGCCATCACCACCCCGACGAGGCCGGTCGACGCACCGTGTCCGTGCAGATACGTTGGCAGCAGCGGCACGATGGCGCTGGCGCCGATCCAGAGCAGGAAGGTCATCGTCAAGAGCGAGACGATGAGGCTGCGCTCGGCCGCAGCTGATGGCCGCTGCACCTTGGGATCCACGACCATCGCCGAAAAGGCTACCGGCGCAAAGAGCCGCGACATTTTCCTAGGCTCGGGGCATGGCCACGGAGTCTCTCTCGATTAGCGAAGCGCGCCTCGTGGCGCTTCGCGCACAGGGCCTCGCCGGGGCCAAGCTCAAAGATCCTGCTTCGATGCTGCGAGCACTTGGCGCGGTGCAACTCGACACGATCTCCGTGCTGGCAAGAACGCACCTGCTCGTTGCCTGGTCCAGGCTCGGGCCGATCGCCAGCGACAAGGTCGAAGCGGCGTACTGGTCACCGGCGGCGCCGACCTCTTTTGAGTACTGGGCACATGCAGCCTGCATCATTCCGATACAGCGTTGGCCGACGTTTGAGTTCCGCCGGCGCGCCGCACGGCTCCGAAAGCGACGCTGGCATCGGCTAGAAGATCCAGAGCGGGCGATCGAGCTCGTGCGATCGCGCCTTGTGAGCGACGGCCCACTGCTCGCTAGCGACCTCGGCGGGACGACGCGGGGCGGACCCTGGTGGGACTGGACCGAGGCCAAGATCGCCGTCGAGACGCTGATCGACACCGGCGAGGTCGTCTGCGTGGCGCGTCGCGGCTGGCGGCGCGTCTACGACCTCGCCGAGCGGGCGATCCCTGCCGAGCTGCTCGAGGTCGAGCTGAGCGACTACGACTGTCGGCTCGCCCTCGTGCGCGAGGCCGCACGCTCACTCGGCGTCGCCACGATCCAGGACCTCGGCAGGCATCACAAGATGACGATCGCCGAGGTCAAAGAGGTATTCGCCGACGCGGATCTCACTCAGGTCACCGTCGAAGGAAGCGACCGGCCCTGGTATGCGACGCGTGCGGCACTTGAGGGGCTAGCTAGCCCGGCACGGGTTCGCACGACCTTGCTCTCCCCCTTCGATTCGCTCCTTTGGGAGCGCCCCTTCGTCGAACGGCTCTTCGGCTACGTGCACCGGCTCGAGGCCTACGTCCCGCGTCCGATGCGGGTGCACGGCTACTATGCGATGCCGATCCTCGCAGGTACCGAGATCATCGGAGCAGTCGACCCGGCCAAGGCCAAGGACACCCTCGTCGTTCGACACATCTCACTAACTGGCGCCTCCGCCGTTCCTCAAGCGGCGATCGCGCTCGCCAACGCCGCGAGCTGGATCAACGCGGCGGGCATCCAGCTCGAGCGGGTCACACCTGAACCGCTGCGGACACCACTGCAGGGCGCGCTCGCGGGCCGGATCAGAACCGAGGCCAGCTAAGCCTCGGCGAGATGCTCCTCGAGCACCGCCGGCAGCGACCCGCTGTAGAGCGCCACCAAGCGCTGGGTGGCGCGCGTCAGCGCCACGTACAGGTCATTTGCTCCACGCGCCGACATAGCGACGATCTCGCCAGGCTCAACGATTACAACGCCGTCGAACTCGAGGCCTTTGGCCTCTGCCACCGCGACCAGTGCCACCTGGGCTCCGAGCGGGTTCTGCGGGTCGAAACGGTCCCCGAGGAGCTCCGAGAGCGCCGGCGCGAGCTCGGCGTGGCGAGTCGCTGGAGCGATGACGCAAAGTCGTCCCTCACCGAGCTCTTGAAGCTCGGCTTCGACGACCGCTGCGACTTCAGCCCCGCGGGTCGCTGAGTCGATTCGCCGACGATACGGCGAGGTCCCCGACGACCTGATGGCGACCGTCGGCGTGACGTCTGGAGCGGCCAGACGCAACACAGCGTTCGCGCTCTCCATGATCTCGGTGGGCGTCCGATAGTTGACCGTCAACTCGGCGACTCGCCACCGATCGGCCGCGAACTCCTCGAGGATCTCACCCCACGACGCAGGCGCCCAGTTCGCCGAGCACTGCGCGAGGTCGCCGACGACGGTCATCGAACGGTTCGGATTTCGCCGAAACAGCATCCTCCAGGCCATCGGGGACAGCTCTTGTGCCTCGTCGACGATCACGTGACCAAACTTCCACGTCCGATCCTTCGCCGCCTGCTCGGCGATCGTGTCGCCGCTTTGATCAGCGAACCGGTCGGCGAAACGCTCAGCTGAGATCGCGATGTCGAGCTCCATGCTCGAGAGCACGCGGTTCGCGAACTCGAGCTCTTGCTGGCGAGTCTGGCGCTGCTGACGGGCGAGTCGCGCCCGTGCCTCGTCGGTGGCTGGACCAAGCAGCTCACCCGCCTCGTCCAAAAGGGGCACGTCCTCCATCGACCAGAGCACTGCGTCGGGGTCAGCGACCCGATCGCGTGCAAGCACCATCGAGTCGACATCGGCGATGCCAGCACCGGCCGAGCGAAGCAGCGCTGGTGTCCCGAAGAGATCGTTCAGCAGCTGCTGTGGCGTGAGGATCGGCCAGAGTCGCTCCATGAGGGCTCGAAAGTCTCTCGAACGCCGCAGACCGCTGCGCAGCTCGCGGAGGGTCTCCTGGGACGGCTCAGCAGCACCACCGGCGACCATCTGGTCACGTAGTTGGCCGACTCCGACGTCCAAAAGTTGGAGCTCGACGAGCCGACGGGCCTGATTGTGCGCCCGCGACGAGCGTCGGCCGTGTAGACGGGCGCGATCGCAGATCCCCCTGGTGAAAGTGATGCGGGAGCGTTCAAAGGCGAGGTGGGTCGTCTCTCGCGGCAGGCGTTGGCGGTCCCGAACCGCCTTTTGGAGCAGTTCGACCATCTCGGGTCGGCCTTTTAGCTCAGCTGTCGTAGTCGCATCGTGATGACGCGGCCGAACGCCTGGAAAGAGGCTGTGCACCGTGGCAAGCACGGCGCCGGTCTCCCCGAGGGACGGCAGCACCTGCTCGATGTATCGCAAGAAGACGGGGTTCGGCCCGACCACCAAGACACCCGTCTGAGCGAGACGCATGCGGTGGGTGTAGAGCAGGTAGGCGGCGCGATGCAACGCAACGGCGGTCTTGCCAGTTCCAGGGCCACCTTGGACGACCAACACGCCGGCAAGGTCGGCGCGGATGACCTCGTCTTGCTCTCGCTGGATCGTCGCGACGATGTCGCGCATATAGCCCGATTTCGTCTGAGAGACCGCGGCCAGCAGCGCCGCGTCGCCGTGAAGATCGCTTGCGGCATCGCCTTCTAAGGCGGCGAGGTCGAAGACCTCGTCGTCGATCGCAATCACCTGGCGGCCCTTGGCAAGGAGGTGACGGCGCCGAACGACGCCTTGTGGTGAGCCAGACGTCGCGCTGTAGAACAGAGCGGCCTTCGGCGCTCGCCAATCCATCAGCAGCGGCTCTTCGCCCTCGCCTGCTATCCCAACTCTGCCGACGTGCAATCGAGCACCGTCAACGAGGTCCAAGCGGCCGAAACAAAGTGGCAGATCGCCGATCGCCATCGACTGCAGCCGGCGCTCGAGCAAGCGCGCGAGCGCGTCGCGTTCGGTTCGCCACTGATGCGTGCCGGTGGCGGGCGCTAGTCGGACGTCGGCGAGCTGGGACTGCAGCTCAGCGCGGTATCGGTCCAATTGCTCATAGAGCATGGCGACGTAGGAGCCCTCGCGAGCGAGCTCGCCGGAGGTTTCACGTTCACTTGGCAGCTGTGCCAAGTCATCGGTCATGACGTGTGCACCCCTGTGCTCACCACAGGCACTCGAGGGCGGACCAGCACGTAGTGGAGCCGCCCGAGATCAAGAGCCAGAGCGCCGAACCACGAGCGAGCATGTCGCCATCCCTCCATCTTTGCGACGCCAATTACACGACGCCGCACGCCAAAGTTGCAACGCACACCGCCCGAAATGGGTACAGCGACGCTAGCAAACCCACGCACGCTCCGAACGCGTCCGGCCATTGCAACTGGGCCGTGCAGGCTATCTACGCTTGCGGGATGGACCTCTTTTCGCTCGAAGGACGACGCGCGCTCGTAACTGGCGCGTCGCGCGGCATCGGCGCAGCTACGGCAGTCGCGCTCGACCGCGCCGGCGCCCGCGTGGCATTAACTGGCAGGGATGCCGAGGCCCTCGAAGCCGTTGCTTCGGCTCTTGAGCACGACCCGGTAATCCTCCTCGGCGACCTCAGCGAAAAAAGCGCACCGGCAGCACTAGCTGCAGAAGCCCTCGAGCGCCTCGGTGGTGTCGAGATCCTCGTGAACAACGCCGCGCTCGCGGTGCGGCAACCAAGTGAGGACTTAAACGCCGAGCAGATCGACGAGCTTCTCGCAGTGAACGTCCGGGCCCCACTGCTCCTCATCGCCGCACTCCTTCCTTCGATGCGGGCGGCTCGAGCCGGCTCAGTGATCAACTTGACCACGCTCTCTGCGATCCGCGGAACGCCTCGACGCGCCGCCTACGCTGCAAGCAAAGGTGCGCTCGAGGCCGCGACGAGGTCGCTCGCGATCGAGCTCGGCCCCGACGGCATCCGAGTGAACGCGGTCGCCCCTGGTGCCGTCGACACCGCGCTCTGGACGAAGAACCGCGCGATCTCAGGCGTCATCGAATCCATCGAAGCCCAGACGCCGCTTCGCCGATGGGCGAGTGTTGACGACATCGCCGACGTCATCGTCTTCCTTGCATCCGACGCGGCGCGCTTTGTGACCGGCGAGACGATCTCCCCTGACGGCGGCATGGCCGCAACGCTCGACCTCTATGGTGGAGCGGTCTGAGACCGCCATCAAGTCTCGGCAACATGATCCCCGCGAGAAGGTGAAGTGATGGCCAGCCGACGTGAGACCGTGGCACTCCGGAACATGACCGAGAACGACTTCGCCGTTGCCAACCAGGTATGGCGCGACGCATTCGCGACGAGTACGGAGTTTCCCTCTAGTCCCACGCCCCCTACCGCAGCCGAGCACGCGGCAGCTGTCGCGCGGCGCGCCCATCTGCTTCGTCACGATCCTGGCGGCTCGTTCGTCGCCGTCGCTGACGGCGAAGTCATCGGCATTGCCCAGGCGCACCTGCGTGAAGGAACCTTCGTGCTTGCGATGTTGGCCGTCGCGCCCGATTTCCAGGACCTCGGTATCGGCCAACGGCTCCTATCCGCCGCACTCGACTACTCAAGCGGCGCCACCGCTGCCTACATCTTTTCTTCGAGTGACCCGCGAGCGATCCATCGCTACGTGCGGGCGGGTTTCACCCTCCGGCCAGCCGTCGAGATAACCGGGCGCGAGCCGATCGCCGAGCTCGACCTTGGCCACATCCGCGTAAGCGACGGAACGCCCGAGGACCTCGAGTACGTGGAGTCGATCGATCGCGCACTTCGCGGCTCGGCAAGGGGCGTCGACATTGCCTTCTGGTTAGAAGGCGGCGCGACGTTGCTGCTCCACGAGGAAGCCGGCTACGCGGTGCTTTCTGCCAATCGGCTGAACGCGCTCGGCGCAGCGAACGAGTCGGTCGCGGGCAATCTCCTTGCCGCGGTGCTCTCGGGTCATCCAGA
>Ga0208357_1002285_pt1 | contig 12867 bp, 10 predicted proteins | sample NGESurdeep092012_6_FD_184487 | JGI IMG/M metagenome (GOLD analysis project Ga0208357, IMG submission 184487) | Arctic peat soil microbial communities from Barrow, Alaska - NGEE Surface sample F52-2 deep-092012 (SPAdes) | ecosystem: Environmental > Terrestrial > Soil > Wetlands > Peat ... | reverse complement strand
CGAACGCCACCGGCTTGCGGGCGTCGGCGTCCCAGAGCACGGTGACGACCCTCGCCTCGGCAGCGCTCACGCCCGCGGGCGTCAGGATCGTTTCCCGCGTTGTCAGGCTGGTCGTGCCCACCCGCTCCACCTCGATCCGCACCTGCAGCCGCCGGTCGGTGTAGCGGACCTCGGCGCGCAGGTCGATCTCCACCCGCACCACCACGTAGTGCGGATCGCGGCCCAGCGTCTGCGCGTAGAAGGCGTCGCGGCCTTCTTCCAGGTAAGTCAGGAACACCGCGTGGTTGACGTGTCCCAGTCCGTCCACGTCCCGCCACCGCATGCCAACCTCGTGCTTAAAGACCGCGCTCACATGCACACTGTCTCATCCCCGGCGTCGTCGGCACGGCCGGATGGGCGGGGATCCGGTCAGAGTCGGCCGGACGTCACCATCGCCGGTCGGCCTGACGGAGCATCGCGTCCTGCTCGGAGTTGGGCATGAGTTCCCGGACCTCTTGCGCGCAGCGGCAGGCGACCGCGATCTTGGCGGCCCATTGCAGCGCCTCCTCGCGCGAGGGCACGTCGATGATCGAGAACCCGCCGACGGCCTCCGGGTACGTGCCGTCGGTGACCGTCCCGTCGGTGCCGACGACGCTCGCCTTCTTGCTTTCCATTCCGGCCCCGAAGACCCACACGCCGGCGTTCGCGGCTTCCTGGACCACCGCGTGCGAGGCCTTGCCCACGGCCGGCCCCTCCTCGTCAGGGATGTGGTCCATCGCGCCGGCATCGAACAAGATCAGGTACCGCGACATCCCGTGACTCCCTTGTCCCGGCGCCCCGCTCCGGCCGCATTCACAGTCATCTGCCAACGACTCTCACTGGATCCGAGTGTCCGCCGGAAGGAAAATCATCGCCGCTGCCGCCGGCTACCCGACGACCAGCGAAACCTGGTCCTGTCCGGGCCGGACGACCGCCGCGGCCAGCCGGGTGGCACCGGGATGCCAGGACGCTAGCTGCACGTTGGTCGGGAAGGTGAACTGGGCGACCAGGCTGTCGCCGCTGGTCGGCCAGCCGAAGTCGATCAGGGCGTCGCTGCCGACCGAGGTTCCCGGCACGGCCGTCAGCCGGCCGCTGGCCACGGACCCGACCTCGAGCCGGATGGCCGGCCCGCCGCCGCCGCCCGACCTCACCTGGAGCGCGAGGAGATCTCCGCTCGGGCTGAACACGGCGCCGGTCGCCAAGCTCCCCGCGGGCAGGTCCATCACGGTCTGCCTGCCGGTTGCCAGGTCGAGCAGGTCGACTCGGCACGTCGCGGCGCATGGCGGTGTCCAGGCGATTTCGCGCGGGCTCGCCGCGAGCACTTCGTCGATGGTGCGGCTGGCCTTCGGGTCAGTCGGGTTCCAGAGCTTGAAGGCCGGCGGCCCCGGCTGCTGGCTGACCGGCGCCAGCAGCAGGCCGCGGTCGGTTGTCTGGTAGACCGCGTACCCGGTCGGCAGCCTGACCGGCGACCCCAGCGGCCCGCCGGCCAGGCTGACCTCCCGCGCCGTCCGTGCCGCGGTGTCCGGATCGGCGGTCGGCGGGTAACTGGTCAGCCAGACGGCCCCGGCGGTGGCGGCCGGCGTGGCCTGGTTCGCGGTGCCGACCCGAGTCGCCGACCGCGCGCCGTCGGCCAGGAACCAGACCGGGAGGGACGGCCGGGCGCAATCGCCGCATTCGGTCTCGCCGCCCGAACTGGCCTGCACCACCCAGCCCCCGTCGGCCCGGGTGAACTGGTAGCCGGCGCTGTCGGCGGGCAGGCCGCCGATCGGCGTCGAACGGCCGGTCGCGGGCGAGAACCAGGCTGGCCGCGTTCCCGCGACCGGAAGCCGCAGGTCGCCGGCCCATGGCAGGGTCGGCCCGCCGACCTGGTCGGGTTCAGCCGCCAGGGCGGGCACGGCCGAGCCCGCCCCTGCCGGCGCCGTGGCGACGGGCGTCGGGGGAGCGGCGGGGTAATGCGGGTGGCGCGCGACGCTGAGGTAGACGGTGCTCGCGACGGCCAGCACGATGGGCGCGCCGATCAGCGCGAGGCGGCGCGGCCATCGGCTGGGCTCGCGGTCCCCGCCCTGGCTGATGATGTCATCCATTCGCCGCTACCCCCGAGAGCACGCTGACGTATAAGGCACAACGATACGTGGGCCCGTCCGCCGCAACCCTCGGCGGCGCTCCTTACGGCTGTGCCGGAACTCCTCGAAAAGGATCTATGGGAAGTGTCGGTTCGGAGTAGGGCCGTTCGTAGCAAGGGTGAGTGCGCCGCCCGCGAGGGGCGGCGGCCCCGCGAGGGTCCCTCAGCGAGGCGGGGTTCCCGTGACCATGCAAGATCCGATAGACGACCAGATTAGGGACCTAGCCCGAGCCATCCCGGCCGTGGCGGCCGATGACGAGGCGATCCGGAGGTTCGCCGGGGCCTGTCGGCGCGCCGACAGGGACCCTCGCGAACGGCAGCGCATCCGCGACATCATCGACCTCATCGACGCCGAGGACGCCATCTACGATCTGGCCCTCGCCGCGCTCGACCGCGGCGAGCCCGGCGCCGCCGCGCCCTTGCTACGGCGCAGCGCGGAAGCCGGGATCGGGGAGGCGGCATGGCTGCTGGCCGGCGTGCTCGAAAGGCAGGGCGCGGTCCAGGAGGCGCTCCTGTGGTACCGGCGAGCTGCCGACGACGGCGACCTGCGCGCCGACCACAAGATCGCCAGCCTGTGCACCCGCCCGTCTCCAGCAGAAGACGCCCGCCGCCCGTCGCGTGCGGATCCACGATCTCGCCCTCGGGGCCGTGGCCGGGGGCCCGGCCGCCGGGCGCGCCCCCGGCCGCACCCCGGCCGGCGGGCCGGATGGAGCACGGCGGCCGGGACCGCCTGCACCGCCGGCGGCCGAGCAGGACCGCCCCGCCAGCCCGGGACCGCGCAGCACCTACTTCGCGGCGCACCGGTCGGCCCAGCCGAGTCGAAGCCTGCTGCTGGCCGCGAAGTGGTCCTGGGATCCCGAGCCGGGCCCGGCCGCCAGGATCGGGTTCACCGACGGCCTGGACTGCCACCTGGCCGTCACCATGTGCACCGCCCTGGCCGCCCACGTCGGCCTGCCGCCTGCGGCCGACGCGGTCCTGCGGTGGCTTGACCAGAGGATGGAGACCCGCGGCGAGTCCGCCCGGCTGCGCGACATGGCCTCATCGGCCGAGCGGTGGGCGCGGAAAATCACCGAGCTTGCCAGGGCCGGGGCGATCACCGCCCCCGGCCGCCTTGCGCTCCACGTGAGCCCGGCGGACAGCCCGATCGCGGCCTACGGCCGGCACGGGCTGCGCCTGACGGCGATCCGCCCGCTCGCCCGGCCCGGCGCCCGCCGGCCGGCCACGGCCGGCGACGTCATGGTCCCGCTGTCGGCGGTGCCCGCCTGCCCGCCGGACGCCACCGTGCTCGAGGCCCTCGAGCAGATGCTGAACTCCGGCCAGCAGACTCTGCCGGTGCTCGACGGGCCGGTGACCATCGGCGTCACCACGCTCACGAGCCTCGCCCAGGCCATGCTCCAGACTCGGGGCCTGCCGTCCATCCAGCGGGTGGAGACGCTGCTCCAGCCGTACACGGCGGTGACCGCCGACACCCCGGCATCCGCGGCCGCCGCGATCGCGGCCGACGACCAGGCGGGGCTGGTGGTGGTGACCCGGGCCGACGGCACCCCGGCCGGCTACCTGACCCCCGGATCCCTCCTCGCCCAGGTCCAGGGCACGCCGCCGGAAGACGGCGAGAGCCACTGGCACGCCGCGGCGCGCCTGCCGCGCCCAGAGATGTACGGGGACGCGCTCCGCACCGGCTGCTAGGAATCCAGGAACGCGGGGAACCCCCGCACCGGCGATCAGTGCGGGGGTCCGCGTTGACCGGGACAGCCCCGGCGGCCGGCCGTCAGGCGTCGCGCAACCGCAGCACCAGCCCGCCGACGATCAGCGCCCCGGCCGCCCACAGGGCGAGCACGCCGAGGCCCTGCCAGGGAGTGAGGGGGAGGCTGCCCAGGCCGGCGGTGGCCTGGATGGAGAGGCCGGCGCTCATCGGGCCGATCTGCTGCAGGTGACGTGACCAGCGCGGGTTGAGGGCGCTGGCGATGACCGGGAACAGGTAGAGCAGGCCGAGCACCAGCCCGATCGACACCGCCGAGTCGCGGACGGCGGTGGCGACGCCGAGGGCGAGCAGCGCGATCAGCGCCAGGTAGAGGACGGAGCCGGCCGCGGCGCGCAGGTCCGGGCCGCTGGCCAGCGACAGCGGCGGGTAGCCGTGCGTCAGGGTGAAGCCGCGGCCGGGCAGCATTAGCCGCCCGGCCAGCATGGACGCAAGCACGCCGACCGCGCCCGCCGCCAGCGCGAGCCCGGTCACCGTGACCGCCTTGGCGCCCAGCACGTCCAGCCGCCGGGGCATCGCAGTCAGCGTGACGCGGATCATGCCGGTGCTGTACTCGCCGCTGATCGCGAGCACCGCGAGGATGGCCACCACCGCCTGGCTGAGGTCGATCCCGGACAGGGCGACCTTGGCCGGGTCCTGGCCGCAGCCCGCGGCCTGGCAGCTCGCCGCGCTGGCGGCCCCGGCGCCGACCGCGGCAGTGAGTGCGATCACCGCCAGCAGCAGCCACCAGGTCCCCGCCAGCGTGCGGAGCTTGGTCCACTCCGCGCGCAGCGCGTCCACCGGCGCCGCCGTGCCCACACCAGCCGACCGCGCGCCAGCCTCGCGGACGGACGTGGGAACACTCACGCGTCCCTCCGGTTCAGCAGCCAGACCGCGAGGCCCAGGGCGACGGCGGCCCAGGCGCACAGCACCGCGAAGCCCGCCCACGGGTCCAGCGGATAGTAGCCCGCCGACGGCGTGTAGACGTTGTTGACCTGCGGGTACTGGATGAGCGTCTGCTGGACGGCGAACGCGGCGGCCGGGGTGACCCGCGCCAGCCAGTCGGTCGGGCCGACGGGCAGCAGCGGCGTCGTCACCGTGAGCAGGTAGGGCAGCACGATCACCACGATCACGGCGGCGACCGCCCCGGCGCTGCGCCGCAGGATGGTCCCGATGGCGAGGGCGATGACGGCGGCGACGGCGAGCACCGCGGCGGTGCCGACGATCACCCGCACCTCGGTGAGCGCCGTGACCGGCCAGACGTAGACGCCGTGGGACCGCAGCATCCGCTGCCCGAGCGTGACCACGATGGTGGCGCTGACCAGCCCGGCGGCGAAGGTGACGGCCGCGATCACGACCGCCTTGGCCGCCAGCACCCGGCCTCGCCGAGGAGTCGCGGCGAATGTCACCCTGATCAGCCCGCGCCGGTACTCGGCGGTCATGAACATCGCCCCCACCACGGCCACCGCGATGAGCCCGGCGAAAACGCCGATGAGCGTCTGCGTGATCGTGACGCCGAGACCGGCCGCCCCGGACACCGACGGCGCGATGTCGCCGGTCCCGGTCACGGTGAGCCGGCCGCCGGCGTCGGCCAGGCTCCCCGGCGAGCCGGCCGCCGGGCCGCCGGCGTCGCCGATGGCGGTTCCGGCCCACCCGGCCCCCGGCCGGGAACCCTGCAGGCTGACGTGGTCGAAGACGCCGGTCGCCTGGCTGGGGCCGCCGCTCACGCTTGTGCCGCCACCCGATGCCTGCCAGTACGGCGGAGACGTGGCGAACAGCCCGCCCTGCACCGTCGATGCCAGCCCGGCCAGGGTGGCGACGCCGACCCGGGTCCAGTTGACGCCGTTCGCAGAGTCGTAGCCGGTGAGCGTGTCGCCCGCGCGGGTGAGCCGCAGCCAGCGCGGGGACCGCACGGAAACGGATCCGGCCAGACCGGGAGCGTCCCCGGTGTAGTCGTACTGCATCCGCACGCCGTGGCTCCCGGTGATCATCATCGCCGCGTAGGCCGACCCTTGTCGGGTGCTGGCCTTGATGATGATCCCGGCCTTGGCCCACGGCACCAGTCCGCTGCTTGTCTGCGGCCCGTTGCTACCGCCCCCGGTCCCGGAGAAATCGGGAATGAGGCCGGCCAGCGACGTCATCCGGACGGTGATGCTGCCGTTTCCTTCCAGCGTCTGGTGCGCGAAGTAGAAGCTGTCGGTCACCGCCTCGCCGCCCGGCCCGAGCGGCTGGGTGCAGGCCGAGCCGGGACCGTTCATGCCGCAGGAGCCCGAGCTGCTCGGGCCCAGCCCGAGGGCCACGATGGCCAGCACCGCGACGATCATCCCGACGACCCAGCCTCGGACCGTCCGGAACTTGACCCACTCCGCCCGCAGGGTCTGCGCGAACCCGTCGCCGCCCGAACGCACGCGGGGACGGTACACAGTCGCTGTCATCGGACCGACTCCCCAAGGTCTCGAGCCGGCGGAGCGGCGGGGACGCCGCGGGCGGCGCTGAATTCGACCGCGTCCTTGGTCAGTTGCAGGTAGGCGTCCTCGAGGGTCGCGCGGTGGGCGCTTACCTCGCTGAACGGAACCTGGGCGGCGGTGAGAGCCGCCACGGTCCGTTCGGAGGAAAGATGTTCGATCACCAGCACATCGGAAGCGCTCGCGGTGACCGTAGCCCCCGCAGCGGCCAGGGTTTTCGTCGCCTCGGCGGGAGCCGAGGTGCGCAGCCGGACCAGGGCGCCGGACGCCGCCGCGAGAAGGTCGCGCATGCTGGTGTCGGCGATGACCCGGCCCCGGCCGGCCACGATCAGGTGGTCGGCGGTGTCCTGGAGCTCGCTCATCAGGTGGCTGGAGACCAGCACGGCGCGGCCCTCGGCGGCCAGCGCGCGCAGGAAGCCGCGCAGCCAGATGATCCCCTCGGGGTCCATGCCGTTGAACGGCTCGTCCAGCATCAGGATCGGCGGGTCGCCGAGCAGCGCGGCGGCGATGCCGAGCCGCTGCCGCATGCCGAGCGAGTAGCCGCCGGCCTTGCGCCCGATCGCGGACCGCAGGCCCGCCTGGTCGATCACCTCGTCGACCCGGCGGGCGCCCAGGCCCTGGGAGCAGGCCAGCCAGAGCAGGTGGTTGCGGGCCGACCGGCTGGGTTGCAGGGCGGCGGCGTCGAGCAGCGCCCCGACGTGGCTGAGCGGATGGCGGAGGGTGCGGTACGGGCGGCCGCCGATCAGCGCGGTGCCCGCGTCGGCCGCGTCGAGGGCGAGGATGATCCGCATCGTGGTGGATTTGCCTGCGCCGTTCGGGCCGACGAAGCCGGTGACCTGACCGGGGCGGACGGAGAAGGTCATCCCGTCCAGCGACTGCGTGGCGCCGTAGCGCTTGCGGAGTTCGGTGACTTCGATCATGGCGGCAGTTCTACGCCGGGCGCGGTGTCAGGCCGGTGCCGTCGGTTGACACCGGGCTGACACCGGGCGGCCTGCCATGCTTAGCAGCATGAGAGTGCTGGTGGCCGAAGATTTCGAGGTGCTCGCCCGGTCGATCGGGACCGGGCTGCGCCGTGAGGGGATGGCCGTCGACGTGGTCCTCGACGGCGGCGACGCGCTCGAGCACCTGGCGGTGACCCGGTACGACGTGGTGGTGCTGGACCGGGACCTGCCCGGCGTGCACGGCGACGAGGTCTGCCGCCGGATCGCGGCCGAGGGCGGCGGCAGCCGGGTGCTGATGCTGACCGCGGCGAGCACGGTCAGGGACCGGGTCGAGGGCCTCGGGCTCGGCGCCGACGACTACCTGCCCAAGCCGTTCGACTTCGCCGAGCTGGTCGCCCGGGTGCGGGCGCTGGCCCGGCGGTCCGCCCCGGCCGTGCCGCCGGTGCTGGTCGCGGGCGACCTCCGCCTCGACCCGGCGCACCGGACGGCGGACCGGGGCGGGCGGCGGCTCGACCTCAGCCCGAAGGAGTTCGCGGCGCTCGAGTGCCTGCTGGCGGCCGGCGGACGGGTCGTCTCGGCCGAGGAGCTGCTGGAACGGGTGTGGGACGAGATGGCCGACCCGTTCACCACCGCGGTGAAGTCCACCATCCGGCGGCTGCGGGCGAAGCTGGGCGACCCGCCGGTCGTCGAGACCGTCCGCGAGGGCGGCTACCGGATCGGGGGCGCCTGATGTTCTCCGGCACGATGCGGACCCGGCTCGCGCTGCTGTACGGGGGAGTGTTCCTCGTGCTGGCGATGGTGTTGCTCGCGATACCGTTCATCTCGGTCAGCGAGACGATGCGCGTCGGATCCAGCGGGCCGCCGGTCGTCCACTATCCCGGTCGGAGCCTGCTGCCCGAGCTCAGCGTCGTGCTCATCAGCCTCGCGATCGCGGTGGTGGCGTCGCTCGGGCTCGGCTGGCTGCTGGCCGGCCGCCTGCTCCGGCCGCTGCAGGCGATCGTGGCGACCGCGCGGGATATTTCCGCCACCAACCTGAGCCGTCGGCTGCGGACGGGGGAGCGCGATGACGAGTTCAGCCGGCTCGGCCAGACCCTGAACGACCTGTTCGCGCGGCTGGAGGCGTCGTTCGAGTCGCAGCGGCACTTCGTCGCCAACGCGGCCCACGAGCTGCGCACCCCGCTGGCCGCCGAGCGGACGGTGCTGCAGGTGGCGCTGCGCGACCCGGAGGCGAGCGTGGCGTCGCTGCGGGTCGCCTGCGACGAGGTGCTGCGACTGGGCCAGCAGCAGGAGAAGCTGATCGACGCGCTGCTCACGCTGGCGGGGAGCGAGCGGGGCATCGCCCGCGCGGAGCTCTTCGACCTGGCGGACGTGGCCGCGGGCGTGATCGCGGACGTCGCGATCAACGCCTCGCTCGACCAGGCGCCCGCCGAGGGCGATCCCCGGCTGGCCGAGAGCCTGGTGACGAACCTGGTCGGGAACGCGCTGCGGCATAACGTGCCCGGCGGCTGGGCCTCGATCCGGACGGGGAAGGACGGGGGACGGGCGGTGCTGCGGGTCAGCAACAGCGGGCCGCTGGTGCCGCCTGCGGAGGTCGACCGGCTGTTCCAGCCGTTCCAGCGTCTGGGGGACGAGCGGGTGCGGCGTCAGGACGGGCCCGGCGGCGGGCTCGGGCTGGGGCTCGCGATCGTGCGCGCCATCGCGGTCGCGCACGGCGCGGACGTCAGCGCGCACGCTCGGCCCGAGGGGGGCCTGGACATCACGGTGACGTTCCCGCCTCCGTCCGTCGGCCAGCTCTAGCGCCGTGGTGCGGACCTACTGGCCGACGCGGCCGTCGACCCGTTCCCTGAGCAGGTCGGCGTGGCCGCAGTGCCGCGCGTACTCGTCGATCATGTGCACCAGGAGGCCGCGCACATCGGGGACGGCGGCACCGACCTGCGGGCGAGCTGCTCCGCGTCGAGGCCGGCGCACTTCAGCTCCAGCGTCCTCCGGTACGTGCGCAGGTACTGGACCCTGGTCCCACCGATCGGGCACCGCGCTCCTGGCCCCCCGGTCAGCCCGCGACCCCGGCGCGCACCTGCCGGGCGGCCGCGACCAGGTTCCGCAGCGCGGCCTCGGTCTCGGCGTAGCCGCGGGTCTTCAGCCCGCAGTCGGGGTTGGCCCACAGCCGGGTCGGCCCGATGACGCCGACCGCGGCCGACAGCGCCTCGGCCATCTCGGCGACGTCGGGCACCCGGGGGGAGTGGATGTCCCACACGCCCGGCCCGATGCCGCGCGCGTAGCCGGCCGCGGTCAGGTCGGCGATGAACTCCATCCGCGACCGCGCCGCCTCGACCGTGGTCACGTCCGCGTCGAGCCCGGCGATCGCGTCGATGATCTCGCCGAACTCGCTGTAGCACATGTGCGTGTGGATCTGAGTGCCGTCGGCCGCCCCCGACGTTGCCAGCCGGAACGCCCCGACCGCCCAGGCCAGGTAGGCGTCGCGGTCGGCCCGCCGCAGCGGCATCAGCTCCCGCAGGGCCGGCTCGTCGACCTGGATGATGCGGATCCCGGCCGCCTCCAGGTCGGCGATCTCGTCCCGCACCGCCAGCGCGACCTGGCGGGCGGTCTCGGCCAGCGGCTGGTCATCGCGGACGAACGACCACGACAGCATCGTGACCGGCCCGGTCAGCATGCCCTTGACCGGCTTGTTCGTGCGCGACTGGGCGTAGCGGGCCCAGGCGACGGTCATCGGCCGGGGGCGGCTGACGTCGCCGTGCAGGATCGGCGGGCGGACGTAGCGGGTCCCGTACGACTGGACCCAGCCGTGGTCGGTGGCGGCGTACCCGTCCAGCTGCTCGGCGAAGTACTGCACCATGTCGTTGCGCTCGGGCTCGCCGTGCACCAGCACGTCCAGCCCGATCTCTTCCTGCAAGGCGATGACCCGGTCGACTTCGGCCCGCATGACCGCCTCGTAGTCGTCGGCGGTGATGCGCCCGGCCCGCAGGCCCGCCCGCGCCGCGCGGATCTCGGCCGTCTGCGGGAACGACCCGATCGTGGTGGTGGGCAGCGTCGGCAGCCCGTAGTCCTGCGCGGCCTGGCGGACCGCGTAGGGGGTGCGCTCCGGGCCGTCCCCGAGCGCGTGCAGCCGCGCCCTGACCTCAGGGTTCGCAGCCGCGACAGCCTTAGGGGCCGGATCGAGGAAGACCCGGTCGCCGTGCAGCCAGCGGCCGAGTTTCACCACCTCGTCGACCTTCTGCCGCGCGAACGCCAGCCGCCCGGCCGCCTCCGGTGCCAGCGACGTCTCCGCGTCCAGGTCCAGCGGCACGTGCAGCAGCGAGCAGGACGTGCTCACGGTCAGCTCCCCGACCAGGCCGAGCAGCGACGCGCACAGCGACAGCACCGCGGGCATGTTCGCGCGCCACACGTTGCGGCCGTCGACCACGCCCGCGACCAGGATCTTCTCGCCGATTCCGCCGACCGCGCCGAGTGCCTCCCGGTTCCCCGGCCCGGCCACGAAGTCCAGGCCGATCGCCTCGACCGGGCTGTCGGCCAGCACCGGGAGCGCGTCGCCGATCTCGCCGAAATAGGTGCTCACCAGCAGCTTGGGCCGGCCAGTGAGGGACCCGAGCCGCTGGTAGGCGTGGCGGAGGGCCTCCAGCTCGGCGTCGGTGCGGTCGGCCGCCAGGGCCGGCTCGTCCAGCTGCACCCACTGGGCGCCGGCCGCGTGCAGCTCCCCGAGCAGCTGCTCGTACGTGACCAGCAGCGGGTCAAGCAGGTCAAGCGGCGCGAAGCCGGGCTCGACCGCCTTGGACAGCAGCAGGAACGACACCGGGCCGAGCAGCGCCGGCCGCGTCTCGATGCCGAGCTGCTTCGCCTCCCGGTACTCCCGGACCGGCTTGTCGCCGACCAGCCGCAGCTCGGTTGCCTGCTCGAGCTCGGGCACGAGGTAGTGGTAGTTGGTGTCGAACCACTTGGTCAGCTCAAGCGCCGTGATCCCGTCGGCGCCGCGCGCCATCGCGAAGTAGGCGTCCAGGCCCTCGAGGGCCGCGAACCGCTTGGGCACGGCGTTGACCATCACAGCGGTGTCAAGCACGTGGTCATACAGGGAGAACGTGTTCGACGGGATGTCGGACAGGCCCGCGTCCCGCAGCGTCTCCCAGGCCTGCCTGCGCAGGCCGGCGGCGGTCTGCTCGAGGCCCGCGGCCGTCTCCCGGCCCGCCCAGTACGCCTCGGTCGCCTTCTTCAGCTCGCGCTGCGGGCCGATCCTGGGGTAGCCCAGTACGGTCGATTCCATGGCTTCCGTCTCCTCGCCTGGCCATCGGATCACCGCGCGCCGGGTGGCGCACGGGGCGGTGGCAGGTCTTCGGGCTCACGGGCGCGACGCCTGGCCGGCGTCTCCTACTGGCCGTCGCTTCCCGGGCTTTTCAGGGCCCAGTGCTCTGTAACGGCGGTCGTTCCCGTATACCGCTGCGGGGCAGCCCCGGATTCTCACCGGGTTCCCTCTTGCGACCCACCCCGGCCGTAGGGCCGGAGCGAGAACCATCGCATCGGCAGTCTAGGGAGCCTCGACTGTGGGATCAACCAACCAGAGAAGGTTTTTTCTGTGCTGTGCCACAATTAGACTGCGCCGGGTCCGTCGGCCTAGTCGGCTCCTAGACTGGTCGATTATGCGGATTGTGTCGCTGTTGCCGTCGGCGACTGAGATCGTCTACGCCCTTGGCCTGGGCGATCAGCTGGCCGGGGTGACGTTCGAGTGCGACGAACCCGCCTCCGCCCGGACCGACAAGACCGTGGTGGTCGGCGGGCGGGACACCTCGGGGATGGACCCGGCCGCGATCGACGCCTACGTCCGCTCTCAGCTGGCCGCCGGTGAGGACCTCTACACGCTGCACGCCGACGCCCTGGCCGCGCTGGCCCCCGACCTGATCCTGACCCAGGACCTCTGCCGGGTCTGCGCGCTGCCCGCCGGCCACGTCGAGGACGCCCTCGACTACCTCGGCTGCGCCGCCGAGGTCGTCTCCCTGGACCCGCGCCGCCTCGATGACGTCCTCGCGACGATCCTGACCGTCGGCGAGCACGCCGGCGCTCAGCCGCAGGCGGAGCGCCTGGTGGCCGCGCTCCGGGAGCGGCTGGCGGCGGTCGCGGACCGGGTCGCGGGCCTACCCCGGCCCGCGGTGGCGGTCATCGAGTGGACCGACCCGCCGTTCACCGCCGGGCACTGGGTCCCCGACCTGGTCACGGCGGCCGGCGGCCGCCCGGTCGCCGCCCGCGCGGGCGGCCGCTCGGAGCAGGCGACCTGGGAGCAGATCGCGGCGGCGCGGCCGGAGGTAGTTGTGGTGGCCCCGTGCGGATTCGGCCTGGACGCCGCCGCCGCCCAGGCCGAGCTGGTCGCCCGGGAGCTGCTGGGCCTGCCGGTGTGGGCGATCGACGCCGACGGGCTCGTCGTCCGCCCCGGCCCCCGCCTCGTCGACGGCGTCGAGGCGCTCGCAGCCATCTTCCACCCGGACCCAGCAGGCGCAGTGGAGGCCGGGCGCCACACCCGTCGCATCGCTTAGCCCTTCGTTGAGGCCACGCGCAAAAGATCTTGGAGACTTTTTTCCTGAC
>Ga0208357_1002284_pt1 | contig 12868 bp, 13 predicted proteins | sample NGESurdeep092012_6_FD_184487 | JGI IMG/M metagenome (GOLD analysis project Ga0208357, IMG submission 184487) | Arctic peat soil microbial communities from Barrow, Alaska - NGEE Surface sample F52-2 deep-092012 (SPAdes) | ecosystem: Environmental > Terrestrial > Soil > Wetlands > Peat ... | reverse complement strand
TACAACGTGGGCAAGACCACCAAGAAGACATAGCCAGGGCCACCAGGAACAGCCCCGCGCGCAACATCAGACAGAAGATCAAAGGTTAAACGGCAAGCTAAGCGGCCGGTACTAAATGGGGCGGTGCTGGGGGCAGCGTTCTAGGGGCGGCGCTAGGGCGCAGCGGCTAAGACCGGGCGATCGGGGCGACCGCCGCCCCGGCGGCCCGGACCAGGTCGCCGGGGGCGATCTCGATCTCGACTCCGCGCTGGCCCGCGCTGCAGAAGATGGTGTCGAAGTTCAGTGCCGATGCGTCGACCACGACCGGCAGCGGCCTGCGCTGGCCGAGCGGAGAGATCCCGCCGGTCACGTAGCCCGTGGCCCGCTCCGCGAGGGTCGGATCGGCCATCCGGGCCCTCTTGCCGCCGGCCGCGCTGGCCAGGGCCTTGAGGTCCAGGCTTCCGGCCACCGGGACCACGGCCACGGTCAGCTGCTCGTCCACGTCGGCGATCAGCGTCTTGAACACGCGTTCGGCCGGCACCGCCAAGGCCGCGCTGGCTTCCAGGCCGTAAGACCCGCGCCGAGGATCGTGCACGTAACGGTGCACGGAGTGCGGGATGCCCAGCCGCGAGAGCAGCTCCGTCGCCCTGGTGCCCCGCCCCGCCACGCTCGGTGAGCCTACGCCAGACGGCGTATGAGCCCGCTTGACCCAACCAGATCTCGGCTTTCGCGGAGCGGCTCAAGCTCGGCTGAGCCTCGCGGCCTCTTGGTGGTCGGCCAGGATCGCGGCAATGACATTCGTGGTGGAGGCAGCATCCCCGGGGTCGGCCTGCAGCGCGGAGACCAGGACCTTCATGGCCTTCCAGATCGCCCAGCCCCGGCCGCGCGTCCAGGTGACGGCGTCGAACGGCAGGCCGGCCTGGAAGGCGCGGCGGCTCTCGCCGGACAGGAATGTCCACGCGATCGTCGTGTCGCACGCCGGGTCGCCGACGCCGGATGTGCCGAAGTCGATGACGGCACTCAGCCTGCCGTCGCGGACCAGGAGGTTGCCGGGCTGCGCGTCACCGTGAAACCAGACTGGGTCGCCCGGCCAGGTCGCTTCGAGCGCGGCTTGCCAGACCTGGCTGGCGAGCTCGGTATCGATGTGACCCCGGAGCGCTGCGAGCGCTTCCTTCGTCTCGCCGTCGTAGACGGCGGGCGGGCCGCCCCGGAAGAAGTTGTGCTCCCCCGGCGGAGGGCCGCCGGCTGCGTCGACCCGGTACAAGGCGGTGAGGAAGCCGGCCAGGTCGGTGGCGAACCGCGTCAGGCTGTCGATAGAGCCGACTTCGGCGGTCTCGCCCTCGATCCAGCGGTACACCGACCACGGCCAGGGGAACCCGCAGCCCGGCACCCCCTTGGCTAGCGGCTGCGGGATGGGCAACGGCAGGCTCTGGGCGAGCACGGGCAGCCAGCGGTGCTCCTTGTCCACCTGCCTGGCGTAGGCCGCGCCGCTGGGCAGCCGGAGGGACATGTCGGCCCCGAGCCGGAAAGTGGCGTTGTCCCAGCCGTCGACGTCGGCCGGCCTGACCGGAAGGTGCGCCCACCCAGGGAACTGAGCGGCGATCAGGTCGCTCACCAGAGCCACAGTGATGTCCGCTTTCTCCACGGGCGGGATCGTGTCACAACCCCGGACAGCCTGACACCGGGTTTTTGTCGGCAGCCGAGCCGGGCTTTGCGGCCGAGCCCCGGCGGCTGCCCGTGCTGCAGGACACCCCGCCGCAGCACGCGTTCGCCGAGTTCCGCGGTTCCTATGGCTACACATCCGGCGTTGCTCCGGACGGCGCCGATGATCCGGGCCGGGCGCTCGTGGCGGTCGCCGATGACGTCAAGATGCGGTCATGGCAGCGCTAGGCACAGCCTGGCCGGTGTGCCCGGCACTGGAGTGGTTAACGCCCACCACCGGATGAGCTGATAGTGCGATGTGCCCCGCCGCCGGGCGGCCGCAGGACTGGTCCGGCCGACATGCCTCCCGGCTGCGACACTGGAGTGTGGCCAGGTGGGTGCTCCACATGGACCTCGATCAGTTCATCGTGGCGGTCGAGGTCCTGCGCCGACCCGAGCTCCGGGGGCGCCTGGTCATCGTCGGCGGGGACGGCGACCCGGCCAAGCGCGGCGTGGTCTCCACCGCCTCTTACGAGGCCCGCCGGTACGGGGTGCACTCCGGCCTCGGCCTGCACACCGCCGCCGACGTTCACCACGGACACGCCGCGGCCATCCGCGAGCAGCGTGCCGCCGTCCTGCTCACCGCTTTCCAGGCACATCCCGAGCGATTCGTCCGCCAGCCCCCGTACCACCAAGAATCCCCGCCCACTCCTGGATCAATCCGCCGGACCACACGGAGACCATGACTCAGTAATATCCGCCAACCGGCGCCCCATTCAGGTTGACAGATTCCGTCGGGCCATCACGGGTCGCCCAGTCGTGGCCGCGACGGCACAAGATCCTTACCACACTCGGCGTGATAGCCGCGCTCATCATTGTGGGAACCATCGCCAGTACCGTCGGCGCCAGCAGTAGTGGCCGGACCGGCAGTAACAGTTCAGGCGGCGCGCAGCCGGTGGAGGCAGCATCGGGTTCACCAGCGGCGCAGCCGACCTCTATGCCAGCTCCGGTCCCAAGCTCAGACGGCAAGTATTCGGGGTCCTGCGACTACACCCTGGGCAGCGACCCGGTCGGTGGCACTGCCGTGTTTGTAGGGGAATCGACCTGACCAACACTGGCAACGTCGGGACAATCGTGCGCACCAAGATCACCTGGCCGCAGGAAGGCTACGCCCCCATCACCATGAAGCGCACCGTCAGGGCGCTGTTCGGGCAGACCAAGGCGGTCCGGTTCCATTACTACGCCAGCGGCAACCAGGTAGACCTGCTGCAAGCCTGGCAGACGGGCCACAACTACGAGGATGGCCGCACCTACCACGCCAGCATCACCGGCACGTACGGCAGAGCGCACTAAGGTCCTGGCGCCGCTCCCAAGAAGGTGCTCTTACCTGCCCCCGAGTACAGTCTCCAGGGTTGGCTGGTCAGATGACCGTAAGATCATCCCGCACATATCCCGTGAGGCTGAACCTGCTCAGGACCGCGAGCAGCCATACTCTCAGCCCCGCCGACGTCCAGGCAGTCGTCTCCGCGCGGCTGACACCGGTCAGGAGACCGATGCCATCGGACCGTGGCGGTGCATCTCTCCGACAGGAGTGAACCACTCGACCCGCGTCGGCGGGGGAACGCTGGCCTTCTCGAATGCCGCGCCCAGCTGGGTCATGAATTCCTCATGGGCCGCCTTTGACTCCCAGACCTCCACGACGATCAGCTTGTCACCCGAGGCTCCCGCGACGTGGCTGAGCAGGGGCGCAGGCCACGGGCCCAGATCGGATGAGCCCACCTCCAGCCCGAGAAGGCGATTGACCGAGCGGTAGATCTCGGCGGCCTCCGGCGCGGTGAATTCAAGGACGATAATCTCAGGCATAGCAAGCCCCCCTTGGCTTCTTTACCCCACCCTGTGCACCGCGACGTTACAGGTCAGGGCCCCGTACAGCAAGAGAGCATCGAGCCGATGCCTGCCTCCACGCGGGCGGCAGCGTGCGCTCACTGAGACGGCAGACAAGTTGCTACGGAAGACGATGCCTACCGATGATTACTGCTAGATGGTCTGGTACGCGACTCGTTACCGACCTCGGACGCCCACCGCTCGGGCACGGCAGGCACGGGCTGATAGCGAGCCTCTTCGTCCCGAACTAGCGGCAGCGCTGGGACGTTGGCTGCCGTCCCAGGTAGCGGCGGCCGTCACTGGAATTGCAAGCCGGTCGCTGTCAGGGGCCGTTGCTGTACTTTGCTGCTGTACCGGGCCGGTCTGATCACCTGCTTGCAAAGATCGTTGACGCCCGGCTCTGACATGGCCCGCTGCTGGTCGTCGCTGTGCTTGGCTCTCAGCAAGCGACCGCGATTCACCGGTTGCCACCACTCGATCGGGCACGCAACGGGCACGCCACCGGCGCCCGGCGCGTCCCGATGGTCCGGGGGGCGTTTGAGACCTCTTCGTCCCGAACTATGGGCAGTGCTGGGGCGTTACGTGGCGGCCCAGGCTGCGCAGGGTGTGGCCGATCGCTCGGGTGGGCGGTTGTGAGGGGCTGTTGCTGTACTTCGCTGCTGTACATCGCCGCCGATCCCCTGCTTGCAAATCGCCGTCTCGACCTGCGCAGTTAGTGCGGACCTGCGCGTCTGGGCCTCGGGCAGTGTCCGCGAGTGACCGCAGTTGACCGGGCCTAATGGCACGCTAATGGCACGCGGGCTAGCTGCCTGACCCGGCTACGGCGGCGGTTTTCAAGACCGGTCGGGCAAAGTCTATGGCTCAGCGCCTGACCCGTGACTGAGCCGAGCAGGTCCGGTCAGACTCAGCTTGGTCCGGGCGGGCGTCGCTGAGCGCATGCTCAACCCAGACGTTGGGCTCGACGTAGACAGCATGATCGTGTTCTGCGTCGCAGTGCACGGGGACCAGCGCTTCGGGCACGATCACGTCCCCGGTGCGGTCGAAGGGCAGCCCAGTCCATTCCCGCCACTGCGAGAGCGAGCCAGCCATGACCATAGATGCTGGCGCTACCTGCCTGATCTTCCCTCCGGCTCGCACGTGTACCCGTAGCCACGGGTCGGCGGGCAAGCCGTCTTCTCGGACCATCGTGATGTACCTGGCCATCGGCAGGTCCGGGTACCGGTGCTTCCCGTTGGGCCGCACGGGGGCCACCAGGTGGGTTAGCCCGGCGTCTCTGGCCGCGTCACGGAGCGCGGCCAGCATCCGCTGGGACAGGCCGCCTCCCCGATGATCCTGCCCGATCGCGATTTCCACGGCGGAGGCGGTGTCTGGCGCGCGCCCGGCCAGCCGGTCGCTGAACGCCCATACCATCACCCGGTCCAGGCCGCCGCCGGGCAGGGCGCCCCGACCCGGCAGGTCACGCGCAAACGCCACAGCCCGGCCGGTGGCCACGACCGCGTCGCTGGCATCCGTCGCCACGGCGCACAAGTGCGGAAAGGTGCGGGCGACTTGCCCGAAGAAGGCGTTCACCACCGGATCAGTTCCCATGAACTCCGGCCAGCGAGGATCAACCTCGTGCATGCGGTCAAGCAGGTCGGGTCGTTCACTGAGACGATGAATAATCATACCCAGTCCTGATGAAGTGGCCTGTAGCTGGTAGCTGCTGCCGGATTCTCCTACCCTGCCCCGTCCTCCTCGTAGGCGCCAAAAGCAGGTGAGTGGCTGCCGGGTCCAGGGGCAGCGTAGCCGATCGCGTGCGACGTCCCGCAGGGCCGCCCTGGACGCGGTGGCCGCGATCCGGACAATTGAAGCCGAGGAAGACGGAGCCCAGCGTAGCCATGCTAGTGAGCCCTCTGGACCTGCGCTGCCATCGGTCCGGGACGGCGCGGGCGCGCTGGGCGGGCCTCCCAAGGCAGAGCCCGGCGCGGGGAGCGCCGGACGCGGCGCCGCAGGCGCCGCCTTGATCCATTACGGCTAGATTCGGCAGTGCATGCTGACAATGCTGACGGTGTCGGCCCCTTGGCTGGCGCCTGCATCACAGCTCGGAACCTGCGACCAGACCACCCGAGCCAGAGCCCTCAGGCAGGCCTAGCCAGGGTCGCGGGGGCGAGCGTCGGCTGCGGCTGGAGGCCTTCTGCCTGCGACACTGAAGTGTGGCCAGATGGGTGCTGCACATGGACCTCGACCAGTTCATCGTGGCGGTCGAGGTCCTGCGCCGACCCGAGCTGCGCGGCCTGCCGGTCATCGTCGGCGGCGACGGCGACCCGGCCAAGCGCGGCGTGGTGGCCAGCGCCTCCTACGAAGCGCGCGGACTCGGCGGCCCGGTAAGTAAATCCGTCCACAGTGGCCTGCCGCTGCGGACCGCTGCCCGGCGGATCCCGGACGCGGTGTTCCTCCCGGTGGACAGGACGGCGTACGACACGGCGTCGGACGCGGTGATGACGGCCCTGCGCAGCCTCGGCTACATGGTGGAGGTCATGGGCTGGGACGAGGCGTTCGTCGCCGTGGACTCGGGGGATCCGGAAGCGGCGGCGCGCCAGATTCAGGCCACGATCGGGGCCGCGACCGAGCTGGACTGCTCGGTCGGCATCGGGCGCAACCGGCTGCAGGCCAAGCTGGCCACCGACTTCGGGAAGCCCGCCGGGATCTTCCGGCTGACCGGCGAGAACTGGTTCGAGGTACTCGGTGACCGGCCGACGGACGCGCTGTGGGGCATCGGCCGCAAGACGGCCCAGAAGCTGGCCGGGCTGGGCATCGATACCGTCACCGCCCTGGCCACGGCCGACCCGGCCGCGCTGGCGGGCGCCTTCGGCCCGGCCACCGGCCCGTGGCTCGTGCAGACGGCCCGCGGGATCAGCTCCGCCGAGGTCACCGACGAGCCGTACCAGGCCCGCGGGCATGGCCGCGAGACGACCTTCCAGCACGACATCGGCGACTGGGACCGGGTCCGCGAGGAGATCCGCGGGCTGGCGCGGCGGGTGGCCCAGGACGTCGACGCGGAGCAGCGGCCGGCGACCCGCATCGTGGTGAAGGTGCGCTATGTCCCATTCCGGACGTTTACCCGCGGCCACCTGCTAGCCGAGCCGACCATGGATCCGGCGGTCATCGAGGCGGGCGCGCTGGCGGCGCTGGACCGGTTCACCGAACGTGAGCCGGTCCGGCTGCTCGGCGTGCGCGCCGAGTTCGAGCCCGGCTAGACGGCCGCCGGAGTCGCCCATGAGCCGGGTCGTGTCACAGACGGGACGCCTGTCTCGTCTCAGAGGCTGGATCCGGACGGACAGGAGGAACTCAGATGCGAGTGCTGGTGGCAGGGGCGACGGGCGCTGTCGGGCAGCAACTGGTCCCCGCCCTGGTGGCGGCCGGCCATCAGGTCATCGGAACGACCCGGAGCCCGGCCAAGGTGGACCGGCTGCGAAGTGCGGGGGCGCAGCCGGTGGTGGTGGACGGCCTGGATGCCCTGGCGGTCGGCGAGGCCGTCGCCAGAGTGGAGCCGGAGGTGATCATCCACGAGATGACGGCGATCCCGGGGCTGCTGAGCCTGCGGCACCTGGACCGGGCCTTCGCCGTGACCAACGCCCTGCGGACCCGGGGCACCGATCACCTGCTGGCCGCCGCGGCGGCGGCGGGCGTTCCGCGCGTGATCGTGCAGAGCTTCGCGGGCTGGCCCAGCATGCGTGAGGGCAGCCCGGTGAAAACCGAGGAGGATCCGCTCGACCCCGATCCGCCGCGCGAGCAGCGCGAAACCCTGGCGGCGATCGGCTACCTTGAGCGGGCGGTCACGGGTGCCCCGCTGGAAGGGATCGTGCTGCGGTACGGGCTGCTCTACGGTCCGGGCGCGTCCGAGGAGTTCGTGGCCCTGATCAGGCGGCGGCGGATTCCGGTCATCGGCGAGGGCAGCGGGATCTGGTCCTTCCTGCACGTGGCCGATGCCGCCGCGGCGACGGTCGCCGCGGTGCACCGCGGCTCCCCCGGCCTCTATAACGTGACCGATGACGAGCCGGCTGCCGTGGCCGAGTGGCTCCCGGCGGTGGCCCGGTCCGTCGGCGGGAAGCCGCCGCGCCGTATTCCGGTCTGGCTCGGGCGGCTGGCCGTCGGCGAGGCCGGCGTGTCGATGATGACGCAGGTCCGCGGTTCGTCGAACGCTAAGGCGAAGCGGGAGCTTACCTGGCAGCCCGCGTGGGCAAGCTGGCGGGATGGATTCGCCCGTGGCCTGACTGGTGACCGGCCGGCGGCCCGATTGGCCGGCCCCAGCTGACGGGGCAAGAGCGACAGGAGGAGGCAGGCATGAGTTCCGCTGATCTCAGCACCATGGATGCCTACCAGGAGCTGCGGCCGCTCATGTTCGCCATCGCCTACCGGATGCTCGGCCAGGTCAGCGAGGCCGAGGACATCGTGCAGGAGGCGTTCCTGCGCTACTACCGGATCCTGCCGAACGGCCCCGGGCGAGACAGCGGCACCGGGCCGGCCAGCGGTGCCGGAGCGGACACTGGCGCTGAGCCGCAGTCGCCCCGGGCCTACCTGGCCGCGATCACCACCCGGCTGTGCATCGACTACTGTCGCTCGGCGCGGGCACGACGGGAGGCCTACGTGGGCCGGTGGCTGCCCGAGCCCCTGCTGACCGGGCCGTCGGCCGGGCTCGCGCCGCCTCTCCCTGCCCCGGTCCCCGCTCCGGACCCGGCCGACGCGGCGGAGCAGGCCGACTCCCTGTCCATGGCATTCCTGCTGGTCCTGGAGCGCCTGTCACCGGTCGAGCGGGCGGTCTTCCTGCTGCACGACGTTTTCAGCTACGGCTACGACGAGACGGCCAGGATCGTGGGCCGGACGCAGGACAACTGCCGTCAGCTCGCGCGCCGGGCCCGCCAGCACGTCAGCGAGCACCGCACGCGCTATGAGGCGTCCCGGGGCCAGCGCGAGGAACTTGCGCGGCGGTTCTTCGCGGCGATCGGAGACGGCGACATGGACGGCCTGATCTCGATGCTGGCCGCGGATGTCACGGTCTACGGCGATGGCGGCGGCATGCGGTATTCGTGGCGGCGCCCGATTGTCGGCCGCGACCGCGTCGGGCGGCTGCTCGCCGGCCTGCGCCAACGGGGCCGCCCGACCTGGGCCGTGCTGCGCCCGGTGGAGGTCAACGGCCAGCCGGGTGCGCTGTTCTTGGACGGTGACGGGGCCCTGATCACCGTTATCGCGCTGGATATCGCTGAGGGTCAGGTGCAGGCCGTCCGCTCGGTCATCAACCCGGACAAGCTGCGCCACCTGGGGCCGCTGGCGGACTGGGAGGCCCTGGTCAGCCAGTCGCCAGGCGGCCCGCCAGAGCAGTCAGCGCGGCTGGCGGCTGATCAGCGGCCGCCAGCAGGTCCGCGATGACCCGCCGGGCGCGGTCGCTGTCCCGGACGTAGGCCGCGCCGATGGCCTCGGCCTGGGCCAGCGCGTTGACCGCCTCGTCGACCTGCTCGCGCAGGGCGAAGGCGCGGGCGACATCGATGAGCATCCGGGCCCGCCGGCCGGGCGACAGGCCAGTCGTGTCCGCCGTCGCGGCCACTCGCAGGGCGTGCCCGGCATCGCCGAGGTCGACGCTGACTGAGATCTCGTAGAGCGCGACGTAGTCCGGGCCGAACTCGGGCGCCCCGCCGGCCCGCTGCGGCCCGAGGCGGGCGGCCAGATAGTGAGCCCGGGCCAGCTGGCCGTAGGCGGCGCCCTGGCGGCCGGCCCGGGCCGCCACGACGGCGCGGAGCAGGGTCAGTCCGCCGCACAGGGCCACCGCGTCCCGATCGCCGAGCGCGGCCAGTCCCTGCAGGGCGGCGACGGTCGTCCGGGCGGTCTCTTCGGCCAGGGCGTCGCGGTGCGCGCTCAGGAAGACCGACGCCAGCCGGTGCGCGCTCGCGGCCATCAGCAGCAGGTTGCCCGCCCGCTCGGCGGCGGCCATGGCGCGATCGGCGGCGATCCACGCGGCCTCCGCCTCGCCCAGCCTGGCCAGCGCGGCCGAGCAGGACTGGTAGGCCAGGGCCATCAGATCGTAGGCGTCGGACCGGCTGGCCGCGGGGAACTTGCGGACCGCCGCCTCCAGGCCCGGCAGCAGGTCGGCCAGCACTTCGGTGAGGTCACCGTAACGTCCGGCCCGGGCCAGGGCGCAGGCTTGGTCGGTTCGTGCCCGGAGCCAGCCCGGGGAGGGCGCGGGCTGGTCGCCCAGCATCGCGCACAGCGAATGCGCCCCGGCCAGGATCACCCGCAGCCCGTCGGCGGCGCCGCCCCGGCTGCTCTGTCCTTCCTGACCGCCACCCTGGCCTTCCCGGCCTTCCCGGCCGTCCTGTGCCTCCTGCGCGCTGCGGTCACCACGGGCCTCGTGCCGTCCGGCCGGTCACCCAGGCGGCGTTCCTGGGCCACCTTGCGCCCGACGACCCGCTGGTCTTCCAGGGTGCTCACCGGACAACCTCCAGCCAGCCACTGGCGCCGCGGCGGCCAGCTCTGATCGCTCCCGATCGCAGCCAGGGAGAGGGGCTGTTTCGTGCACAATGAGAATTGCACGTCGCCTGCCGTAGGCGCAAGTGCGTCGCGGGCAATGCTGGCTCGGCTGCTTCACTCCGCCGAGCGCCTGCGTCCGGTGGTACAAGCAGTGCAGAGTAGGGCATGATCACTGCTTGCCCGTCCCTGAGTCCCCGGGTACCTCCCGCATCTGGAGAGCCATGGTCGTGCCGTTGTTCGCCCGCTACATCGCGGCGGTGGTCGGCCTGCTCATGGTGCTCACTTCGGGCCGTAGCGTCATCGGCACGCTGATCGTGCCCCGGGCCGTGGCCAGCTGGCTGACCCGCCGGATCGACCAGCTGGTCAACTCCCTGTTCCTGATGGCCACGGCGCGTGTGCCCGACTACTACCGGCGCGACCGGCTGCTGTCCGGGCAGGCCCCGGCGCTGCTGCTCTGCCAGATCCTGGTCTGGCTGACCATGTTCTTCGTCGGCTACTCCCTCATGCTCTGGCCGCTGCTGCACGCCGGCGTCACCACCGCCTTCGCCACGGCCGGGTCGGCGCTGTGGGCGTTCGGCTCAACCAGCGAGAACGGCGCCGCGGTGCGGACGATCCTGGACATCGCCTCGCTGACCGGCATCATCACGGTCACGCTGCAGATCGCTTACCTGCCGACCCTGTACTCGGAGTTCAACCGCCGGGAGACCGAGGTCGCGCTGCTCAACGCCCGGGCGGGGGTGCCCTCGTGGGGACCGGAACTGCTGGCCCGCACGCACTACGCGCTGGGCTCGGGCGTGTCCTCTATCAACACGCTGCCGCAGATCTACGCCGACTGGGAGCGGCTGGCCGCCGACATGACCGAGAGCCACACGACGTACCTGCCCCTCGTGCGTTTCCGCTCGCCAAGGCCGCTGTCGTCCTGGGTCACGGGGCTGCTGGCCGTCCTGGACTCCGCCGCGCTGTTCCTGGCCCTGGCCCCGAAGGGCGCGCCGGTCGTGCCAGCCCGGCTGTGCCTGCGCAGCGGCTTCCTGTGCTTCCGCGAGGTCGGCCGGGCCATGGGATTCGAGGTGCCTGAGGAGCCCGACACGAGCGCCGGGACCAGCATCACTTACCAGGAGTTCCTCGACGCCGTGACCCGGATGCGCAAGGTGGATTTCCCGATCGAGCGGGACCCGGCGGACGCCTGGCCCGATTTCGTGGGCTGGCGCATCAACTACGAGCAGGCCGCCTACGCCATCGCCGAGGCCGTCGACGCGGTGCCCGCCCTCTGGTCCGGGCCGCGCCGCATCCCCGGCGAGGCCATCCCGCCGTACCGCCCGCCCCTCGGCCGCCCGCCCGACGGCAAGGATTCCAAGGACGGTCAGGACGGCACCGCCGGCGCCGCGGACACGTCCAGCACCGACGGCAGCAGCGCGGACAGTACCGGCGCCAGCAGCGCGGACAGTACCGGCGCCGGCTAGTGGTCCCGCGCCTGCTCGGAGCCGCCCTCCCCGGCGGGCGGCGGGTCCGTGGACGGCGCGAGCACCTGGGCGGCCGCCCGCACCACCGCCTCGCGCAGGGTGTCCCCGATCAGCCGGGCGGCATACGACAGCAGCCCCTTGCGCTCAACGTCATCTTCCGCGGCGGCCGCCGCCGACAGCTCCTCCGCCAGGCGGGTGACGAAGCTGTCGGGAGTGGGCCACTGGCCCACGGCGCGGCGGGCCTGCGGAGTCACCTTGAGCACGTACCAGAATGTCGGGTCGCCGCCGGTGGTGGTCTTCCGGAAGTCGACGTAGACCGGGTCGAGCGCCTCGAGAGCTCGCGCCACGCTCGGCACGTCCAGCTGCGTTCGGGCCGCGATATCGCTGACCGTGACCATGTAGCTCTCTTCGAGCAGGCTGACGGTCGCGTCGAGCACCGGCAGCTCTCGGGTCGCCCAGGTCTCGTGCACTGCATGCTGCCTAACCGGAACCCCGCGTCCCGCTGACCAGCGCGGGGGCAGGTTCCTGTGATTGTGTGCTGTGGCTTCCGCGAGCGCGAGGGCCGAGGTCGCCTGGCGAAATAGGAGAGTAGCCCACAGGAGCGATAATGATGGTCTTACCGGTGGGGATGCGACACATCTACGCCGGTCTGGCGGCCGGGCGGCGGCAAGGTCGCTAAGCTATGCCGACTTAACGCCGGCCTGCCCGGTGCCCACCGAGAGGATCATCATGAGTGACGTCACGGGAGTCGAGCGCACCCTTGTGCTGCTCAAGCCCGACGCCGTGGCTAGAGGCCTGGTCGGACAAGTCCTGACCCGCCTCGAGAATGCCCTGCTGAAGATCGTGGCCAGCAAGATGGTGTGGATGGATGCCGACCTGACCCGGCGGCACTACTTCGACCTGGAGGACCGGTTCGGGCCGGCCGTCTACAACGCCATGGCTACCTTCATGCAGACCGGTCCGGTCATCGCCCTCATCCTCGAGGGCGTCGACGCGGTCGCCTGCACCCGGAAGCTCGTCGGCGCCACCTACCCTGATCAGGCCGCCCCGGGAACCATCCGCGGGGACTTCGCTCATATGAGCAAGGCCTACGCGAACAGTCACCACGTGGCCGTGGCCAACCTGGTGCACGCCTCGGGGAACCCGAAGGAGGCCGTCCGCGAGATCGAGGTCTGGTTCGCGAAGGACGAGATCCACGAGTACCGGACCGCGGGAGAGCAGTTCGTTCACTAGCTCGCGACCGGTCCGCGCGGCCAGCCGCCGCGCAAACGGCACTTTGCGGGCACCATGATCCACCAGCGGTTAGGGCCCGTCGATTATTAACGCGCTGGTTTGGTCTTTGGCGTAAGGGTGATGCCGTGGGCTGATCCGTATGCGGTGAGGTCGGCCAGGGTGGTGAGCTG
>Ga0208357_1002283_pt1 | contig 12870 bp, 16 predicted proteins | sample NGESurdeep092012_6_FD_184487 | JGI IMG/M metagenome (GOLD analysis project Ga0208357, IMG submission 184487) | Arctic peat soil microbial communities from Barrow, Alaska - NGEE Surface sample F52-2 deep-092012 (SPAdes) | ecosystem: Environmental > Terrestrial > Soil > Wetlands > Peat ... | reverse complement strand
GTGCGGCAACGCAACGACGTGGAGGATATCGCCCAGCAGGTTTTTGCCAAAGTTTACTTTTCGATTCGCAATTTCGACTTTCGCAGTTCCCTCATCACCTGGATCTACAAAATCACGGTCAACGAGTGTTTCGATTACCTGCGCAAAAAGAAAGTCCGGAAACTCGTCTACGAGAGCGACATGAGCGAAGACGAAGTGCGGCGCGTCGAAAACAGCGAACCCGCGCCCGGCCGCGGCGGGCGGGCCGATTCGGCACTGGCGCGGCGCGACTATGTGGTGAAGCTGATGGATCGCGTGTCCGATGAGGAAAAGCGCCTGCTCATGCTCAAAGAGGTGGAGGGCTATTCGGTCGAAGAACTCTCCGGCATGCTGAGCATGAACGAGAATACAATTAAGGTTAAGCTGTTCCGCGCCAGGCAGAAACTCGTCAAGGCCGCTCAGCGGCTGGATCGGGCCCCGGCTCAGGCGAAGGTATGAGGATGCACGACATTGTTATCGATGAACTCGAAAGGCACCTGAGCGGTAGCGCTTCGCGGGCCTTCTACGATCATCTGGATGCGTGCCAGGCTTGCCGCGATGAAGTGTCAGGGATGGATGATCTTTCGCTGCTCCTCCGCGAATTGCGGTTCGTTCCCGGCATGGAAAGCACGCCCCAGCCGGCGCTCGGTTTCTATAACCGCGTCGCCTTCAGAATCGTCGACGATCAGCGAAATGAGGCCTGGGGGTTGTTCTCTCCGGGCGCGGCATTCTTCCGCCGCATTGCCTTTGCCTCTCTGCTGCTGCTCGCCGGTCTCGGCAGCTTTCTGGTAACCCGCGAGGCTTCCTTCAGCGGCACGGATGCCGCCTCCATTATGGCTCAGCACGATCCGCTCCCCGCTCACGCGGCAAGCTCGGACCGCGACCGGATGCTGGTGACGCTGGCCACCTATCGCCAATAACGCCGCGTTGAACCCTATGGCTTCCGATATCGCCGTCGCTCTTCCCCGCCCCAGCGAGAGAATAGCGATCGTCTCTTTCGTGCTGGTGTTTCTCTGCGGAGCGGTTCTGGGAGCCGTGGTCATGAGCCTCAGCGGCCACGCCGACCTGCACGGAACGCCGCCCGCCGCAGCCGGATTTTCCATGTCCGTGCCCGAATGGAGACAACGGCTCGACCTGACCGATGCGCAAACCGATCAGCTGAAATCGATTCTGGACGATTTTTCTCACTACTACGACAACCTGCTCGCCGACGGCAACAGCCGTATTACACAGATTCTCAACAAAGACCAGCAGCAACGTTTTGAACGCATGTTGCGCGACCACAAAAAGTAGGGCGGTCCGTGAGAAACTATACACAATGCGCCCCGCTTTTGCCGGTATCTTCTTTTCCCTTTTCGCTCTGGCTCTTTCCGGCTGCTCAAGTCTCGCGAGGAACAAGCCGGTAGTCTACGCATCCGGGGACAAAGCGGTCCTCGGCCCTCTGGCCTATTCCGTAGTCGACACGGATGTTCTGACGCAACTGGGCAACGACCCTGCCGCCGCCAGGACGCCCCGCAACCGTTTCTATCTGGTGAAGGTCAGTATTGCGAACTCGAGCAGCCGCGACTTACCCATTCCGGGCATGACGCTGGTGTCCGACTCGGGCCAGACTTATGGTGAAGTGGCCGATGGCACCGGCGTGCCCGAGTGGCTGGGCGTCGTGCGCTCGGCAGGCCCGTTTCAGACCGAAGAGGGGAACATTCTGTTCGACGCCCCCGCCGGCCATTACCGCCTGAAGCTAACCGACGACCTGGATGAGAAGGACGTCTCGATCGATATCCCCCTCACCTACGAGCATCAGGAGATCAAGAGTCTTGCCCCTCCCTCGCCCCCGGAACAACTCGCCATTCCCAGGAAATAAGCGGATACACTGGAAGCACCCCATGCTCCAGGCCTTTATCGCCTCGCTTGCAGCGCTTGGCGCCGCCGCCGTTCTCCCCGTTGTGCCGTCACTCGATGCGCAGACTCTCAAGATCGCGCATGCGGTGGTTTCCCAATCGGAAGATGGACCGGCGCTGGAAAACGGAGCGGTGTTCCAGCCCGGGGAAGTGGCTTTCTTCAGTTTTCAGGTGGAGAACTACAAGATCGGGCCATCGGACAAGGTTCAGTTGACCGGACATATTCAGGCCTTCGACGGAAAAGGCACGGCCATTGTGCCCCGCGACGAAGAGGCGATCGGGACGTCGGTTGGGGAGGAAGACAAGAACTGGAAGCCGAAGCTCCGCCTGCAGATTCAGATCCCGTCCATCGCCCCGCCCGGAAGTTACAAGATCCGTTTCGACGTCACGGACCGGCTGAGCCGCAGGACTGCCTCGGACACCGTGAGTTTTCCGGTTGGAGGAAGCGGGGTGGAGCCGTCCGCCACGCTCGCGATCCGCAACTTTGCCTTCTATCGGACGCAGGAAGACACAAACCCGCTCCGGATTGTGGCCTATCGCGCGGGCGACATGCTCTGGGTGCGTTTCGACATGACCGGCTATAAGTATGGAGAGCAGAACGCGATCGACGTGACCTATGACGTGGCCGTGCTCGCGCCCGGCGGAAAACAGTTATTCGCGCAGGAAGACGCGGCGGTCGAGAAGAGCCAGGCATTCTATCCGCAGCCGCGGGTTCCGGGCTCGTTCAACCTCAGCCTGCAATCGAACATGAGCATCGGGGTTTACACGCTGGTGGTTACCGCCCGCGATGGCATCGGGAACCAGAAAACGGAAGCCCGGGGCGATTTCCGGGTGGAATGAGTCAGCGCGGCAGAGCGGCGATGACCGTTTCGAGCCGGTCGAGCGCGCCCGCGAAGAAGTGATCGCCAGCCTCGACAAATTGTAGTTGCTTAGGTTCGGCGAACCCCGCGAAAGCCGCTTCCAGTTCCGGCTTCGGACCGTGCTCGTCGCTGGTGCTTTGCACAAAGTATTTGGGGATGGCGCAGGTGAAAAGGTAATCGGACTGCTCGCGGCGTGTCGAAAAGCCGACCGCGATCAGGCGCTCAGGCTTCGGGCTGGCAAGCGAACACCCCAGTTGCAGGATGACGCGCGATCCGAAGGAAAATCCGGCCAGAGAGTAGGGCAGGGCGGGATACCGGGCGCGGAGAAATCCGAGCGCCGCGCGCGCATCTTCCACTTCACCGGCGCCCCGGTCGTGGACGCCTTCGCTTGCTCCCACTCCACGGAAGTTGAAGCGCAGTACAACGGCGCGTGACTGCCGCAGACCGCGGGCAATCCGGTAGACGACTTTGTTGTGCATGGTGCCACCGAAAAGCGGGTGAGGATGACACACCAGACAGGCTTCGAGAGGCTCGCCGCCCTCGCATTCCTCCAGCAGAGCTTCGAGTTTACCGGCGGGGCCGTCGATAAAATGCGATTCGATCCGGCGCGGCAATCAGTTCGTCCGGAAGTTGATGAATTGCAGTTCGATGCCGAAATCCGCGTCCTTAAGTAACGCGATGGCCTGCTGGAGCGTATCGCGATCCTTGCCGCTGATGCGCACCAGATCGCCCTGGATGGCGGCCTGAACCTTGAGCTTGCCATCCTTGATCTTTTTGACAATATCCTTCGCTTTTTCAGTGGGAATACCCGAGGTGAGAGTGACTTCCTGCTTCACCGAGGACCCCGACGCGGCGTGGATGGGACCATAGGTCAGATTCTTGATCGGAACCTGCCTTTTCCCGAGTTTCAATTGAAAGATCTCGGTTACGGCCTTGAGCTTGAAGTCGTCCGAACTGGAAAGGGTCACCTTCTTTTCCTTCTCGTTCAGTTCGATCAGGGACTTCGAATCCTTCAGGTCGTAACGCGTCGTGAGCTCCTTCATGGCTTGCTGGATGGCGTTGTTCACCTCCGGCATCTCAATCTGGGAGACGACGTCGAAGCTGTTATCTGGCATGGAAAGTCAAGTATAACCGTCAGAGATCGACTGTGCTCGTTTCAACCGGTTTCCCGGCAGGCGGACGCCGCCCGGTGCCGGCGAGCGCCGACAGCACTTTGGCGCTGATCTCTTCAATCATGGCGGGCAGAGCGGCATCGAGCGCGACGGTGATGGCGGCTCGCACCTGCTCCGGATCGAGGACGACGACCGAGCGCGGCGGGCCGGAATTGGGACGCGTCGCGTTCGACAACTGGCTGGCGCCGGAAATCGCCGGCGCCTTTCCGGTGAATCGCCCGATCGCTTCGAGCAGCAGACTGGCCTCGAAAGGTTTCTTCAGAACGCCATCGGCGCGAACCCGGGCCACTTCAGCGTCATCGACAGGCTCAACGGCGCCCGCCGTGAGAAATACGGGCGCGCCGGTGCTGTTTTTGACGAATTCGCAGAGATCGTAGCCCGAAACCTCGGGCATCGAGATATCGGCGATGACGATGTCGGGCTTTGCGTCCTGCAGGCGAAGCATGGCGACCAGCCCGTCGCTGACGGCAATCACTTCGTGCCCTTCGTCGCGGAGTATCCGCTCGCCCATGCGTTGCGCGTGCGGGCTATCGTCCGCAAGCAGGATACGGCTCATTGCGGCGGCGTGGCGGCGGGCGCTGCCGTGGTGCCTGTTGTCGTCGCGGCAGTGGCCGTGGCGGGCTTTGTTGTCCCGGCGGCCGCGGCTTTGGCAGCAGCCTTTTTCTGCAGCTTCGCGGCCTTAGCCACTTGTTTGTAATAGGCCTTCAATTGTTCTTTGGTGGCAGGGTGATTGGTCGGAAGCGATGCGGGAGCCACGGCGGCGCGCGTTGTAGCCGGGGCAGCGGCACCGACAGCGGCCTTTTGCTCGCCCTCACCATTCCCGGATGCCGCATTGGCGGAAGTGGCCGCATTGCCCGAAGCCGGTTCTCCGGCGGCTGGCTGCCCGAGGCGGGCATCGGGCGTTCTGTCGATCGCGTCCGAGTTCGCCACCTGGCCCACCGCCACATCGCTCACGCCGCTCTGCGTGCCGGCGGCGATCGCGGGAACGCTGACCGGCACCGGCGGCCGCAGCCCCTGCATGGCCGGAGTGCCGCTCTTCGCAGCCAGGTAAACGTCCGGGCGCGAGATAAACGGACCGAGCACACGATGAATCATGCCCGGGCGGCCGCGGTTCTCCATTTCATACTTCGCCCGCGCATAAGCGGCGGGGTCGGCACTCGGTACCGGCCGTTTCATCTCCGTCAAAAGCGCCTTCGCGTCATCCACGTGATCGCTGAACGGGTAATCTTTGACGATCCGGGTCAACGCATCGGCTTCCTGATTCTCGAAACGATCGCCCATGTGCTTGTAAGCGTCGGCCAATTCCCAGAGCGCGTCACCCGAGCCGCTGAAAAGAGGATATTGCTGGGCGACGAAAGCCATGCGGTTCGCGGCGGCGGGGAAGCTGCCTTTATGGTGATAGAAGTCGCCGGTACGGAATTCCTTGTCGGCCAGAACCTCCTGCGTGTCACGGAGCATCTGCTGCGCCTGGGGCACGAACTTCGAGTTCGGGAACTGCACCATCACCTGGCGGCATTCGTCTTCGGCGCGCTGGCCCTGCGTGTTATCGCGGTCGGGCTTCTCCATCTGCTTGAAATGGATATCGCAGATCTTGAACTGCGATTCGGCCGCTTCTTCCATGTTCGGATAGAACAGAATGAAGTCTTTGTACTCGATTTCAGCTTCCGCGAGGCCGTGCGCACCGCCTTCCCGGAACCAGCTGTCGGCGATGGCGAGCTTTGCCTTCGCCAGATATTCGCTGGTGTCGTAAGTGTTAATCAGGGTGTTCAGGGTGAGGCGCGCGGCTTCGTAATCGCCGTGCTCGATATTTTTGACAGCCCGGTCGAACAATACCTTATCGGGCTGAAGCGTGTCTTTGGTGATGGGTTTGTCGTACTTTTTGTGGCCGAAAACACCAAAACCGGAAAGCAGGACAAAGGCGAGGAGGCCCACGAAGGCGACAAATATTTGATAGCGACGCTGCATCGGAATCCTTTATGATCTCAAATTTAAACGGCGATCGCCGTCGCGCTTTCGGCGATCTGTTGCATTTCCTTCACGGTTGAGGCGGGATCGGCACTATGGAACACCGCCGAACCGGCCACCAGCCAGTCGCACCCCGCTCGCACGATCTCAGCCGTGTTCGCGGGACTAACACCGCCATCGATCTCAATCGAAAAGCCCAGACCGCGTTCCTTCCGCGTTCGATCGAGCCGGCGAATCTTGTTCAGGGCGTTTGAGATAAACTGCTGCCCTTCGAAACCCGGATTAACGCTCATGATCAGCACGTAATCGGCCAGGTAGAGTATATCTTCGAGGACGCCGACCGGAGTCGCGGGATTGAGAACGACGCCGGCGCGGACGCCTTCCTTCTGAATCGCACGGACGGTGCGGTCGAGGTGGGTCGCGGCTTCAAAGTGAATCGAAATCTGGTCCGCACCGGCCTCGATGAACAGGGGAACGAAGCGATCGGGGTCCGTAATCATCAGGTGGATATCGAGAGGCAGGGCGGTTGCTTTGCGGATGGATTTGACCACGGGCGGCCCGATGGTGAGGTTTGGGACGAAGTGGCCATCCATGATGTCGACATGGAGCATCTTCGCGCCGCCGCGTTCCACTTTGGCGATGTCATCCGCCAGACGGGCGAAATCCGCCGAGAGGATCGATGGAACGATTTGAATCATTTACAGCGAAGAATCTGATTTTACCATGGGTTGGGAGTAGTTCCCCACGCAAGTTCGGGCGTAGTTCGGCGGGACGTTTGCACGCCCGCCGTAATATGGTTGCCGCCGCGGCCGTTTTCACGAACCGTTTGAAAAGAAAAACTGGAGCGCTCCAACCGCCTGGGACTGTCAGGCGGACCAGCCGTTTTGATTTCTCAGACGATACTGAGGCCGCATGATACCGGCAGCGCCTACCGGCCCATTGTTTTGACGTTATGCCGCTCAGAGCCTCGAGGAATTGAGCAGTTTAGTGCCCCGGTGCGCCATGGGTGCGACCGGGTTCTTTCGATTGGACGGTAGCACTGGGTTGTGCGGGCGGGAGGGCTTGGGGGTGGAGCTATGCTTGTAAGTAGCTGTTTCATTTGGGGATAGCGGAGTGAGTTTTTATGGCGCCGGCTGTGATCGCATTCGGTTCGAAGTTGAGGATCGGGCGCATCCATGATAATCGCTGTTGAGATTCGACCCGAAGTTGAAGCGGAACTCGCCCGTCAGGCGGCTTTGCGTGGATGGCCGGTCGAGGCCTATGCTGCAACGTTGCTCGAAGAGGCCGCCCACCTTCCGGCTGCACTTCCAGCGCTGGCTGCCCGGAATCTGGTTGAACTCTTCGCTCCGCTGCGTGGCCTTGATCTGAATTTTGAGCGCGACAAAGACCCCGGACGAGATCTCGAATTGTGAAACGGAATCCATCGCTGAAAGCTGTCGCCGCTTGCGATGGGCGTCGCCGCGCTAAGCAGCCAGAGCCAGGAGTACGGCTGCAGGAGATGATGAGCACTCCAAAATTGAATTACCCTTGAATCAATCGACGTATAGCGGTTTTCTGAGAATTGAGATTTAATTTCGACTCAACAGCGCGCCTCAACTGTACGTCAAGTGAAAAGGAGCATTTATGATCCTCACCCGCCTCGCGATCCTGGCTGGATCGTTCAGTCTCTGCCTTTCCACCACCTTTGCCCGGCAACCGATTGACCCCGCAGCTGAGCTTAGTGCCATGAAATCCGCTCTGCTTGCCGGCGACGCGAGTAACGCCTTAAGGCACGCGTTCGCCGTACAGAACTTCGCGACGACACAGCCCTGGCCTCCGAGCTCTCCACGCTTCCGGGCGCAATTTGCGAAACCCGGCGACACGTCGGTAACCCTGGCCGATCAAATCGGGCTGGCCCTTAAGACCAATGACATTTTCGAGTTCAAGATATATGCGACTGCGCTGCCGGTCGTTGTGATGAAAGACGTGACCCCGCCGTCATCGGCTCCGAGCGAAGTTATCCCGCCGCCGATTCCGGGGAGCACACCTCCAACAGTAGAAATACCAAGGATCTTCGCGTTGCCCCGTCTGGCCAAAGCAGCTCTGGATGCGGGGGATATGGCCCTTGCATCTCGTTATGCGGTTGAACTTTTTTCTACGGCGAGCCAGTATCCGAACCTGTTCGAAGGTAAAGCAACGTTCTTTTCGAACACCATCGCGGGGTTGGTGGCAGTTCGTTCGGGCAATCCGGAAGCCGCCGGCTTATTCCTTCTGGCCGCCGGCACCACATCCGGCGATCCGGTGCTGAATTCGTTCGGACCGACTATGTTGCTGGCCTCGGAAGTGTTCGCAACGGGAGACCGCGCGAACGTTATCGGATATCTCGCAGAATGCGCGAAGTTCTGGAAACACGGCATGACCGAGCAGTGGGCGGCGGAAATACAGAAGGGAAGAATACCCTGGACCCAGGCTCGGACGCAGATCGGTTTCTAACGTTTCTTTGCGGGCGTAACGTTGCCGTACAGCAACTGCCGGGCGGGGACAGCTGAAAATAGCCTCGAACGAACGGGCCTTGCCGTTCACCGTGAGCACTTCCGGGGCTTGCGTCTCTTTCAGCCGCGCGACATGCGCCTTGTGATTGCGCAGGAAGTCGGTCAGGGATGCAACACAGCTTCCAGTGCACTCAAGTACTCTTCCATGGTCGCGTCCAACCGCTCGTGCATGAACGTCTGGAACGGTCCCGTGTCGTCCCGGACGGAAGCGTGCTCCAGTGTGTCGAGATATATTTTTCTATCTTCCGGGCGAACGGCAACGGGCGGATATCCTTCACGAAGCAACAGGAGGTTCATCAAGAGCCTTGCCGTGCGCCCATTGCCGTCGCTGAAAGGATGAATGGCGACCAGGCGGTAGTGGGCCTCAAAGCTGGGCGCCGGGCCTGGTTCAGCCTGGCCCAGCCATTCACCGTACTCCTTCATCAATTGCGGGATTTTCGCCGGGTTCGGAAAAATGACATTCGAACCGGCGATGCGGCGGGGCAGCGTGCTGTAAACGCCTCCGATTTCAGGCTGGCTGCGGGCTACGATGCGGCGATGCATTTCGCGCACGATCGCTTCATCGACCGGTGCGTCCTTTGCCGCGAGTTCGCGCATCCACAACACGGCCGCGTAATGATCGACAACCTCCAGATGATCGCGCAGAGGCTTGCCCCCGACGGTGATGCCGTGTTCGATCAGTTCGGCGGTCTCGCGCAACGTCAGCGTGTTGCCTTCGATGGCGTTCGAGGTATACGTCAGATCGACGTCATAGTGCTTTTGCAGGGCGAGCAACGCGGCTCGCGATACGGGGCGCATCGCATCGAGCCGTGCTTTCTTTGCCGCGACTGAGTCCGGAAGCTCCATTCGTTCCCACAGATACCATGAACGGGCATCCGGGGAGCACGATGCCCGTAAGATTAAAACCATGTATTGGATGGGCGTGGATATTGGCACGGGCGGAACCCGCGCGCTCGTGGCCGATGCGGCCGGCAGGGAGATTGCCGCCGTGACCGCCCCGCACGAAGAAATACTTATGGAGCACCCTCTTTGGGCCGAACAGCGCCCGGAGAACTGGTTCGATGCGGCTGCTCTCGCGATTCGGGGCGTGCTCGCCAAAGCCGGCGCGTCCGGCAGCGAGATTCGCGGGGTGGGGCTTTCCGGCCAGATGCACGGACTGGTTCTGCTCGATCGCGCGGGCGCGGCGATCCGCCCGGCTCTTATCTGGTGCGATCGGCGCAGCCAGCCGCAGGTCGATGCCATCAATGCCAGGCTCGGCGAGGAAAGAATTCTGGAATCGATCGCCAATCCGGTGTTGACCGGCTTTACCCTTCCCAGACTGCTGTGGGTGCGCGATCGCGAGCCAGGGCATTTCGAGCGCGTTCGCAGGATGCTGTTGCCCAAGGACTACATCCGCTTCCGGCTGACGGGGGAATTCGCCACGGACGTATCGGACGCGTCCGGCACCGCTCTGCTGGATGTCGTGCATCGCCGCTGGTCGTCAGCCATGGTGGACGGGCTCGGGCTGGATCGCGGGATTCTGCCGCAGGTTTACGAATCGAGCGACTTGACCGGCACGGTCTCCCGACAGGGAGCGGAACTGACCGGGCTGGCGGCAGGCACTCCCGTGGTAGCGGGCGCGGGGGATCAGGCGGCGGGCGCGGTTGGCAATGGGATCGTCGAGCCGGGCATCGTGTCCTGTACGCTTGGCACCTCCGGCGTGGTTTTCGCGCATACCGAAACGCCGTCGTGGGACCCGCGCGGGCGGGTGCACACGTTTTGTCACGCCGTCAGGAACAAGTGGCACGTCATGGGCGTGACGCAGGGAGCAGGGCTCAGCCTGCAATGGTTTCGCAACCAACTGGCGCCGGGGGCGAGTTACGGCGCGCTCATGGATGAGGCTTCAACCGCGCCCGCGGGATCGCAAGGTCTCTTCTAGCTGCCGTACCTGATGGGCGAACGGACTCCGCATCTCGACCCCCTGGCGCGCGGCGGATGGATCGGGCTGACCGCGAAGCACACACGCGCCGACCTGATCCGCGCGGTGGTCGAGGGGGTGTCGTACAGCCAGAAAGACTGCCTCAATATCGTGGAACAACTGGGTGCCCGGGCGGATGTGGTGCGCGCTTCCGGAGGAGGGGCGCGCAGCCAGTTCTGGCGGCAGATCCTGGCGGATGTTTTCGACAGACAGGTGTCCCGGCTTACGACGCAGGAGGGATCGGCTTATGGCGCGGCCCTGCTGGCCATGGTGGGAACGGGTGAGTTCGCGAATGTGCCCGAGGCGTGCGGGGCTACGATTCGGGAGGCGGAGCAGGTAAGCCCGCGCGCGGCGGAATCCGGGATTTACGCAAACGGATACGAAACGTATCGCGCGATTTATCCGGCGCTGCGGGCAGTGTATGCGGAGGAGTCGAATTCAGTACCCGAGCAGCGGCGCTAATCTGGCCCGAACTTCATCGACGGTTTCATCCGGGCAGCGGCCCGCTCTTTCCGCGCGGCGCGCCTTCCAGTCGACGCTCTTGACGTGATCGGCCAGGATTACGCCAGTGGCGCCATGACCGGCCGGAACGGCCACTTCGAACGGGTATCCTTTCACCTGACTTGTAATGGGACAAACCAGTGCCAGGCCGGACTTCCCGTTATAGATCGCAGGACTCAGCACGAGCGCCGGACGCCGTCCCGCCTGTTCGCGGCCAGCTTGAGGATCGAACGTCAACCAAGCGAAATCGCCTGTATCGGGCACCCACGTGCCTCTCACCAGGACTCGTCGCCTTGCGGCTGTCCCCAATCCGTTTCCCCATGACGATTTCCCTGTGTGATCCCCGAAACGAGTTCCGAGAGTTCGTATGTTCGCCGGACTGACCGCAAAACGATGCGGCCATCGGGGTCGAGATCCATCGCCAGACAGTCACCCTCGCTGAGATGAGCCTCTCTGGCAACTGCCTGCGGAATCCGAACCGCCAGGCTGTTTCCCCATTTCGAAACCGTCGTTTCGTTTCGCATTATGTGTCTACTTTAAATATACAGCCCGTCTCCGCTCGTTCAACCCGGATCCGAACGGCCCCGGCTTTGCCTAATTCAGCAGCTTGCCCTGCCGCAGATACGCCGGCACATCCAACTCCTCTTCATACACCTGCGCGGCCGCCAGCGGGATCTGGTCCGCGGCGATCGGTTCCACGGACGGCGCGGGGGGCGCCACCGATTCCGGAGAACGCTCGGCGAAAAACTCCGACGCAGGCTTCGGCTCAATCACCGATTCCCGTTTCTCTTCCGCTTTCATGAACCCGGTCGCGATTACGGTCACCTTCACCGAATCGCCCATGGACGCGTTCGCGATCACGCCGAAGTTCAACTGCAGATCGTCCGAATCCGCCGCCTCGCGGATGATGGAGCAGGCTTCGTTCAGCTCATGCAGCCCGATCTCGCCCGACGCGGTGATGTTCATGAGCACCTGGCTCGCGCCCTTGATCTTCGTGTCTTCGAGCAGCGGGGAATTGATGGCCGCGCGCGCCGCTTCCACGGCCGCATTCGGTCCTTTCGCCACCGCGTTCCCGATCAGCGCGTGTCCCATACCGGAGATGGCCGCCTTGATGTCCGAGAAGTCCAGGTTAATCAGACCGGGCGTCAGAATAATCTCGCTGATGCCCTGCACCGCCTGGCGCAGAATATCGTCGGCCATGCCGAACGCCTGGGCCATGCTGGTGCCCTTCGGCGCAATCGTCAACAGGCGATCGTTGGGAATGGTCGTCAGAATGTCCACGGACGCGGCCAGATCGTCAACGCTCCGCTCGGCCTGACGCATGCGCTTGCCGCCCTCGAAGCTGAAGGGCTTGGTGACGACCGCAATCGTCAGCGCGTCCAGTTCCTTGGCCAGCGTTGCCACTACCGGCGATGCCCCCGCGCCGGTGCCTCCGCCCAGGCCCGCGGTCACGAAAACCAGGTCCGCGCCTTCGAGCACCGACAGAATACGCTCGGTGTCTTCGAGCGCGGCCTGCCTGCCCACGGACGGATCGGAACCGGCGCCAAGCCCATTCGTCACCTTGGCGCCAATCTGCACCTTGTTCGGAACCTTTGACGCTTCGAGCGCCTGCGCATCGGTGTTCATCACATAAAACTCGACGCCATCGAGCCCTTCTTCGTACATGCGCCCGACCGCGTTCGACCCGCCGCCGCCGATCCCGATCACTTTGATCCGGGCACCTTTGCGTGTCTCTTCCTGAAGTTCGTATTTCAGAATGTCCATTGTCCTGTCCCCCTATCGCAGAATTCGTCCCAGCATTCCCACCGACTGCCGTTCCAGATCCACCTGGCTGCGCAGACGGGCGGCGTACATCGCGAGGCCCGCCGCCGCGGTCCATGCGGGATCGTTCAGTTCCTCCGGCCAGTTCAGAAAACCCTGCGCAAGGCCGATACGCGCCGGGCATTCCAGAATGCGTTCCGCCACGTC
>Ga0208357_1002282_pt1 | contig 12883 bp, 14 predicted proteins | sample NGESurdeep092012_6_FD_184487 | JGI IMG/M metagenome (GOLD analysis project Ga0208357, IMG submission 184487) | Arctic peat soil microbial communities from Barrow, Alaska - NGEE Surface sample F52-2 deep-092012 (SPAdes) | ecosystem: Environmental > Terrestrial > Soil > Wetlands > Peat ... | reverse complement strand
GGGCGTGGTTGAGACTGGCTCCGACGATGCACCGCCCATGCCATCCGGCACAAATGGCGAAATGTTGCCGCTGCCACCACCACCTGGTGAAGCTGGCGGGTATTGCACGATGTTGGAATGGACAAAAACGGTGATATTCGTATCGCTTGCGGCAGCAAAATAATCCGTGAGGGTGAGCCACGAAGAATCTGGCGTCAAGGTGGGGCGATATTGAACGATATAGGTTTCGGTGTTCGTGCTTGGCCAAGACAAGACCGCGCTGGATGATTGCACGGAGATTTTTAGTCCTTCGATGGCGAAGGATTGAAGTGTGACCAGAGACAGGCAGCAGACGAATACACAACCCACTATCAGCCTCCTGATAAGTTTATTCGTGGCTTTCATAGTTTTTTAATCTGTTGTTTTTTGAAGCGTTCGGAGCTTAACAACTGGGAAGTAACACCGTCAAGCGTTTATTGAACAGACTGGCGGCTATGTCTTTAGCAAAAGCCAGCCAAATCGAATGCCAGAAGATTATTCAACTTCTCAAGGAAGATCGAGAACGGAAGGGCTTGTCAAAATACGCCGTCGCCCAACAATCAGGATTATCGCAGCAAGCTGTTGGTTACATGGAAAAGGGGCATAGAATTCCGTCATTGGAAACTGTTTTGCGAATTGCAAAGGCAATGGATGTTGATTTGGCTAAAATCATCACACAGGCGCGAAAAGAACTTTCCAAATCAGAAAAATAAAAAGGCCGAGACTTTTCAGTCCCGGATCACAACGCTTAATTTTTTGCGCCGCCGCAAAATCTGCCGCCGTTCGGCAAGGTGATTGCTTTACGTCATCTGGATGTTAAAAAACTGATTGTGAATCCGGGCGGATTTGCCCGCGCCATTTGTAAAATTCAGGCAAAGCCCGCGCCGGAAGCGGTTGCATTGGCAAATTTGGACTGTTTGAAATTGCCCACGCCGTTCAAAAAGTGACGCGCAAACGGCGCTCGTTTGTTATGATTAAAAATTACGAGGCCAACGATTGTTTTGATGAAATGCTCAATGCGAGGCAGAAGCTGCGTCCGCATTACAAAAAATTCCAGAAGCTTTTCCAGGGGCTTGCGCCCGCCGAATTTGAGGCCAAGCGGCAGGCGATGGACATGGCGTTTTTGCGCCAGGGCGTGACCTTCAACGTCTATGGCGACGCGCAGGGCGCGGAGCGGATTTTTCCGTTCGACATGATTCCGCGCATCATTCCTGCGAAGGAATGGGAGCACATCGAGCGCGGCCTCGCGCAACGCATCACGGCGCTGAATCTTTTTCTCCACGACATTTATCACGAGCAGAAAATCGTGAACGACGGCGTCATCCCGGAATTTTATGTCTTGTCGGGATAGGAGTATCGACATGACTCCACCTGACGCTACGCCTTGTGGTGTGCAAGGGTTTTTGAACGTCGCTGCGAATAAATTCGGGCTTGCCTGTCGTTCTCTGAATGTTGAATCTCGCCAACAAAAACGCATAAAAACCTTGTATTGAGAGAGGTTTTTTGTGATACTTCCGATACCCTGATTTGGGTGAATTTTTGATTGTAGTGATACTTAAACGTCACTCGCGGCGGGACAAGTTCTTTGGAAGCAGGCATCAAAACGCCTCTAAAGTCTTGAAAATCTATCTGAAAAGTGGAGCCAATGGCCGGGATTGAACCGGCGACCGACGGTTTACGAAACCGTTGCTCTACCACTGAGCTACATTGGCTTCTTACACCGAAAATACAGCACAAAATTCTGTGATTATCACCGCCTATTTAGGCATTTGTATTTAGTATTGTTTTCCAGCTATGAAAACGACATTACCATCAACGACCAAGCGCAAGGCGGATTCGGTTTGGGTCAAAACACCGTATTCAAACCTCATCCGCTACCAACCCAGCGGCACATATTTTGGGTGTGACCGGGTCAATGGCAAGTTAATTCGCCGTTCACTGGAGACGCCCGTCCTGGCCGTTGCCAAGCTCAAGCTCTCCGATTTTTTCTGGAAGCTATTTTGAGAATAATACGTTGTCGAGAATGAACAAATTGATTTTCTTGTTTCAATTGCAGATCACTCGCCACGCTTCGTGATTTTTAGCCGCGCCACGCGCGGGCCGTCCATTTCTTCCACGCGCAATTCAAAATTCCCAACCGCCAGCGAATCGGCGGCCTTCGGAAATCCGCCGAGCTTTTCCGTCAGCCAGCCGCTCGCAGTCGTCACGCTTTCGTCGTGCGGCACCGTGCCGATGATTTTTTCCAGTTCATGCAGCGGCAGCGTGCCGGCGGCTTCCCAGACGTTTTCGCCGGCGCGGACCAGTTCCGATTTTTCGGAATCAAACTCGTCCTGAATCTGGCCGACGAGCGCTTCGAGCGCGTTTTCCAAAGTCACGATCCCAACCGTCCCGCCATATTCGTCCACGACAACGGCAAAATGCAATTTCCACTCCAAAAACAATTGAAGCAATTTTTCCAGCGGCGCGGTTTCGGGGACAAAAATCAGTTTTCTCGCCACCGGCAGCAAATCCGCCGCTGTTCGCGCCTTGCCGCGCAGCGCATATAAATCTTTGATGTGAATGACGCCGCGCGTTTTGTCCAGATTTCCATTTTCGCAAATTGGAAAGCGCGAATAGCGGGTTTTTTCCGCGAGCGCCAGACATTCGGCGATGGCCGCGTCGGAATCAAACGCCGTGATTTCCTGCCGCGGACGCATGACTTCGCGCACGATGCGGTGACGCAGGTCGAGCGCGTTCAGGACAATGTTGCGCCCGCCCGCCGTATTTTGCGTGGACGCGAGCACGAGGCGCAATTCCTCCTCGGAATGCGCGCCGTCCGCCTTGGCGTCGGGCGAGATGCCGATTTTTTCGAGAAGAAATCGCGCAGCGTGGTTCAGCAATCGGTTGAACGGATACAGCGCGATATAAAACCAGTGCAAAGGATATGCCGACCACAGCGCGACGGGCAACGGTTTCTGGATCGTCAGCCATTTCGGCGCGAGTTCGCCCGCGACGACGCTCAAAAATGTCAGCACGCTGAAACCGACGACCAGCGAAATTGTTTTTATCCATTCCGTGGATTCCAGGCCGAACAAATTAAAAACCGGACCGAGCAGCGACAAAAAAATCGGTTCGCCAAGATAGCCAAGACCGAGGCTGACCATCGTGATGCCCAACTGCGTCGCACTCAAATAGGAATTGAGGTTGCGGACGATGTGCCGCGCCATTTTTGCGCGCCGCCGGTTTTTTGCCACAAGCGTGTCGAGCTGCGTCTCGCGGATTCGGACGAGCGAGAATTCCGCCGCGACGAAAAATCCATTCAGCAAAACCAGCGCGATCACCGCGAGGATTTTCAAGGCGATTAAAATGAAGTCGTTCACAGCTTCACCTCGCCGAACATGACTTTCAAAATGTCTTCAAGCGACGCGATGCCGATTTCGTGGCCGTCGCGCGCGAGGACAATCGCCAGCCGCTCGCCCGCCCGCTGCATCCGGCGCAGGGCGACCTCCAGCCGCGTGTCCTCGCCCAAAAACAGCGCGGGTGTCATTTGCGCGACGGCGGGTTTTTGCAGATCCAAATCGTCGCGGAAAAGCAGCGGGCCGATGGCGAGCAATCCGGCAATCCGATTTTTCCCATCGCGCATTTCCCAAACCGGCAGTCGCGAGAATTTTTTCTCGCGCGCAAGATTGAGCGCGATGCCGACAGGCATTTGCGATTCGATGCTCACGATTTGTGCGAGCGGCGTGGTGATCTGCCGCACGGTGAAATTTTGCAAATCCAGCACACGGTTGATCATCGCGTGTTCGTCATTGGTGAACTGCGTCGCGGATTCGCGCATCACCGCGCGCATTTCCTCGCGGCTGCCGAAAAGCCGTCCGGTGAAAGTTTTTCCGCCCGTCACGCGCAGAACCGCCCGCGATACGCCTTCTACAATCGAAACGAGCGGGCTTAAAATGAAATTCACGAGCCGGTAAATCTGCGCGGCGGAAAGGCACAATTGATTCGGGAATGCCCGGAAAAGCATCTTTGGCAGCAAATCAAAAAACGTGTAAAATAAAAAAACTGCGGCGGCGAAAATGACGGCAATCAAAATTGTATCGCCGAAAAACCATTCGTGGATTTTCGCCAGCGTGAAGCCGAGGATCAAAAAATTGGCGAGCGTGTTGCCGACGAGGATTGTCCACAGAAACTTCTCCGGCTTTTCGAGGAAGCCGTTCAGCAGTCTTGCCGACGGCCTGCCCGCGCGAGCCAGCCGCCGCACGTGCAGCCGGTTCAGCGCGAACACGCCCGCCTCCATGCCCGACAGCAAAAAAGACAGCGGCAGGCACAAAATCAGGACGAGCCAGTTGAAAATATCTGGATTCATTTTTTGAATGGGGAGCGCGCCCGTATCGGGCGCAGTTTGGCGCGGCCCGCGCCAAACACGAACGTGGTTGGCCACCACAAGTCTTTTGTCCGCTTTTTGCAACCTGACCGTTCTGCGCGCGAAGTGTTCGACGCGAGACGCGTCGAACCGCAGCCGGGACGGCTGCGCTCCCCGTTCAATATTTGATGCTTCTTTATTTTCATTTCATCCGTTGCACCAACAATTCACGCACGCGCCGTTCATCTGCGATTTGCGCGGTCAATTTCAAGTTTGAAAATTCCGCCGATTGGCCGGATTCCGGCACGACGCCGAGCAGATGCGTGAGCAGTCCGCCCATCGTTTCAACCTCCGCGACTTCGCCAAGCGCGGGAAATTCACGCCGGAAATCGTCGAGGCGCATCGTGCCGTTCACGCGCCAGCGGCCGGGCGCGATTTTTTCCATCACAAAACCTTCCGGCTGTGATTCGGCGCGGATTTTCCCGACGAGTTCGCCGAGAATATCTTCCATCGTCACCAAACCGGCGACACCGCCAAATTCATCCAGCACGACGGCGAGACCGCGACGTTGCTTCTGCAAACTGTGGAAAAGTTGCAGCAGATTCATCGTCTCCGGCACGAACGATGGAAATTCAATCACCTCCGACAAATCAATTTTCGGATCGAGCAGCAATGCGCGCGTGTTCAAAATGCCGACGATTGTGTCCGGCGTTTCGTCGTAAATTGGCAGGCGGCGATGCTTGAATTTTTTCGCGGCGGCGATCATTTCATCCACCGTCGCGTCGTCGGAGATGCACGACATCGTCGCGCGCGGGCGCATCACGTCGCGCGCCGTGCGCTGGTCGAGGCTGATGATTTGCAGGATGATTTCCTTTTCCGATTCCGCGAGCGTGCCCTGGCGGAAAGCCATGTCGAGCAGCTCGTGATATTCCGCGTCCGTCATCGCCGACGGCGCGGCGGCCTGCGACGCGGCTTTTTTCAGGAGCGCGGCGTTCAGCCATTGCGCTGCGCGATACAGCGGCTTGGAAATTTTCTGGAAAATGGAAAGCAGCCATGCGACGCGCAACGCCCATCGTTCCGGCTGGCGCACGGCGAGGGTTTTTGGAAAAACTTCGCAGCCGAGCAGCACGAGCGCGGCGAGCGCGATCAGGATCAACGCCAGCGCCCAATGCGTGTTGAACGAGAGCCGCAGCGCGACGGCGAGCATCGCGGCGTTAGCGAAGGTGTTTCCGAGCGCGAGCGTGGCCAGCAAATCCTGCGGATGTTCGAGCAGCCGGGCGACGGTTTTGCCTGCGCGCGGATTTTTTTCCGCGAGGAGCGCCACCTGCCATTTGCCGAGCGAAAACAGCGCCGTTTCCGCCAGCGCGAAAAAGAAACTCGCGCCCGCGAAGACAAAAATCGCCGTTATCGCCGTTTCCACGCGCGGAGTGTGCCGGAAAAACGGCGCGGGAAAAAGGAGAAACGGCTCACACGGATTGCACGGATTTTCACGGATTCAATCCGTGTTAATTCGTGAAATCCGTGTCGAAAATTGCGCTTGATAAATATTGGCGAACAAAATACTGTCAAATCATCAAAGTAGAAATGAAAGGCCAAATATGGATTCAGTAATCGTTGGAACTTATATCGTCGGCGTGGTCATCGGAGTCGCCGTTGGAACGGTTGGAACTTATGTCGGCATTAAAGAGACCAAAGGGCCACGAGAGCGAGCCTTTGTCATCAAAGAAACTGTTTTGTGGTGGATGGCTTCCATTACCTATCTATTTTGTCTTTGGCTCATACCGAACCCTTACATTATTTACTTGTCGTTTTTTTCTTTCATGGCGATTTGTGCGGCTGTCAGGTCTTCCAAAAAAAGACGGACACAAATACGTTCAGAAGAGTCAAACCATGCTGCCTGACAACTAGATTGTCTGCAAAATTTTCTTCGCGTCCTTCGCGCGACAAATTTCAGCGCAAGCTTTTCGATTTGCGATTTTGGAAACAGTTGGTTACTTTTGAAATGTGACTGCGGTTGAAAATAAATTTTTGAAAGAAGCCATCAAGCAGGGACTTCGGATGCAGCATCGTTTCCTCGCCGAGCCGGTCCTGGCGCGCACGGGCAAAGGCTATTTGAAAAGCGAGGGCGTGACGACTTTGCAACGCATCAAAGCCAGCCTGAAAAAATCAAAGTCACACAGCCGCAATGGCCGATCTGAATAAAAAATGGCTGCAAGTCGTTTCGTGGGAAACGGTCGTTTCCATCAATGCCGCGCTTTGTGAAGCCCGCAAAGCCCTCCACAAACCAACATCCGACGGTTACACTCCGGCGAAAGATTTGTGGGAGCGAAGCCGCTTGAAGAAAATGTCGCTGCCGGAACTTCTGCAAATCTGTTTTCAATGCCACCGACTGGCGCCATTTTGTAATTACAACGGCAACACTTTCGTCACGATTGTCAAAACCTTGCTCGACGATGAATTGAGCCGACTGTCTGCGGACAAATCTTTCATTTTGCGGAGCATCGCCGGACACATCGTCGCGGGAACGGCGACGGACATCGAAGGGAAACAACTGGACTCCATGCTCGCGGCGCTGGAGAAATAATCACCCTTCCAAAACCGCCGTGGCCGCCGCGTGATGTTCCGTGTGGCTCAAGCTGACGAGCAGCCGCTTCGCGCCGCGCGATTCAAACAGTTTTTTCCCCTTGCCGTGCAAGACCACGAACGGCTCGCCGGATTCCCTTTTGCAAATCTCAATGTCCTGCCAGCCCAGTTGCGCGCCGATGCCCGTGCCGAACGCCTTCGAGACCGCCTCCTTGGCCGCAAACCGCGCGGCGACGAACGGTGCGGAATCCTTGTGCGCGAGGCAATACTTGATTTCATCCGGCAGCAAAACCCGCTCGCCGAACCGTTCGCCAAACTTTTCCAGCGACGACCTGATGCGCGCCACTTCGATGATGTCAATGCCGGTGCCGAGGATCATTTGAATCATTGAGAACCGATGGCTGCCTGTAGCCGTTGCAAATCCTGATTGTTGGAAGTCGTGGTCCCGTTGGCCAACGTCGGTGTGCGCGAATCCATCCACCGCCAATGTTCGGCATGTCCGTCAGCAAAGGAAAAATTACATCCGCGCGAATGCCAAGCCGCAGGAACATTCATCCAGAGATCTCCGGTGACAAGAACCCCGAAAAAACCGTCATCTATGGTTGCAGGATTTTCATCCAACAAGACAATTGTTTGCGTCGGAGATGGTTTTTTAATCTGGTCATACAAATACATGGAAGGATATTCCGAAATACCCATTGCCGCCTCGCCATCATATTGATTTCCGTTCATATAGCAGGCGAGTTGTGATTGCATACTATAACTGCGAACATGACCTGTTTGGTCTGAAGGACAACGATAAACACTAGGATTCGGGGTGAAGGGATAAAGAAGTCCCGCTTTGATTAACGCTGTATTTGTGGCTTCCGAAGCAACTGCCATGCTTCCATAAACCCAGCTTGGATAATTAGTTCCTCCCCAAGGATCATCAACGACTAGATGCCCGGCGTTGTCATCTTTATACATAAACCATGCGATAGCCAATTGTCTATGATTGCTTAAACATCGGACTTGATTGGCCTTTTCCTTGGCGCTGCTCAAGGCTGGCAAGAGCATAGCCGCGAGAATTGCAATGATGGCTATAACCACCAGAAGCTCGATCAAGGTGAATCCAATCGCGGCAAAACTTGCCTTTGCTTTATCTGGCCTTACCATGTCACAAACCTAGCAAAAGGATGCCAAAACAAAAGCTGTTTTAGAGGTCACGAATAAGCGACCGAAATTGAAACATCCAAAAAATCATCCGCGATAATTTTCCATCAAGCGCAGCATTCCTTTGACGGCAGTTTCCATCCCGACAAAAACCGCGCGGCTCACGATGCTGTGGCCGATGTTCAACTCCACCAGATGCGGCACGCGGAAAAGCGACGGCAGATTTTCATAATTCAATCCATGTCCTGCGTTGACTTTCAAACCGAGCGAGTGCGCCTGTTGCGCGCCGGAAATCAACCGCTGCAATTCAATTTCAGCCGTAGGAGACGACGTAAGGAGTCTCTGATCAATTTTCGATTTTTTAGTCAGAGCCTCGTCACCTCGGCTCCTACGAAAAAATCTCTCCGCAAATTGTCCGGTGTGCAATTCCACAAATTGCGCGCCGACTCGCCCGCTGGCTTCGATCTGCTTTTCATCCGGCGCAATAAATAAACTGACTTCAATCCCCGCGTCGTTCATTTTCATCCGGGTTTCGGCCAGAGATTTTTCAGCGGCAACCACATCCAGGCCGCCTTCGGTTGTCACTTCGAGCCGCCGTTCGGGGACGATGCAGACGATTTCCGGCCGCAATTTCAGCGCGATGGAAATGATTTCCGGCGCGTTGGCCATTTCCAGGTTCAACCGCGTCTTGACGACTTCGCGCAATTTCCAAACGTCGCGGTCTTGAATATGCCGCCGGTCTTCGCGCAGGTGCGCGGTGATGCCGTGCGCGCCCGCCGTCTCGCAAATGCGCGCGGCCTCAACCGGGCTGGGTTCGCCAAAGCCGCGCTCGCGATAACGCGCCTCGCGGAGTGTCGCGACATGGTCAATGTTGACGCCGAGCTTGAGCATAAAACGAAAATAATTTTTCCATCGGAGGCTTTTCTGTGCCAAATGTGACGGCAATTTGCAAATGCAAACGGACTTTCTTATTGCCGCGCTGGCGAAGATTCGCTTTCATTCGTCATGCCTAGACTGCGAGCATTTCTTAAATATTGGCTGCCGGTTCTTGTCTGGATGACCGTGATTTTCGCGGCGTCGAGCGACGCCAAATCCTTTGAACATTCGTCGCGCCTCATCGCGCCGCTGCTGCACTGGCTCTTCCCGAAAATGTCTGACGACACCGTGCATCTTGTCGTCTTCCTCGCCCGCAAATGCGCGCATCTGACGGAATATGCCGTGGTCGCGCTCCTGGTCTGGCGTGCGCTGAACCATTCGAGAAACAATCTCGCGCCGTGGTCGTGGCCGAAAGTCGGCGGCACTTTGCTGATTGTTTTTCTTTACGCGTCGAGCGATGAATTCCATCAAAAATTCGTATCCACGCGCACACCGCGCATCCACGACGTGGTCATTGACACAATCGGCGGCGCTGCCGGTTTGTTTGCGCTCTGGATGATCCATCGCCGGAAATTGAAGCCGCAAAAATAAGATGAAACGTCCGCTCGCCGCCGTCGTTTCCTTTTACGCAACCGGCCTGCTGCTCGCGGAAATTTTCCAGCCGCCGCTTGCCGCATTATTTTCCATTTGTTTTGTCGTCCTCATTCTCGCCCTCGTCCTCGAAAAATTCCGGTTGGTTTTAATTTGTCTTCTGCTCGCGCTCGCCGGCTGGACCAATCTGGTCGTCCGCACGGCGGTCATTTCGCCGGATGACCTGCGGAATTTGATTGGCAACGAACCTCAAATTGCCGCCGTGCGCGGGATTTTGATCCAATCGCCGCAACTGAAAATTTCCGAACGCGACGGCGAACAGTCCGAACACTCGCTCACGCAGGTTCGAGTTTCTGAAATCCGGCTCGACAATCAATGGCGGCCCGCGCCTGGCAAAATCATCGTGGCAACGCCCGGCGAACTTCCACCGGATTTTTTCGCCGGGCAATCCGTTGAAATTTCCGGTGTGATTTCCCGACCGCCGACGCCTCTGGCAGAGGGGCTTTTTGACGACCGCAGTTATCTCCAAACGCGCGGCATTTATTGCGAACTCAAAACTTCTTCCACAAACGACTGGCGGTTGCACGCGCCGATTTTGCAACAGCCGCCGCCCACCGACCGCTTTTTAAGCTGGGCAAAACGCACGCTCGCATTGGGTCTGCCCGTCGAAGACCAGCCACTGCAACTGCTCTGGGCGATGACGCTCGGCTGGCGCACCGCGTTCACCGGCGACATCGGCGATCCCTTCCTGCGCGCCGGCACGATGCACCTGTTTGCGATAGACGGCCTGCGCATCGCCCTGATTTCAGGAATGCTGGTTGCGCTGCTGCGCGTGCTCCAAGTCTCGCGCGCGTGGTGCGGCATCATCGCCATCCCGCTCATCTGGTTTTACACCGCCGCGACCGGCTGGGAATCCTCCGCCATCCGCGCGTCGGTAATGATGACGATTGTCTTGGGCGGCTGGGGTTTCAAACGTCCGGGCGACCTGCTCAATTCCCTCGCCGCAGCCGCGTTCATCATTTTGCTCGCCGAGCCGCGCCAGCTTTTTGAAGCCAGCTTTCAACTTTCATTTTCCGTCATGCTCGTCATTGGATTGCTGCTGCCGCGAATGAATAAAATTTCTGACGGGCTGCTGCGCCACGATCCGCTGGTTCCGGACGATTTGATTCCGAAATGGCGTCGCATTTTGATTTCAACCTCCCGAATTCTCGCACGTTATTTTTCGCTCTCGCTCGCCGCCTGGCTCGGCTCGATTCCGTTGAGCGCGCTGTATTTTCATCTGTTCAGCCCGGTTTCGCCGTTCGCCAACCTCATTGCCGTTCCGCTCGGCACGCTGGCGCTGATGAGCAATCTCGGCGCGCTGATCTGCGGCGCATGGTTTCCGCTGGTGACCGTCTTGTTCAACAACGCCGCGTGGTTTTTTATGTCCGCGATGACGGGCGTGAGCGAATGGTTCACCCAAATTCCCGGCTCCTATTATTACGTTCCCGCGCCGTCGTGGATTTCAATTGGAATTTATTATGCAATTTTGATTGTCGCCTTGAGCGGCTGGCTGAAAACGGCGCGCAGGAAAATTTTCGGCGCGGCGCTTTTTATTTTGATCGCCGCCTTTTATTTCTGGCAATGGGAAAGTTCGCGCGACGAAGTCAAATTGACCGTCCTGCCGTTGGATGGGGGCCACGCGGTTTTTGTGGACGCCGCCGGACGGAAAAACGACTGGCTGATTGATTGCGGCGGCGAGGATGCCGTCAATTTCACGCTCAAGAATTTTCTCCGGGCGCAGGGCGTGAACAAAATTCCGCGGCTCGTTCTGACCGAAGGCGGTTCACAAAACTGCGGCGGCGCGGAATTGCTGGACCAGCTTTTCGGAGTCGGCGAGCTTTGGACCAGCCCGGTGCATTTTCGCTCCAGCGCCTATAATAAAATTGCCGCGGCATTTGAAAACGACGGCCGTCCGCAAAAACCGGGGCACAAAATCCTGAACTTTGGCGGGCAGGCCGGCGGCTGGAAAGTTTTATGGCCGGCGGCCACCAACAGCTTTTCACGTGCGGACGACAGCGCTCTCGTTCTGCTCGGTGACTTTTCCGGCACAAGAATTTTGCTGCTTTCCGATTTGAGCCGCACCGGACAGGGCGGATTGCTGGCGACGACAAATGATTTGCAAGCGGACATCGTCATCGCCGGCCTGCCAAACGAAGGCGAGCCGCTTTCAGATGCGTTGATTGATGCGATCCGGCCGAAAATAATTGTCATTGCCGATTCGGAATTTCCGGCCAACCGCCGCGCTGGCGGCAAATTAAAGGAACGCCTGGCGCAAAAAGGAATTCCGACAATCTACACGCGCGATTCCGGCGCGATAAAAATGATCACGGACAAAAATGGGTGGAAGCTGCAAGCGATGGACGGCAAAAATTTTAGCCTCGCGCAAAGGCGCAAGGCTCGCAAAGCATCTATTTGAATTCCGCGTTCTTTGCGTTTTCGCGCCTTTGCGCGAGAACAACCGAAACGTGCCGCGCCTGCTGGATTGGGAATTTTTTGACCTCGACCGTGACGCTTCGCGGTTTGAATTCGGCCAGGATCATTTCACAAATGTCGGCGGCAAGTTTTTCGATCAATTTCCAACTGCGCCCTTCACCAAACCCCAGCAGCCGTTGCGAAACGGCGAAATAATCAATCGTGTCGGCGATGGAATCCGTCTGCGCGGCGGCGGAAAAATCGCAATCCATTTCAACCGTCAGCAGCAGCCGCTGCGGCTTGATGCGCTCTTCCTCCGGCACACCAACACAATAAAGGACTCCCAGTTCAAAAATGGAAATTTTAGACACGGCGTTTTGTGGTCTTTGATTTTGCGGCGCGCAATTTATTGTGTTTCAAAACGGCTGCAAGCAAAATTTTGGTCGGCCTGTTCAGCTTCAATTTTTTTGCTCCGGCCAGTTTGAGCCAGCGAAATTCGCGGCCTTCGTCGTTCAGTTTCACGCGCGGATTTTTTCCGGCGCAGCGGCAGGTGTAATTCAGCAGCACAAAATGCGCGTCGCGGTAAAATTCCTTCGAGTGGATGCAGTCCTGCACGAGCACGAATTGGATGCCGGATATTGTCAGGCCGGTTTCCTCAAGGATTTCGCGGCGCAGCGCGGCCTCGGACGTTTCGCCCCATTTGATTTTTCCGCCGGGAATTCCCCAGAGGTCCGACCATTTGTGAGTGCGGATCATGAGCGCCTCGTTTTTGGGATTGAAAACCAGCGCGCCGACGGTTGAGATGGGAATTTGTGATTTGGTGGGGCGAGCGTCCTCGCGAGCCGGAAGGTTTTTCAAAAGCGGCTC
>Ga0208357_1002281_pt1 | contig 12885 bp, 11 predicted proteins | sample NGESurdeep092012_6_FD_184487 | JGI IMG/M metagenome (GOLD analysis project Ga0208357, IMG submission 184487) | Arctic peat soil microbial communities from Barrow, Alaska - NGEE Surface sample F52-2 deep-092012 (SPAdes) | ecosystem: Environmental > Terrestrial > Soil > Wetlands > Peat ... | reverse complement strand
AGGCGGCCCGCCATCGCGACGAGAGCTGGCCCCTGGAATGCGGGTGCATCGGCCAAGAGACGACCGGGGCGGGTGGCCTAGCCAAGGCTCTACGCACTGTGCCGATCGTTCTCGACATCGCTGAACGCGCGGGCAAGTACGCGGCGCCGGGCGCGTGGATCGTCGACTTCACCAACCCGGTCGGCATCGTCACGCGCGCCCTGCTTGACGGCGGCCATCGGGCGGTCGGCCTCTGCAACGTCGCGATCGGGTTCGAGCGCTACTTCGCGCAACTGCTCGGTGTCGAGCCATCACAAGTGCGGCTCGACCACGTCGGCCTGAACCATCTGTCGTGGGAGCGAGGCGTGATCGTCGACGGTGTCGACCTGCTGCCGCAATTGCTGGCTGACCACGGCGACGAAATCGCCGACCACATCGAGCTTCCTGTAGAGGTCGTACGCGAGCTTGGCGTCGTCCCGTCGTATTACTTGCGGTACTACTACCAGCACGACGCGGTGGTCGACGAACTGCGCGGTGCGCCGACGCGGGCGCAGGTTGTTGCGGGCGTCGAACAAGAGCTGCTGGAGATGTACGCAGACCCGACGCTGTCGAAGAAGCCTGATTTGCTGGCACAACGCGGCGGCGCGTACTACTCCGAGTCGGCGGTCAACCTCATGTCGTCGCTGGTACGCGACACCGGAGATGTTCAGGTCGTCAACGTCCGCAACGCAGGCACCTTGCCGTTCCTCTCTGACGACGCAGTCATCGAGATGCCCGCCATCGTCGATGCCCGCGGCGCCACACCGCTGGCCGCCGCACCGGTTGCGCCGCTGTTCGCTGGCCTCATTGCGCACGTCACCGCGTACGAGGAACTGGCTGTCGACGCGGCGATCCGAGGTGGCCGGGAGCGGATCTTCAAGGCCCTACTTGCGCATCCACTCGTCGGACAGATCGAACTCGCCGACGGACTCACCGACCGGTTGCTCGCCGCGAATCACGAGTACCTGCCATGGGCGGACGCGCTGCGGTGACGGATCGGCCCACTGCCGCCGTCCTCGCCATCGACGGGGGCAACAGCAAGACCGAGGTGGTGCTGGCGGCCGATGACGGCACGGTGCTCGCGCGTAGTCGCGGCCCGGCCGCGGTACCAGAGCGGGTCGGGATGGCGGGCTCGTTGCGCGTCATCGGCGGTTTGGTAGCGACGGCCGCGCACGACTGCGGACTAGCACTCGACCATGGGCCGATCGCGCAACACACCGCCGCCTACTTGGCGGGCGTCGACTTGCCGTCGGAAGAAGCAGAGATGCACGCCGCACTGTCGGCGCAGCGATGGAGCGCGACCACCAAGGTCGACAACGACACGTTCGCGATCTTTCGCGCCGGCACGATGCGGCACTGGGGCGTCGGCGTGGTCTCCGGTGCGGGGATCAATGCTGTCGGCATCGGCCCCGACGGTCGGGTCGCCCGCTACCTTGCGCTCGGCGTGACCACCGGCGACTTCGGAGGTGGCAACGACCTGACCAAACAAGTCTTCTACTGGGCGTCACGCGCCGAAGACGGCCGCGGCGGGCCGACTGCGCTGGCGGCCGCCCTCTGCGAGCACTTCGACCTGCCGACCGTCTATGACGTCGGTGTCGCCCTGCACCGGGGCGACATCACCCGGGACCAGCGGCTCGAGCTGACACGACTGCTGTTTCGCGTGGCGGCGGAGACGGGCGATGAGGTAGCCGTCTCACTGCTTGATCGGCAGGCGCACGAGGTCGCTTTGATGGCCCGCGAGCTGCTGCGCCAACTCCACCTTCTCGACACCGAGACCGACATCGTGCTCGGCGGCGGGTTGCTGACCGCCCGCGATCCACTGCTGACCCGGCTCATCAGGCAGGCGTTGGCAATCGAAGCGCCGTACGGCGTCATCACGTTCAACGACGTCCCGGCGATAGCGGGCGCGGCGTTACTCGGCTTCGACTACCTCGGGCTCCCCCGCGCCGCCGAAGACAGGCTGAGGTCGCAGCTGCGCCTCGCGTAACCGTGAGTCGCCACAACGCGGACGTTTACGTCCCCCAGGGGGCGGTAAACGTCCGCGCTGCGACAACCCTGCGACAAACGGCTAGACGAGGCTCGATTCGTGGGTAATCTTCGTGCCGGCCAGCGCCTTGCTGACGGGGCAGTTTTGGCGTGCGCCGTCGGCGAACTCGTCGAACTCCTCGGCGGTGATCCCTGGAACCGTGCCACGAACAGTGATGTGGCTCCCGGTTATGCCCTCACCAGGTTGGAAGCTGACGTCAGCCTTGGTCTCGAGCGTGATGTCGGTGTGCCCGGCTTTCGCGAGCGCGTTCGACAACGCCATCGAGAAGCACGCCGAGTGAGCAGCGGCGATGAGCTCCTCGGGGCTGGTCTGGCCGCCAGGGACCTCGGTGCGCGCGGCCCAGCTGACGTCGAAGTTGCCCAGACCCGATGAGTCAAGATTGACGTTGCCCTTGCCACCGGCAAGGAGCGGGCCCTCCCAGTGCGTGTGGGCGGTGCGGGTGGTGGCCACGGCTGCAGTCCTTCCTCGGCTGTCGCTTTGCGACAATGGCGGTGTGACACAAACGGCTGACGAGAGCTTCTACGACCAGATCGGTGGCGCCGAGACCTTCCGTCGCCTCGTGCATCGTTTCTATCAGGGCGTTGCCGACGACCCGCTGTTGCGTCCCCTGTACCCCGATGCCGACCTCGCCGAGGCCGAGGTGCGGTTGCGGATGTTTCTCGAGCAGTACTGGGGCGGTCCGAAGACTTACGGAGACTTGCGCGGGCACCCGAGGCTTCGGATGAGGCACGCGCCGTTTGCGATCGGGCCCGCTGAGCGAGACGCGTGGCTCTCACACATGCGCGCCGCCGTAGATGAATTGCAGCTGGACGCCGACCACGAAGCGACGTTGTGGGGATACCTGAGCAACGCTGCCGACAGCCTGGTGAACACCGTCGACGACGAATACACACCGCTGCCTACCGTGAGCCGCGACTAGGGTTCGGGATGTGGCACGGACGGCTGTGGCAAGGACCGCGCAGGTTCGAGAGATCCTCCGCGCGCAGAACTTTCGCCGGCTTTACAGCACTCGGCTCGTGTCGGCGGCAGCTGACGGCATCTTCCAGACCGCGCTCGCCAGCTACGTATTCTTCTCTCCGCAAAACGCGACCACGCCAGGCAAAGCGGCTGCCGCCTTTGCGGCACTCCTGCTGCCGTACTCGATCGCCGGGCCGTTTGTCGGTGTCTTCCTCGATCGCTGGCGGCGCCAACGAGTGCTGGTGATCGCCAACACCGTCAAGGTCGCGCTCGTCCTCGTCGTTGCTGGTCTCGTGCTGACCAACTCCGACGGCGTCGCCTTCTTCATCACGGCCGTGGTGGCACTCGGCGTCAACCGGTTCTTCCTGTCGGCGCTATCGGCCGCCCTGCCGCACGTCGTCGAGCCGCACGACCTGGTCGCTGCGAACGCGCTGTCGACAACGTCAGGATCGGTGATCACCATCATCGGCGCCGCGATCGGTGCGGGCATCCGGTTGGGCGCCGGTTCGGGCCCGGCCGCGGTCGCGTCGATCGTCGCGCTGTCAGCGATCGTCTACGGCGCATCCGCTGCGGTCGCTTCGACGATGGGCGCGGACCTACTGGGACCGGACGCCGATGAGCGGGCGTCGTCCGGCCCACGCTCCCCGTGGCAAGCGATCGTCACCATGACCCGCGACCTCGCGGATGCCGCCCGCTACGCCGCTCGACGTAAGCATGCGGCACACGCCCTTGAGGCGATCAGTGCCCACCGGTTCTTGTTCGGGGTCGCGTCGTTGACGATCGTCTTGCTATTCCGCAACTACTTCGCGACACAGGGCAACGTCGACGGCGGCATCCTCGGACTCGGGGCGTCGATCGGGGCACTCGGCGTCGGGATCGTGGCCGCGGCCCTCATCACGCCTGCAGCGACCGGGCGGTTTGGCACCACGACGTGGATTACCGCAATGCTGGTCATGGCCGGCGTTGCGATCGCCGCCTTCGGCCTGCCGTTCCAGCGCGACCTGCTGATCGTCGGATCGTTCTTCCTCGGGGTGTCCGCACAGTCGGTCAAGATCTGCGTCGACTCGACGGTGCAGCAACAGGTCGACGACGCCTACCGGGGCCGGGTGTTCTCGGTCTATGACATGGCGTTCAACGTCACCTATGTGGCCGCCGCCGCAGTCGCGGCAACCGTCTTGCCGAAGTCCGGGAAGTCGTTCGTGGTCATGGCCTGCCTGGCGGGCGGGTACCTCCTGGCGGCGATGATCTTCGCGTGGCTGTCTGTCGGCACGCCTACGCCACCACCGTCAGCCCCGACACAGGCTGATGCCACTCCTGGCGTCCCAAGGCAGCCAGTCGGGATCGAAATCGGAAAATCCTCAAGTAGGGGGTACCAGGGGTCGTAATTCGACTTAGATACGCATCCGTCGGGTGCCACGCGAAGGTGGAGGAACCGGCTGTGGAGCCAAGCGCGCTGACAGCCACCGAGTCGCTGTTCGCCGGGCTCATGCCCGATGACCCCGAGACGGTCATCGACCGGCTTGAGAATCGGCTCGCCGGCCAGACCTCTGAAGTCCTGCGGATGCGCAAGAGCGCGCAGACCAGCCAGGCCCTTCTCGACCTGCACACCGCCTGCACCCGCCAGCGCACCGTCGCAGGTACCGCCCGCCAGATCGCCGCGGTCGCCTCAGCAATCACCGGCTCCGAAGTGGTCATCGTCAGTGTCTTCCAGGTAGCAAGCCAGCAACCCCTGCTCGCAGTGAGCCTGAGCGACGGCGTCATCGACGAGGAGTACATCGGCAACCTGGTGTGCGACATGGCGACCCAGCCCGACATGCAATGGCTCCGCACCGAGAACAGGCTGCGAGTCGTCGATCGCGAATCGGCCACACCATCGACCGCCCTGCTACTCGCAGAACTCCATGCCGATCGTGTCCTCATCACACCGGTCTTCGGACAAGGTGAGTTCGTCGGCTGCATCGTGGCGAAGCTGCCCCACCTCGCGCCCGATCACGACGACGTTGCCGTCCTCGATGGCGCGACTGCGTTGCAAGAACATGCCGGTGACCTGATCCACCTGGCCCTCGTCCTCGACGAATTGCGCCGCCGCGCCCTGCACGACGCGGTCACGGGCCTTCCCAACCTGTCGGTCTACGAGCAGCGCCTCGTTCGTGCACTCGCCCGCCGAACCGCCGCGCAGCCAGGCCACGCCGAGGTCACCGCGATCCTGGTTCAGGTGGTTCAACTGGGCCGCATCACCGAGATCCACGGCGCTACCGGCGTCCAGGAACTGTTGCGTGAAATCGCGAACCGGCTCGGCGAGTTGGCACCCGAACACGACCTCGGTCACCTCGGCGCGAGCCACTTCGCGCTCATCGCCCACGGTGACCCAGGAGCTGGTATCGACCTTGCTCGCACGGTGATCGAGGCGCTCGAGACGCCGTTCGATGTCAGTTTCGGCACGCTGCGGGTGTTCTGCCACGTCGGGGTTGCGGTAGCAATCGATGGCGAGGGCGCCGGTTCGTTGCTCCCACGAGCCGAGGCCGCCGCGCGGCAGGCTCGCGACAGCGACGAGCCAATCGTTACTGCCTAAGCTGCCAGGCCCCGACAACCTTCGGTGCTCCATCAGCGTTTGTCGGTGTGACCAGGCGGGTTGAGGTCTTCGGTATCGCAACGCCCTCCCCCCGTTCGCTGGTCACAATGCGAGGGGAATCACCGTGCGAGCTCAGGTTCAGCGCCTCTTGATGGCTGCGGCGTTCGTGATGGCCGTCATCGGTGTTGGGGGTGCACCGGCAGCAGCGGTGTCGGCTGCCCCGGCGTGGGCGCCCGCCGCGGTGAACAACTACGTTGCCCCGAGCGATAGCGGAGACCTGTCGACGGCGTTCGATTCCGCCACCGGCCAATTCGTGGCGCTCGGGATCGTTGGCGGCCCGTTCCGGTTGGGGTCGGAGACCGGCAATCTGGTCTGCACCATCGGCGACCCTGAAGGCACTTGGACGTTCGACGGCGCCGTCTGGGTGCAGCATCAGCCTGCGAGCACCCCTCGTGCACGCGGGCATGTCGCGATGGCCTACGACCCGGCGACCAAACAGCTTGTGGCCTTCGGCGGCGAGGTGCCGCCATGCGGGACAACACCGACCGATACCCCGACGTCGCCACCAGGTGCATTCGCCGATACCTGGACGTGGAACGGCTCGATCTGGTCGCAGCAGCATCCGGCCGCGTCGCCGCCGGCCGCGGGTGGAAGTTGTGCGGCTTTCGACGCCAGCAGCGGTCAGCTGCTGATGTACGGCGGGCAGACCCCGTCAGCGGCGCACCCAACGACGTACCGCACCGCGACCTGGCAATGGACCGGCTCGACCTGGACGCAGCTCACTACGGCGGGTACACCGCCTGGCGGCAACTGCACAATGACCTACGACGCAGCACGTGGTCTCATCGTGATGCTCGTCGGATCAGACCCCACCGTCATCGGGTCCCCCATGCAGACCTGGCAATGGGACGGAGCGTCGTGGACCCGAGCTGCCGATTTACCCGTGCCAGTCGTTCGCACTACCATCGGCCTCGCTTCTTACTACGGCGCAGCCGAGCCGCCGCCCATCGCCTTCGACCCCGATACCGGCGAGACCCTGGCCTGGGTGAACACGACGCCGGGGCCGGACGCCGGGGAGGTGCCGACCACCGAGATGTGGGCGTGGAACGGCTCATCCTGGACGATGAATCAGGCGGCAAACGAACCAACTCTGCAGGGCAGCGCCTTCGGCTACGACGACGCGACTGGTCAGCTCATCCTTTTCGGTCGGACGTTCGCCACCATTCAAACAGAGCTCTACGCCGTGCCCGGATCGTCGACGGTCATCCCAACCAGGGTGTTCGGCGCCGACCGCGAGTCGACGGCCGTGGCGGCGTCAGCGTCCGCATTCCCGGCTGCCGGTTCGGCGTCCGCCGTGGTGCTGGCTCGCAGTGACGCGTTCGCTGATGCACTCACGGGTGGTCCACTCGCGGCTGCTAAACACGCGCCGCTGCTGTTGACCTCACCGGGCGCGCTCGATGCGACCACGAAGACAGAGATCGGTCGGGTGCTGCCGACCGGCGGCACTGTCTACCTGCTCGGGGGCACCTCGGCCCTGTCGGATGCCGTCGCGTCCGCAGTGACGGCGCTTGGCGACGTCCCGATGCGAATCGCCGGCGCTGATCGGTTTGCTACCGCAGTGGCCATTGCCGGCGCGCTCGGCAATCCGACCACTGTGTTCGAAGCGACGGGTTTGAACTTCCCGGACGCACTTTCCGCTGTGCCTGCCGCCATCACAGTGCACGCAGCAATCTTGCTCACCGACGGCTCAGCCCAAGCTTCGGTAACTGCCACGTACCTGAGCGCGCATTCGGGCCCTCGGTATGCCATCGGGGGTGCGGCGGCGTGGGCGGATCCGGCCGCAACCGCCTTCGCCGGCACCAATCGCTACGACACGTCCGCGGCTGTTGCGTATGCCTTCTTCCCCAAGGCCACCGCGGCGTCAGTTGCGGATGGCGAGAACTTCCCTGACGCACTCGCCGGCGGCCCGCTCGCAGGCGTTGCGGGGCAACCCATGCTGCTCGTCAACCCCGTCGGCTCAGTCGCAGAACCGGTTGCCGCCTACCTGTTCACCCACGCGGGTGAGGCGACCGCGGTCCGTGCGTTCGGTGGCTCGGCGGCCGTGACTCAACGCTCGCTCGACGATGTCGCCCGGATAGTCGCGGGGACCTACTTCCCCCAACCGTTCTAGGGCTCCAGGTACCGCGAGAGAAAGTCGCGCTCTGCCTGCGACACACGCCGCGGTCGGCCGGCGTCAAGGTCGAACGGCACCAAGACCGTCATCGCCTCGGCCAGCACCACGTCCGCGATCTGATCGCGCATCTCGTAGCGCAAGACGAAGGACGCCGACTTGACCTCCCCGGTCCAGACGTCAACCTCGATCGGCTCCGGCCGCCATTCCAACGGTCGGCGGTAATCGATCTCGTGCCGCGCGACCACGACGCCCTTGATGAGATCGGGGATGTGCTCTGCCGCCTCGCCGGCGAAGAGCATGCCGGTGCGAGCCTCCTGCATGTAGGTCAGGAACGTCACGTTGTTCACGTGCCCGAACGCGTCCATGTCGTCCCAGCGAACGGGACAGCTGAAGGTGAATCGCACGCTAGCCGCGAGTGAGCTTGCGGTAGGTGGCCCGGTGCGGACGAGCCGCATCAACCCCAAGCCGGTCGACCTTGTTCTTCTCGTACGACTCAAAGTTGCCTTCGAACCAGAACCAGTTCGAGTCACCCTCGTACGCAAGGATGTGCGTCGCGACCCGGTCGAGGAACCACCGGTCGTGGCTGGTGATCACTGCACAGCCGGGGAACTCGAGCAGCGCGTTTTCGAGCGACGCCAGCGTCTCGACGTCCAGGTCGTTGGTCGGCTCGTCCAGCAACAACAAGTTGCCGCCTTGCTTCAAGGTCAGCGCGAGGTTCAGTCGGTTGCGCTCGCCACCAGACAGGACGCCGGTTGGCTTCTGTTGATCGGGACCCTTGAAGCCGAAGGCCGATACGTAGGCGCGGCTCGGCATCTCGACGTGGCCCACCTTGATGTAGTCAAGCCCGTCGGACACGACCTCCCAAAGGTTCTTCTTCGGGTCGAGGCCCGAGCGGCTCTGGTCGACGTAGGAGATGGTGACCGTTTCGCCGATCTTGATAGTGCCCGCGTCAGGCTGCTCCTCGCCGATCAGCATCTTGAACAGCGTCGTCTTGCCGGTGCCGTTCGGGCCGATCACACCCACAATTCCGTTACGCGGCAGCGAAAAAGAGAGACCCTCCATCAGAAGTTTCTCATCGAAGCCCTTGGTCAACCCTGATGTCTCGACCACGATGTTGCCGAGGCGAGGGCCGGGCGGAATCTGGATCTCGTCGAAGTCGAGCTTCTTGTACTTGTCGGCCTCGGTGGCCATCTCTTCGTAGCGATCGAGACGTGCCTTGCTCTTCGCCTGCCGCGCCTTCGGGTTCGACCGCACCCATTCGAGTTCGTCCTCGAGCCGCTTGCGCATCTTCTGGTCTTTCGCGCCCTCAACCTTGATGCGAGCGGCCTTGGCCTCGAGGTAGGTCGTGTAGTTGCCCTCGTACGGATACGTGCGGCCGCGGTCGATCTCGAGGATCCACTCCGCCACGTTCTCCAAGAAGTACCTGTCGTGGGTGACCGCGACGACAGTGCCCGGGTACTTCTCGAGGTGCTGCTCGAGCCAGAGCACGCTCTCGGCATCGAGATGGTTGGTCGGCTCGTCGAGGAGCAAGAGGTCGGGCTGCTGCAAGAGCAGCTTGCATAGCGCGACTCGACGGCGTTCACCGCCGGACAGCACGCTGACGTCGGCGTCGGGCGGCGGGCAGCGCAATGCATCCATGGCCTGCTCGAGTTGGGCATCGAGATCCCAGGCGTTGCGGTGGTCGAGTTGCGCCTGCAACTCCCCCATCTCGGCCAGCAGGGTGTCGTAGTCGGCGTCCGGGCTGCCGAGTTCTTCGGAGACCTGGTTGAACCGCGCCATCAGGGCCATCGTCGCGGCGACGCCGTCCTCGACATTGCCGAGAACGGTCTTGGTGTCGTCGAGCTTCGGCTCCTGGTCGAGGATCCCGACGGTGAAGCCCGGCGTCATATACGCCTCGCCGTTGCTCGGCTGCTCGACGCCCGCCATGATGCGCAGCACGCTCGACTTGCCCGCGCCGTTAGGTCCTACGACACCGATCTTGGCGCCGGGCAGGAACGACAAAGTGACGTCGTCGAGGATGACCTTCTCGCCGTACGCCTTGCGGGCTTTTCTGAAGACATAAATGAATTCGGGCACGGTGGAGAAGTCTACGGGACGTCGAGCAGCCCCCCGTTACGTGCACCTAGCCGCAACTTGTCAGCTCGTCCACGCTTTCTTGAGCGTGCAGAAGCTGACAGCTTGCAGGTCTGGTGCTACATGTCGTCGAGCGTGAAGTTTCCTGCGGTTGGCGCGGTACCACTCGCCGGCGGCGGCGTGTAGGGCTGGCCGGGAGCCGCTGGCTGCTGGTACGGAGCCGCTGGCTGTTGATAGGGCGCCGGCTGGGCGGCCGCTGCCTGTGCTGCTTGCGCGAGGGCGGTGTCGACCGCGACGAGTGCGGCGACGGTGGCCTCATGGTCGCCGCCCTGCCGCTGCTCGCGATAGAACGCTTCACCCAACGCCTTGTACAGCTCGGATTCGGAGCGACCCTGCTGGAAGGCGCCGACCTTTGCTTGCCCCTGTGCCATCGCCGCTGTTGCGGACGCCTTGGCCTTGTCGAGAAGTCCCATGTCCGTTGCTACCCTCCGAAGAGACTGCCGAGCGGGTTGCTGGCCTTTTCATCGTGGCCGAGGTGCGCGTGCTGCACGATCGCGTGGGCCAGCGAGTCGATGGTCATCGACTGGAGTATCGCATTGCCGTCGCCTTCGAGGGTCGCCAGGTTGAACCCGTTACCCCCGAGCAAACCGGTGACGATTGTCTGCGCGTTGAGGGCACCGACGCGCTCGACGCCGTACTTCAGGGAGTCCTCGAACGCGACTAAGCAACCGGTGTGCACCTGGATCTTGCCCCCGTACTTCGCCGGGTTGATGTCGATGAAGTTGCCGGCGCCGGCGATCAGCACGGTGCCCACACCGCCGAACTTCTGGAGAACGAATCCCTCGCCACCCTTGAAGCCTGCACGCAGACCGCTGAAGGCAATGTCGTTGGTGACGCCGCCTTCCGCGCAGACGAACGAGTCCTTTTCGGCGAACCACCCTCTGGTGCCGTCAAGTTCGAGCGCCCGCATCTCACCCGGCAGCGTGCCCGCGACACTGACGAGACCGGCGCCGCCCCTCGCGGTGAAGTACTGGAACGCGATCGACTCGCCCGCGAGCATCCGCTTGCCGGCGTTCATCGCCATGCCGAGCAGGCCGCCACCCGCACCGCCCCCGCCAGCTGCCGAACTCTGCGACGCGATGTGGGTTTCGATGCCGACGTTGACCGTCTTCCACAGGAACTTGCCAGCGTCGGCGTAGATGGTCTGGCCATCGGCAATCTGACAGACGGCCATCTGCATCGCGTTACCGATGATCTTGTGAGACAGAGTCATTGCGCCGGTCCCTCCACCGAAGAAATCTCAACCGTTGGTGAGGGCTCGACGCTACCGATGTTCACCGAAAACGGATAGCTCTCAAATTGGTCAAGCCGAGGTCCTGATCTGTTCAAGCGGCGGCGCCGCGCCAGCCAGTGCGGCGTCGAATCGAGACAGGACGACGTCGACGACCTCCGGAGCAGCGCCGAGAACCTCGGTCACGACGTCTGCGCCCGCATCGTGCAAGCGATCCGCCAGCTCGCCCGGTGCCAGCACGTAGGTGGCAATCGCCACCTGCTTTGCGCCGCGCGCCCGCAGATCGGCAACCACGTCGGTGATCGCCGCGGAGCCCGACGCGAACCCGATCGTGGCACCAAGGCTCGCCGCGACATCGGCCAGTTCGGCGCTCGCCGCTGGATCGGAAGTGCCGACGGCGGCCAGCGCGAGAGACATGCCGGGCTCGGCGCCCGCCTCGGCCAACCGCCGACGCAGCAGTTCGAAGAGCAACGGATGCGGTCCGAGCACCTCGGCTTGCCGAATCGCGAGTTGCGGGTGATCAAGCGCGGCTTGCGACAGCAAACCGGGCAGGTCGACTTTGGCGTGGTAGGCCGCAGTCAATAGCAGTGGGACGACGACAACCTCGTCAACGCCTTGCCGTGCAAGTGACTCGAGGGCTGCAGGTACAGGCGGGTCAGAGAATCCGAGATGCGCGAGGACGGCGACCAGGCCCGGCCGTTCGGACCTCACCCGTGCGATCAACGCATCGAGAACTTGTTCGGCGCGTGGGTCCGCACTTCCGTGTGCGACGGCAAGCAGCGCGGGCTCGCTCATGTCGGTTCTCCGGTGCTCGATTGCGCGAGCAAGTCGTGCATCGTCGCGACGTCGCCAACCACAACTACGGCAGGCGCGCGGACGCCGACCGCCGTTGCGCGGTCGCCGATGGAGTCGAGAGACCCCGTCGTCGTCCGCTGACCCGGCAGGGTGCCGTTCTCGATCACGGCGACTGGCGTGTTCGGGTCGCGCCCGGCCTTCATGAGTTCCTTCGCGATCCGCTCGACACGCGTGGCACCCATCAACAGGACCAACGTTCCTTCGATCGCCGCGAGCTTGGGCCAGTCGAGATCCTCGTGGCCCGTGACAACGGTGAACTGACGCGACATCGCACGGTGCGTCAGCGGAATCCCGGCCGCAGCGGGCACCGCGATCGCGCTGGTGACACCGGGTACCACCTCACAGGCCACTCCCGCCCGCACGAGTGCGAGCAACTCTTCGCCACCGCGGCCGAACACGAAGGGATCGCCGCCCTTCAACCGCACGACGCGTTTTCCTTGCCTGGCAAGAGAAATGAGCAGGTCATTGATGGCCTCTTGCGGCAGTGTGTGGTTGTCCGGAGCCTTGCCAGCCTCGATGACTTCGACGTCCGGCGCGAGATCGTCGAGCAACGCCCGCGGACCGAGCCGATCGACGACCACCACGTCGGCGTCGGCCAGCAACCGTCGTCCGCGTACGGTAATCAAGCCGGGATCACCGGGACCGCCCCCGACGAGCGCAACCGACCCCACGCTCTCGCCAACACGGTGGCGACGCGTCGGCAGTTCGCCGGTCTCGAGCAACAGGCGCACGGCATCACGTACCGCCATCGCCCGGCCAGGATCACCGCCCGCGTTTACGGCGACGATCAGGTCGTCAATCCGCGCGACGGCCGGAGTCCAAGCGGCGGACGACGACGCCGACGACGCGCGCACGCACCACACCCGCGCCGCGTCGGCATCGGCGGCAACCCGCGAGTC
>Ga0208357_1002280_pt1 | contig 12898 bp, 13 predicted proteins | sample NGESurdeep092012_6_FD_184487 | JGI IMG/M metagenome (GOLD analysis project Ga0208357, IMG submission 184487) | Arctic peat soil microbial communities from Barrow, Alaska - NGEE Surface sample F52-2 deep-092012 (SPAdes) | ecosystem: Environmental > Terrestrial > Soil > Wetlands > Peat ... | reverse complement strand
CGGTGACGAGTCCACCGAACTCGGGCCCCTCGTCTCCGAGCGCCAGCGCGAGCGGGTGGCCGGCTTCGTCGACCGGGCCGTGGCCGCCGGGGCCAAGGTGGCCACCGGAGGTCACGCCATGGACCGACCCGGCTGGTACTTCGAGCCCTCGGTCATCTTCGGTGTGGGCCAGGCCGACGAGATCATCCAGCGCGAGGTCTTCGGGCCGGTCGTCTCCGTCCAGCGCATGGCCTCGGAGGACGAGGCCATCGCCATGGCCAACGGCGTCGACTACGGCCTGGCCGCCAGTGTCTGGACCACCGACGTGGGCCGGGCCATGCGGGCTTCCGCCCTGCTCCGCTTCGGCACCGTCTGGGTCAACGACCACATCCCGTTGGTCTCGGAAATGCCCCACGGAGGCTTCAAGCACTCCGGTTACGGCAAGGACATGTCGATGTATGCCATCGAGGCGTACACCGAACCCAAGCACGTCATGGTCAAGTGGTAGGGAGGTCAGGAAAACGATGGCCGTCACAGGCACAGATACCGAACGGCTGACCGCCCGGGCCCGCGAGATGTTCGCGGCCGAGATGGCTGTCCTGGCCGAGAACACCAAGGCGTCGCTGGCCCTGTTCGAACGGGCCAAGGCCACCATGCCGCTCGGGGTGGCTTCCTCCTTCCAGGCCGCCGACCCCTATCCCATCTACCTCTCCCACGGGAAGGGGGCCGAGGTCTGGGACGTCGACGGCCGGTCCTACTTCGACTTCCACAACGGCTTCGGGGCCATGGCCGTCGGCCACGCCCATCCGTTGATCGTGGCCGCCGTGGACAGAGCCGTCCGTACCGGGACCCACTTCGCGGTGACCACCGAGACGACGGTGGCCTACGCCGAAGAACTGGCCCGCCGCTTCCGGCTGGAGCGGGTCCGCTTCACCAACTCGGGCACCGAGTCCACCATGGACGCCATCCGGGTGGCCCGCGGTGTCACCGGCAAGGACGTCATCTGCAAGATCGAGGGCTCGTACCACGGTCACCACGACGCGGTGATGTTCTCGGTCGTCCCCTCCATGGACCTGGTGGCCACCAACGCCGAGGACGCCCGGACCGATCACATGCCGGCCTCCAAGGGAATTCCCACCGGGATGAGCCAGTGGACGCTGGCCGTTCCCTACAACGACCTCGGGGCCGTGGAGCAGCTCTTCACCCAGCGCCAGGACATCGCCTGTTTCATCATCGAGCCGGTGATGATGAACATCGGCATCGTCCTCCCCCAGCCGGGTTACCTCGAAGGACTCCGCCAGCTCTGCACCCAGCACGGCGTGATCCTGATCTACGACGAGGTCAAGTGCGGGGCCACCATCGCCGCCGGTGGCGCCACCGAACTCTTCGGTGTCCAGCCCGACCTGGTCTGCCTGGCCAAGTCGATCGCCGGGGGACTCCCGGCCGGCGCTTTCGGTGGACGGGCCGACCTCATGGACCACATCGGTCATGGCATTGCCCAGCAGGGGACCTACAACGGCAATCCCCTGGTGTCGGCCTCGGGTCTGGCCGCGCTGACCGAGGTCCTCACCCCCGACGCCTACCAGCACTTCAAGCGGATCGGTTCACGCCTGGCCGAAGGATGCCGCCAGGCCATCGCCGCCAACCACATTCCGGCCCACGTGATCGACCTGGGTTGCAAGGGCTGCGTCTCCTACCGACCGGACCCCCTGGTCGACTACCGGAGCTTCCTGGAGACCAACGCCGACCTCTTCGACGCCTCCTGGGCCTACATGGTCAACCGGGGCATCTTCCTCACCCCGGGCAACGAGGAGCAGTGGACGCTCTCGGTCCAGCACGACGACACCCATATCGACCGCTTTGTCGAGGTCTTCAGCGAGTTCTGCGTTACCGTCGCCGGTTGAGTGAAAAGCCATCGGCGTCCGGGTTCCGGTGATGCCGCCCGGAACCGGCGGCCGTCAGAGACCGAGAGCGTCGCGAGCCTGATACCACCAGCCGGCCACGGGCAACAACCAGGGCACGTGGGCCGGCGGTGGCACCACGGGGAAGCGTCGGTCGGCGAAAGCCGGGAGTTCACCCTGGCCGGCCAGCCATCGGCCGAGGGCCCGTCCGAAATGGATGGACAGGGCCACCCCGGAGCCGCAGTAGCCCATGGCGTAGACCACACCTGTCGCCGGATGCCGGCCCAGATGGGGCAGCCGGTCGACGGTCAGTCCCACCAGTCCACCCCAGGCCCGGGCCACCTGGACTCCGGCCAGCTGGGGATGGGTGGCCACCATGGCCCGGTAGAGCCGGTCCCTGGCCTCCTCCACCGTGGTGGGGGCGAACGAGGTCCGGCCCCCGAAGAGAACCCGGTCACCGTCGGGCGACAGGCGCCAGTAGTTGAGGAAGTTCTTGGTGTCGAAAAACATCCGGCCGGCCGGGCTGACCGAGGACGACAGTTCCAATCCGATGGGCTCGGTGGCGATGATGAAACTGCCGATGCCGAGAACCCTCCGCCCGAGCCAGGGGACCGGTCGGCGTCCCGTCGTCCCGTTGGTGGCCACCACCACCTGCCCGGCCCGGATGGTCCCGGCCGACGTCTCCAGCCGGTAGCCGGTTCCATCACGTTCGACCCGACGGGCCTCGGTCTGTCCGTGCAACTGGGCCCCGGCCCCGAGCGCAGCCCCGGCCAGACCGCCGACCAGGGCGGCCGGTTGCACCGAACCGCTCCGGCTCACGAGCAACCCGCCGGCGAAACGCGTCGATCCGACTTCACCCCCGAGATCGTCGGCGGCGATGAACCGGGCCTCCTCGCCGATCGATTGGTAGGTGTCAGCCTCGGCCAACAGGTGGGCCACGTGCCGGGGATGGTCGGCCAGTTCCAGGTGTCCGCTCCGGCGCCAGTCACAGTCGATCCCCAACTCACCGACCACGGCTTCGACGCCTTCGAAGGCGGCCACCGTGTCGTCCCACATCCGGCGGCCGTCGGGCAGGGCCAACAGACCGGGGAGAGAGAGCTTGCCCCCGGGGTGGACCATCCCCCCGTTTCGTCCGCTGGCCCCCCGGCCGATCTCGTGGCGGTCGACCACCACGACGTGTCTTCCACTGCGGGCCAATTCCCACGCCGCGGCCAGACCGGTGTAGCCGGCACCGACCACGGCCACGTCGGCCTCAACGGCCAGAGCGGTGGCCGACGATGCGGGCGCGTCCATCGCACCCCACCAGTAGGGCATCGATGCATAGTCGGGACTCAACGGTGCCGTGGTCGTGATGACAACATTCGCACACCGACAGTCAGTCGAGGACAACGATGAACACGCACGAGCCGGTCGTCCTCGATGACATAGACCGCGGCATCATCGAGCAACTCCAGAAAGACGGACGTAAGCCCTACACCCAGATGGCTCCGGCCGTCGGGCTGTCCGAGGCGGCCGTCCGCCAGCGGGTCCAGCGGCTCATCGACGCCGGCGTCATGCAGATCGTGGCCGTCACCGATCCCGGGGTCCTCGGCTTCTCCCGTCAGGCCATGGTCGGTCTCAAGGTCGAGGGAGACACCAGACGGGTGGCCGAAGCGGTGGCCAAACTCCATGAGGTCGAGTACGTCGTCCTCACCGCCGGGGCTTTCGACATGCTCATCGAAGTGGTCGCCTTGGACGACGAGCATCTGCTCGAACTCCTGAACGAAAAGATCCGGAAGGTCGAAGGGGTGCAGACCACCGAGACCTTCATCTACCTACGGATCCACAAGCAGACGTATCACTGGGGCGCCTCACCGGCCCCCCGGGCGTCACAAGCGCCGGCCAAGTCCTAGACCTTCAGCGCCAGCGCGGAGCCACGACGAGCGGCAGAGCAGCCGTCGAGAAGAACCGACGGCGGAGTCCGTTTCCTTTAAGGGGCAGGCGAACCGGTCGGACCGAAACGGGAGCCGGCCGGACCACCGATGGCCGGTGCCGGTGCCGGTGGCCTGCTGGCGGTGGTCGTGGTGGTCACGGCCACCACCGAGCTGGGCGATCCACTGGAACCGAAACGGGAGCCGGCCGGAGCGCCGATGGCGGGCGGCGTCGTCGTGGTGGTGGCGGCGACCGAAGCGGCCGGGGCCGGCGCCGCGGTGGTCGGCGGCGCGGTGGTCGGGACCGGGGTCGTGGTGGTGGTGACCTTGGCCGCGGTCACGGCGGCGGTGGTCGGAGCGGTCACACGGGGAGCACCCACCGGGGCGGCGGATCCGCCGCTCAGGGCGGCCACTGTCCCACCGACGCCTCCGATGACGGCCACTACGGCGACCCCGGCAATCACGATCCTTCGTCTCATGTACGGCATGGTATGCCCCTCCTCACAACCGGGCCTCAACACGGGGGCAACCCTTCGGTTGCCATCCGAGGCCGTCACTTCGGTGTCGTCTGTACACTCGACGGCAATGGACCTCGAAGAGATCGAAGCCATCCGTCAGCTGAAGTACCGCTACTTCCGGCTGCTCGACACCAAGCGCTTCACCGAGTTGGGCGCCCTCCTGACCGACGACGCCACCACCTCGTACCAATCGGGCGAGCTCTCCTATCAAGGTCGCGACGCCATCGTGGCCTTCCTGGAGGAATCACTGGGTAACGGTGACATCGTCACCATGCACAACGGACACCATCCGGAGATCGAGCTGACCAGTCCGACCACGGCCACCGGGGTCTGGTATCTCGAGGACCGGGTGGTGGTCCGGGCCATGGACTTCGAGATCGTGGGGACGCTCCTCTACGACGATCGCTACGTGAAAGTCGGCGGCCAGTGGCTCATCGAGCACACCGGCTACGAACGCATCTTCGAGGAGCACCGCCAGCACTCGACCCAACAGTTGCATTCGTTCCGCGCCATGTTCGATCCCAAGTAGGGGTTCGATCCCAAGTAGGACCGGCCCGTCAGGGGACGAGCACCACCTTGCCGGCGATGGACCGGTCGAGAAGTCCGGCCATCACGTCGGCCGCCTCGTCCAGGGGACGTTCCTGCGGGACGGCGGGATGGAGGCGCCCTTCCCCGACCAGATCGACCAGTTCGCCCAGCAGTTCCCGGTTGCCGCCTGGGTCCCCCATGGCCCACATCCCCCAGTCGATACCGACCACGGTCCGGTTGTGGAGCAGGACCTGATTGAGCGGGATGGTGGCGATGGGTCCCGAGGCGAATCCGACGATACATAACCGCCCGAACTTCCGGGTGGCCCGCAGGGCGGGCTCGCTGTGGCGGCCCCCCACCGAATCGATGACCACGTCGACCCCGCCCCCGGAGATCTCCCGGGCCCTCGTCTTCAGATCCTCGTCTTCGTAGGCGATGGTGGCGGTGGCTCCCATGGCCGACGCCGCGTCCAGTTTCTCGGGGGTGGAGGCGGCGGCGATGACCTTGGCCCCGAGGGCCACGGCCACATCGACCGAGGCCAGCCCGATGCCGCCGCCGGCGCCCAGAACGAGCACCCACTCCCCTTCGGCCACCGACGTCCGCCGGGTCATGGTGAACCAGGCCGTGCTGTAGCTCTGGATGAAGGCGGCAGCCTGACCGAAGCCGAGGTTGGCCGGGAGGGGTTCGACGGAGAGACCGTTCACGGCCACCTGCTCGGCGAAGGCGCCGAACCCGGTCATGGCCATCACCCGATCACCGACCCGGACCCGGCTCACGTCGTCGGCCACGGCCGATACCACACCGGCGATCTCACCCCCGGGCACGTAAGGGGTGGCCGGCTTCATCTGGTAGCGCCCCTGACAGATCAGACCATCGACATAGTTGACGCCCATGGCCCGGACATCGACCACCACCTGACCGGGACCGGAAACCGGGGTGGGCCGCTCCTCTATGACGATGTTGTCGAGAGGACCGAGCTCTCGACAGACCACGGCACGCACAGGCGTGGACACTACGGCATACGATCCCCGAGGTGGCGAGCCCCCGGGTCCGAGGACGGTGAGAGCGCCGGAACCCGCCAGGCTCGACCCGGCCCGCCGGGCCGCCGACATCCTGACCGCCCCCGGTCTCCGTTCCATCGTCGAGATGGTTCTCCTGTCACCGGCTCCGAACCTCTACGAGGCCCGGAGCGTCGACGGGACCGTCCGCTTCCGGCGTCGACCGGCGGGCGACGGCTGGGCCTTCGACATCGAGGCCATCGAGGGCCGCCACCCGTTGGCCGACCAGGACCCCAACCGCTTCGCCCCCCTGGCCGCCGAACTGGCCGCCGGCCATCCCGACCGCCGGGTCAATTCCTATCCCTACGCCTGGGAGCACGTGGCCCAGATCTTCGACCACCCCTGTGCCCCCGACCTCTGTGTCCTCCACACCGCCGCTCATCACCAGGAGCAACACCGGGGGGAGCACGGTTCGCTCGGGGTGGTCCAGGCCCGGGCCCCGTTCATCCTGGCCGGGGCCGGGGTCAGAGCTGAAGGAATGGTCGACCGCCACTGCCGGCTGATCGACGTCGCCCCCACCCTGCTGGCCCTCCTGGGCCTCGAGCCCGGCCCGGGGGAACGCCCGGGGCCCAATGGCGCACCGGGCAGGGCCCGGGCCGGTTCCTACCTGGCCCGTCAGGACGGCGACGCCCTGGTCGACCTGATCGACACCGAGGCCGCCGCCCCCGATCACCTGGTGGCCATCCTCTTGGACGGCTGCAATCCGAACCGCCTCTACGACATGGCCGCCACCGGCGGAGCCCCTCACGTGGCCCGACTGCTCGACCTGGGAACCGGCTTCCGGTACGGGGCCATGGCCTCGCTCCCCACCGTGACCCTGGCCAACCACACCAGCCTCCTGACCGGCTGCCACCCCGGTCACCACGGGGTCCTCCACAACGCCTGGTACGACCGGTCGTTGGCCCGCCAGGTGGTGACCGAGTCCCCTGCCACCTGGCAGGAGGCCATGCAGTGGCTGGCCCCGGGGGTGGAGACCATCCATCAGGCCATCAAACGCCGGCGACCCGATGCCGTCACCGTCTCGGTCAACGAGCCGGCCGACGTGGGGGCCGACTACTCGACCTTCGATCTCTTCCGCCAGGGAAGAACGAACGAGCTTCTCCCCGACCCGAACGACTCAGCGGCGACCACCACGGCGTCGTGGGCCGAGTCGAGCGAGGACTACCGGTGGGGCAGCCTGGTCGACACCGTGGCCCTCAACCAGTTCACGTCCATCTGGGACGGAGACCATCTGGGGGTGGCCTATCCCCGACCGCTGTTCAGCTGGGTCAGCTTCTCGCTGACCGATGCCGCCTTCCATGAAGGGGGACCCCATTCCGACATGGCCCGGGCGGCGGTGGCCGATACCGACGCCCGTTTGGGCCAGCTCCTGGCGGCGGTGGTGCGGGCCGGCGTGTTCGACCGGACCGCCTTCTGCCTGGTGGCCGACCACGGCATGGAAGAGAACGACCTCGCGGTGAACGGCGACTGGGGCGACGCCCTGCGGGCCGCCGGGATCAGCTTCCGGGACGAAGCCTCGGGCTTCCTCTACCTTGACGTCCCCTGATCTGCTGTTCTTCGCACCATGAGCCGAGGGCCATGAGGCGATGTCGTCCACCCGAGACCGGAGGTTTCGAATGAAGGTCCTGCGCACTCCCGACGAGAGGTTCGCTGGGCTTCCCGGTTACGACTTCTCCCCTCATTACGTCGAGATCCCCTCCGGTGACGGAGACGGAACGCTCCGCGTCCATCACCTGGACGAGGGCCCGGCCGACGCCCGCGAGACTGTCCTGCTCATGCACGGCGAACCGTCGTGGAGCTACCTCTACCGGCACATGGTCCCCCTCCTGGCGGCCGCCGGATTCCGGGTGGTGGTGCCCGACCTGGTCGGTTTCGGACGATCGGACAAGCCGGCCGACCGGGCCGACTACACCTACGCCGGCCACGTGGAATGGATGCGGGCGGCACTCTTCGACCAGTTGAAGCTGTCCGGGGTCACCGTGGTGGGCCAGGACTGGGGCGGCCTGATCGGGCTCCGCCTGGTGGCCGAGCACCCCGACCGGTTCCGGCGGGTGGTGACGGCCAACACCGGCCTCCCCACCGGGGACACCGACATGGGCGAGGCCTTCATGGCCTGGCAACGATTCTCCCAGGAGGTCCCCGAGCTCCCGGTGGGCCGGATCGTGGGAGCCGGATGCACGTCCTCCCCGTCCGAGGAAGTGGTGGCCGCCTACGACGCCCCCTTCCCGGACGAGACCTACAAAGAAGGGGCCCGTCAGTTCCCGCTCCTGGTGCCCACGCGACCGGACGATCCGGCCACCGAGGCCAACCGGCGGGCCTGGGATGTCCTGAGGACGTTCGACAAGCCTTTTCTGTGCGCCTACAGCGATGCCGATCCCATCACCAAGGGGGCCGACGCCCTCTTCCTGTCCGAGGTGCCGGGGACCCGCGGCCAAGAGCACCCCACCATCGCCGGCGCCGGTCACTTCCTCCAGGAGGACAGCGGCCCGGCCCTGGCCGAGGCCGTCATCGCCTTCATGGTCCGGAATCCCCTCCCGTGAAGAGAGCTCAGGCCGTGCCGGTCTGATTGAAGGACCGGAGAACGGGCCGGTCGACGCCCCAGGCCACCGACGTTATCGAGGCCGTGGACAGATGGAGCCTCCAGGCCAGCTCATTCCCCGTTCCGAGCGCCCAGGCCACGGCCGCCTTGACGGGCGAGACATGGCTCACCACCACTACGTGGCCGGACCCCCGGGCCCCCGATCCGGGCTCGGCGAAGAGCTCCTCACAGGCGGCGCGCACCCGGACCCCCACTTCGGCCAAGGTCTCGCCCCCGGGCGGTCGGAAGTCGGCTCCCGAGCGCCATTGTCGCCAGACCTCGGCCGGGACGGCCCCGAGGGGCTGGCCCTCGAACTCGCCGTAGTCCACTTCGGTCCACCGTTCGTCGACCTCGACCGGCAGATCGAGTCCGAGGGCGGCCGCCGTCTCCCGGGCCCGACCGAGAGGACTGCTGATCACCCGGACCACCCCACTCAAAGCGGCCGATAAGCGGGCCACCTGGGCCCGACCCTCTTCGGTCAGCGGTGACTCGGCCCGGCCCGAAAGCTGCCCGGCGGCATTGGAGGCCGACTGGCCGTGACGGACCAGGATGAGCACGCCGGAATCAGCGGACCAGGATGCGACCGCACTGATCGCAGAGGATGACCTCGTCGGGCCGGGCCTTCCGGATGCGGTCCACCTCCATGGAGGAAAGCGACAGATGGCAACCGCTGCACGATCCGCCCACCAAGCGCGCCGCCCCCGTCCCCCCGTTGATCTTCCGCAGCTTTTCGTAGCGGGCCAGGAGGTCAGAGGGCACGGCGGCGGCGGCGGACACCCGGGCTTCGGCCCGGGCCACCAGGTCCTCGTCGATGGTCACCACCGCCTCGGCGATGGCGGCCCGCAAGCGGTCCCGGTCGGCCCACAACTTCTCCCGCTCGACCCGGATGGTCTCGAGTTCGCCGTCGATCGGCTCCAGCGCCTCCATGATCTCGATCTCGTGGTCCTCCAGCTCCGAGATACGCCGCTTCAGGTGGGTGACCTCCTCGTCCATGGCCTGGAGATCGCGGGCGGCCGAGACCTGGCCGCCGTACATCCGACGCTCGAGTTCGGTCCGGCGCGAGCGGGAGGCCTCGATCAACTCCTCCAGGGCGGCCTGGCGGAGCCCGAGTTCATCCCGGCCCACCTGGACCTGGGCGGCAGCGCTCTCGAGCACCGACAGCCGACTCTCGACGCCGGTCAGCTCCACCTGCTCGGGCAGAGCCGCCTTCCGGTGTTCCAACTGGCCGATGGCGGTGTCGTGGTCCTGGACTTCGAGCAGGAGGTCGAACACGCCGCGGGGGGCCTCGGCCACCTCACCGACGGCCTCCCCTGCCTCTTGGTCTGTCACCGGCCCTCCCTGTCCTCGTCCTCACCCGGATCATGGCCCGAACCGGAGCCCTGGGCGGCGCGGCCCGTGGTGGCCAGCACCTCAGGCTGCCGTCGAGCCACCTCGAGCGCTCCGACAAGAGCGGGGTCGGCGATGGCCATGGCCTCCTCCCAGGTATACCAGCGGGCCTCGGGGCTCTCGCCCGGGGGTGGCGACGGGTCCACATCGGGGGCCAGGAGCAGGTACCGGAGGTCGAGGTGGATGTGCCCCCGGGCGGCATCGTGGACGTCGAGGTGGATCAGGCGCGGACCGTCGTCCGGATGACGGAGCTCCAGCCCCGTCTCCTCTTCTGATTCGCGGAGAGCGGCGTCGGCGGGCGCCTCGGGCGGATCGATATGGCCGCCGGGCTGCATCCAGCGTCCGAGGCGCTTGTGCCGATGGAGGACCGTTCCCCGCCGTCCCACCACGACGGCTGATCCGGTCACGTGGACGGGATCGGCTTCTTCGTCGAAGGGTCGGGTCAGGCCGTCGAGGCCCTGGAGGAACCGGGCCTTGGCCTCGGCCTCCCGGGGGTCAGCGGCCACGTGGCCGCTGATGGTGGCCCGGACCGTCTCGACGAGACCGGCCGGCCAACGTCGGTCCTGTTCCTGCTGGCCGGCGCCGGGCGACACCCGTGCATCCCTAGCACACGCCGACGGACCGGTACCCGCTTGGTCACCTCCGGCGTCGAACCGACCGTCCCGGACGTGACCGATGGCCGCCTTTCGGCTCATGAGGCAAGAAGAGGACGGCGCTACCTGGGAGTTGACACTGAGAGTGGCTAAAATCTTCAGTTCGGTCGATGCAGACATTCAGCCGGCGCCACCACGGCGCGGCAGCGGGGGGCAACCACAGCAATGGGCGAATTCTCGAAGGCCTTCGATCGCTTCATCGCGGCCGATCCGCTGGCCCTGCTCGAGGCGACCGCCCGGCCCCGGGCCGAACGGCCGGCCCCCACCAGCCGGACGACGGAGAAGGCCGCCCCCGGGAGAAACCAACCGGGTATGAGCGCGGACTCACTCAGCCGGATCCTGAAGACGGCCGAGGGTTCGGTGGTGGCGGCCGGTAGCTCGGACGTGGCCATCACCAAACTGGCCCAAGCGCTCGTCCGAGATCCCAAAGACGGGGTCCGGGCCCTCAAGAACTGGGGCCGGAAAGCCAAGAAGAATCCTCACAAAGCCTTAGGCGCGCTGGCCACCTTCAGCGAGGTCTTGAAGCGGGCCGTGGCCCTGCTGCGGTGCGTTCCCAAAAAGTTCGGGAACATCATCAAGGCGTTCCAGGAAGCAGCGGCCGAAGTGGCCACCGCTCTCATGGCCACCAGTTTCTCCATCACCTTCGATCTGCCCCGGACCGTCTCGCTGTCCTACTCCTGGAGCACCTGAGACTCCTCGGTTTCGATCTCGTAATGCAGGCTGACGGCGTCGTGGATGACGCCGTTCAGGAAACGGTCCCACCCCCGTTCGGCGGTGGCCAGTTCCGACGGTCCGTGGCGATAGGCGTCGAGACCGTCGGTGTCGACGAAACCCTGTTCCCACAGATGGGTCCAGCGCGGTCGACCGGTGAACGGCGTCACCCCGTCGAACCAGGCCGGGCCGAGAGTGTTGGCGCCGACGACGGACACTGTCATCTCGTCAATGGCGGTGGACGCTTGGCCGAGGACTTCTTCCATGCGGTCGATGTCGCTCGACGCCGCCTGACGGTCGACACGAAGAAGGACGAGTCTTCGGATACCGCCGGTCATGGCGAAGGCGGCGTCGGGGTGGGTGTAGCCGACCAGGCCGGCGCCGAGAACGTTGTCGGTGACGACACGCTCTGGAGAATCGTGGAGAAGGTAGCGGTCAAGGACGGCGGCATGGTAGGGGTGGACCATGTAGCGCTGGTACGCCTCGGGAGAGGCAAAGGCGTGTTCCCAGACCAGTTGAACGGGCGCGTCCGACAGGTTCCACCCCACCCGGGAATGGGTGACCTCGGGAATGTGCTGCCCGCAACGGCGGCAGGCGCGGGCTAAGGCCCGGACACCGTCGCTGGTTCGACCAGACGGCACCGAGTAGATCTCAAAGCGCCGGAGCACGGTGCCTTCCCGCGGTATTCGTCGCTAACAGGGGTGCGGGGTGACGGGGGTCGATCACGGCGCCGAGAAGCCGACGCGATAGTAGAAGCGACGGGTTCCCGACTTTCGCAGTGCGGCCACCTGAGCGGAGTACGCGTACCAGCGCGGATCGAGAACCATGTTCTTGCGGATCACGTTCCACTGGGCGTGGTCCTCGAAGGCCCAGACGATCTGGATTTCCACGTCTTCCCCGAGATCAGCCGCGGTGGAGGCGCACGACACGAACGACGCCCCCGCGTCGGTCATGACGGGCACCCCGAGTTGCTCGACCGCGGCCAGATAAGGAGCCACCGACCCGGGCTCGACGGCGATGGTGTCGACCACATACGGCATGCTCCCCCCTACCGTTTGGTGCCTCGGCGCTCACGGTAACAGCATCCCGCTCGCTCTCCGGAGGCACCCCTACACTGCGGCCAATTGTGTCCGGTCGCCTGACCATCGAGAGCAGGAGCTCCCCCTATGACAACGACCTCGTCGTCCTTCACACGCCCCTCCCGCGGCATCACCGCCCTCGTCGGCCTTCTGCTTCTCGGCGGGCTCCTGGCCGCCTGCGGTAGCTCCAATAAGACGGCTTCGCCCACCTCGACGTCACCGGCGGCCACCGGCAGTGCCACCACCAACGGATCCTCGTCCGGGGCGAACTCGTCGTTGAGCAAGATCGAAGCTCTGTCCTCGTCGGTGCAGGGAGCGGAGAAGGCCACCTTTAAAGCCGTCTACACGATCAGCGACGCGGGAACCACTCAGTCCGTCACGGTGGAGCAGGCTCCTCCGAAGTCGGCGTTCTCGACCAAGGGGGGTGACGTCATCGACACCGGTACGGCCACGTACTACTGCACCGACTCGGGGACGTCGGTCTGCGTCAATGGCGGGACCTCGAACCCGCTGGCCGGACTCACCCAATTGTTCAGCCCCTCGACGGCTCTGACCGAGTTGAAGGCGGTCCAGTCCGAAGCGGCGGCCGACGCCGGG
>Ga0208357_1002277_pt1 | contig 12905 bp, 12 predicted proteins | sample NGESurdeep092012_6_FD_184487 | JGI IMG/M metagenome (GOLD analysis project Ga0208357, IMG submission 184487) | Arctic peat soil microbial communities from Barrow, Alaska - NGEE Surface sample F52-2 deep-092012 (SPAdes) | ecosystem: Environmental > Terrestrial > Soil > Wetlands > Peat ... | reverse complement strand
AAGCGATCAAAATGAATCGGGTTTTGGCAGCGTGATCAACAGCCGGAATACACCTTAAATCGGCTGCCGACCTGTCCAACGATCCAGGACCAGCTCAGTACATCGTCAGCCCGTTCCCTTATTGCCATCGTTAGTTTGTCTTTTTTGTTTTTTTTCAACTTCATTTCTGTGACGCGATACCCCTTACCTGAAAGGCGTCTGACGACCTCTCCGCCCGCCGCGAGCCGACGCTGTTTGATGATTTCCCGACGCGATGGGCGCTCTGAGTAGTCAATCATCTCGTCGGTACTTCCAACGCGACGGGATATTTCTGCAGATGTCAGATCATTAGGAATCTTAAGGACGGTTTCTATCTTCTCGTCCCCGTTGCTCGACACTTGGTTGTTACCTTCGTCGCGAACAGCCCTGCCGCCGCCGGCACTTTCCAAAGAAAACCCCGCGCGGTCAGTCCCAGCCGCTAGACTCTCCATGATCTTCAGCACGGCTTCTATTTCGTCGTCGGTCAGCATCATCACGAATCCCATCTCGTCGGAAAGCGTGTCCCGTGCTTTCAGGTCAAACATCACACCAAAAAGGGACTAGGCGGCGGCTGAAGTCGGTTCCCCAAGGGGCTTCAGATGAGCGAGATCCAGGCCGCTATACTCAATTTGCTCGATCGCCGCCGACAAACGAACAGCCGGATGTCCCTTGCCATAAATGGCGGTAGTCGATTGATCGCTGTGGCCCACGAGCACTTTCTGGATGCCTTCCTCGATGCCCGCATCTCGCATCGCATCGACGAAGGTGTGCCGGAAAGAATGAAAAACCAGCTTGGGCGTCTTGATCCCGATTCTTGGAAGAAACTGGCTGTTGAATGTTTTCGAGAAGACGGAAGAGTAAGTACCGTCTTTGCCCCGTTGCCATTTCGGAAAGATGCGGCTCTGTCCGGCCGTTCGTTGGCCCTCCACATAGGCTAGAAACCCGAGGGCCTTCAGCTCCGAATGGATTGGTACGATCCGCTTGGACGCCTCGGACTTGAGCTGTTTAATATTGCCGTGTTCCTCCGTGTCACCCTGGGTCGTTATCCGGAGACACCAGGTACCGGCAACCATTTGAAGGTCTTTGACCTCGAGCTGACCAAGTTCGTTGAGTCTGGCTCCCGTGAATAGCGCGATGAGGGGAGCCCAGTACCGGTGATCACGGACTAGATGAGACCCAGGACAGTATGTGCGCCCAGGCCCGGCACAACCTTTGTAGATCGGCGCGTCGAAAACCCTTTGCAATTGAGCAATGCTGAATGGATCTCGGCTCTGCTTTCGGCTGAACCCCTTGGGTGTCATCACGGCGATTCCGCTTGCCGGATTGTCATGCCGGATGTTGTTCGTTATCGCCCATTTGAAGAAGGCATTGACATAGACGAGATAACTGTCGTTGACGTTGCGGGGTGCCAAGGTCGGAAGACCAAGCTTCTCGTTCGCCGCAATTGCGTCGCCCGGTGATTTGCCCGGAAACCGCTTGGTCCAGTTGACGGGAAGACGGGTGAGCAGATCTTTGAAATCAACGATGTCCTGTCTAGTAACGGCGCCGGCAGGCTTGTTACCCGTGAACTGGTCGAACAACTTGCCGACGACCCGATATTTCTCCCCCGTTTTGGGCCGGAGATCGCGTTTTTCGTTTAGCACGCGTTCCAATAGCGGACTCACTGGCTGCTTTCCCAAGGGGTTGAGAACCGCGGCATCTGCAATGGGCTCGGGCGTTCTCGTCTTTGCATACGGTTCCGGAATGGACTCGACGAAAAGTGGATCCGTCGGAACGCCGGAAAAGTCACCCCGATCTCGTTCGACATAGCGCCGATCAAGTTCGATCGATGTCCGCATCAACGCCTGACACAGTTGGCGGTATTCGCGGCTATCACGGACGATTGGCAAACTGTCTCGCTCGATGAGCCAATCCGCCGCCCACGTGACCAAAACGAACTCGCCGCGGCCAAGATGGCGCTTGAGCTCCGCCATATGCAGTTCATGTGTTCGATCGCGCCAGTCGACGCGCCAAAGCTCTAGGGGCTCGAGGCGCGACTCCATATCCTCATCCAATTCCGCGCGATAAAAGCCCACTACAAGCTGCCTAAGTTGATCCGCCGTTAGCATGATGGTTCGCTTCAATTTTTCAAACAGCTCATAGGCGAGTGCAGCCGCCAGCATTCCCCTGATGCGTGCTTTTTGCGGACAGGCGGTTGCTAGTGAGCGCCACAACTCTCTTGGTAGAGCCAATATAGCAATCTCATCGACGAAACAGACGTGTTTTTGCACGTCGTGGGGCACGCGCATCCGAAAATAGTAGATGCCGCCGCGGCGGAAGACATGAGTTTGCAAAGACAAGGGCGGGCTCCCGTGTAGCAGTTCTGTGTAGCAGTCGCCCAGAACCAGATGCACTGACGCGCACAAACCCTTGATATATAATACAATTCTTGTAATGATGGCGGAGAGGGTGGGATTCGAACCCACGGTACCCTCGCGGGCACAACGGTTTTCGAGACCGTCCCGATCGACCACTCTGGCACCTCTCCTAAGCGCATCGCCGATGGCCGTGAAGGGCGCGGACACTAGCCCTTTCGGTCGCCGCCGCCAAGCCGTTCTTGCCGTTCATCGCGCCGCCACGGCTTATTGACTTGGCGGGCCGCGCGGCTATAGTGCGCCCCCTGCGGACGGCATTGGGCCGTTGCCGCGCCAAATTGCGTGCACAGAATGTTTGCTGTCATCCGCACCGGCGGAAAACAATATCGTGTCGCCTCGGGCGATGTCATTACGGTCGAGAAACTTGTCGGCGATGTCGGCGCGTCGATCACCCTCGGTGATGTGCTGATGGCGGGCGAAGGCGCCGATGCCAAGATCGGCTCGGCCCTCAACGGCGCCGCGGTCACCGCGGAAATCGTCGAGCATCGGCTGGGCGACAAGGTTATCATCTTCAAGAAGCGGCGCCGGCATAATTATCGCCGCAAGCGCGGCCATCGCCAGCCCGAGACGGTGCTGCGCGTGACCGAGATCAGCGCCGGCGCGTAACGGAGTTTCACCATGGCGCATAAAAAAGCAGGCGGTTCCTCGCGCAACGGGCGCGATTCCAAGGGCCGCCGTCTCGGTGTCAAAAAGTTCGGCGATCAGGCCGTCATCTCCGGCAATATCCTGGTGCGCCAGCGCGGCACCAAATTTCATGCCGGCGAGAATGTCGGCATGGGGCGCGACCACACCCTGTTCGCGACCACGACGGGCGCGGTGAAATTTCACACCACGACCGCTGGCCGTATCTATATTTCGGTGGCGCCGCGACCGGAAGCCGAAGCCTGACGCCATTCCCGCAATGCGCCAATCGCAAAAGGGGAATGGCAGCATTCCCCTTTTTCATTTGCGCCCCGGGTGAGTCACGATGAAATTCCTCGATCAAGCCAGGATCTATGTCAAAAGCGGCGATGGCGGCGCCGGAAGCCTGAGCTTTCGCCGTGAGAAATTCATCGAGCACGGCGGGCCCGACGGCGGCGATGGCGGGCGCGGCGGCGACATCGTGGTCGAGGTGGCCGACAATCTCAACACGCTGATCGATTATCGCTACCAGCAGCATTTCAACGCTCAGCAGGGCCGTGGCGGGGCCGGCAAGAACCGCACCGGGGCCGATGGCGAGACGCGGGTGCTGCGCGTGCCGCCCGGCACACAAATCCTCGACGAGGATAACGAGACGGTGCTGCTCGACCTGATCCGGGTTGGCGAGCGCCGCGTGCTGTTGAAGGGCGGCGATGGCGGCTTCGGCAATCTGCACTACAAGACCTCGACCAATCAGGCACCACGTCGCGCCGACAAAGGCTGGCCCGGGATGGAGCGCACGATCTGGCTGCGCCTGAAGCTGATCGCCGATATCGGCCTCGCCGGCCTGCCCAATGCCGGCAAGTCGACGCTGTTGGCGGCGGTGTCGCGCGCCCGGCCGAAGATCGCGGACTATCCCTTCACCACGCTGAAGCCGCAGCTCGGCGTGGTCGGCGTCCACGGCGATGAATTCGTCATGGCCGACCTGCCGGGCTTGATCGAGGGCGCCAGCGAAGGCGCCGGGCTGGGCCATCGTTTCCTTGGGCATCTGGAGCGCTGCGCCGCCATTTTCCATCTGGTCGATGCCACCGAGGACAATGTGGTGGCCAATTGGCGCGCGGTCCGGCGCGAGCTGGAGCGCTACGGCCACGGCCTCGCGGAGAAGCGCGAAATCATCGGCCTCAACAAGATCGACGCCCTGCCCGCGGCCGAGATCGCGAAGAAGCGCGCGGCCTTGAAGCGCGCCAGCAAGGGTGAGGTGCTGACCTTGTCGGGCGCCACCGGCCTCGGCGTGACCGAGGCGATGAACCGGCTGTTCGATATCGTTCGCGAGGCGCGCGACGGCGCCCCCGCCGACACGGCGGCGGCGGCGTCGTGATCGAAACGCTGGCGACGGCGCGCCGGCTCATCGTCAAGATCGGCTCGGCGTTGCTGGTCGAGGATAATGGCGAGATCAAGCGCGCCTGGCTCGACGCGCTGGCGGAGGATGTGGTGCGCTGTCGCCGGCGCGGCCAGCAGGTGCTGATCGTGTCGTCGGGCGCGATCGCGGCCGGGCGGCTGCAACTGGGCCTGGTCGGCCGCGCCCTGCGGCTCGAGGAAAAGCAGGCCGCCGCCGCCGCCGGCCAAATCCGCCTCGCCCATGCCTATCAGGAGGCGCTGGCAAAACATGGCGCCACCGTGGCACAGATTCTGCTGACGCCGGAGGACACCGAGGAGCGCCGCCGCCATCTCAATGCCCGGGCGACGCTGGAGACGTTGCTGGAGCTGGGCGCGGTGCCGGTGATCAACGAGAACGACACGGTCGCGACCTCGGAGATTCGCTTCGGCGACAATGACCGGCTGGCGGCGCGCGTGGCGCAGATGATCAGCGCCGATACGCTGGTGCTGCTTTCCGACATCGACGGACTTTATACCGGCGATCCGCGCACCGATTTTGCCGCGCGCCACATTCCGGAGGTGCGCGAGATCGATCCCGGCACCGAGGCGATGGCGGGCGCGGCGCCGGCCGGCTATTCCTCGGGCGGCATGGTGACGAAGCTGGTGGCGGCGCGGATCGCCATCGGCGCCGGCTGTCGCATGGTGATCGCCAAGGGCGAGCCGTTGCGACCCTTGCGCGATATCGAGAACGGCGCGCGCTGCACCTGGTTCCTGCCCTCGTCCGAGCCGCGCACCGCGCGCAAGCGCTGGATCGCGGGCATGCTGAATCCCGCCGGCTGCTTCACCGTGGATGACGGCGCGGCGGCGGCGCTGAAGCGTGGCACCAGTCTGCTGCCCGCCGGTGTCCTGACGGTCGCCGGCAGCTTCGAGCGCGGCGATCCCGTGCTGGTGCGCAATCGCGCCGGCGCCGAGATCGGTCGCGGCCTCAGCGCTTATTCCAGCGCCGACGCCATTGCCATCGCCGGCCATAAAAGCGGTGAAATCGAGGCCATCCTCGGCTACCGTGGCCGCGACGAGATGATCCATCGCGACGAGTTGGTGGTGACATGAGTACCATCGAGGCGACAAAACCCGATCTGGAAACCGCGATGCGCGCCGTTGGCGTGGCGGCGCGCGCGGCGGCATCGCTGATGGCGCGCGCCAAGCCGGCGCGCAAGACCGACGCGCTGCGCCGCGCGGCGGCGGCGATCCGCGCCGACGCGGCGGCGATCCTCGATGCCAACCGGCGCGACATGGCGGAGGCGGCCGACCTTTCCGGCGCGATGCGCGATCGGCTGATGCTGGACGAGAAGCGCGTCGAGGGCATCGCGCGCGGGCTGGACGATGTCGCCGCCCTGCCCGATCCGGTCGGTGCCGAGATGGGACGCTGGACGCGGCCCAACGGCCTCGACATCGCGCGGGTGCGGATTCCGCTGGGCGTGATCGGCATCATCTATGAGTCGCGACCGAACGTGACGGCGGACGCCGGCGGTCTGTGCCTGCGCGCCGGCAATGCCGCGATTCTGCGCGGCGGGTCGGAGAGTTTCCATTCCTCCCGCGCCATCGCCGCCGGCCTGCGGCGCGGGATCGCCGAGGCGGGCTTGCCGGAAGACGCGGTGCAATTGGTGCCGAGCCGCGACCGCGAGGCGGTCGGCATGATGCTGCGCATGGCCGATCTCATCGACATCATCGTGCCGCGCGGCGGCAAGGGTTTGATCGAGCGGGTTCAGCGCGAGGCGCGCATGCCGGTGATCGCGCATCTCGAAGGCAATTGCCACGTCTATATTCACACCGCCGCCGACCCGGCGAAGGCGCGACGGATCGTGATGAATGCCAAGATGCGCCGCACCGGCGTCTGCGGCGCCGCCGAGACGCTGCTGGTGGATCGCGCCATCGCCGCTCAGCAACTGCCGGCGATCCTCGCGGAGCTGCATCGCGCCGGCTGCGCCATTCGCGGCGACGAGACCGTGCGGGCACTCGACCCCGCCGCCACCGAAGCGACCGAAGCGGATTGGTTCACCGAATATCTCGACGCCATCCTCGCGGTGCGGGTGGTCGATGGACTCGACGCCGCGATCGCGCATGTCAATCGCTATGGCTCGCACCACACCGACGCGATCGTCACCGAGGATGCCGCCGCCGCCGAGACGTTCCTCAATCGCGTTGACAGCGCCATCGTGTTGCGCAACGCCTCCACCCAATTCGCCGATGGCGGCGAGTTTGGCATGGGGGCCGAGATCGGAATCGGCACCGGCCGGCTGCCGCCGCGCGGCCCGGTCGGCGCCGAACAGCTCACCAGCTATAAATATGTCGTGCGCGGCACCGGCCAGGTGCGCCCCTGAGCACGCGCCTGGGTTTTCTGGCACCGCGCCGGGTCGGCCTGCTGGGCGGCTCGTTCAATCCCGCCCATGAAGGCCACCGCCACATCAGCCTCGAAGCGCTGAAGCGGCTCGGCCTCGATGAGGTGTGGTGGCTGGTGGCGCCGCAAAATCCGCTGAAGCCGAGCGCCGGCATGGCGCCGCTCGCGGCCCGGCTTGCCGGCGCCCAGGCAATGGCGCGCTCGCCGCGCATCCGGGTGCTCGATCTCGAGACGCGGCTCGGCACGCGCTTCACCATCGACACGGTGACGGCGATGCAGCGGCTGGCGCCGCGCACGCGCTTCGTCTGGCTGATGGGCGCCGACAATCTGCGGCAAATCCGGCACTGGCGGCACTGGCGGCGGATTTTTCGCCGCCTGCCCATTGCCGTGCTGGACCGGCCGACCTATTCTCTCGGGGCTTTGAGCGATCTCGCCGCGCAATCCTTCGCCCGCTACCGCGTGTCGCCAGGAGCTGCGCGGCGCCTCGCCGATTATCGACCGCCCGCCTGGACTTTCCTGACAATCAAACACGATCATCATTCCGCCAGTGCCATCCGCCAAAAAAATTCCGGCCGCTAAGCCCGCTCCCAAGAAGCGGCGAGCCAAGATTGCGGCCCCGCCGATGCCCCCGCCGCTGCTCGCGGTGCTGGAGACGGCGCTTGCCGACGGCAAGGCCGAGGATGTGACGCGCATCGACCTCGCCGGAAAATCTGGCTTCGCCGATTACATGCTGATCGCGTCGGGCCGCTCGTCGCGCCAGGTCGCGGCGCTGGCCGACCGGGTGATGACCGCGCTGGGCGAGCGCGGCCACAAGCGCGTGCCGGTCGAAGGATTGACCGCGGGCGATTGGGTTCTGATCGACGCCGGCGACATCGTCGTGCATATCTTCCGCCCGGAAATCCGCGAGCGCTATAATCTCGAAAAGATGTGGGGCGCGGAATTCGACGGAACGGTGTGACGCATGGCGACACATATCAGCATCATCGCGGTGGGGAAAAAGGGCGCGGGGCCGCTCGCCGACCTTCAGCATCTCTATACCCCGCGCATCACCTGGCCGCTGACCATCCGCGAGGTGGAGGAAAAGCGCCCGTCACCCACCGCCGCCGAGCGGATTCAGCGCGAGGGCAACCTCTTGCTGCAGGCGGTGCCGAAGGGCGCCATCGTGGTGGCGCTCGACGGCAAGGGCACGGAATTTTCCAGCGAGGAATTCGCCCAGCGTTTTGCCAAATGGCGCGATACCGGCGTGGCCGAACTGATCTTCCTGATCGGGGGCGCCGACGGCCTCGCCGAGACTGTCCGCGCCAAGGCCAATTACGTCATGTCGCTGGGCGCGATGACCTGGCCGCATCTCCTCGCGCGCGGCATGCTTCTGGAACAGATTTACCGCGCGCAGACGATCCTCGCCGGCCACCCGTATCATCGGGAATGATCAGGACCGTGCGTCCCTCGACTGCGCCCTATGGGCGCGCTCGGGATGAGGCGCCTTTGTGCCAGACAAATTATTCCTCACCCTGAGCTGGCGCGAAGCGCCTGTCGAAGGGCGCACGATGCCCATGCAGGGTCAGATCGCGATCGCGCGGCTCTCGATCGTATAGCTGAAATCCGCGGCGTCGAAGCAATCGGCGCGCCCCGCCGCGGACTCGGCTTGCGGATACATCAGGAAGCCGAGAGCGGGTCCGGCCGACCCCGGCAGCGCCACATCATGCGCATCGTTATAGGCGATCCAATTGCCTTCCCAGGCGCCGAACAGGGTCTGGCGCGCCGCCGCGACCTTGGCATTGTCGATCGCCAAATGACCCGGCGGCTCTTCCAGCGCCACTTTGCGGACATCGGCGGGATCGACCGGGACCCAACCGAATTGCTCGAGCCAGATTTCGGCTCGGCAGTGCTGGGCCGTGGTGATCGGCTCGGCGTTGGCGCCGAGGCTCTTATAGCCGAAGCGCGAGGGCGCCACGCGGATGCCATAGAGATCGCGCGCCGGAAGGCCCGCCGCCCGCGCCAGCCCGACGAACAGCGCGTTGAGATCCGCGCATTTGCCGCCGAGATTGCCGGTGCGTAGCATGAAGGAAATATCGCCGATGCCGCAGCCGGGTACCTTAGGATCGCGATAAGTGTTGACGACGATCCAGTCGTAAATGCGTTGGGCCTTTTCGACATCGCGCGTCGCGCCGGCCACGATCTTGTCGGCGGTCGCCTTAACGATACCATCGGTCGGGATGAGCCGGGTCGCGGCGAGGTTGAGCGCCCGCTGCCCGGCGCTCAATGGCGCGGGCGCGCCGGGCCTGGTCAGATCGACCGCGCGGTCCCGCGTGGCGACGCGGCTGCGCACCTCGACCGTCGACGTCTCGGTGCCCGTCCCCCATTCCGCCATCAGGATTTTTACGCCATAGGGCGCGACACGATGCGCGGTCGCGGTGCCGCCCGCGATTTTCCAATCGTCGCCGAGCGGCTTGATCCAGTCGGTTGCCGCGATCGAGGGCAGCGGCACCCAGGCGCGCGTCGCGCCCCGCGCCTGCTTCGGCTCGATGCGGGTCACGATCTCATAGCCGCGCCATTTGTCCGGCGCCGGCGCGAAGGGTGCCGCGAACGCGCTTGCGGGAAGGAGGCTGGTTGCCGCCGCCGCGACGCCGGCCTTAAGAACATTCCGACGCTCCATCATCTTCTCCCTCAATTCGCCGTCACGGTAATGCGCGCCGGCCCCGGCGCGAAATGGCCGATCTCGCACGCGTAATCGAAGCCGCGCATCGACACAAGGTCAAGCACCGCTTCCGCCGCCTCCGGCGCGCAGGCGATCAGCAGGCCGCCACTGGTCTGCGGATCGCACAGAAGATCGCGTTGCCAATCCGCGATACCCTCGGCCAGCGCCACCTCATGACCATAGCTCGCCCAGTTGCGCTTCGCCGCTCCGGTGCCGACACCGGATTGGGCCAGGCGCCGCGCACCATCGAAAATCGGCAACCCAGCGAAGCCGAGCTCCAGCGACAGGCCGGCGCCTCGGCACATTTCCAGCCCGTGGCCCAGCAAGGCAAAGCCGGTGACATCGGTCGCCGCATGGACGCCCGCGATGCCGGGCAGTTCCGCGCCGACCGCATTGAGCTGCGTCGTCGAGGCCAGCATCTCATCGTACAGCGCGGCATCGAGTTCGCCGCGTTTCAGGGCCGCGCTGTAAATGCCGATGCCGAGGCGCTTCGTCAGGATCAGCGTGTCGCCCGCGCGCGCCGTCGAATTGCGCAGCACGCGCGCGGGATCGACCAGGCCGACCACCGCCAGCCCATAGATCGGCTCCGGCACGTCGATGGAATGGCCGCCCGCGACGGGAATGCCGGCCTCGGCGCAGATCGCGGCGCCCCCGGCCAGAATGTCCCGTGCAACCTCGACCGGCAGCTTGTCCGCCGGTATGCCGAGAATCGCCAGCGCCAGAATCGGGGTGCCGCCCATGGCATAGACATCCGACAGCGCGTTGGCGGCGGCGATGCGGCCAAACGCGACCGGATCATCGACGATCGGCAGGAAAAAATCCGTGGTGGCGACCACCGCCTGATGGCCGTTGACGCGATAGACGGCGGCATCGTCCGCGGTCTCGGTCCCGACCATCAGATTGCCGAAGGGTGCCGCGGCCGGCATCTCGGCAAGGATGCTGCTCAGCACCGAGGGCGCCAGCTTGCAGCCGCAGCCACCACCATGGGCCAGATCAGTCAGTCGAAAGGTCATCAAATTTCATCCCATGCGGCCTGGAAACATTGCCGGGCCGACTGTACCCTTGCCGGTGTGATAAATCATCGCGAAAGCAACGCCCTGCGCGCCTTGCCCTCGGTCGATGCGGTGCTGCGCGGCGCCGCCGGACAGCTTGCCGCCAACCATTATGGCCGCGCGCCGCTGGTCGCCGCCATTCGCGCCACGCTGGACGCGCTGCGCGCCGCGCCGCCGGAGACGATGCCCGATGCCGAGGGCGTGGCCCAGGCGGCGGCGGATCGTCTGGCGCGGGACGCGATCGTGCCGCCGCGCCCGGTCTTCAATCTCACGGGAACAATCCTCCACACCAATCTCGGCCGCGCGATCCTGGCGGAGGAGGCGATCGAGGCGGCGGTGCGGGCGATGCGTTATGCCGTCGCCCTCGAATTCGATCTCGATGGCGGGGCGCGCGGCGAACGCGACGATCATGTTCGCGATCTCCTGTGCGCGCTGACGGGCGCCGAGGATGCGACCATCGTCAACAACAACGCGGCGGCGGTGCTGCTGGTGCTCAACACCTTCGCGCTGGATCGCGATGCCATCGTGTCGCGCGGCGAATTGATCGAGATCGGCGGCGCCTTCCGCATGCCCGACATCATGGCACGCGCTGGGGCGCGCCTCGTCGAAGTCGGGACCACCAACCGCACCCATCACCGGGATTATGCCGCCGCCATCGGCCCAGCGACCGGCATGGTGCTGAAGGTTCACACCTCCAACTATCGCGTCGAGGGCTTCACCGCCGCGGTTCCCTCCTCCCAACTCGCGGCGCTGGCGCATGAGCGCGGGGTCTTGCTGGCAAACGATCTCGGCTCCGGTACGCTGATCGATCTCGCGCGCTGGGGCCTGCCGCATGAGCCGACCGTCGCCGAGGCGGTGGCGGACGGCGCCGACCTGGTGACGTTCTCCGGCGACAAATTGCTCGGCGGGCCGCAAGCCGGCTTCATCGTCGGCCGGCGCGAGGCCATCGCGCGGATCAACCGCAACCCGATGAAGCGCGCGCTGCGCGTCGATAAAATCCGGCTCGCCACCGTCGCCGCGACGCTGCGGCTTTATCGCGATCCCGACCGCCTCGCCGCGCGGCTGCCGACGCTGCGCCATCTGGCGCGCCCCGCCGCCGATATCGACGTCGCCGCCCGGCGGCTGGCGCCCGCAGTGGCGACCGCGCTGGGCGATGGGTTCACGGTCGCGATCGCCCCCTGCCACAGTCAGATCGGGTCGGGCGCGTTGCCGGTCGAGACCATCGCCAGCGTCGCCGTGTCGATCCGCGCGCCCCGCGACCTCGATGGTCTAACGGCGGCGTTGCGCGCCCTACCGATCCCGGTGATTGGCCGCATCGAGCGCGGGGCGCTGCTGCTCGATCTGCGCTGTCTCGACGACGAGGCCGGGTTCGTCGCCAATCTCGCCGCGCTCGCGCCGCTGCGATGATCGTCGGCACCGCCGGCCATGTCGATCACGGCAAGAGCGCGCTGATACGCGCGCTGACCGGAGTCGATACCGACCGGCTGGCCGAGGAAAAGCGGCGCGGCATTTCGATCGAACTGGGCTTCGCCTATCTGCCGACCGGCGACCGCGCCGCGATCGGCTTTGTCGACGTGCCGGGGCACGAGAATTTCATCCACCACATGTTGGCCGGCGCGACCGGCATCGATTTCGTGTTGCTGGTGGTCGCGGCGGATGACGGGGTGATGCCGCAGACCGCCGAGCATCTCGCCATCCTCGATCTGCTCGGCCTGGCGCGCGGGCTGGTGGCGCTGACCAAGACCGACCGCGTCGCCGCGCCGCGCCGCGCCGCGGTGGCGCACGACATCGCCCGATTGCTGGCGCCGACCGGGCTGGCGGGCGCGCCGATCATCGAGGTCTCGGCGGTCACCGGCGAGGGCATCGCAGAGGTGCGGGCGCGGCTGGTCGCGGCGTCGCGGACCCTGCCGGCGCGCGAAGTCGGCGGCTTATTCCGGCTCGCGGTCGATCGCTGTTTCACGCTGCGCGGCGTCGGCACCCTGGTCACGGGCACGGTGCTGTCGGGCACGGTCGCGGCCGGCGATCATGTGACGATCAGCCCGCCGGGCCTCGCCGCGCGGGTGCGGTCGATCCACGCGCAAAATCAACCCGCCGCGCGGGGCGAGGCGGGTCAGCGTTGCGCGCTCAATCTCGCCGGCGAGGGCGTCACCAAGGCGGCCATCGCGCGCGGCGACATGGTGGGGGCGCCGGCGCTGCACGCTCCCACTCAGCGCATTGACGCGCGGATGCGCGTCCTGGCGTCGGAGGCGAAGCCGCTCGCCCTGTGGTTGCCCGCGCGGCTCCATCATGGCGCCAGCGAAGTCGGGGCACGGGTGGTGCCGCTCGACTCG
>Ga0208357_1002276_pt1 | contig 12913 bp, 13 predicted proteins | sample NGESurdeep092012_6_FD_184487 | JGI IMG/M metagenome (GOLD analysis project Ga0208357, IMG submission 184487) | Arctic peat soil microbial communities from Barrow, Alaska - NGEE Surface sample F52-2 deep-092012 (SPAdes) | ecosystem: Environmental > Terrestrial > Soil > Wetlands > Peat ... | reverse complement strand
GACTCGGCGGAAGAGTTCTCCCTCGTCGTCGCGACGAGATCGGGTCATCAGCACCAAGAACACGCCGACGACGATGATCACGGCCACAGCTACCGCCACGATGATCGGTGTCACGTCAGGCTCCTAACGTCTGGCGGGGACCTACCCCTATCTCACCGCACGACTCCTCCACCTCCAACTCGGCCATCTGCCAGAGGGGTCGCGCAAGATCGTCAACTGGGCTCGTAGCGGCCCCAGATACCTCGCAACGTGGCACATACCTCGCCAAGGGTGGCTTGGGCTCTCAACGCTTCCTTGATCGGCGGCAACACGTTCTGCTCGCCGCTGGCGGCGGAACCCACCGCGGCCAGCGCGCGTTCGACAGCGTCGCCGTCACGACGGGCGCGAACGGCCGCAACACGGGCGATCTGCTGCGCCTCCGACTCCGGATCGACCCGCAACGGCTGGTAGTCCTCGTCTGCCTCTGACGTGAAGGCGTTGAGACCGACGACGATGCGGTCGCCGCTGTCGATGCCCTGGGCGACCTCGTAGGCGGCGTTCTCGATCTCGGCACGCTGGAATCCGCGCTCGATTGCGGCGACCGCACCACCGAGATCCTCGACACGTCGCATGAGTTCGAGCACGGCGGTCTCGATGTCGTCCGTCAGCGACTCGATCGCGTAGGAACCCGCAAACGGATCGACGGTCTTCGCGATGTCGGTTTCGTACGCGAGCACCTGCTGGGTCCGCAACGCCAACCGTGCGGCCTTCTCTGTCGGCAACGCGATCGCCTCGTCGTAGGCATTGGTATGCAGCGACTGGGTACCGCCCAGCACCGCACCAAGCGCTTGCAGTGCCACCCGCACCATGTTGAGTTCGGGTTGCTGCGCCGTGAGCTGCACGCCAGCTGTCTGGGTATGGAAGCGCAGCATCGTCGAAGCCGGATCGCGCGCACCGAACTGATCGCGCATGACGTAGGCCCAGACGCGTCGCGCAGCACGGAACTTAGCGACCTCTTCAAGGAACGTCGTGCGCGCGACGAAGAAAAACGTAAGCCGGGGTGCGAATTCGTCGACACTGAGCCCTGCCGCCTGGGCGGCCCTGACGTATTCGATCGCGTCGGCCAGAGTGAACGCGACCTCTTGAACGGGCGTCGCACCCGCCTCGGCCATGTGGTAACCGGAGACCGAGATCGTGTTCCACGCGGGCAGTTCGGTCTTGCAGTAGGCGAAGAGATCGGTTGCGAACCGCAGCGACGCGCGCGGCGGAAAGATGTAAGTACCGCGGGCTATGTACTCCTTGAGGATGTCGTTTTGCACAGTGCCACGCAGCGCAGAAGGCGCGATGCCGTTCTCGTCGGCGACCATCTGATACATCAGCAACAGCAACGCCGCCGGTGAGTTGATCGTCATGGACGTCGAGACCTGGTCAAGCGGGATCTGGTCGAACAGCGTGCGCATGTCGTCGATCGAGTCGATCGCGACGCCGACCTTGCCGACCTCACCCGCCGCCATGGGGTCGTCGGAGTCGTACCCCATCTGAGTAGGCAGGTCGAACGCGACGGACAGCCCCGTCGTCCCCGCTGCTAGCAGTTGGCGGTATCGGCGGTTGGATTCGGCTGCCGATCCGAAGCCCGCGTACTGCCGCATGGTCCACAGCCGGCCGGTGTACATGGACGGATAGACGCCGCGGGTAAAGGGAAAAGCACCCGGCTCCCCCAACGCGGCGGCCGGGTCGAAATCGGCCAACGCCGAGCTGTCGTAGATGGGCTCGATCGGCAGCCCCGATTCCGTCTGACCCGCCATCGCCCCAGTATGGCCCGGCGGAGTTCGGTTACTCTGTCCCGGTCATGGGCTCAAATCTGCGGCGTGGTGGCCGCCGCCGCAGCGCACTCGCCGCGTCCTTCTGTGGCGCGCTGATCGCATCGATGACCCTCGCCGCGTCGTCCGGCATCGCGCGAGCCGACGACGTCCCGATCGGTGGCCCTGCACTCGGGCAAGCAGGGATCGTGGTCGACCCCGCACCAGGGGTGCCCGCACTGCCGGGCATCACAGCGACGTCATTCGTGGTCGCCGATGCCGACACCGGCGACGTGCTCGCGGCCAAGAACGCGCACGCCAAGCTGGCGCCGGCCAGCACGCTGAAGACACTGACCGCGCTGACCGTGATCCCCCTGCTGCCGACGAACCTGCCCGTCGTGGCGCAGCGCGACGCGCCCAGCACCGACGGCACCAAGGCCGGCATCGTTGCGGGCACGACCTATACGGTCGACAACCTGTTCACCGCGATGCTGATGATGTCGGCGAACGACGCAGCGGTCGCCCTCGCCGACGCGAACGGCAACCTGCCGGACACGCTCGCGCAGATGAACACCCTCGCGGCGCACCTCCAGGCTGACGACACGGTCGCCTTGACGCCGGACGGGCTCGACGCGAAGGGCCAATCGTCGTCCGCCTACGACCTCGCGCTGATCTTTCGGGCCGGACTCACGGTGCCGCAGTTCTTGTACTACCTCTCGCTCAAGACGGCCCAGTTCCCGGCGCCGAAGGGGCAGACCTTCCAGATCCAGACGCACGACCGGCTGTTGACGTCGTATCCCGGCATGCTCGGCGGCAAGAACGGCTACACGGTCGCGGCGAATGCGAGCTACGTCGGCGCCGCGAAGCGCGACGGCCACACGATCATCGTGTCGGTGATGCGCGACCAGGCAAACTTCTGGCCCGAGGTGCAGGCGCTGCTCAACTGGGGCTTCGCTGCCGACGGTCATGTCGCGCCCGTCGGCGACTTGGTCGCACCGCTCGAACCCGACCTCCCGGCAGACTCGCCCACGCCGTCGGTACAGCCGACCGTGCAGGCCCTGACGGTGACCGCCGCCCCGACTCCTGCGGCGCCGGTCGCGAAGGCTGCTGTCAAGGCGTCGTCGCGCACCACATCGGACGGCGTCGGGATCTCAGCTGTACTGATCTGGTCCGCCGTCGGTGTCGGCGCGTCGTTCTTCCTCGCCGCTTCGTGGCGATTCACCCGACGCCGTCACATGGGCGAGACGGACGAGCGATATCTCGACGGGCTCTCGCGACTCTCGAGCCTCGACGACCTAGCGTCGAAGTAACCATCGCACCCGCCGGCCATCGTTCTGGCCGTCGAAGTGACTAGCGCACCTTCACCTTCGCTTTCGCTTTCGACGAAACCTTCTGCTTCGAGGCAAAGGCTGCGACCCTCGCGGGTCCCGCGGCTCGAACGCGCTGGTCTGCGAGCAGTTGGCCAACTCGCTGGAACGACACCCCGGTGAGTACGGCGATGTCGCGCATGGAGTACTTGGGGTTCAGCCGGCCAACCAGAGCCCTCATCGCCGTTGCGTAGTTGGCTGCCGCGACCTCGGCTTGGGCTCGGAGATCCTCGACCTCTTTGAGATCCGCCCGAACGAGCGGGTCAACATTGATGGACAGTTCGACCTGAACCGACCGCACCGGCACGTCGAGGAACAACGCAATCGCCTCTTGGGCCATCGAGCTGACCTGGTCGAGGCGCTTGGTCTGTGTGAACACGCCCGGCAGTTCAGGGACACTGATCGCCCACCAGTCACCGGAACGTCCAGCGCGTGCTGTGTAAGTGGTCACTTCCACCACCCCTCTCCGAGGACTGCGTCGAGCTGTTTGACGATGCTCCCTGCGGTGATCTCGTTGATCTCCCTGTGCCGAGGGATCGTCACCCGGACCAAACCGCATCGCCAGATCTCGTGTGATGCTCCTTGTCGTTCGAGTGTCCAGGAGACTCCCGCGACCCGAGCCGCGTCGTTGATCGTCTTCGTCAACGCACGCCGCTTCATGATGTTAAGTCAAGGTCCCTAGACATAGCAAGTCAATGGGCCTAGACGAGGAACGCTCGTGTTGGAGCTTCAGGGAACATGAGCGCATACAACAGCCTCCGTTGCGGCATGAATCGGATCGATGAATAACGAACATTGTTTGTGGGGAAGGCGCATGCGCATCAGGTGCGTACGCGCGGGCGCAGGTGTGCGGGCGACGCGCACGCGCGGGTGGGCACGCGCGCACGCGCGCCGGCGGGCCCGAACCGCAGACGGCTTGCACTGGACCCCGAAGCCGCACTGTCACGGTCGGCGGTTGAAGATGGAGTGTGGGACATTCATGCATCGCTTCAAGAAGCGTGCTACGAGGGACATCAGCGAAGATCTCTCGGGACGGCGGCCCGCTGATCGTTACACCGGACCGATGCGCGATTGCCCGGTCCAGCACATACCAAAAGCCAGGCTCCGATGTTGAGTCCAGGTGTACCGCCGTCGGCATCCGTGGTCCGCCGTTGGCATTGACCTCAAAGTCAGCACCTTCAGGACGCGACCCTGCGACTTCGCGGCGATAGAGAGTGAACTCCACGCCGCGCGCCGGGCAGGCCGCACTCGCTTCAATGACGGCTGCCGCCACGGATTGCCGCTGCGGATCGGTAAGAGCAGCGCTCGATACCGCGGCGATGTCGATGTCACTCTCGCCGGGGACATACCCGCCCAGCGCAACAGAGCCGACGAAGTACAAGCCGACAAGATCCGTACCGAGGGTGCGAGCCAGAGCTTCCGCTACTTGATCACCGAACATGGCGACTTCGCGCGTGACGATCATGCTCATGAGCGCTTGAGGAACCTCAAATAGAACGCCGCGAATACGAGCACAATCCCGACGTTGGACAACAGCCGCGGCCAGAAATGGTTCCTGAAGAACAGCAGGTCCACCCCGACCACGACGGCGACCATCGCGAGCACGAAAAGCGTGATGACTGCCTGTCTTCCCATTGCTCATGCCTACTCTGTGCAACGGAGCGGAGCAAGCGCACCGCGCTTTCCAGGTCTAGGCCCGCTAGGGCGTATCGGCGGACTGCTCTAGCCTTTGGACCTATGGATTCTCGCGATCAGTCACTTCGGCAAGCAGTCGCGACCGACGGCGCTCCAGCGGCCCTCGGTCCTTACAGCCAGGCGATCGTCGCGGGCGGTTTCGTCTTCTGCTCAGGGACCGTCGGCATCGATCCGCAGACCGGGCAGGTAGCCGACGGCATCGAGGCACAAACAGAACGAGCCTTGCAGAACATCGCCGCCATTCTCGACGCGGCTGGCGCGTCCATGGCTGACCTGGTAAAGACCACCATCTTCTACGCCGACGTGGATGACTTCGCGAAGCTGAATGAGGTGTACGCGCGGCACATGCCTGACCCGCCGCCCGCCCGGTCAGCACCAGCGAACATCAAACTGCCGCGCGGCCTACTCGTCTCAATCGAGGCCATCGCACTGCTGCCGACCTGACGTCCATGTCGTGCACTTACGCACGTCATCGCGCCAGATGCGGACGTTGAGCGGTCACGGACGCGCAGCTGCCATGCTCAGTGGCTCGTGGACCGGTCCTCGTCGAAGCCGCGCACCCCACAGTGCGAACGTCGGCGTTCACCCGCAGTAGGTGGCCACGATGGCGCCCGTGCCGGGATGGCCCGGATTCGCAGCGAAGCCAGGGTCGGTGACGACGACGACGATCTTTGTAATGACCCCAGTGATCTGGCTGCCGTGCTTGGTGATCGAGCTGGAGACAGCAGTGCCCATGTACGCCGGGACCGATGCGTCCGGGGACGAGCTGTTGCCCGGAGACGACGTCCAGATGGCTGCACAAGAGGGCGGATTGGATCCCGGGTTGTCCGCGAAGCCCTTGAAGGAGGCAGGTGCGCCACCGCCGGTCAGGGCGTTCTGCCCGGCCCATTGCGCGCCCCAGAATGTGACCTTCGAGGGGTTCGCGGTGACGGTAGTGTCACCGAGGACGAAGATCCCGCGGCTGGGGAATGCGAAGACGATCGCGTTGTGCGAGGCGTCGCTGGACGGCAAGTAGTAGGCGTCCCCGGCGAAGGCTGCTGAGACCGGCTCCGGCCCTTGCGCGACACTCACGTTGGGGACCGTGCAGTGCGCTGCGCCAGAGACATCGGTGGCCGCCGTGCAGCTCTGGTCGGAGGCGCCGCTGCCGAGGGTCAGGGTCAGTTGGCGTCCGGAGATCGGAGCGGTGCCGTCTTCGAGCAGGCGCCCGGACAGCGTCACCGGCTGACCCTGCGCGATCACGGTCGGACCGGTGTACGTCGTGGTCGTCTCCTCGTGAGTGACGACGAAGGATGCACTGCGGGAGCCTGGCAGGTAGTTCCCGTCACCGGCGAAGGTCGCGGTGATCGTGAATGGCCCGGCGGCTTCGGAGGGCGTGATGGTGCAGGCGGCGACTCCGTTAGCGTCTGTTAGTTGCGAGCAGGTTTCGGCGCCCATGGCCAGCGTGAGCGGCTTGCCGGCGATCGGGGCGGAGTTGTCGGTGCGGGTAAGTCGGGCCGACACAGCCGCCGGGTCGTGGTAATCCGCGCTGGTGTCGCCGTCATAGGTCACGGTCGTTCGTGCCTTGTTGACCGTCTGGGTCAGGCTCCCCGAGCTGCCGTCGAAATTGGCACTGTCACTGCTGTAGGTCGCGGCAATCAGGTGACTGCCGACCGACAAGCTGGCCGTCGTGACCGAGCTGTCGGTGCCTCCGGCGACGCCCTGCGGCGAACCGAGACTGGCGGCGTTGTCCTGGAACTGCACCGTGCCGGTTGCTGTTCCGGCTCCTGGCGGCGTCACCGTGGTGGTCGAGTTGAAGGCGACGGGCGCACCGAACTCGCTGGGGTTGTCCGAGGAGGTGACACCCGTTGCGGTTGCAGCGGGCGTGACGACCTGGCCGCCGGAAAGCGAACCGCTGCTCCCCACGACGTCAGAGGTCGAGCTGGTGAAGATCGCGGTGACCGGATGGTCGCCGACCGCCAGCGTCGATGCTGTGAGCGCAGCGTGCCCGCTGCCGTCAACCGGTTGCGCCGCACCCAGATCCGCACCGTCCGCCTGGAACTGCACCGATCCGGCCACACTGGTCGAGCACGCGCTGGAGATCGCCGCGGCGAGCAACGTCCCTTGACCGAACACCGTGGGATTGATGCTGGACGTCACGCTCGTCGCGGACGTCGCGGCCGTGACCGTCTGCACCAGCGGGCCGCTCAGGCTGGGCACGTCGGTAGGACCGAGATAGCCGGCGGTGATGACGTGACTTCCACCGGACAAAGAGACCGAAATATTCGCCGAGCTGTGGTTCGTCGGGATCGTGTGCGTGCCGAATATCGGATCGGGGTCGAAGTCCGGGGTGATCAGCTGCGGGCCGCGAAGCAGGGAAGCGCCGTCGAAGAACTGCACGAGACCCTCAGGCGAGTCAGGGAAGAACGCGCCGTACACCGTGGCGGTCAACGTCACCGAACCGCACGCCGTCGAGGGGTTCGCCGACGACGAGACCGTTGTCACCGTCGGGGAACCCACCGCGAGCGCGGGCTCCGCCGAGGACACCACACCCACGAGAGGCACCACCACGGCCAGCACTGCCACGATCGCGATCCGTCGCTTCATGTTCATCCCGGCCTCCGGTCACGACAGCGGCCGCTCCGGGGAGAAGCAGCCTGGCTATCGCTTAATCACATCGACCGTCGGTAACGTCTCGGTAACACCTGCTCCCGATGTCGCGTCCGCGTTGGCCGCGCGGCTCGGAGCAGGCGCACGAGGTCGCCATCACGGCCACTTCGCTGGGCGTTGCGGACCGCGTAGCGTGACGTCATGTCCGACACTCCGGTTCGCAAAGTCGCCGCTGACACACTGACTCCCGGACACCCCACGGCCGGCGTGTTACGCGAAGAGGCGATCGTCATCGGTGATCTGTGGTCCGGGCGAGCGCTCACCGAACCCGGGGTGGCCAGCGACTGGCATCACCACGGGGAGCACGACACGATCGCTTACGTCGTACGCGGTGCATTGCGCGTGGAGACGGCAACCGATGTCGTGCAGGGCGAACCCGGAGACTTCGTGCACGTGCCCGCCCACACCGTGCATCGCGAAAGCAACCCAACGACAGAGACGTCCGAGGTCGTAGTGATTCGTCGGGGCGCCGGGCCCGTGGTTATCAACGTTGACGGCCCCGCCGGGACAACCTCAGGTTGAGGTTGAGCCTGCAGGCGCGCCCAGACCAAACGCAAAGTCGCGGTCGGTGCGCCACACCCCGTCGTCCCCGCGTTCGAAGAGACCGAAATGCTCGACCGTGAACGCGGCCTCGTAGTCGGCCAGTTCGCGGTACGCGTGATCAAGAACATCAGGCGGGACGTCGTGGGCGACCGTCACGTGGGGGTGGTAGTTGAACTTCAGCTCATGGGCAAGGGGCCCACTGCGAACCGCGCGCTCGACCCGCTCGCAATCGCTGATGCCGGCAGCGAGGGCCACGAACACGACGGGCGAGACCGGCCGGAAGCTGCCCGTCCCCCGCAACTGGATCTCGAACGGCCATTGCTGCGCCGCCACCGACGCGAGGTGCGAAACCACCGCCGCCAACTGCGAATCGTCGAGGTCGGTCGGGGTCATCAACGTGACGTGCGGCGGAATCGCCAGTGCCAGTGGGTCGCCGAGATCTTCACGCCACTTCGTCAGTTCGGCGCCGTAAGGCTCCGGCACGCCGATAGCGACACCGATCGTATGGGCAGCGCGACTCAAAGACTCAGACCTTCCTCGGCAGGAAGCCGACGCGCTCACGAACTAACTCCATGGTGGTGACGGCGACCCCGCGCGCCCGCTCGGCACCAGCCGCAAGGATCGCGTCCAGAGCCTCGGTGTCGTCGAGGTAGTGCCGTACCTTTTCCTGCACCGGCGTAACGAACTCGACCACGACATCTGCGAGGTCGGCTTTGAAGTCACCGTAACCCTTGCCGGCATACGCCGACTCGATTTCGCTGATTTCTCTTCCTGTAAGAGCGCTGAAGATGGTCAGGAGGTTGCTGACGCCCGGCTTTTCGACGGGGTCGAAATGCACGTGCGATCCGCTGTCCGTGACGGCCGACTTGATCTTCTTCACCAGCTGCTTGGGGGTGTCGAGCAGCAGCGCAGTGCCGGCATCCTGCAGCGATTTGCTCATCTTGGCGCTCGGGTCTTGCAAGTCGAAAATCTTCGCGGTCGCCTTCACAATGTGCGCCTCGGGCATCGTGAACGTCGGCCCGAACCTGGTGTTGAACCGCTGTACCAGATCGCGGGTCAGCTCGACATGCTGCCGTTGATCCTCACCGACCGGCACCAGGTCGGCCTGGTAGATCGCGATGTCGGCAACCTGCAGGATCGGATAGGTGAACAGGCCCACGCCAGCGTTCTGCGCGCGCGCCGTCTTCTCCTTGAACTGCGTCATCCGGCTGGCCTCGCCGAAGCCGGTAATACAGGAGAAAATCCAGGCCAGCTCGGTGTGCTCCGGAACGTGACTTTGGATGAACAGCGTGCAGCGCTCAGGGTCAAGACCGATTGCGAGCAACTGTGCAGCAGACAACCGCGTTCGTTGACGCAAGACCAACGGATCCCAGTCGACGGTAATCGCGTGCAGGTCGACGACGCAGTAGAACGCATCAAACTCGTCCTGGAGCGCGACCCAGTTCTGCAACGCACCGAGGTAGTTGCCGAGGTGGAAGGAATCAGATGTCGGCTGGATGCCCGAGAGCACCCGCGGCCGGCTGTGGGACGTCATAACTCATTCTCCCAAATGGCTGGGCTCGCCGACGCCATTTTCGGCTGGCGGCGCGCTGACCCGAACCCTAGCCACCCGGCGTCCGTCGAGTTCGGCGACCGCGAGCCGGTGGCCGCCGACCTGCACCGTCTCACCCAGTTGCGGGAGATGGCCGAGCTCGGCCATGAGAAACCCGGCCACGGTCTCGTACGGGCCCTCGGGCAAGGCAACCCCTGCCTGCTCTGCAAAATCGTCCGTATTCAGCAGCCCGTCGACGACTACGTCACCCCCGCGAAGCCGGTGTGGCCCGCCTCCCTCGAGGTCGTACTCGTCGCGAATGTCACCGACGACCTCCTCGACGAGATCCTCGAGCGTCACGATGCCCGCCGTCCCGCCGTATTCGTCGACGACGATGGCGAGATGCTGATGTTCACGTCTCATCTCCGACAGAGCCGCGAGCACGTTCTTGCCATCAGGCAACATCATGACCGGCCGGACGAGGTCGGTGACCCGAACGGTGCGCGGGTCTGCCTCGGCACGTGTCGAGACGAGGTCACGGATGTGCACGAAGCCGACAACGTCGTCATGCGATCCGCGCACGACCGGATAACGCGAGTGCGGGCCTGACGCGACCAGTTTCAGCGCCGCCGCGACCGACGTCGTGGCGTCGAGGAACTCGACCTCCGTGCGCGGCACGAGCACCTCGCGCAGCCGCCGATCGCCCGCGGTGAACACCTCATCGATCAGCCGGCGCTCGTCGCGACCCAGCGACTCGTGCGTCGCGACGAGCCCGCGCAGTTCTTCCTCGCTGATGGATTCACGCCTCGCATCGGGGTCGCCGCCGAGCAGCCTGACGACGACGTTGGTCGACAGCGAGAGCAGCCAGATGACCGGTCGCATCAGGCTCGCGAACCGGTCGAGAGTCGGTGCGGCCAGCTGCGCCGCCTTCTCCGCGCGCTGCAGCGCCAGCCGTTTCGGCACGAGCTCGCCGAGGACCAGCGTCACGAACGAGATGGACAAAGTGACGATGAGAAACCCGACGACGGTAGCCGACGTGTGCGTCATCCCGAGACGTTCAAGTTCGCGGCCGGCCGCAGCGGACAGCGTCACTGCGCCATAGGCCGACGACAGCAGTGAGGTCAGCGTCACGCCGATCTGCACGCCCGCCAGGAACCTGTTCGGGTCGGACGTCAATCTCGCGACGGCCGCGCCGCGACGGCCCTTTGTCGCAAGCCCGCGGACCTGGCTGTCGCGCAGCGAAATGAGCGCGATCTCGGTGGCGACGAATACGGCCTCAATAACGACGAGCGCAAGCACCACCGCGATGTCGAGCGCGACCGTCATCGCACGACCCCGCAGTACGCCTGACTACAGAGCGCCTGACTATGGCCACCGTCCATAACGATCAGGCTAGCGGGCGGGCAGCCGCCGGACCGTGTAACGGTAGCCCTTCCACACCGGTTCGCCCGACGCGTCGTCACGGACCTCGACCACCTCACCGTCCGCCGCCGCTACCAGCGCGGTCACCTGCCCGCGAGGAACGCCGTCCATCGTCATCGGTGCCGCCCATCCGCGGCGTGCCCTGCGCTGGAGCGTCAAAACACCATTCGGGACGACGCGCAGCACCGCATTGCGAACAGTCGGCGCCCGATGCGAAAGTTCCTGAAAGACAACGACACCGCCCGGTCGCAAGACCCGTACCAACTCGCTGATGTAGCCGGCCGCGGCCTTCGGCGGGATGTGCTGCAACACCAAGATGGAGTACGCGAAGTCGAACGTCGCATCGTCGAACGGCAGCGTCGGTGTCGTGTTGACGACATAAGAAACCCTCTCGGGAAAGGCATTGCGAGCCCGCGCGCCTTCGATCATCGACGCCGCGACGTCGACGCCAGTCACTGAATCGAAGTGGACGGCGAGTGCCTGGCTTAGTCGACCAAGGCCGCAGCCGAAGTCGAGCGCCGCGCTTCGTGCAGTGAGCAGGCCGCCGAGCTCTTTCAGTGTGGCGTCGATCTCTGTGCGACCGGTCGCGAAGAACCCCTCGTCGTCCCAGCTGCCTTGCCGACCAGGCTCGGAAAGGATTGCCCAATGCGGATCGCGACGGCCCAACTCGTCCCAGGCCGCGGCTTCGCGATCGAGATCGGGGTCAGCCAACTTTGGTGCGCAGGTTCTCGTCGAGAGCAGCCAGAAAGTCTTCTGTAGTAAGGAATTCAGTGTCTGGGCCGATAAGCAGCGCAAGGTCCTTCGTCATCTTGCCGCTCTCGACGGTTTCGACGCAGACCTCCTCGAGCGCAGTCGCGAAGGCGGTTACGTCGGGGGTGTTGTCGAGCTTGCCGCGGTGCTCCAGACCACGAGTCCACGCGAAGATCGAGGCGATGGGGTTCGTCGATGTGGCCTTGCCCTGCTGGTGTTGACGGAAGTGCCGAGTGACGGTTCCGTGCGCGGCCTCGGCCTCAACCGTGCGACCGTCCGGGGTCATCAAGACCGACGTCATCAGACCGAGTGATCCATAGCCTTGCGCGACCGTGTCGGACTGCACATCGCCGTCGTAGTTCTTGCAAGCCCAGACGTAGCCGCCTTCCCACTTCAACGCGGCCGCCACCATGTCGTCGATGAGCCGGTGCTCGTAGGTAATGCCGGCCGCCTCGAACTCCGCTTTGAACTCGGTCTCGAACACCTCGGCGAACAGGTCCTTGAACCGACCGTCGTAGGCCTTCAGGATCGTGTTCTTAGTCGAGAGGTAGACCGGGTAGTTGCGGTTGAGCCCGTAACGCAGCGACGCGCGCGCAAAGTCGCGGATCGAGTCGTCGAAGTTGTACATGCCCATGGCCACGCCGCCGCCCGCGAACGTGGCGACCTGGAACTGCATCGGCTCGCCCTCGCCGTCGGGCGTGTAAGTCATCGTGACCGTTCCTGGACCTGGCACCACGAAGTCTGTCGCCGCGTACTGGTCGCCGTGGGCATGGCGACCGATGACGATCGGCTTGGTCCAGCTGGGAACGAGCCGGGGGATGTTGCTGATGATGATCGGCTCGCGGAAGATGACGCCACCGAGGATGTTGCGGATCGTGCCGTTCGGCGAACGCCACATCTTCTTCAGACCGAACTCGGTGACGCGTGCTTCGTCCGGCGTGATGGTCGCGCACTTCACCCCGACGCCGTGCTTCTTGATGGCGTTCGCCGAATCGATGGTGACCTGGTCGTCAGTCGCATCGCGGTGCTCGATGCCGAGGTCGTAGTACTCCAGTTCGATGTCGAGATACGGCAGGATCAGTTGGTCCTTGATGAAGTGCCAGATGATGCGCGTCATCTCGTCGCCGTCGAGCTCGACGACAGGATTGACAACCTTGATCTTCGCCATCTGTTCTCCACTA
>Ga0208357_1002275_pt1 | contig 12914 bp, 9 predicted proteins | sample NGESurdeep092012_6_FD_184487 | JGI IMG/M metagenome (GOLD analysis project Ga0208357, IMG submission 184487) | Arctic peat soil microbial communities from Barrow, Alaska - NGEE Surface sample F52-2 deep-092012 (SPAdes) | ecosystem: Environmental > Terrestrial > Soil > Wetlands > Peat ... | reverse complement strand
GGCAATGTCGCCATCACCTTCGCGCTCGCGACCTTGCCCGTGATCGGTGGCGTGGGCGCCGCGGTCGATTACAGCCGCGCCAACGCGGTGAAGGCGTCGCTCCAGACGGCGCTCGATTCGACCGCGCTGATGCTGTCCAAGGAGGCTACGACCGACACCAGCAGCGCGCTCCAGACGAACGCGACGAAATACTTCAAGGCGCTGTACACGCCGTCGAACACCAACGACATCACGATCAGCGCGAGTTACACGACGACCGGCGGCTCGCAGGTGACGGTGAACGGCTCGGTCGACGTGCCGACCGTGTTCATGGGCATCATGGGCTTTCAGAAGATCACCGTGAACGGGTCGTCCACCTCGGCCTGGGGCTCGACACGGCTGCGCGTTGCCCTCGTGCTCGACAACACGGGCTCGATGGCCGACGACAGCAAGATGACGGCGCTCATCAGCGCCACCAAAAGCCTGCTCACCCAGCTCCAGTCGGCGGCGAGCGTGAACGGCGACGTCTACGTGTCGATTGTTCCGTTCGTAAAGGACGTCAATGTCGGCACGACGAATGCCAATGCTACCTGGCTCGATTTCAGCAATGACTGGACCAATCTCGCCATCGGCGGCAGCCCCTCCACTCCGGATTCCAGCGTCGGACCGGGCTCCTCGTGTCCCTACAGCTCGCGCAGCGACGGATACACCTGCGTGACCCAGGCGGGCGGGTCGTCGACGACTTCGACGATCCCTTCCAGCGGCACCAACAAAGGTTACATCTGCCCGAGCAACAGCATCGGCTGTTACGACAGCGTATTGAATACGACCACAACCACCAAGGTGGTGGACACAGGACGCTCTGCATCCTGCTCCGGTTACAGCAGCTGTTCCTGCGCGGGCAGCGGATCCCACAAGACCTGCACGGCGACGATCACGACCAACAACGGCTATTCGCACACCTGGTTCGCCGACAAGACGAAATGGACGGGTTGCGTCACCGACCGCGGCGCGACGACTGCTCCCGGCACGACCGCCGGCCACGACCAGGACGTCGTGGCGCCGACCACCTCAGACCAGACCACGCTGTTTCCGGCCGAGCAGTACAGCGCCTGTCCCCAGGCCATGAAGGGCTTGAGCTACGACTGGACCGGCATGACGTCGCTGGTCAACAACATGTCGCCGAACGGCAGCACCAACCAGCCAATCGGCCTGATCAATGGCTGGATGTCGCTTGCCGGCGGCGGGCCGTTCTCCGTCCCAGCGATGGACTCCAACTACACATATCAGCAGATCATCATTCTGCTGTCTGATGGCCTGAATACCCAGGACCGCTGGTATGGCAATGGCTCCAACACGTCCACCTCGGTCGACTACCGCATGGTCGACAACAGCGGCAACGGCACCTGCGCCAACATCAAGGCGGCCGGCATCACGATCTACACGATCCAGGTCAACACCGGCGGCGATCCGACGTCGACGCTGCTGAAAAATTGCGCCAGCGATTCGACCAAGTTCTGGGAGCTGAAAACGTCGAGCGCGATCGCCACAACCTTCGAGCAGATCGGCACGAACCTGACGCAGTTGCGCGTCGCCAAATAGCGGCTGCGCGCGCCGCACAAAACAAAAGCCCGGCTCGACGAGCCGGGCTTTGTCATTCCAGACGCTGACGCAACGCTTACGCGACTTACGCCACTGACTTAACGCGTTACTTCGTGACGGATTACTTGGCCTTGGCCAGGACCGCCTCGAAGGGCTTGTAGCTCTCCTTGGCGAGGTCGGCATAAAGCTCGCCGATCTTCGACGCCTTGGCGACAAAGCCCTCATAAGCGTACTTGGCAAAGTCGGTCTGCAACTCGATCGCCTTGTCCAGCGACTTCACGCCGAACAGCTTCTCGAGCGCCGCGGAGCCGTCCTCGAAGGACTTCTTCGAGTAGTCCGCCACTTCGACGGCAATCGCCTGGGTGCCCTTGGTGAGCGCACCGAACGACTTCAGCGTCGCGTCCACGTTCTCTTTACCGACCTGCTGCAGGTCCTCGAAATTCTTGACCATGGTCCACCTTTCCCGGCCCGCCACCGGCGGTGCCATGATGAGTTGATTTGCTTAGCCCGGCCTGTCCGGGAATGGTCTAGATATATTGCACTGCACAATTAAGTCAAGGGTCACCGCTGCAATGCGAAAAGTTCCGCAGAATCCGCAGGTTAGAGTTAAACCTTTGGTAACCGCGCGGCGATTACCGTAAATGCAAGCAGCGCGGGCCGTCGTCCGAGCGAACGCTATAATGTGGCCACGATGGCCGGCCTTATGGGTCCGCCACGAACGGGGTTGAGGGAGCGCGGATGCTGGGTCGCGGAGCTATTGTCCATCGCTGCCTCCGCTGGGGCGCCCTGGGCCTAGCCGGACTTGTTCTGGCGTCCGCCGTTTCCGGCGAAGCCGAAGCTCGCCACCGCCGCCATCATCGCGTCACCGCCTCGCACGGCAGCTACGATCCTCCGGTCTCGACCATCGTCGTCGACGCGAATACCGGGGCGGTGTTGCAGGCGACCAATCCCGACGCATTGCGTCATCCCGCCTCGCTCACGAAGATGATGACACTCTATCTGCTGTTCGAGCGTCTCCAGTCCGGAAAACTTACACTCGCTTCCGAATTGCCGGTGTCGGCCCACGCCTCGGCGCAGGCGCCGTCCAAGCTCGGCCTCAAGCCCGGCGACAGCATCCGGGTGGAGACGGCGATCAAGGCGATCGTGACAAAGTCGGCAAACGATGTGGCAGTCGTGATCGGTGAGGCGCTGGGCGGCGACGAGCCGAGCTTCGCGCGCATGATGACGGCAAAAGCGCACGCGCTCGGCATGACGCACACGACATACGACAATGCCTCCGGCCTGCCCGACGATGCGCAGGTGACCACCGCGCGCGACCAATCGATCGTCGGCCGCGCACTGCGCGAGCGCTTCCCGCAGTATTATCATTACTTCTCGACGCGGGCCTTCGACTTCCGCGGCCGCACGGTGCGCGGGCACAATCACCTGCTCGGCAATGTGGCCGGCGTCGACGGCATCAAGACCGGCTATATCCGCGCGTCTGGCTTTAACATCGTGACCTCGGTGCATCGCGGCAATCGCTATGTCGTGGCCGTGGTGTTCGGCGGCCGCACCGCCCGCGCGCGCGACGCCAAAGTCGAAACATTGATCGCGGAGAATTTCGACAGGGCTTCGACCAAGCGCGGCGCGCCGGAGGAGATTCCGGTCGCCAAGGTGGTGCCCAAGGCCGAAAAATCCGAATTTAAAACAGAGCAGGCCGCGATGCCTGTGGCGACGCCGGTCAATGCGGTTGAGGCCGCGCGCGCGGCGCACGACGAAGTCGCCTCGATCGAATCGCCGCATGTCGGCTCGACCGCGCCGATCAAGCCCAATCCGGTGAAGACCTTCATCGTCCACCCCGGCAAGTATCGCACCGCCTCGCTCTCGGCACCGGCGCCGGAGAGCCACCATCTCGCGCCAACACCGGCCGCGGCCCGCGCCATGCGCGTCACCGAGGTCGCCACGGTCAAGAGCGACGTGCCGACGCTGCCTCCGTCTGGCAGGCATCCCGGCATTCTCGGCACCCTGCCCACCAAGGTCGCATCCACCGGCGTCACCGTGCCCCTGCCCGCGTCTTCCACGAACGAGATGGACGTCAAGCACAGCGGCTGGATGATCCAGGTCGGCGCGTTCGACGACGAGAAAGAAGCTAAGCAGCGGCTAGAAACCGTGCAGGATAAGGCTAAACAGTTGCTCGGCCAGGCCGACCCGTTCACCGAGAAGGTGAGCAAAGGCGCGAAGTCGCTCTACCGCGCGCGCTTCGCCGGCCTCGACAAGGACCAGGCGGAGGCCGCGTGCAAGCATCTCAAGCACAGCGACATTCCCTGCATGATGCTCAAGAACTGACGCGCCGGATCGCCGTCGAGATACCGCATGGCCGGGCACAGACGGGCGTAAACGCCCTTACGTCCCCGGCTATTTGCTTTTGAGCGGGCACCGCCGTCACGACATTTCCTCAAGCCCGCCATGGCCGCGCCGTGACGAAGTATTCACCTCAATGGCCTATGAACGACTTCCATAAAAAGAAGATCAGGGACGCCGTCGGCAGGTGCCGGTGTGTTGAGTTGCGTGCGGAGTGCTTCAGCGATGGCGGCGCAGGAGAGTTTCTTTGGCCTCGTTGATCCGGGCCGCGAGATACGTCGACCCCCCTTGGTCGGGATGCAGTTTCTTCATCAGCGACCGGTGCGCGCGCGATACGTCCTCGGCGCCGGCGCCCGGTTGCAGGCCAAGGATCTGATAGGCCTCCTCGTCCGTCATTTTGCCGGTGGGCGCGAAACCGCGCCCCGCTGTCGCGTCGCCTTGCGCGTGTTCACTCCAGGTGGGATCGCGGCGGTCAAGATACGCCAGCAGTAACGCGCGGCTCTCCTCGTCGAGGCTCGGCAAGAGCTTCGCCAACGCCGGCACGTCGAAGCTGTCGAGATCGCGGCCCTTCTGCGGCCCGGCGCTGAAGCGGCCGCGCATCGCGCCGCTGTCGTGGTCGAGTTCCATCTCCAGCATCGCCGAGCCCACGCGCGAGGCCTGCCCCGAACTCTTCTTCGTGCGCTGAGAGAAGCCGGCCGGCCCGAAAGGCAGCCAACCGAGCAGACCGAGACCGAAGGCGCCGAGCGGAATGGCGAAGCCGATTTCGCCGCGCAGGCCGAGAAACGCTGCGAAGCCGAGCGCGAGCAGACCACCCGAGGCCTTGACCACGCGCGCGCCGACCCGCGGATCGACTTTGGAAACGACGTTGAGCGCCCAGAGGGCGAGCACCAGCGCAAGAACGCCGAGGATGAGGATGGGCATGGCTTATTTCAACTGCGCCAACAACGCCTGAGCCGGCCCACTTTTCGTCGACAACGCGGTCAGCGCGCGACGGCCGCCGGCGGCATAGGCGGCGACGGCCCGCAGCAATTCGCGCAGTTGCTGCGCCGAGCCCGCGTCGAAGCGGCACCAGGCGCCGTGCGACAGACGAGCAATCTCACGATAGGCATTCTCGGCGACGGAATCATGGCCCTCCTGGAACATGAATGCCGGCACGCCGAGCAGGCCGAGTTCACCGGCCGCGGCGCACAGCGTATCGATCGGCTCCTCCATGGCGTCGCCGACGAAGACCAGCGCCTGAACCTTTTTGCGCGCGTGCTCCTGCCGCGCGTGCGACAGCACCTTGCCGATCTGGGTCTGACCGCCACGGCAATCGATGCGGGACATGAGCGAAGCGAGCTTGTCGGCACCGGCCACCCAGCCCGACGCGCGGCACTCATTGAGACCGCGGAAATAGACGAGCTGAACGTCGAGACCGCCGACCGCGGCCGCCTCGCGGAACATATCGGCTTGCAACGCGCAGGCGCTGTCCCATGTCGGCTGACGGCTCATCGTCGCGTCGAGCGCGAAGATCAGCCGCCCGCGCGCGCCATGCCGCGCGGTTGCGGGACCGATCGACTTGACCTTCTCGAGGAAGGCGTCGATCTCGGCGCGATTGGCCGCCGGCGCGGGAGTCTGGTCCTTGGTCATCGAGCAGCAATCCTACACCGATTCAGGGGCCTGGAGCGGCGAAGCGCACGGGTGCCATTAAATGTGTCCAGTTCCTGTTCACCGGCCAGAAACGACAATCCGCACTTTACATTTGCCATAGGCAAGGTCCGAAGCCTGTTGCGCAGAGACTGAGTTAGTTCATGGCGGGCATAATCCGCGCCGAGCAAAATATTCATGTCGTCGCCGCGTCCGTACCGCCGCCATTGGTTCAAGCCGCGGCCGCCGATGTTCGCCATCGCCGCGGCCGGCCTGCTGTGGTCGGTCGCGACCTTTTCGTTCGTCTGGGAGTGGGAGAACCGACAAGCCGAAAGCAATGTCGAACAGGCCGGGGCCACGCACTTCCTCGCCGTGCAGACCGGGCTCGACGAGTATCTAAATAAACTCAAGGCCCTCCGCGCCTTGTTCGCCTCCGATGAGGACGTGTCCCGGCGCGAGTTCGAAGGCTTCACCGACCGACTGCTCGACCGCGACAAGGCCATTCAAAACCTCTCATGGGTGCCGCTGGTGCGCGACAATCGGCGCGCGGAATTCGAGGCAAATGCACGGGCCAACGGCATTGCCGGCTATCACATTCGTGACGCGCTGCCCGACGGCACCATCAGAACGGCGGCGACGCGATCGGAATATCTGCCGATATATTATTCCACCGAGCGCAACCTCGGCGCCCGCATCTACGGCATCGATCTTCTCTCCGAGTTGCCGATCCGCGACCGCTTGCTGCGCGCGGCTGACGAGAATGAGCTGTCGACTGTGCCCGACTTCTTGCTGCACAGCCGGAGCGGCATCACGTCCGGCATTCTGATGTCACTGCCGGTCTACAGGATCGGCGCACGGATCGACACGGTCCAGGAGCGGCGCGAGAACCTGCGCGGTTTCGTGCATGGCGCCTTCGTCACTGCCGACGCCATGGCCCGCATCGTCACCCACCGGACGACCTCGGTCGGTCTCAATTTCTACGTCTTCCCCGCGTATGCGGACGCCGACGACCGCCCGATCTACGTCCATTCCTCCCGCCAGAGTCAGGTGACGGCGCCGGCGTTCAGCATGCGCGATATCGAGACGCTGCCTCATGCCTTCGGCACTCTCCATGCCGGTTCGGTGCAATGGCCGATTGCGGTGGTGGCCGCGCCAGGCGGACCGATGCAACCCCGTCACGATCGCGCCTGGTTGGTGCTCGTATGCAACCTCCTCGTCGTCGGCTTCGCCACCTGGTACGAGCGCAAACTATTGAAGGCCAATCGCCGCATCGCGGATCTCGCCAATCATGACCCGCTCACCGGGTTGGCCAATCGCCGCGTCTTCTACCAGCGCCTTACCGCCGAATTTAAAGCCCGGCACAGCGACGCCCACGGGTGCGCCGTTCTCTATTTAGATCTGGACGAGTTCAAGGATATCAACGACACGCGCGGCCATCCGGCGGGCGACCGGTTGTTGCAAGAGGTGGCGCACCGGCTCTGCGCCGCTGTCGGACCGGGCGATCTCGTCGCTCGCTTCGGCGGCGACGAGTTCGCGGTTCTGCATTGCAGTTGCACCGACGACAGCACCATCGCTCTCGCCGAACGCAGCAAAAACGCACTTGCCGCTCCATACGACCTTGGCGGCGACCGCATGCGCGTCACCGCCAGCATCGGCATTGCCACGATGTCCGTCGACGTCTGCGATGCCGACACGCTGATGATGCAGGCCGACCTTGCGCTGTATCGGGCCAAAGAGGACGGCCGCAATTGCTTCCGCACGCACACCCCGGATCTGGACAGCGCAGTGCGGCAGCGCGTCAGCATCGCCGGCGAATTACACAGCGCCATAGAAAACGAAGAGCTTCGCCTGTGGTATCAGCCGCAGGTGGAGCTTGCGTCCGGACGCATCGTCGGCGTCGAGGCGCTGATCCGCTGGCAGCACCCGACGATGGGGCTGTTGCGTCCCGGGGAATTCATCGGCATCGCCGAACATACCGGCCTGATCGATCGCATCGGCGCCTGGGTGGTGGACGAGGCCTGCCGTCAGGCGCGAGCCTGGATCGATGCCCGTGTCGCGCCCGACGTCGTCGCCATCAACGTTTCCGCCAGCCAGTTCAAGACATCGCCGGAATTGCATGACGTCGTCTCCGCGGCGCTGAAACGGCATTGCGTGAGCCCGTCGATGATCGAGCTGGAGCTGACCGAGTCGGTCCTGATGGACGCGAGCCAGCACTCCGGCGCAATGCTGGCGCGGCTACGGGCGATGGGTCTGCGCATCTCGGTCGACGACTTCGGCACCGGCTATTCGTCGCTGAACTACCTGACGCGCTTTCCGGTCAACCGGCTCAAGATTGCGCAGGAGCTGGTGCTTGGCATCGTCGACGATCCGCGTAACGGCGCCGTGGTTCGCGCCGCGATCGGCCTGGCGAGTGAGCTCGGCGTCGAGTGCATCGCGGAAGGCATTGAGAACGCGAGGCAGCTCGATTTCCTGGTAGAGGCCGGATGTGCCTATGGCCAAGGCTATTTCCTGAGCCGGCCGATGAGCGCAGAGCGCGCTACTTCGCTGCTGACGCAGCAAAAAGGAAACCAGAAGAGGCGGCTGGCGATGGCGGGCTGAACGTCAGGCCAGCATGTCGTGGACCTGCAGCGGCTGGTCCATGACCGAGTACCATTCGGCGCGGGCGGCGGCACGACGTCTGCCGTTTTCCGAGAGCGGCAAGTGCAGCGCGTTGAGAAGCGCGATCACCTCCTCGCGGGCGGTGACGTGCGACATGTTCGGCCGCGTGCCAAGCGTCGTCTCGTCGAGATCGTCGAGCGCCGTCAGCCCGCGCGGGAAGAATTCGCGGTAGACGACGCGCTCGGCGAAGCCGTCGATGCAGCGGAAGCCCATGCGGCGCGACAATTCGTTGATGCCCTCGCCGACCAGCTTCTTGTTGCGCGAGCCGAGCTGCGACAGCCGGTTGCGCACGACGATCCAGTCGGTGAGCCGGCCGTCGACCAACCGGCGCTGCCGGCGCGCCTCGCGCACCATGCGCGCGTAGTGGCTTTCGCCTGTGACGGTGAAATTGGTCGGGTCGAGCGTCGCCAGCACGTCGAAATCGACGAACGAGTCATTGAGCGGCGTGACCAGCGTGTCCGCCATCGAATGCGCGAGCCGCATCAGGTAGCTGTCATGGCCCGGCGTGTCGATGACGACGACGTCGTGGCTGTGCTCGATGGCGCCGATGGCGCGCGAGAACGCGTCGAACTCCTGCGCTTCGTTGGCTTCGACGGAAAGGCCCTGCGCGCGTTCGACGCAGAAATGGGTCGGCACATCGAGCTTGATACCGGCGCGCGCCGCCCAGTCGCGGCGGTTCTCGACATAGTGCGTGAAGCTCTTCTGCCGCGAATCGAGGTCGATGGTGGCGACGCGCTGACCGGCCTTGTGCAACGCCACGGCGATGTGCAAGGCGGTCGTCGACTTGCCTGAGCCACCCTTCTCGTTGCCGAGTACGACGACGTGAGCGGATTGTGGCGTTTCGCGGATCGGCTGGACCAGCATGAGGCGTCCTTTGATCCATTGATTTTCAAATTATTGCGAAGGTTTAGTCAAGTTGTACGATGCTTAACCATTAATCGGTGGCCGCATTCAGCTTGGCTTGCTAGAGAGCGCCCGCGCCTTCCAAGTTCCACGCCACAATTTGCCATGCCGACCCGACCGACCATCGCCCGCAACCTGCGCTCGCTGCGCACGGCCATTGACGCCTTCCGGAAGAAGAAGGAGAGCGTCGCGCTCGTCCCGACCATGGGCGCGCTGCACCGCGGCCATCTCGCATTGGTCAAGGAAGCGCACCGCCGCGCCGACCGGGTCGTCGTGTCGATCTTCGTTAACCCGACGCAGTTTGCTCCGAACGAGGACTTCGGCAGCTATCCGCGCAGCTTCGACACCGACATCGAGGCGCTGACCGAGGCCGAGACAGATCTCGTCTGGGCGCCACCCGCTGGCGTCATGTATCCGGAGGGCTTCGCCACCCGCATCGAGCCGGCCTGTGCCGCCAAGGCCGGGCTCGAAGACAAGTTTCGTCCGCATTTCTTCGGCGGCGTTGCCACAGTCGTCGCTAAATTGTTTTTACAGGTGACGCCGGACGTCGCCATCTTCGGGCAGAAGGACTACCAACAGCTGCGCGTTATCACACAGATGGCCAAGGATCTTGATCTGCCGCTCAAGGTCGTCGGCCTGGCCACGGTGCGCGAACGCGACGGCCTCGCCCTCTCCTCGCGCAACGCGTACCTGTCGCAGACCGACCGCGCGGTGGCCCCGGCTTTGGCGCGCGTGCTCAATGCCTGCGCCAGCCGCATCGGTCGGCGCGAGCCGATCGAGATGGTCCTGGAGGAAGGCGTCACCGAACTGACCCGCGCCGGCTTCACCGTCGACTATCTCGAGGCGCGGCACGCGCTGACTTTGGCCCGCGTCGCGTCACTCAAGGACGGGCCGATCAGGCTTCTGGCCGCCGCAAAGCTCGGCACGACACGGCTGATCGATAATCTGGCGGTATAAGCCTCTTTCCAGCTTATCCTTGAGGAGCGGCCGAAGGCCGCGTCTCGAGGGACGAGGTGGCTCGCATGGTTTGAGACGCGCTTCTTCGCAGCGCTCCTCACCATGAGGGGCCTTCAGAGCAGCCCCAATTGCCGCAATTCCCGCCGCATCGCCTCCGGCATCTTCGAGGCGCCGGGCGCGGCTCGCGACAGATCGCGCGGCGCCTCCTTGTCGTCGAGGTAGCGCCAGCCCTGGAAAGCGGAGCGCGGCCGCGGCTCGACCAGCTTAGGCTTGCCGTCGAGCACCACCTGGCAACGGCGGATGCCGTCCTTGCCGGTCGTCGTGCGGATGTCGAGGATCTTCTCGCGGCAGGTGATGTGGCCCTTGATCACCCAGAAGAGCGAGCCGCCGTCGGTGAGTTCCTCGGCGCGCTTGGGCAGCATGCGTGTCGTATGGATGCGTTCCGGCTTCTGCCCGCGCCGCTTCTTCTCCTTCAACTTCAACTTGATCCAGTCTTCGAGGTCGGCGACCGAGTCGCAGCCGACGCTGAGCTTGATGAGATGAAGCGGCATTCCCACAGTCCCGAAACACGCAAAACCGTCCTCAGCCATAGCGGGCCGGCGGCCGTGGCGGAAGCCTCAGGCGAAATCTTGTGCCCACAATGCCCGCCCGGCTGACGTGCCCTCACTCCTCTGCTACCGTGCGCGAGCAAACACCGACAACGCTTGGGGGACCCATGAAGAAAATCGCTCTGCTCGTTGCGCTCGCACTCGTTGCGGCCGCGCCTACCATCGCAATGGCCAAGACCAAGAAGAAGCCGGTCAAGCCGGCGGAGCAGGTCCAGACGGACCCGCAGAAGATGACCTTCGACGAGGCGATGGCCTACAACAAGCGGAACCTGAGCTTGATCCCGCAGGCTCTGCCACTGGTCCTGCCGAGCTGGACGCTGCCGGTCTACTTCGCCGTGAACAAGGACGAAGAGCCGGCAAAGGTCGTTAAGAAGCACGCTAAGAAGAAGATATAGCCGCGGCTGACCGTCAGGGTTTGGGCGCCGAGGATTCGACGACCATTATCTTGGCGCCTTCGGCGACCTGCGCGTCCTTGGCGACGGCAATTTCGCTCACCGTGCCATCGATCGGCGCGGTGAGCGTATGCTCCATTTTCATCGCCTCGATGATGGCGACGCGCTGGCCGCGTGTGACCTGCGCGCCCTTCTCCACCAGTACGGCGAGCACCTTGCCGTGCATCGGCGCGCGCACCAGACCGCCACCACCGGCATCGCCCGCCTTGTCGAGCGCGATATCGCGCAGCGTCACCTTGGTCTGACGGCCGTGGCGCAGGACATAGACGGCGTCAGCTTGCACGATAGCGATCGCATCCTCGGCCGGCGCGACGCCGTCGACACTGATCGTCGGGCCGTCCGCTCCATAGTCGATCTCGGCCACCACCGCCTCGCCGTCGGCGATCACCGGCAGCGCCAGCCGGCGTTGACCCGACAGCTGGAAGGCGTCGGCAACGTCCCAGGGCGAAGCCCCCTCGCCGCTTGCCAGCCGCACCCGCTCGCGTTCGATCAATTCGCGAGCGCCGGCCGCGGCCGCGGCGCGGTCGAGCCCCTGCGGCGTGGCGCCCAGCGCGGCAGCATTGCGATCGATGAAGCCGGTGTCGAAGTCACCTTTGTGAAATCCATCGGCGCGCGCCAGCGCCGCCAGGAACCCGGCATTGCTGCGCGGGCCGGCAACCACAGTGGCTTCGAGCGCCGAAGCGAGCGCGTGAAGCGCGGCCTCGCGCGTCGGCGCGTGCGCGATCACCTTGGCGATCATCGGATCGTAGAACGGTGTCACCATGTCGCCCGTCTCGACACCGCTGTCGATGCGCACGCTTGAGGCTTGCGGAAAGCTCAAGGCTACGAGCCGGCCCGTCGATGGCAGGAAGCCGCGCTCGGGATCCTCGGCATAAAGCCGCGCTTCGACCGCATGGCCGTCGAGCCGCACCTGGTCCTGCTTCAGCGGCAGTCTCTCGCCGGCGGCGACGCGGAATTGCCACTCGACCAGATCGAGGCCGGTGACCGCTTCCGTTACCGGATGTTCCACTTGAAGACGCGTGTTCATCTCCATGAACCAGAACCGGTTGTCCTTGAGGCCTCCGGTGCCGTCGGCGATGAATTCGACCGTGCCGGCGCCCTGATAGCCGACCGCCTTTGCAGCGGCGACGGCGGCAGCGCCCATCGTCGCGCGCAGCGCGGCGCTCATGCCAGGCGCCGGCGCCTCCTCGATCACCTTCTGGTGGCGCCTCTGCAGCGAGCAGTCGCGCTCGTTGAGATGCACGGCGTTGCCATAGCCATCGGCAAAGATCTGCATCTCGATGTGGCGCGGCGCGGTGACGTATTTCTCGATCAGCACCTGCGCGTCGCCGAAGGCGCTCTTCGCCTCGCGCTGCGCCGCCTCGAGCGCGGCGTCGAAGTCGGCGTGGCGATCGACCTTGCGCATGCCTTTGCCACCGCCGCCGGCGACGGCCTTGATCAGAACCGGATAGCCGATCTCGTAGGCCTTGCGCTTGAGGAAGGCCAAATCCTGCTTGTCGCCGTGATAGCCGGGCACCACCGGCACACCGGCCTTCTCCATCAGCGCCTTGGCGCGATCCTTGAGGCCCATTGCGCGGATCGCGGCGGGTGGCGGGCCGACGAAGACGATGCCGGCGGCAGCGCAGGCCTCCGCGAACGCGGCATTCTCCGACAGGAAGCCGTAGCCGGGATGGATGCAGCCCGCGCGCGCCGCTTTCGCCGCAGCGATGATGGTGCCGGCGACGAGATAGCTTTGCGAAGCCGGCGCGGGGCCGATCGCATGCGCTTCATCCGCCATGCGCACGTGCAA
>Ga0208357_1002273_pt1 | contig 12915 bp, 10 predicted proteins | sample NGESurdeep092012_6_FD_184487 | JGI IMG/M metagenome (GOLD analysis project Ga0208357, IMG submission 184487) | Arctic peat soil microbial communities from Barrow, Alaska - NGEE Surface sample F52-2 deep-092012 (SPAdes) | ecosystem: Environmental > Terrestrial > Soil > Wetlands > Peat ... | reverse complement strand
TTACGTACTCGATCTATGGACGTTCGGCTTCGCCGACGATCGCAACCACAGACCATGGTGATGTCGTCTGCGTCGAGGGGGGCAACAACCGACGCATCGAGCAACTCGTGCGGGCGATCTCGAGTGCAAACGGTGCAACTTGCTTTACCGCGGACTATCCGCTATCGGGTGCGGAGGTCAGAGCGTGCGCGGTGTTGGGCAGCATTTCGTTGGCCCGCCGCATAGGCGCTGCGCTCAACGCCGCGCGCCGCGAGCACTTGGATCCGTTCGCCGCACTGGCGCAGGCGCTAGATCCTGAGGGCGGAATCACAGTTCGGTCGCTTTTCAACGGCAAGGTAACCGATTGCCGGCACGAGACGCGCGGTGGGTTTGGATTCGGGGTTGTGAGCCTGGAGTCGACTCCGCCGGGCGAGAGCATGACGGTGGAATTTCAGAATGAGTTTCTGATCGCACGTCAGAATGGTGTCGCGATGGCAACAACTCCGGACATCATCTCGATCGTGGACGCAGAGACGCTGCGCAATGTGGGATCCGAGAGCGTTCGTTATGGTCAGCGGGTCCAGGTCATCGCAATCGAAGCCCCCGCTCTCCTCACTACACCGGCAGCGCTCGCAGTCGTCGGCCCCCGAGCATTCGGCTTCGATCTCGACTACCGTCCGATCCGGGCGCTGTGAACGAGCGCCCCCTTCCCCGGTCGAGGCTTGCCGGCGCGCGGATTGCCGTGATTTCCCCGGTCCTTCCGACCGAGGCGATCGACGTCGAGGCGACTCTGCGCCCCCTCCGCGACTCGACGGCCGAGATTGAGAACTTCTTCCTCGATGAAGGTCCTGCCTCGATTGAGACGGAGGCGGACATCGAGTCGTGTCTCCCTGGGCTCTTGGCGGTGGGCAAGCGCGTAGCCGAGAGCGGCTGGCAAGCGCTCGTCGTCAACTGTATGTGTGACCCCGGTGTCCCGGAACTTCGTGAGCGGACAGCGGTACCGGTGTTCGGGCCCGCGGAAACTTCAATGCACGCGATCACGGCAGCCGGAGGGCACTTCTCCGTGCTCGACGTCGTGAGCGATGGGCGAGAGATGGTCGAGGAACAGATCGCCAGGTATGGACTGCGGTCTTACTACGTCTCTTATCGCTCGATCGACGTCCCCGTTCTGGAGCTATTCAGCGAACCTGCCCGGACCATTGCGGCGCTCGAGGGCGCAGCCCTCGCCGCATTGGCTGACGGGGCGGACACGCTCCTCCTCGGTTGTACCGGTCTGGCGGAACTCGCCCGGCAGCTGCGTGCGGCGCTGGCCGCGAGGGGCCGGTACCCAGCCATCGTTGAGCCGCTGCTCACATCAATACTCGTCGCGCGAACACTCCTCGAAGCCCGCGTGCCGGATGCACGCGTCGGGAGCGGGGGTAGGTGAGGGCGGAGACTCTACGGGGATTGTGGCAGGAACGCGGACGGTTAGGCCCCGCGTTCGCGACAGCGACGGGCGAGCTGTGCGGCGTGGGCGACGACCTCGGCGCCGGTGTGCGGTGCAGTGGGCATGGACGCGATGCCGCGCTGGAGGTCAATGAGGACGAGAGCGGTGGTGGCCGGCTCGAGAACGAGTGCGGACATGGCGGCGTGACTCCGTGGCTGACGTGAACTTCCACAACCTCGGCGGTTGCGCACGGCGCTTCAAGGGCGCCGCCCCCGGGCGAATTCCGGAGGCAAAGGTTCCGCCGATTGCAGAAGCTACATATAGTACGGGCGGCGGCCGCGATTGCTTGGCTGCCCTCCCTCCGCGGTCCCCCGCGTCCTCCAGTCGGGCTCTCCCCATGTCACCACGCATTCGCCCCTATTCGTTCAAGGCCACCTGTGCGGCCCTGGTCAGCTTCGTCGCCTGTGGCGCCGCCATCCCGCTCGCCGCACAGCAGGCCGCGCCCGGGCTGGTGCGCGAAGCCTCGGTGGAAGGGATCATGGAGTATCGCATGCCGTCAAATGGGCTGCGGGTGCTGCTGTATCCCGATCAGACCAAGCCGCAAACGCTCGTGAACGTGACCTACCTCGTCGGATCGCGTGAGGAGGGTCATGGTGAAACTGGTATGGCGCATCTGCTCGAACACATGATGATCAAGGGGACGATCAAGCACGCCGACATCGCCAAGGAGTTGGAGACCCGCGGGGCGCAGTACAACGCCAGCACGTCGTTCGACCGCACCAATTATTACGAAGTGTTCGCGGCGTCGGACAGCATGCTCGACTGGGCGCTGGACATGGAAGCCGACCGCATGGTGAACAGTCGCATCGCCAAGGTGGACCTGGACAAGGAGATGACGGTCGTTCGCAACGAGTTCGAGAGCGGCGAGAACAACCCCACGTTGGTGACGATCAAGCGCGTCCTCGGCAGCGCCTTTCTCTTTCACCCGTATGGACGGCTGCCGATCGGCAACCGGTCGGACATCGAAAACGTGCCGATTGCCAGGCTGCAGACCTTTTATCACAAGTACTATCAGCCAGACAACGCCGTGCTGATGATCGCCGGCAAGTTCGACACGACCCGCGCGCTGGCGTTGGTGAGCAAGTATTTCTCGGCCGTTCCCAAGCCGGCACGTGTACTCGACTCCACCTATACCGTGGAGCCCACGCAGGACGGCGAGCGCGAAGTGTGGGTACGTCGATCGGGCGCGGAGCAGGACATCGTGGCGTTCTATCACTCGCCGGCAGCGTCGCATCAGGACGACGCAGCCGTGGACGTGCTCGATCGCGTGCTCACCGACGCTCCGTCGGGGCGGCTCTATAAGGCGCTAGTGCTCACCAAGAAAGCGGCGTCGGTGAACTATCTGTCGCTCGACCTGCACGATCCCGGCGGGATCATGCTCATCGCGTCGCTCAAGGCCACCGACAGCCTGGCCGCAGCTCGTTCGGCGATGCTCGTCGCGTTGCAGGAGTTCACCACGACCGCACCGCCCACCGCGGCCGAGGTGGACCGCGCGAAGAGCGCGATCGCCAGCGAATACGCGCTGGAATTGAACAACACGGCTGGCGTGGGGTTGGCGCTGTCCGACTGGATGGGTGTTGGTGACTGGCGATTATTCTTTCTGCATCGCGACGAGGTGAAGAACGTCACACCGGCCGATGTGAAGCGCGTGGCCGATGCGTACCTCAAAGCCTCGAATCGTACGCTGGGGTATTTCGTGCCCACCGACCACCCCGATCGCGCCGAGATTCCGGCGGCGCCTGATATTAGCAAATTGGTATCGAACTACAAAGGGCAGATCGTGGCTGAGGCGGGGGAGGCGTTCGACCCGGCACCGGCCAACATCCTGGCGCGCACGACGACGTTCACCACGCGTGCGGGGCTCAAGGTCGCGTTGCTCGCCAAGAAGAATCGTGGCGGCAGCGTGACCGCGACGATCACGCTTCGATTCGGGAACGAGAAGACGCTCCAGGGCCGAGGCGATGCGTTGCAGGTTGCTTCCATGACGCTGATGCGCGGCACGACGCGGCACACGCGCCAGCAGCTCACGGATTCGCTCAACGCGCTCAAGTCGCGGATGGGCACCGGCGGCAGCGGTCCTTCGGTGACCGTGAACATCCAGACCACACGCGAGCATCTGTCGGCGGTGCTGTCACTGGCCGACGAAGTGCTGCGCCATCCGTCCTTCGATTCCACGGAATTCTCGGCATTCATCGCCGAACAGGTGGCGACGCTCGAATCGCAGAGCAAGGAACCCACCGCACTTGCCCTCCTCGCGTACCAGCAGAAAGTCAGCCGATACGCCAAAACAGATCCGCGCTACGTGGGCACCGTGGGCGAGGCGCTGACGACGCTCAAAGGCATCACGGTGGCCGACGTGCGCAAGGCGTATGCGGACTTCTTCGGCGCCGGCGCCGGGGAGATCGCCGTGGTGGGCGACTTCGATACCACGGCGACGCGTGCTCAACTCGATACGATGTTCGCCGGTTGGAAGAGCCGATCGCCATACACGGCGATGGTGAACAAGCTGTTCGCGCTGGACACCGTGCGTGAACGGATCAACACACCTGACAAAGCGAACGCGATGTTCGTTGCGGCCACGACGTTCGCGATGAACGATCACGATCCGGATTACGTGCCGATGTTGCTGGCGAACTACATGCTGGGCGGCGGCACGCTCACGTCGCGACTCACGCAGCGTATTCGCGTCAAGGACGGCTTGAGCTACGCCACGCAGTCGGTGTTCGGCGCTGATGCGCGGGTGAAGGCGGCGCAACTGCTGGCAATCGCCATTCACGCGCCGCAGAACGGCGACAAGGTTATCGCCGACTTTTTTGCCGTGATTGACACCGTGCGTGCCGACGGATTTGCCGCCGACGAATTGGAAAAGGCGAAGACGGGAGTATTGGAACTGAATCGCCTCACACGCTCGCAGGACGGCGCCGTAGCCACGCAACTTACCCAGGACATGCTGCTCGGCCGCACCTTCCAGTTCCAGGCCGACCAGGACGCGCAGATCCAGGCGACAACGCTCGATCAGGTGAACGCGGCGTTCCGCAAATACGTGGACCCCTCGCGCATCGCCGTGATCTGGGCCGGTGACGAAGCCAAGGCAAAACCTCCCACGCCGATCAAGCCCACGCCATAGCGCGCATGAGCCGGCGGCAGCCGCCGCCGGCTACGGGGGTGTCGCAGCGGCGGCTTTCGCCTTCGCCTCGAGACTCGCGCGCACCACGAGATCGGCGGCCAGCAGTTGCGCGATGAAGTTGTCATCCTCGGTCTCCGGCGCGAGTGCTTTGAACGCGCGTCGCGCGCCGGCAAGGTCGTCCAGGCGCAGACGTGAGACAATGGTTCCATTGCGCAGCTCTTCGATCGGCACCCAGGGCAGCGAATCGTGGAGGAATTCAGTGATCAACGTGTCCGCGGCGTGCGATGCCTGCGGGAAGTTCCACGCCGCAAGCCCGTGCGAGAAATCAACGGCCGCGCGCACATCGCCAGGCGCGTGGGTGTGATCGAGATACGCGTTCACGTGTCCGTAGAACCCTTCGTCGGCGACACCCGACGACCCACCGTGCAGCAGTTCTTCGGCATTGCTGAACGATTCCATCCAGCGGTGCCAGTCGGTGGGCGGCGTGCCCGTGGCCATCATGCGGTCGAACCGATCCACCCGGAACACCGCGTCGGCCAGCTCTGAATCGCGCGGCACGGCGACGCGTTCCGCCGGCGTCATGGCGAGCACGCGGCGCAGGCGTGCTTGCAAAGCCATCGCATCTACGCGCGGAATCTCCGGGGCGATGGCCAGCGGCTCGGTGGCGAATCCTTCTCGCCGGTTAGCCAGCGCCGCCACGACATTGAACCGTCCCTTACCCAGACTCTCCAGCCCCGTCGCCTCGTGATGCAGGAACCGCGTGCGCTCGGCACCCAGGTCCAGTACCGGGTAATAATCGGAGTTCACCTGGGCATGAGTGATCAAGTATGGGTGCAACACCTCGCGTCCGGCCACGCGCATGGCATTCAGCGCTTCAGGGCTCATCGGAACCGCGCGGCGCAGGTCGTGCACGATGCCCGGGTACTGCAGCACCTTCCAGTCCGGCACCAACGGTGCCGACCGGTTGGTGGCGAGAATCAGCACGTCGCTATTGGAGGTGAAGAACACCTGGTACGAACTGAAGTTCTCATCAATGGCCGCCAGCACTGACACCACCAGGGAATCATTGATCTCATACAAGTGCAGCCACTGCCCGAGTACGCCGTTGGCGGTGAGGTTGTTTCGGACCCGCGCGTAAAATTCCTGGGTAAACAATCCCGACACTCCACTCACCCAGGGGTTGGACGGCTCGGAGATGATGAGATCAAACTTGCGCCCGGTGGATGCGAAGTACGCCTTGGCGTCGTCAATCACGATGCGCGATCGCGGGTCGTCGAACACGCGGCTATTCGCCGGCCGGAAGGCGCGGGACGCGTTCACCATCTGCGGCTCGATTTCCACCGTTACCACTTGTTTCACTTCCGGACTGCCGAGCAAGAGGTTGGAGGTCATACCAGATCCCTGCCCGATGACCGCGATTTCCTGGGCGTCGGGAACGTGGGCGAGTCCGATCAGCGGCAGCAGAATCTGTGTGGCCTGGTCTTCGGCGAGCGAGCGGAGTTGACCCGGATCGAGCGTGGAGTCCTCCCAGAATGGATCCATGGACGCGTCGGGCTTTCCGTTGGTGGCAAGCGTCAGGTAACCGCCCGACGTGCTGCGACGCACGCTCACGGTGGCGGTGCGCCCATCCTTGTAAAACGGGAAGGTATACGTGTCGGCGGTGGGCAGAAGGCCGTGCCGGAACACGCCGCTTGAGAGTTTCCATAAGTCGAACTTGACGAATACCGCATTGAGTAGAATGAACGCCACCGTGGCCAACAAAAATCCGAATCGGGTACGGGCTTGGTGGTTTCCGCCCAATACTGCGGGGCGAAGCAGCAGCACGCCCAGCGCGATGTCCACCAGCGCGCCGCTGATGAGCAATAGTTTGAGACCGAGCAGGGGCATCAGAAACAGCCCGGCGATGATGACCCCGGCAATCGAACCCAGCGTATTTAACCCGTACACCGCGCCGATGGCGCGTTCACCGGCACCGCGGCGTATCAGTATTTCAGTAATGAGCGGAAGCGTGATGCCGGCGCAGAAGGTGGCCGGGAGCATGATGAGCAGGCAGATGACATACCGCGCGAGGACGAACCCGTGGTAGCCCTGTACGGTGGTATCGAACGTCTTGATGAGCGTGGCCATCCAGCCGAACGACGCCATATACAGCGGCAGCGTAGCGACGGCGAGCGTGCCCATCACCCATTGCACGATGCCCAGCGTGCGCATTGGACGTTGCATGGCGTCGGCGCGACCGCGAATCCAGTAAGCGCCGAGCGCTATGCCGAGGATGAACGCCGACAGCATGAGTTCGAACGAGTGCGTGGCGGCACCGAGAACCAGCGAGAGCATGCGGATCCACGCAATCTCATAGATGAAGGATGCGAACGCCGTGCCGAAGCTGATGAACAGGAGCAGTCGCCATTCGTCCGGACGATGCTCGTCTTGTTCGATGGGTTGCGGGAGCGGGTGCGCGTCCACGACGTCGGCGGCGTAGAACGTGCGCACCGCGAACGTCACGCCAAAGGCGACGAGGAAGTTGAGAATGCCGGCGGTGAGCAGCGTGCCGGGTAGCCCGAACGCCTGGATGAGCACGAATCCGGCGCCCAGTGCGCCGATCGCAGCGCCGAGGCTGTTCGTGAAATACAGCAGCCCGAGCACACGCCCTGGTTCGGAGCGCACATGCCGAATGGCACCGGCGCTCATGAGCGGAAAGGTGGCGCCGAGCAGAATGGACTGAGGGAGAATCAGGCCCGCGGCCAACGACCACTGCACCGCCATGACGCCGAAGCTGCCGGCGCCGCCCGCGAGGCGCGGAAAGATGTGGGCGTAGGCGTAGTCAGTGGTGCCGACGAAGATGCCGTGAAACAAAAAAGCGATGACGCCAACCGTGAACTCGACGGCCGAATACCACAGCAGCGGTTGACGCAGTTTTGCCGACCGGTTGCCCACGGCCAGCGCGCCGAGCGACATGCCGCCGAGGAAAATCACCAGTACGATGATCTGGGCGTACGCCGCGTGGCCTACAAATAGGCTGATGTAGCGCGTCCAGATCGTCTCGTAAATGAGACCGGCGGCGCCGGAGAGGACGAACGCGAACGCGAGGATAAGAAGCACAGGGCAACCGGTGCGGGAATGACGAGCAAATGAAACCCGGCTACAGCGCCGGGTGTTTGTTCACCGTGTCGTCGTGAATCTGGAACTGATGGGCCACCGATAGGATCAGGTCATCGTTGTAGAGATTGCCGATGATCTGTCCGCAGATCGGCTGCGGATTGAGCGCCGGTCCCGGCGGTTGCTGCGCGGCGGGCACCGCACCTCCGCGACCCCGGCCACGACCGAACTGCTGTGGCACGTCGAACTTGAACGGCAGCACGGCGCTCGGATAGCCGGTCTGCGCGCACTCGCCGACGTCTGCCGCCGGACTGCTGATGTACATATCCACGTCCTTCAGAAATTCGGCCCACTTACTCATCAGAATGTAGCGGCGACGTTCGGTATTAAGGAACTCATATCCCGGAATCGTACGCCCCACCACGAAGCGCGGATTCCAATCGGCCGGCGCCTCCGGATCGACGGATGCACCGCCACGACCGGTGGTGTCGGCGGCGGTGCTGCCGAAAGGTGCACCTCGTGCGGGCACCGGCCCGAGGTTGTTCAGGTCGAGTCCGATCTCCTTCGCCTTGCGCTGCACGTATTGGTCGAACGCCGACGCATACTCGGTGTTGAGTCCGCCGATGCCGCGGCTGATGCCTGCTACGGTGGGCCGCGCGCCGATCGTCACTGGCTTCATGCCGAGTTCCGTGAGCTTGCCCACCAGCTCCTTCGGCGCCTGATCGTCCACGCCGATGCGCAGCGATGCGAGACCGATGTTGCGGTTGAAGTGAAATGGCGTCGTCACCGTGGATGGATCCTTCTCGTCCACGCCGTGAATGACGTTGAACACCATCGCCGCGTCCTCACTCGTGCGCACGATGGGGCCCACGCGGTCCTGCGACCACGCGAGCACCATCCCGCCATAGCGGCTCGTGCGTCCGAATGTGGGACGCAGCGCGCTCAGCCCGCAGCGAATCGTCGGTGACACGATCGAGCCAGACGTTTCGGTGCCGATGCCGAACGCCACGCACCCGGCTGCCGTGGCCGACGCCGGACCTGCCGACGATCCGCTCGATCCCTGCGTGAGATTCCACGGGTTGTTCGTGCGTCCGCGGAACCACTGGTCGTTCTGCGCGAACAGTCCGGTGGCGAGCTTGGCGATGAGCACGGCGCCGGCGTTACGCAGCCGAACCACCATCTCAGCGTCGTCGTCAATTATACGAGTTTCGAAATCCTTCGCGCCCCACGTCGTCGGCACGCCCTTGGTGGAGAAGAGATCCTTGATGCCGTAGGGCAGTCCGTGCAGCGGGCCGCGATAGCGTCCGGCCGCAATCTCACGATCCGCCTGCGCCGCCTCGGCGCGCGCCTGGGTGTCCATGATCGTCACCGCGCAGAGCAGTGTCGGGTTGAGGCGATTGAGGCGCGCGAGGTAAATGTCGGTGAGCCGCGCCGAGGTGATGCGCCGCGCCTTGAGCAGCGCCGACAGACGGTGCGCGGGCAGGAACGCGATGTTGTCGTCCGACGAAGGCATCGCGCCACGCCAAGGCTCGGGCTCGTACGTGCCGCGATCGAACGCCGCGGCGCCGTGCTGGCGTACCAGCTTTTCCATGAGCGCGCCGGTGCCGCCCGGGTACGGCTGGAATTGAAGCGCTGGCGGTTCGCCGTTACCGAGTGGTACGGGCGGTTCCTGTTGCTGCTGACCGAATCCGCCCGCGGCCGCGCTGGCTGCTGTGCCGCGCCCCTGCGCGTTCGCCGCTTTCACGCCGAGCGTGGACGCAGCTGCCGCGGCGAGCGAGAGGAACACGAAGTGGCGGCGATCGATGCCGAGTGCTTCCGCGTCGTAGTCAGCGGCTTCGAGATCGGACTGCGTCTGTTCGAGGAGATCTTCGGGGATGGTCACGGCGGTTCTCCGGTGGCGGTCGGGGCGATGAATTGTCGCGTCCAGAGAATCGCGCCCGGAACGCCCATTGGCCAGACCCCGGGGCGGCGGAGCTGGTAGCGAGCCCATGAATTCCTCGCTGGTGCAGGAAACTCCAACCGAGCGGCGCGAGTATTTTATCCTAGCATTGGCCGATTGCGGATGGCTCCTGACTTCCAGAAGCTATTCTATTAAGATCGAGGCTCACATGGCAAACCTCCGTTCGATATCACTGCTCGTTCTCGCAGTCGCGAGTCCGGTCGCCGCGCAGAGCAACGCCGGGATGCAGGGAATGCCCGGGATGCAACCGGTCGCCGTGTCCGCCACGGCGGCCAAGCAGATTGACAGTGTGGCGCGGTCGGTGCGTCCGCTCAATAACACGAACGCCGCGAGCGCGGCGGGATTCCATCCCGTGTTCGGTTGGATTCCGACCATGGGCACGCACTGGGTGGACATGGCGCTGATGGCGAAGGACAAGCAGCAGTGCATCGGCATGCCGAGCAATCTGATGTTCTCCAAGATCGCCGGCCGCGATTCACTATTGGGTGCGGCGTTCGCCTACTTCACACTGGAGGGCGACAGTACGCCCCCCGTACTCTTCGACGGTGCGCCACCCTGGCACGAGCATCCAAACCTCGCGCCGCCGGGCCAGCGGCTCGTGATGCTGCATGTCTGGTTCGTGCCGTCGCCCGACGGGCCCTTCGCCGGCACCAATCCCAACATTCCATTCTGGGCCGCGGGACTCGCCGCACCCGATTCCGCGCGCATGCGCGACGCCGCGTTCAGCGCGATGGTGCGCCGCGCGGCGCTCGCGCTCGCCGAGGTCGTGGACACCACCGCGATCTTCGCGAATCTCGAGATGCGCCCTGACGTACACGCAGTGCTGGCCGTACGACGCGATTCGATCCGCGCGCTCATTCCGCAATTCCAGGCGGCGGAACGAGAAAAGAACCAGGCGCAGTGGGAGCGCGTGGCCGAGCGGGCTGCCGCACAGTGGGACGCGATCTACGCGGCGTACGATCACACAGCACGCACCAGACTGGGAAAGCAACGCGTCGACGCGTACGTTGCGATGCTGCTCGGCCACCACGAGATGTAGCAGCGCACCGGACCGCCGGGGCATGCGGGACAGGAATGCAATCGCATCAGGCGTAGCACACATCCACAAACACTTATATCACCGCACCACGGGAGTCCCATGGACGAAAAATCGCTCTTCACGCAATTCTGGACCAAGGAAGCCGCCACCACGAGCAAGGTCCTCGGCCGCATTCCCGAAGGATCCACCTACCGCCCCGATCCCAGGTCCCGCACCGCGCAGGAGATCGCCTGGCAGATCGTATGTGAGGAAAAGATGATCATCGAGGCGCTCGAGAATGGTAAAGCGGAATGGGCGCCCCCCACGATGCCGGCGACGATGAAGGAAATCGTCACGGCCTACAACAACCAGAGCGCGGAACTCCTCCAGCGCTGGGCTGCATTGCCCGCCGCGCGCTGGAGCGGCACGCTCGATTTCTTCGGCGGCGAACGCCCCGCGTCGCCCATGGCATGGAGCTTTCTCTTCGACATCGTGCATCACCGCGGCCAGATCACCACGTACCTACGCCCGATGGGGGCGCTGGTGCCGCAGATCTACGGGCCGAGCGGCGACGAGCCCTAACTGTGACGCGGACCGCGGGCAGAACCCCGAAGCCACGCCGGCACGACTTTGTGCTAATTTGAATCCATGCTGACCTACACCGCGGCCCGGGACGCTCTCGTCCAGATGCTTCGCGCCGACGCTCAGGCGCACGTGGCCACGCACTACGACGAGGTCGGCCGGCGCTTCGATCGGCTCGAACACCAGTTCCCCACGGGCACGGCGCCTGAATTGGGTCGCCTGCACATCGCCCTCGCGTTCTGGGATGGCTGGATTGATGCGCGGAATAACGGATGGCCTCGCGGACCGATCGCCCTCGACGAATGGCCGGTGCTCGCGGAGCAGGTCGCTACCGATCTCGCTGCCGATCGCGAGATCTCCTCGCCCCTCGTCCTTTCGCGCTTCGATCTTGTTGCGCACCCCAACCTCAACGAGCGCGTGCAGACGCTCGCTGCGCGGCTGCGCCAGCGACAGGACGCCATATCGTTGGCGTAAGCGCGCACCTACCATGATCTCTGCCAACGAAGCCCTCGCTCGACTGAAAGCGGGAAACGCCACCTTCGCCGCTAACGTTCGCGGCTCTGATGCATTTCTCAGTCACACTCGGCGCGTCGAACTCGTGGCCGATCAGCAGCCCTTCGCGATCATACTCGGCTGCTCCGACTCGCGCGTGCCCGCCGAGATTGTGTTCGACCAGGGACTCGGCGATCTGTTCGTGATTCGCGTGGCCGGAAACATCGTGGCACCGTCGCAGGTGGGCAGCGTTGAGTTCGCCGCCGAGCGATATCGCACGCCATTGGTGGTCGTACTGGGACACACGCAGTGCGGCGCGATCCTGGCCACTCTGGAAGAGCTGCAGCGTCCGTCCACTTCGCAGTCGCCAAATCTGCGCTCGATCGTGGATCGCGTGCGTCCCTCCGTGGAAGGGCTGTTGCAAACGGAACTCAAGCATGACCTGAATGCGCTGGTGAAACAGGCGGTGCGCGCCAACATTCGCACGTCGGTGGATCATTTGCGTCACGGCTCGCGTGTTCTCGAACAGTTGACGCATGACAATGGCCTGCTCGTTGTGGGCGCCGAGTATTCATTGGAGACTGGCGAAGTGGATTTCCTGGATGGCTGACGGAGGCGCGACCCCATCCATGACGGATCCTGCGCGAATTCCCGGCTATCAACTGAGTCCTCCGACGGAGAGCGATGCCGTCGCCTCGCTGGTGCGCGTGTTCGGCGCTGAGCGCGGCGCCACGATCTGGCACGGCGCTTGCCGCGCCGCGATGATGGTGGTGGGCACGGTCAATTCCGTCGCGCGACTGGAGCGTGCGGTTGAGTCGCTCGCGCAACGAGGCTCGGCGGAAGCCGGCGTCGCGCGTTCGTTGGCGATTCGTCTCCGCACCTACGCTCGCCTCTCGGCCGCGCCGCGCCGCACGCCTTCCGGACCTCGCTCATGACGAATCCCGATCCGATCTATGATGAGGAACGGCTGCGCGAGATTGTCGAACTCGGGCTGCTCTCGCCCGACGTTGATCCGATTCTGCGCGAGATCGCCGACCGCGCCGCCGCGGCGCTCGGGCAGCCGGTGTCGCTCGTGAGCGTGGTGCTCGACGAAGCGCTGCACGTTGCCGCCGCGCATGGTATCGAAGGCATGTGGCTCGATGAAACGCGCGGGCATCCGCTGGAATGGTCGTTCT
>Ga0208357_1002272_pt1 | contig 12916 bp, 9 predicted proteins | sample NGESurdeep092012_6_FD_184487 | JGI IMG/M metagenome (GOLD analysis project Ga0208357, IMG submission 184487) | Arctic peat soil microbial communities from Barrow, Alaska - NGEE Surface sample F52-2 deep-092012 (SPAdes) | ecosystem: Environmental > Terrestrial > Soil > Wetlands > Peat ... | reverse complement strand
AACGAACCGTCCCTCCACCGAGGACTGATTACGTCGATACAGTGAAGGCGACCGGACTCGTCCCCAATTTGGGGCTTTACCGTTGCGGGACAGCGTCGGGATTTCACCGAACTTCGCTACAGTTGCATCACTTTGGCACAGAGCCGAAGCAGACAGAGCCTACACAAAATTGGCCGAAAGGTTTTAGGAGCGATGCTTCAAAGGATTCTCCCGTTCACGGGTGTTCTCAACTTTCGAGACCTCGGCGGTTACCAAACGGCGGACGGACGCGTAACGCGATGGCGACACCTCTATCGAAGTGACGTTCTTCATGACCTGACAGCGAACGATCTCGAACTCTTTCGAAGTCTTGGCGTCGCGTCCATCGTTGATCTTCGAAACCCCGCCGAAGTCGAACGCACGGGTCGAGGTCTACTGGCCAGTGAACCTATCCATTTTGTCAACGCCTCAGTGTTGTCCATGGAAGCCGTTGAAGAGCGTGAGGACACGACAGTGCTTGGTGAGGACTACCTGTGGCAGCGATACCTCACGTACCTCGAAATTGGCCCGAACGCTTTTGTGCGAGCCCTCGAAGAGATGGCCGTTAGCGATAACTACCCTTTGGTCTTCAACTGTTTCTTCGGAAAGGATCGAACTGGTGTTCTCGCAGCACTGGTGCTGAGTTGTCTAGGTGTTGATTCCCAGTCAATCGTGCAGGACTACGCGCTGACTGAGACGCGCGTGGAGTTGATACTTCAGAAACTTCGCGCCGATCCGATCCATCGCGACACCATTGATCAATCTGATCCAACGTTGTTCACTGCAAACGCGAGGACGATGTCGCGGTTTCTAGAAGAATTGAATAGACGCCACGGTGGGGCACGTTCGTGGGCAATCGGCGCTGGTGTTGATGCTCAGCTACTCGACCTGCTGAGCGACGAACTTCTCGAATAGATGTCTTCTTGACTAGTGGCGCGTCGTTCATCGAATTCATCACGGCAAACGTGACGTCGATACGTCACTGAACGTTCACAAGAGGATGACTGACGAGGTTACCTAGCGGTAGCCGAGATCAATGGATCTCTCGATAAGGCGTAGTGCCCCATCTTCTAGACTTAGTAAAAGAAACGAAGGGAATCCCGTGCGGCGCACGCGAATTGTAGCGACTATTGGTCCAGCATCTGACTCCGATGAGAAGTTGAAGGAGCTCGTTCTCGCGGGTGTGGACGTCATACGCCTCTCGTTTGCTCACGGCGACATCCCCTCGGGAATCGAACGACTGCGTCGCGTGCGGGCAATCGCGCCTGAATTGGCCATCATGGTCGACATTCCCGGACCAAAGATTCGCGCAGGATCCTTTGGCACGTTGCCCGTGGTGCTCGCGGTGGGCCAAGAGATTGAACTCGTCGAAGCCTTTGGCGAAGCGTCGAGCGCGCAGCGAATAACGGTCGAACGTGATCATGTTCTTTCTCAACTGAAGGTGGGCGACAAGATTCACATCGGCGACGGTGGCGTCTCCTTAGAGATCGTCAAGCGCGCCAAGACCGTTACCGCTCGCGTGACGTCTGGTGGGTCCGTGATGGGTAAGCCCGGACTCTCACTGCCGTCGTCGATCATGAACGATCGTCTCCCTACTGAAGATGACCGTCTTCGACTTGAGGCATTGCGTCACGAGGACTTTGAGATTCTCGCTGTGTCATTTGTCAGATCGGGCTTTGACATCGAATCGGTTCGCGCCGTTCTTTCGCGCGACGACATCATGATTATGGCCAAGATTGAGACCGGCGAAGGCGTTGAGAATCTCAACGAAATCATCGAGCACGCCGACTCCATCATGGTGGCTCGTGGCGACCTCGGCGTGCGCCTACCCATTGAAGAAGTACCTCATCTTCAAAAGGAGATCGTCCGCCTCGGCATTCGTTACGCGCGGCCCGTGGTCGTCGCGACGCAGATGCTGGAGTCGATGACGCACGCTCAAGTACCCACGCGAGCCGAAGTTACCGACGTCGCCAACGCCGTCCTTGACGGCGCGAGCGCCGTCATGTTGAGTGGAGAAACGGCGATTGGTGACGATCCAGTGGGCACTGTGCTCACGATGGACCGTATTGTTCGCCGAGCTGAGAAGTCCTTTCCCTACGCCGAGTGGGGCGCCGGCCTCGGCGTGCAGCTTCTCGCCGCGTCGAGCACACAGGCCTCGCGTGTCACCGCCGCCATTACTGGTGCGGCGTGGCGTGCGGCGATGGACGAAGGAGCAGTAGCGATCGTCGCCTGTACCCGTTCGGGCATGACGGCGCGTGCTATTTCGCGTTTTCGCCCACCTATGCCCATTGTCGCCATCACCCCGAGTGAATCAACCGCCCGCCAAATGCGAGGGTCGTGGGGAATTCAAGAGATTTTTATCTCGCCGGCCAATGACATCGACAGTCTCTGTGATGTGGCGATCACTGAACTGAAGAAGGTCGGGCTCGCCAAGACCGGCGACGCCATTGTCATAATGGCGGGCTCGTCTTCGGGCGGTACTCCAGTTACGGACACTGTCCGGATGGTTATCGTTCCCTAGGCAACGCAGAAGACGCGGCAACGACCTCGGCGTGCTGATGGTTCTAACCGTGGCAGTTCCGCCACGCCATCATTAATGACTAGCTAACTCTGTCGATTGAGTCGCGCACTTTCGCGAGCAGTTGTTCTTCGGAGTAGGGCTTTTCGAGGAGCGCGACGTCATCATGGAGCGTCGAACCCAGAACTGGCTGCGCGTACCCCGACATGTAGAGAACTCTTAGCTCGGGAATGATCTCGTGGATCTTGTCCGCTACTTCGGTGCCGAGCATCCCGGGCATGAAGACGTCGGTCAACAGAAGATCGACATCACCCTTGTGTTGTTGAACCAGTGCGATGGCGTCGGGGCCGTTCTCGCAGACGAGAACTTCGTAGCCGTGCTTCTCTAGAATTCGCTTGGTTACGTCGCGAAGCAAGTCTTCGTCTTCCACTACGAGAACTGTCTCGCTGCCGCGGTAATCGCGTAGAGCTTGGTCGGTTTCCGCTTTCGTGAGTACGGTGTCATTGGCCGGAATGAGAACTCGACACGTGGTGCCAATGCCGAGTTCAGAGTAGATCTGGATCTCGCCGCCAACTTGGGCGATGATGCCATAGACGGTGGGAAGTCCGAGTCCGGTGCCTTCGCCGTAGGGCTTTGTTGTGAAGAAGGGTTCAAAGACATGTTGGAGGACCGACTGCTCCATGCCAGTGCCCGTGTCGTTCACGCGAAGCCGCACGTAGCGGCCTGGCTTCATCCCAGGGTGTGTCGCGGCGTAACTTTCATCGACGTCGATGTTCGCGGTGTCGATGGTTAAGAGTCCGCCGCTCGCCATCGCGTCTCGAGCGTTGATGGTCAAATTGAAGAGAACTTGCTCCATTTGGCCCGGGTCCGCCGTTACTTGCCAAAGATCATCGTCGAGATGGCTCACCAGATCAATGTTGTCGCCGATCACCCGTTCTAGAAGGTGCTCGATGTTTACGACCAGATCGTTGAGATTAAGAGTTTCGAGTTGCAACACTTCTCTACGGGCAAAAATCAACAGTTGTCGCGTTAGTTTCGCGGCCTTATCAGCGGCGTCGCGGATCTTTTCCAAGTCCTCAAGGGCCGCGTTGCGGTCATCGAGCTCATTCTTCACGAACGTTGCGTAATTCAAGATGACGCCGAGCAGATTGTTGAAGTCATGGGCAATCCCGCCGGCGAGTTGGCCCAAACTCTCGAGTCGCTCGGCCTGACGGAGACGACTCTCGAGAAGTAGCTGATCGCGTTCGAGAGACTTTTGATACGTGATGTCTCGTCCAATTGCTGAGGCACCCAGTATGTTCCCCGCTCGATCGCGAATCGGCGAGATCGTCACGGATATGTCGAGCAGGGTGCCGTCACGATTACGCCGTTGCGTCTCGTGGTGCTCAACTCGTTCACCCCTGCGGATCGCTTGGAGATCTCTGCGAAGTTCGGGAAGATGATCCGGCGGTGTGATGAGATCAATGTTTCGACCAAGAGCCTCATCAACGCTGTACCCGTACATGATTTCCGCACCGCGGTTCCAACTGGTGATCGTTCCATCCAGACTCTTTCCAATGACCGCGTCGTCCGTGGAGTGAATGATCTCGGCTAAAAGTGCTTCGCAGTTGTCTTCGTATTCGGGGACTTGCTCAGAGGTTGTGAGCTTCTTAGGAGGCGCCACCGTGTGCTCCCCTAATGCTAAGGACTCTTCGAGGGTCCGGTACTTGGCACGTCGCGTTCAAAAGAGCAGGTGAACTGTTCGTGAGAGTGCTCCAACACATGTTGCCAACGCAGCGAGCCCATCGAAGTTGAACGTGCGATTGCATCTGTCACCGTCTAGCCGAACTCTTCGAGTGAAATGATGCCGTCTCGCACCGCGATCGCGATGGCCTCGAGCCTCGAGTGTGCCCCAAGCTTAGAAAGAATGTTGCTGATGTGGTTGCGAACGGTGTGCATAGACACGTACATATTCGAAGCGATGGTGCTTGTCGATTCGGCTTGCGCCAATCGTCGAAGAACCTCAAGTTCCCGTGCAGTTAGCCACTGCGGTACTTCGGGTGCAGGAGTCTTCAGCCGTTGCAGTAGTCCTTCAAGTTCATCGAGGCGAATCACCGGTTCACCATTGGCAGCGGAACGAACAGCCGTGACGACCTCTTCCCAAGGTCGATCCTTCGAAAGAAATCCCACACACCCAGCGTCGAACGCGCGAGAGAGCACGTCGGGTTCTCCGCTTCCCGTCAGCATCAGGACTTTTGTGGCGGGCCAACGTTTAAGGACCTGCTCCGTTGCCTCGCCGCCGTTGCCGTCGGGTAAGAGGTAATCCATCAAGACGACCAGAGGAGCCTCAACGTTAATGAGCGCAATCGCCTCGGCGATGGTGCCCGCGGTGCCGACGACTTCAATGTCGCACTGCGCAGAAAGTATGCGCGCCAACCCCTCGGCAGTGACCGAGTGGTCATCAACGATAGCGACTCGAATCTGGAGATCTGACTCTTGAATCACTCCGACATCCTTGAAAACGAGAGCCATGACTGACTCCTCTCACTCAAAAGTCTCCCACAGTGCAACGTTGCGCTTCGATGAATTTTTTGTGAGAGCGTTTGTTACTTTGCCAGCGCACTACTTCCATGTGTGCGAGCGTAATCGCACCGACTTCGTTCATAAAACAACAAATGAACAACTAAGAATTATCTTCATTCACGAAGAATCATTAAGAAAACAAAAAATCAATTAAGTGTTATCTTCATTCACGAAGAATCATGATGATGAAGGGCGCCTCTTCACTCCCTAGTCAATTGAGTTTTGACCTAACGACATTAGAAGTTGCCTGAAATGGTCGAGACCGTACCGCCAGAAGTACTCGTGACGCTCCACGTGTCACCCGTTAACGGATGCGCGCTTCCTGTTGCGCTGTAGTTCGCGGCAACCGTGTCTCCCGAGTTGCCCGCAGGAATTGTCTTTCCTGACTTGAGAGTGAACGTATAGGTGATGACGCCGCCAGAAGTCGAGTCGTTTTGCGTAATGGTGTTATAGGGGAAACCGTTCGACTCGCTCGAGAACGTTACCCCTGTTGTTTGCACAATGGAGATGGTGATTTTCATCGCGGTGATGGAGGACGTGTTGGCTATCGCGAGATTCTCCTGACCTGCATAGCCACTGACGTTAGATGTTGTCGGAGTTGCGGTGACGCCATTCGAAGGACTCGTGCATGCACCGGCGATGTTGAGCGTCGGTCCAGTGACGCAGATGTCAGACGTGGGACCAGTGACGTAGTTCGTGCCGCCGCCACCAACGATGCAGTTGTCGTTACCCGTATCGGTGAGGGTGTCGTTACCGGCGCTCTCGAGAATGAGCGCGTTTGAAAGAGCGTTCGAGAACGTACCGGATCCGCGCACCAACGAGACGAGACTCAGCGATGAGCATCCGGCGGGAGCAAGTTGGGAAATGGTTCGTGCTTGCACAGACACACCTGCGGTACTCGCTGCGACGTCGGAACTAGAAGTAAAGCTTGTCGAGAGTGTCAAAATCACGGCCAGCGCGAGCAGACCAATGACGGCCTGAGTGACGTTCACGCGTCGCGCACCCTTCTGTTTCTTCCCTGAAGGGCCGTGGGATTTCCGGTCGCTCTTGGCGACAGAAGCAGTCTCTCGCGAAGCATTCGCGGTGACGGCAGCATTCTCCACCGTGACAATCTCCGCGACAGAAGTGTTCACGCTCGCAGCGACTTGTGGCGCCGCCGCTACTTTGTTGACGACACTGAACGTCGCCTGGACTGGACGGAAAATGTAGCGTCGTGTGTCGTCATCAACGGCGTAGGTCCGACTACCGGCGTTGTTTTCGTAGAGTATGGGGCGGTCAAGAAATCGGGCTAGGTCGCCGAGGTGGCGAAAGTCCGGAACCTCAATAGGCGTGAATCCGGCCGCCATTTCGAGTGACGTGACAGGGATGATGGTTAAGCGAAGTTGTCTCGCGGTTATCTCTTCGTCGCTGCGTTTAATCATTCGACGGCGGAGACGTTCGTGAATTCCTAAGACGAGAAGGGCAACACCGAAGAAGAGTCCCCCGAGCACGCGCAGGAAGGAAATGTCCATTGCGTACTTTGCGAATGAAACGGTGTTGGTACGTGATTCCAAGACCGTGCCACTTACTGAAGGGCGTAGCGTCAAGGCCAATTGGCTGGCGGCACTTGGCGCGACGTAGGTGGCCCCTGGGGGCGCGGGCGTGACCGCGACGTTGAGGGTGATTGCCTGCTGCGTGATTGAAAAAGGCAGTACGGGAGAGAATGTCTCGTTGATGGGCATATCGCCGACGGTTCCAGTGATGTGAACCACGGGCTGTAAATCAGCGGTATAGCTAGTTCCGGACGAGCCGGTCTGGGTATTCACATTGTTGACGAGGCTGTAGATCTCGCTCAAGGGAAACGTCGAGACAAGGTTCGCGGTTTCACCTTGGAACGGTGTTTTCGTCTTTATCACGAAAGGCTGTTGCCACGTATTCGTCTGTGACAGAACGAGCACTCTGAACGTGAGTGTCCCCTTGATTTTGTGGGGGAGCGACGAGGTGAACATGTAGTTGTATCTAAACGTCACGTCTTTTACGAGACTGGGATAAATGGGATCGCCAGTCTTTACGACGCCCTTTGGGTACACCTGAGTTTTCTTCGTCGGAATTGCCGAGTAGGAGAAGCTCCCAGACTGTTGGTACGCGTTGGTTACGGGTACGAGGTGCTTGAGCGGGCGGGTGAGGCCAATGCCGAGGCAGAGCACGGCGATGAGAACGAACGTCGTGACGAGGAGAAGCGTGTGAAGAGGCCCTTCTAAAAACGAAGGGCGCCGGTCGCTGATGGCTTGTGAAGAACTAGTAGCGGAACGTGCTTGACGTTTGACGTACGACATGCGGACACCTTTCAATGGTGAATCGAGAGTGGCATCTCTTAGTTGACGCGTGGGAAGGGACACATCCGGAGCGAGTGGTGCGGAGATGAGAGAAAAATCGGGAATCGGCGTGTTTCTTTTTTGAGACGAGGACCGGTGGCGACGTCGCGTACGAGACTTTGTCTGACCCAAGCTCAATACGACTGCCATCGCAGCCAAGGCCGCTAGGACTGCGGAGTGCACAGGTTTCCCGAACCAACTGATGAATCCACCAACCTTCGGGATGTGGAACCAGAGCTTGCCAACGAGCTCAGCGCGCGTCGCGTAACCAGGATCAACGAAGCTGTTGTTGTCGCCTTTAAAGAAGTAGTTGCCGTTTTGAATTTTGAAAATTCGGTGAAGTACCGGTGCGTGAAGGACCGCGCTGTTGTAGAGGACGATGTCACCCACATGGTACGAAGGTTCGCTGCGAACTACCGCTAGGTCGCCCTTAAAGAGCAACGGCTGCATGCTGACGCCCGACGTGACGGTGTAGGTCGACGACCCGCCTAATTTCGTTGGCGCGAAGAAGATCCAGAGGCCGAGAAAGAGGACGGCCACGAGCAATGTGAGGACGATTTTCGTAAGTTTTCTTCTCATCACGTGCTCCTGAACGCGGATAGGGATTTAAAACCGAGCCGGACGAGCGCACGTCGGTGTAGTAACCGACCAGTACCCGACCGCCTCGTTCTAAATGCTGAGGCGTTGCTGCTTATTGCGCGGCTACAACGGTGATGCCCGTCAAGAGCGCCGCGGTGAGCTGAGGGCTCGTGGTGGCACACGTAACGGTCTCACCGGTGGTGTCGGTCGTGCAGGTATAGGAATTAGGGCCACCGGTGCTCAGTGCCGCCGATATGACGACCTTGCCGGAACTCGTGCTGGGCACCACTGGACTGATCTGAAACGTGACTGAGTCAATATTCGTCGGTGTCGTCGCGTCGAGGGAGTAGTGCATCGAGGTGATGGTGTAGCCCGAGACGGTACCCGTACCGGCGCCAACCGTAGCGTTTGGAACTGTGTTTGACGCAGTGAACGCGTAGGCTCCCCCGGCAATTAACAGACCAATGCCCACGGCCGCAATGATGGTAATTGGTGATCGGTAACGCATGATTTTTGCCTCATCTTCTGGTTGTAGGAACGAGCGAAAACGGCACTTTGATGAACATCGCACTCCGAATTTCGCTAACGAAGGCAGTCTTGTCGACAATGTATATGTTTCGACAGACACGCTCGCGTGTTCGAAATAGCAAGATTGACTATTTTCGACTGACTCAAATGAACTAGTCGAGTCAGCGATTCTCGAGGCGGTGGAGCGCAAAACTCCGAGTCGAAGATGTATCGGTGGCGCGACCAACGTGGCACCAGGGCGTAGTGGTCGGACGGGACGACTAATCCTCGAAGATGAGGCGGCCCCTTCAAAAGACCAGGTCAGAATGTTATTTCGACGTGACCCGCCAGATTTTTTCTTGAAGAAGTCTCTCGTCATGTCTCGGAGACCAAAATCGTGCCCCCGGCAGGAGTCGAACCTGCGCACATGGCTTCGGAGGCCAATGCTCTATCCGCTGAGCTACGAGGGCGGCGCTTTTAGCCTACTTGACCTATTTTTCTCTTCAACGTGGACGGTTGACGACAACTTCTAAAGTACGTGTATGAGCGCTGAACCAATTCTCGTCTCGCTCTTGCCGGACACTGCGTCGTTTCATGAAAGCGGCGTGTCGATTGGTGGCGTAGATCTGGGCTATTTGGCCGCCACGTTTGGCACCCCGCTCTTCGTCTACGACGAGGCGACGCTGCGTGCTCGTTGTCGTGAAGCGGCGGGCGTCTTTGACGCGGGTGTGGCATTTGCGTCGAAGTCATTTCTTTGCGGCGCGATGGCTCGTGTGGCGGTCGAAGAGGGGCTATGCGTGGACGTGGCGACGGGAGGCGAACTTGATCTCGTGCTTCGTTCAGGCGTTGCGCCAAGTGCGGTCATTATGCACGGCAACAATAAGTCGGACGAGGAGATTGAACGGGCTGTCACTATTGGTGTCCATCGCTTGGTCGTCGACAACTTCGACGAGGTTGAACGACTTCGAAAGTACGTGACGCTGTCGACGCCGTTGAATATCCTGGTGCGGGTGACGCCGGGTGTCGAAGCGCACACGCACGAGTACGTTCGTACCGGCCAAGAGGACACGAAGTTCGGTTTTTCCATCGCGTCCGGTGATGCCCGCCGCGCCATTTCATTGTTGCGAGATATTCCTGGTCTGACGTTGCATGGCGTGCACGCTCACATTGGCTCACAGATCTTTGAAGTTGACGGATTTAGAGAGTCGATGATGATTCTTGCGCAGTTCACTGGTGATGACGGTTTCGACGAACTCTGCATTGGCGGAGGCCTGGGCGTCGCGTACGTGGCCGGCGAATCAGCGCCAACAATTACGCAATGGGCGGCCGCTCTTCGAGAGACGGCGCGCGAGTGCGGACTGCGCGAGAATGTACGGATTATGGCCGAACCGGGTCGCGCGATCGTGGCCGAGGCGGGCGTGACGATTTACAGCGTCGGTGTCGTCAAGCCCGTCACGCAGCGCACTTATATGGCCGTCGATGGCGGCATGAGCGATAATCCGCGCCCGGTGCTCTACGGATCTGGCTACGAAGCTTTTGATATCGACCGGCCCCTCGCCTCACGTCCGCAAAAGGTTCGTCTGGTGGGCAAGCACTGTGAGAGCGGTGACGTCCTAATAGACGAAGCGTTTCTGCCTGCCGAGACGGGAGCGGGCAGCACGATTGCCACGCCCGTCACTGGTGCGTACGGCTACTCAATGGCGTCGAACTACAACCGCGTACCACGCCCAGCCGTCGTCTTCGTGCTCGACGGCCAAGCTCGTGAAGTGTTGCGACGAGAAACGTTCGACGACCTCGCTCGTCTTGAAATCTGAGAGCAAAGGCGCGTCGAGCGTCGGTTAGCCTTATTTAATGGAAAGCCCGGTCGTTCGAGTCGGCGTTATCGGTGCGGGCAACGTCGGAAGCGCTCTCGTACAGCTCCTGAGCGACCCGACGCGTTATCACGCACTTCTTGATGGAGCCACGGCGCCCTTGGAACTCGTGGGAGTCGCGGTTCGCGACAAGAACAAGCCCCGTCCTGGCGTTGAGGGTCGACTCTTAACAACGGACGTCGAAGGCCTCATTGAGAGTGACCTCGACATACTGGTCGAGGTTGCCGGTGGCATTGAGCCGACCCGTAGCTACGTCGAGTTCGCGCTCCGACACGGGGTGTCGGTCGTGACCGGTAATAAAGCCTTGATGGCCGAGTGCGGAAGCGAACTGGCCCAACTCGCCCACGAACACTCCGCCGACCTCTTCTACGAAGCGGCCGTCGGTGGTGCAATTCCTATTCTCCGTGCTCTTCGAATTTCCCTCGCGGGCGAGCGTATCTCGCGCGTCATGGGCATCGTGAACGGCACGACGAATTTCATACTTTCGAAGATGACCACCGAGGGCAGCGATTACGCGAGCGCTCTCGCTGAGGCTCAGTTGCTCGGGTACGCCGAAGCTGACCCCAGCGCGGACGTCGAGGGTTTTGACGCCGCGGCGAAAGTTCAGATCCTGTCATCGCTCGCCTTTGGCACGTCGCTGCGCGGTGAAGAGATCTCGCGCGAGGGCATTAGCGGCATTCGTGACGTCGACGTCGAGTACGCCAAACGTTCAGGGTACGTGATCAAGTTGATCGGCGTGGCCGAGCGCGTGGGTGACTTGGGTATCTCACGTCGAACTCATCCCGCAATGATTCCCGTTACGCACCCTTTAGCCTCGGTGTCGGGGGCCATGAACGCGGTCTTCGTCGAAGGCGTTCGAAGTGGTCCACTGATGTGGCTCGGTCAAGGCGCCGGTGGTGAGCCCACCGCGACGGCTGTTCTTGGTGATGTTCTCGACGCCGCGAGGAATCGCGTGAGCGGTCGCCACGACGTCCCCTTTACCGGTGACACGACACTTCACTCAGTACCAGTCGGTGAACTCTCGAGCGTCTTCTACCTCAGTGTTGACGTTATGGACCGTCCTGGCGTGTTGGCCGAAGTGGCCAGCGTCTTTGGTCGACACAACGTCTCGATTCAGTCCATGGAGCAATCTGGCTTTGGCGACGAAGCGCGACTTTCATTTCTCACCCACCACGCGCTCAGTAGTGACGTCAGCGCGACCGTGCAAGAGCTTGCGGCCCTACAGTCGGTTGACTCTATCGGCGCCTGTATTCGAGTTATCGAAGGAGACAGCGAGTGACCGGTTGGCAAGGCCTACTCAAGGAGTACGCAGCGTGGTTTGACCTCGAAGGCGTGACCGACATCATCACGCTGCACGAGGGAAACACGCCGCTCCTGCACGCGGACCGGCTCTCAGAACGCCTTGAGGCGGACGTGTGGCTGAAGTACGAAGGTCTCAACCCGACGGGATCCTTCAAAGACCGAGGAATGACGATGGCTATTACGAAGGCCAAGGCCCAAGGCGCGAAGACCGTGATATGTGGATCGACGGGTAATACGTCAGCCGCCGCCGCGGCTTACGCGGCCAAGGCTGACATGGACTGCGTCGTGCTCGTGCCTGAGGGGAAGATCTCTCTCGGCAAGTTGGCCCAAGCCATTATCTATGGGGCGAGAGTCCTTCAGATTCGCGGCAACTTCGATCAGGCGCTCAACTTGGCGAGAGAACTGACACAACACCTGCCAATCACGATCGTTAACTCGATTAACCCCGACCGCATTGAGGGCCAAAAAACTGGCGCCTTTGAGATCGTCGATGAGCTCGGAAAGGCGCCGGATATTCTTTCCATTCCGGTGGGTAATGCGGGAAATATTACGGCGTACTGGCGAGGTTTCACCCAGTACCACCTGCACCGAAAGTGCATGACGTTGCCCAAGATGTGGGGCTTTCAAGCGGCCGGGGCGGCGCCGATCGTGCTCGGGCATCCCGTGGAAAACCCCGAAACGATCGCCACGGCGATTCGCATCGGCAACCCCGCGAGCTGGATTCCAGCCCTCGAAGTCGTTCACGAATCCTTGGGCGACATTCGTGCCGTCACCGACGACGAGATCATGGACGCGTACCACTACGTCGCGCGCAATGAGTCAATATTTTGCGAGCCGGCGTCGGCCGCCTCGGTCGCGGGGCTTCTAAAATTTGGCGTTCCCAAAGGCTCAACGGTGGTCTGCGTGTTGACCGGCAACGGCCTAAAGGATCCCGACACGGCCGTTGGATCGAGCGCCACGCCCCACGTCGTGGACGCGACCTTGAAGGCGTTACTGAGCGAACTGTCCTAAGAGTTTGATTTTCCGGCCGCGTCGGCTACACTGGTGGTTGTCATCCGTTCGGCACTGCCGGCGTAAGGAATCTCTTCCGAGATGACGTTTCCCGATTTTCTTCTCCGCCCTGACGCATCTATGCGGGCGGCGAGAAAGGATTATGCATGGCTATTAAGCCTTCCCCAGACCGTTCGGATCTCGAGTCGAAATCT
>Ga0208357_1002271_pt1 | contig 12919 bp, 14 predicted proteins | sample NGESurdeep092012_6_FD_184487 | JGI IMG/M metagenome (GOLD analysis project Ga0208357, IMG submission 184487) | Arctic peat soil microbial communities from Barrow, Alaska - NGEE Surface sample F52-2 deep-092012 (SPAdes) | ecosystem: Environmental > Terrestrial > Soil > Wetlands > Peat ... | reverse complement strand
GTGGCCGTTGCGGCCGCGTCGACGCCGGGCGCGCCGGCTGCGGCGAACGCGTGCGCCTGTGCAACGTCACCGGACAATTCCGCGATGACACCGGGGATCTCCTGCGTCGCACTTGCGAGATCTGCCGCAACCCGGTCGACGGCGTCCATGAGCAGGCCTGCCTGGTCGACTGCCTCCTCCGCGGCGCGAATGCCGACGGTCGCATGCCCCGGGTCCGACGCATCGAGCTTGTTCTGGGCATCCTGCGTGGCTGCCGCAGCGAAGGTCAGGCGCTCGGTTGCCTGCGCCGGATTGTCCGACACGGTAGCCAGCGCCTCGTCGGCGTAGCGCGCGCCCAGTTCCACCAGCGCCTCCTGCGCTTTCTGCACTCGAGCGCCGACCGTTGCTGCCGTCTGCTGCAGGGCGCTCAGCGCCGCTGGCGCGTTCTTGCCCAGATCGCGCAGTTCATCGAAGGCATTTGCCTGCTCGTCGAGCCCCGCGTTCGCCTCGGCGCACAGGTGGATGATCTGCGCATTCCAGCTGCGTTTCTCCTCGTCTGTGTCCGGGATCGCGTCGTCGAGTTTCTGTTTCAGCCTGAAGGCTTGCTTGAGCTGATCGGTCGCGGTCGCCAACACCGCGGTGAACGGCTGGGCAGCTGCTTCACCGTATTGCGCTATCGCGAACCCGAGTTCGTCACCACTGGTCTTGATGGCGTCGTCGGTCTGCACCAGAGCGCCGCCAGCTTGCCGCTCGAGGTCTTTCAGTGACAGCCCGGCCAGAGGGTCGCTCGCCTCGGCGGCAGGTTGCATGGTCGCCTTCTTGCGCGCGCGCAGCACGAAGAACAGGATGATCGCGACCACCGCCAGGCCGATGATCACAAACCAGAAGAAACCCCATCCATTGGCGCCACCTCCCCCAGCTGCAGCGCCGATTCCAGTGGCTGCACCGATGGCGGCACCGGCCCAATCGTTTTTGTGCAGTTCGGGCTCGATGTTCTTCTGCTCGATTTGGGCGACCTGGCTGTCGCTGAGTGGTCCGGTCGAGTCCGCGGACAGGTAGAACGAGCGTCCCTGCGTGGCGACCGCCAACAGGTAATCGTTCGGGCCGAGATCATTCTTTTCTGCCGTGGCGTTCGCCCACTCCTGGGCAGTTGACGGGTTGGTGAACGCGTCGACATAGACCACGTACAGATCGATCCCCGTGTTCGAATACAGGGTGTCGATCGCCTTCGTGACCGTGGCAGTCTTCGAACCGAGCACCCCGGCCGGATCGACGACGTGCGACGTATCGACGTCGACCGGGTCGGTGGCGGATGCTGCGGCCCCGCCCGCAAGCAGAATCGCTGCCGCGACCAGTGCCGCCCACCACATTCGTCGTGCTCGCATCGGTCGCCTTCTCCGCCCCGTCTTCAGCCGAGTTTAGGGGGCCTGTCGGAGTGCGTCCAGCATCGCCGAGCCGGGCCGGTCAGGCGGGGATGGTCGCAATCATGCGGTCGAAGGCTGCGTCGAGGTCTGCGTTGACGACCTGCTGTTCGGGATGCGCGTCGAACCAGTCGATGATGTCGCGCGCGGCATCCGCAAACGTCACGGTCGTGCGGAACGCGGGCACGAGTGCTTTCACCTTGGTGTTGTCGAATACCATCGAGTGCGTCTTGTCGCCGAGCAGTCCGGGGCCGAGATCGGGGTAGATCGCAGCAATGGTCTCGGATGCGACGTGCGCCAGGTTCGGTTCCGCGCCGGCAGCTGTGGCGAGGGCCGAATAGATCTGGTCCCAGGTCGGCGCGTGGTCGCCGGTGATCTGAAAGCTGTCGCCGACGGCCTCCGGGCGGCCGAGCAGCCCGACGAACGCAACGGCGAAGTCGCTGGTGTGGGTGATCGTCCACAGGCTGGTGCCGTCGCCGTGCACCACCACTGGCCTGCCGGCTCGCATCCGGGCGATGTCGGTCCAGCCGCCCATGGTCGGCAGCGACGTGCGGTCATACGTGTGCGATGGACGCACGATCGTCGCCGGGAATCCACTGTCACGGTACGCGTGTACGAGCAGGTCTTCGCAGGCGATCTTGTCCCGCGAATACTGCCAGAACGGATTGCGCAGCGGCGTCGACTCTGTGACAGGGAGCCGTGACGGCGGCGTCTGGTAGGCCGATGCTGAACTGATGAACACGTACTGCCCGGTGCGCCCGGCGAACTGTGCGACGTCCTGAGCGACATGATCCGGCGTGAAAGCGAGGAACTCGGCAACGACATCGAACTCGCGGTCGCCGAGCGCGGCGCCCACCGCGGCGGCATCCCGGATGTCTGCGTGGATGGACCGGACGGCATCCGGCACCGGGCGGATGCTGCTGCGCCCCCTGTTGAGGACGGTCACGTCGTGCCCGAGCGCGACCGCGCGCGCCACGCAGGCCGAGCTGATAACGCCGGTGCCACCGAGGAAGAGGATGCTTTTCTGACTCATGCTCCGATCCTCTCATCTCTGTCGCTCCCGTTCCTCCCGTTCTCTCTGCGAGTGTCTGCCGAGTGCGTCCATGCGGTCGTCATCGGCGCTCAAGCGCCCGTCATAGTAGCCATTCGGGCGCACTCGGCGAAGGCGCGGGCAAGTCTCGGTCGAGTGCGTCCATGCGGTCGGAATGACGCGACCGGGCGAGCCCGTGGCAGCCATTCGGGCGCACTCGGCCACATAAACAAGCGGCTGGCGTGGCTGGCAGGAAGCCGGCGGGGGAGCGGGTAGCGTCGAACGGTGAGTTTCGACGACCCGTATGGATCCGACGTGCTGGCCACGAACTGGCGCGGTCGCGGTCTGCCGACCGTTCAGACCGTGCCCGCAGAGCGCGATCTCGTCGTGGAAGAGGTCGAGACCGGTTTCTGTGGCGCCGTCACGCGGATCGAGAACAAGCTCGTTCACCTCGAAGACCGGCGTGGCCGTGTGCGTGTCTTTCCGCTGGGCAACGGCTTCTTGATCGATGGGAAGCCGGTCGTCCTCGTCGCACCCGCCGCGGCGTCGACCGGTCGTGTCCGCACTGCGTCCGGTTCGTTCAGCGTTGCGGATGCCCGCGCTCGCGTCGCGCGCGCCAGCCGGATCTTCGTCGAGGGCAAGCACGATGCAGAACTCGTCGAGAAGGTGTGGGGCGACGACCTGCGAGTGGAAGGGGTCGTGGTCGAATACCTGGAGGGCGTCGATGACCTGGATGCGATCGTGCGCAGTTTTGCGCCAAGTGCAGATCGGCGCATCGGTGTGCTCGTCGACCACCTTGTGCCGGGGTCGAAGGAGTCGCGCATCGCGGAGACCGTGGCGCGTGGGCCGCACGGTGCGCACGTGCTGGTGGTGGGGCATCCGTTCATCGACATCTGGGCCGCGGTCAAGCCGGAGCGCGTCGGCCTGAAGGCGTGGCCACAGATTCCGCGGTCGATCGAGTGGAAAAAGGGCATCTGCGCCGCACTCGGCTGGCCTCATGAGACGCAGGCAGACACTGCCAGGGCGTGGAAACGCATCCTGTCTCGCGTGTCGACCTACGCCGACCTCGAGCCGGCGTTGCTGGGAAGGGTCGAGCAGCTGATCGACTTCGTCACGGTCGGCTAGCGCCGCTCGCGACCGGCCGCTCGCAGCTCGCATGGGTTGTGCGGGTCACTCGTCGAGCGCACAATTGCGGCGTGGCTTCGTTGCAGAGTGTGAGCATCCGGTACATCGTCAACGACGTGGATGCCGCGATCACGTTCTATCGAAACGAGCTCGGCTTCGAGTTGGTCATGCATCCGGCACACGCGTTCGCGATGATGTCGCGCGGACCGTTACGGCTAGTGCTGAGCCAGCCCGGTGGGGGAGCGGGTGGTGGGCAGGCGATGCCAGATGGCACGCTTCCGCAGCCCGGCGGCTGGAACCGCTTCTCGATCGAGGTTGACGGTTTGGAAGCAATCGTGGCAACGCTGAACAGCCACGGTGCCCACTTTCGCAACGCCATCGTCGACGGCGTCGGCGGGCGACAGGCTATTGTCGACGACCCGTCCGGCAACCCTGTCGAACTGTTCGAGCCGACCATCCCGGAGGCGAAACTCGGCGCGAATCCGGTGTGACCGCAGCTTCGAACGGCTGCATTCAGCTGCTGTCCGATTGCCGCTGCTGTCCAATTACGCTGGTTGAATCGATAACTTTCCGATCACCGAGCATCGATGAACAACGAGCCGACACCCGTAGCCGAGCCCACAGCCGCACGGGGCCTCGGGCGCGCGCTTGTGACGGTCGCTCTGCTCGGCGCGGTGATCGGCAGTCTGGGCGCACCGCTGATCACGCCGGTAGCAACCGCGCTGCACGTGTCGCTCGACGCGGCGCAGTGGACGCTGACAATCACGCTGTTCGCTGGCGCGATCTCAGGGCCGGTTGTCGCTCGACTCGGCTCAGGATCGCGCCGGCGCGTCACGATCCTCGCCACACTCGGATTGGTCGTGCTGGGCGGGGCCCTGACTGCGCTCCCGCTCTCGTTCGTTTTCCTCCTGGCGGGGCGTGCACTTCAGGGTCTGGGGCTCGGCGTCGTCGCCCTGCTGATGAGCGTTGCGCGCGATCAGTTCCCGGCGGACAGATCGGCTTCGACGATCGCGATGTTGTCGGTCGCCTCGACGATCGGTATCGGCGTCGGTTACCCGTTGATCGGGTTCGTGGACCAGGTCGCTGGACTGCGCGCCGCATACGCACTCGGCTTGATCCTCTCGCTTGCCTCGCTCGCCATTGCCTGGCGGGCACTGCCGGCAGATGTGCCTCTGCGCTCGGCCCGAGTCCAGGCACGGGTCGATGTGCTTGGTGCAGTGTTGCTCGGCGCGGCGATACTCGGGGTGCTGCTGGTCATCGCGGAGCCTGCCGTTTGGGGCAACCCGTGGATCGGCGGGTTGATCCTCGCCGGCGCGCTGCTGCTCCTCGGCACGTGGGTTGCCGTGGAACTGCACACAACGGCGCCGTTGGCCGACCTTCGGCTGCTCACCCGGCCCGCCGTGCTCCGCGCGAACATTGGGATGCTCGTAGCAGGCGTGAGGATGTACCTCTTGTTCAGCCTGCTCACGCGATACGCGCAAACTCCAGGCGCCGTCTCTTATGGATTCGGCCTGCCCGGCGTCCTCGCCGGAGCCGCGCTGATTCCGTTCTCCGTGTTGGGGTTCGTCGCGGGAAAAATCACGCCGATCGGTGCCCGGCGTTTCCCAAAAAGATGGGTCTACCTCGCCGCTGCCGTTGCTGTCGTGATCGCGGCAGTTCTGTTCGCGGCGGCGTCCGATTCGTTGCCCGCAGTCTTAGTCGCCATGGCGATCCTGGGGTTCGGCGTCGGAGGCGTATCGGCCATCATGCCGGCGCTCGTTTTGGTCGACGTTCCTCAATCGGAATCGGCGAGCGTCCTCTCCATCAATCAGCTCATCCGCAGTGTCGGCTTCAGCATGGGCAGCGCGCTCGCCGGCCTTCTCCTGGCCGCCGCGACCCCGTCCGGCACTGTATTTCCAGATGAGCAGGGGTATGCGGTTGCAGCACTGTGGGTGATCCCGCTCGTGGCGATCAGCGTTGTGCCGATTTTCCTGATGCGTCGATCGGGTACTCGGTAGAAGGCGCGCGGGGTCGACCCGCCGGGTCGACGGACCTCGAAAAATTGCACAATTTGACGTTGCGTGTCGATCCTGCCAAGAATCAAGTACCGGCGCCATCCCATGGTGTTCGGCTTCGCGAAGCGAAAGGCAGGACATTGTGGGCACGTTCGTCGCAGGCCCGATCTCGGATGCCGCGTCTGATTCCGGCACGGCACGGCCGCGTGATCTCGTGCACCAGCCCGAGATGTTCGGTCAGTGGGGCAAGCCGATGCGACCAGCCGAGGGCATCGCGGTCGAAGACGCGCGGTTCGTGGCGGCGAGCGTGCAGCACTGGGTGGCCAACGCCATCCGTGAGGAAGTGGCCACACGCAGAACGAATCTTGCCTCCCTTCTGGAGACGTTGAGCGTGAAGTCCCCTGAACTGACCTTTCACCGTGCCGTCAGTCTTCAGCACGGCGACGAGCCGATTCAGCTCGTTGACCTGCTCGTTTGGGCGAGCAACTTCGAGAGCGTGCGCAAGATTCTCGTATCGTCGCTCGGCGACGACTCCCGCGCCTGAAGCTGAACTCGCTCGGATTCGCAGTACGGGCGGAAGAAGGGCGCCGTCCGTCATGTGTGCCATGGTGTCAGATCGAGGCGGCCGACGCCTTCAGGTGCGCGACCGTGGGGCGCTCACCTCAATTGGTCGAGCGCGCACGGCACGCATGTAATCGAACTCCGTCGCGTAGACGTGGGCCGATTTCACGATCATCGTCAGCCGACCGGCTGCGATTCCCAGCGCGCGAGCTACCTGGTGCTGTAATGCGGCGAGCTCGACCAGGTTGCCATAACCCTTGGTGCCGAAATCAATGCTGTGACAGTACGCGACGAGTTCTACGGCGCCGTCGGGGATCCAGAAGTCGAGCACGCTGACGCAGGGAATGTAGCTGGTGTCTGTCAGCGGCTCGAACGTGGTGATCGTTGCAGATCGAGACGATGCATCCGATCGGAGCTTCGCGATCACCCACGCGACCTGGTCGCGTCCGACGCGGCTGTAGTCGTAGAGGCGGCTCGCGTAGCTGGCCGCTCCGCCCAGTTCGGTGACGGCGGCGTGATCGGTGAAATTCGTGTGCATCCAGGCGAGGCGTTCTGGATCGGCGAGCGCCGCGATGACGGCGTCATCCGGGCCGGGGGCGGCGACTTCGATCGTTGCCTGTTCGAGCTCTCGAATTGGCAGACCGTCGTAGTCGGTTGCCCTGCCGTGCTCCAGGATAACCCCGGCGATGGCAAGCCATGCTGCGCCAATGCTGTCTTCGCGCACCAGGTCACCGCGGTGTCGATCGTTCATGGCGCAATTCTACTTTTCACGTGGTCGGCGATTCCTGGTCACAGCACGTGCGCGGTTGATTGCCCCTGTCGCGACATCTCAAGAAAGTTGCTTGACCCGTATGTACCCAGATGGGTACATTAACTCTATGGACGCAGTATTGCACGCATTGAGCGATCAGAGTCGCCGCACGATGCTTGACACCTTGAGGCTCGGGCCGGTCACCGTCGGGCAACTAGCGGAACACCTGCCGATCGCTCGGCCCGGAGTCTCGCGTCACTTGCGTGTGCTACGCGAAGCAGGCCTGGTCGAGGCGCATTACGAGGCGCAGCGGCGTGTCTACTCACTTCGCCCTGAACCGCTCGCCGAGCTCGACGCGTGGCTGAGCCAGTACCGGATGGTGTGGGAGCAACGCCTGGACGCGCTACACACCGAAATCGCTCGAGGCAAACACGACCAAAGCATGCACGACCAAAGTAACCACGAACAGAGGAGGACACCATGACACAGGTTGTCAGTCACGTCAACGGCAGCTTGCGCGTCGAAAACGGCAAGGGAACGGTGCGGATGGAGGATGTGTACGACACGAGCATCGTTGACCTGTGGTCTGCGCTGACCGAGCCAGACCGGCTCGCACGCTGGATCGCCGACGTCACGGGGGAGCTGCGACTCGGAGGGTTGTTCCAAGCCCGGTTTACCAGCACCTGGGAGGGGCCCGGGCGCGTCGACGTCTGTGAGGCGCCGCATCGGCTCATGGCCACCATGAGTCCGGGTGCGGATGATGAGACCGTGATCGAGGCCACGCTCGCCGATGACAACGGCAGAACCAGACTGGTGATCGAGGAACGAGGTTTGCCGTTGGACGAGTACGCGGACCACGGTGCCGGTTGGCAGGCCCATATCGACGACCTGGGTTCCTACCTCGCCGGGCGAGACACGGGCCCGTGGCACGACCGCTGGGTCGAACTGATCCCGCGCTACCGGGAGTTGGCGAAGAAACTGGCATGAGTGCGCCCAACCCTGTGATTCGAGTGTGCGGTTGGGCCGCGGCTCGTTAATCCTGAGAACCGTCTGGCGCCCAATTCTTCGGGTCCGAGAGCTCCGCCACCTCAGCAGGGCAGGCCGCGGTGAGCGGCTCGGCCACGCCGTTATAAATGTCGAGAAAGGTCCCGTCGGAGGCCAGAGATTCGTTCGATTGATTCTGGATTGCGGCTCTAACGGCTTCCGCCTTCGCCTTCACTGCGCCGAAGCTACCCGCGATGACCTTCTCGATCCCGTCCTTCATTGCCGCGATATCCGGTACAGCCGCAGAGAAACCAATGGCAAGGTACTCTCCGACGACCGTCTTGCAATCCATGCTCGCCGCGTCAGGAGCGGGGGCGGCTGAAGAGTTGGAGCCGGTCGAGCCGCCCCCTGAACCTCCGTTGCCCACGGCCGTCGAACATCCGCCGTGCGCAAGGACCGCGCCGAGCGCGGCGACGCCAAGCATGAAATGTGATCTTTGCATTTCTTATCTCCTGTTCAGCGCGTTGGCGCGGCGAGATGGGCAAGCCGCCATGTGTTGGGCGAGTCACTCGACAGATCACCACCATCGCACCGGCGCCGTCGCCGCGAATCGGTGCTATCGCCTATTTCGGTCCGCCCCGGCCGTCTGCCTCGTTGCTTCACGCCGACGGTGAACGCCACAGGCCGCTCCTGTGCAGGCCTGGTGCGGCTTGCAATGGATTCGCCGATGGACTTTGCATCGGGCGGCAAACCTTGGGCCCCCGAGGAGTTATTTCAGCTGCCCGGGCGAGCCGTGGCCCGGGCACACCAGACGCGGATGGGAAGCAGCTATCGCTTGGATCGTCGTCAGCGCTTGCGCACGCGAGCTGGTCAGGAAGTTGGGCAGCGGTACGAGTCGGCCTCGCGAGATTCGGGCGGCATCGCCGATGAACGCCACCGCGTTCCAACGCACGACGTGGTGCCCCGGAGTGTGGTCGGGAGCCGGGACGGCTATAACGCCCGGGGCAATCTCGATTACGTCGTGGTCCGGCAGTTCGGTCAGCTCGGGGAGGTCGGCGCGGCCCAGCCATCCCGACTTCAGCATCCAACGCCGGATGCGTGTAGACGGCACCTCGTCGCGGCGCACGATCGCGACATCCGCAGTACCCAGCCACACGCGCGCTCCTGTCACGTTCTGCACGGCGGCAGCGCCGCCCATGTGGTCGGCGTCGTAGTACGTCAACACGACGTCCGTTATCGGGGGGATACTGGCGCTGCTGAGTTCGGTGACGACCGCGGTCGCACTGGATGGGAGACCCGTGTCGACGGTTGGCGACGAGGTGCCGTTCCTGGTCAACGCTGCCAATATGGGCTCATGGAAGCCGTCGAAGCACGGTCGGCTGCACCTGCGCGATCAGGACACTCGACAACCCTCGAAACCGGGGCGAACCGCTTACGGCGACCCACCTGGGCTGCGGCAGTATCGCGACGGCGATTATCGAGGTGCGGACAGCATCAGTACCGAGATACCGGCTGAGGATGTCGATCGCGTAGGGGTTCGATCGTCATAGCTGTGACCTCATTGAGACGAACACACTGAAGGAGATCCCTCATGTCGACCATCACACACATCACTGGTGTCCGCACGGTCAGCATCCCTGTCGAAAGCCAGGACGCTGCCGTGCTGTTCTACATCGGCACTCTCGGCTTCACCCTGCTGCGAGACGTGCCAACACCGGGTGGCGGCCGGTGGATCGAGATCGCCCCGACCGACACGAGCGTGATACTCACCCTGGAACCCGCTACGCCGAAAACGACACGCGGCGCCATCGGTATCCGCTTCACCACGGATGACATCGACGGCGCTCACTCCGCCTTGCGTGAGAGGGCTGTCGAAACCGACGACATCCTCCGCTGGCCAGGAACTCCCGCCATGTTCGCCTTTCGCGACCCTGACGGCAACACCTTTTCGATCACTGCGACCTTGTGAAGGTGCTGCTGCATGACCAGGTCTTGGGGCGGTACGAGCCTGCCCGCGAGGCGGCGATCTGCGCGAGAATGTGGAAATGACATCGGCGTTACGCTTTCGACTGTTTCGTGAGGATCTGGATTTGGCTCGTGACGAGTATCTGGTTATCGGCGCATTGCTGAGCGTCTGATGAGCACGTTCGTGCTGGTGCCCGGTGCTGGCGGCGCGGCCTGGTACTGGAGTCGCCTCATTCCGTTGCTGCACAGGGCCGGACACGACACAGTTGCAGTCGACCTGCCCGGTGCCGACGAAAGCGCCGGTCTGCCCGAATACACGCGCTTGGTTGTCGCGGCGATCGGTGAGCGCGACGACGTCGTGCTCGTTGCGCAGTCGCTCGGCGGGTTCACTGCGCCGCTGGTGTGCACCCGAGTCGCCGTCCGGGCGCTTGTTTTCGTGAACGCGATGATCCCCAACCCGGGCGAGACCGCTGGCGCTTGGTGGGATAACACAGCCTGGCTCGGCGCGCGCGAGCGGGCCGCTTTGGCCGGCGGCTACGGCACTGAGTTCGACCTGAGCACTTACTTTCTGCATGACGTTCCACCAGCGGTGGCGGCTGACCTGCAAGCGCATCAGCAGCCAGAGGCCAATGCCGTCTTCGACTCGGTGTGCGATTTCGTGGATTGGCCAGCGATCCCGATCCGGGTGCTCAGCGGTGAGGGGGATCGGTTCTTCCCGCTTGATTTCCAGCGCGAAGTGGCACGTGATCGCCTGAGCCTCGAGCCGGATATTGTGGCCGGCGGTCACCTCATCGCACTGTCGAACCCGGAAGGTGTGGCCGATTACCTCTTGCACCGCCACGAGTAACGGACGGCCCCTACCCGTTCGAGTTCCACGCGATCTCCCACAGGTGACCGTCGGGGTCGCTGAAATAGCCGGAGTAGACGCCGAAAGGGCGCAGATGCGCAGGGGCGGTGACGACGCCGCCCGCGGCACGGACTTCGTCCAGTAGCTGATCGACATCCGCTTGAGAATCGGCTGGAATACCCAGACTGAACTCAGCGGAACTGGGCGCGCCGGCCGGCACGCTTGCATCCTTGGCCAGGTTTGCCCGCTCATACAGCCCGAGCATCAGGCTTCCAGCGAGGGTGAAAAAAGCGATCGTTCCGTCGGCGCCGGTCACCTCGTCATGGAACTCACGCCCGATGATGCCCTCGGTGCTCCAGCCCAAGCCGTCGCGGTAGAACGCCACGGCCCGATCCAGGTCGTCCACCGCCAGGGTGACGAAGTTGATTCTCGCTTGCATCGCCAGTCTCCTTCTCGAACATACGGCCGGATCAACTCAGGCCGCTTACCCGCCTGATTATGCCCGGAAGCACCGACAATGTCTCAGGTAGGCAGCGGTTTGTCAGTGCCAGCTGAATCTCGACCCGTGCTGCCCGGCCGGTTTGCGCCGCTTCGCAGGTTGGGAGCACCGAACCTCTTCGCGCTACACCGGAGTCTTGACGATAAACCGGATGCCACGGCAAAAATCGTCCGGGCTATCGTGCAGAATCCGGTCTAGCAGGCACACGCCCGAACTCGCCTGGCAAGCGACAGCGTGCCCCCAGTAGGATTTGAACCTACGGCCTTCTGCTCCGGAGGCAGACGCTCTATCCCCTGAGCTATGGGGGCCCGGGAGTGCTCGTCAAGATTAGCATCCGCCGAGCCGACGCTCGTGCATGCGCTGCCGACGTCCGCCGCGACCGCGGTGGCGACCCCCAACGGATGCTTCGTCAGCTCTTCGGCAGGTTACCCAGAACGGATGCGACCAGCGGTTGCGGATCACCGGGTTCCGCGAAGTCCGCCGAGCGCAGAATGACCCAGTAGCCGTTCGAGAACGCCTGCACCTCGCCGACACCCCCGACCACAGTGAAGTAGCCTTCGACAGTCGGCGGAACGCCGTAGGTCGGCACGACATGACTGCTCGTCGCGGCCGCGTCCTTCAATCCAGTCACGGCGGATGCTGCCGGCTTTGCGATCGCCACCTCGATCACGGCGTTGCTCGTCTGGTTCAGGTAGCCGCACGAGACACCCTTCATTGCGACGACGGCAGCAGGATTCGTATTCGCCGTGGGGCTGTAGCCGGGGTCCGTCCCATAGTTCGCGTTGAAGTCGTACAGCTGTTGCGCAGTGACCACTTGATCGCACGTCATCGTGACCGGCGTCGGCGGATCGCTGGGCGTTGGGGTCGACGTCACCGTTGGCGCGGAGGTCGGCGCGCCGGCCGGGGCCGTCGATGCCGTCGTCCTCGGCGATGATGGGGCACCTGTACACGCTGCAAGCGCCGTGACGATCGTGAGCCCGACGGCAAGGGCGAAGACGGCGCCTGCTGTGCGCCGATACCGTGAGTGCTGGAGCATGTGACGACCTTCGTGACACGAGAACGAAGTGGGCGGCCCGACGGTGGGCTGCTGACGCGACGCGGGGATGCGTGCTCTGGAACCCTATCAAGTCGCGCATGAGCCTTCCCGCATATGCGGAGCGGACGGCACGCCGATTTCGGCCTCCGACCGCGGAAATGCGCGGAAATGCGCGGAACGCGCGCATCCGACGCTCAGCCGTCTCCCGGTAGAATCAATGCTCGTGACTCCCGAACAACTTGCCGCGACCTTGTACGAAATCGTTCTGCCGATCGTCGAGCGCCGCCGCCAGGCGAACGGATCCGACACGCCGTTCACGCAGGATTCAGTCGTGCTTGAACGACCAAAAAATCGCGAACACGGCGACTGGGCCACGAACGTGGCCATGCGGCTGGCCAAGCCCCTCGGTGCGAATCCGCGCGAACTCGCCACAGAGATCGCGGATGCCGCATCCGGAATCGGCGGCGTCGCATCCGCCGAGGTCGCCGGGCCCGGCTTCATCAACTTCCGCCTGGACGCGGCCGCAGCCGGCCAGCTGGCCAAAACGATCGTCGATGCGGGGGAGGCCTTCGGCCGGGGGCATCTGTATGACGGCATCCGGATCAATCTCGAGTTCGTCTCGGCGAACCCGACCGGGCCGATCCACATGGGCGGCGTGCGTTGGGCGGCGGTCGGCGACAGCCTCGCGCGCGTGCTCGCATCCCAGGGCGCCGATGTCACCCGCGAG
>Ga0208357_1002270_pt1 | contig 12921 bp, 11 predicted proteins | sample NGESurdeep092012_6_FD_184487 | JGI IMG/M metagenome (GOLD analysis project Ga0208357, IMG submission 184487) | Arctic peat soil microbial communities from Barrow, Alaska - NGEE Surface sample F52-2 deep-092012 (SPAdes) | ecosystem: Environmental > Terrestrial > Soil > Wetlands > Peat ... | reverse complement strand
TCGCGTCCCGCAGCACTGTCAGGCCGGCGCCGGTCTTGGCCGAGACAGACAGGCTGCCCGGCTCCCGCGCCCGCAGTGCCTGCAGCACCACCGGGTCGGCCGCGTCGATCTTGTTGACCACGATGAGCTCGGCCACCTGATCCGCGCCGATTTCGGCGAGCACGCCGCGGACCGCGGCGATCTGCGCCTCGGGCTCGGGATCCGATCCGTCCACCACGTGCAGGATCAGGTCCGCCTCGGCCGACTCTTCCAGCGTGGAGCGGAACGCGTCGATCAGCTGGTGCGGCAGATGGCGGACGAACCGGCGATACAGCGCCTGACACGAGTACCGCTTCGGGAGGTGCTGGAAGCACGAGGCCTACGACTTCTCCGCATGGTTGGTGGAGAATCTCGACATGCTCAACGAACTCCTCGAAGTGCCGCTGGTGTCCGCCGAGCCAGAGCAGGCGGCCGGGGCGTTCTCCGTGGACATCCTCGCCGAGGACGAGGACGGCAAGTCCGTTGTCATCGAGAACCAGCTCGAACGATCGAACCACGACCATCTGGGCAAGGTCATCACGTATCTCGCCTCCTACGGAGCCGCCTCTGCCGTCTGGATTGTCTCGGACCCTCGGCCCGAGCATGTTGCGGCTGTCTCTTGGCTGAACGAGTCCACGACAGCATCCTTCTACCTGCTGAAGGTGGAGGCAGTGCGCATCGGCACATCGGCACCGGCTCCGCTACTCACGAAGATCGTGGGCCCGAGCGCCGCCACACGGGAGATCGCCTCAACGAAGAAGGCTCGTGGTGAACGGGCCGAGATCCGTCGGAGATTCTGGGTGGGCCTGCTCGACTACGCCCGCACGCAGACCAAGCTTCATGCTGGCCGGAGCGGAACCGACGGCCCCTACCTCGGCAGTGGTTCGGGGCTCCGTGGTCGGCATGACCACGAGCCCGGCCCGGAAGGCGGCGACGTTGGCCACCACGGCGGAAAGAGAGGAACCGGTGGACCAGAGCAGGCGGTCGCCGGGGCGGAGGCCGGCCGAGCGGTAGACGCCGGCCGCCTGGCGGGTGAGGTCGTCGAACTCGCCGGCCGTGACCCACCGGGCCTCGGGGTAGCTGGTACGCCACGAAGCAGGCGTCGTAGCCCCATCGGCCGAGGAAGAACGGCCGCGGACGGGTCGTCCCTACAGTTCGGAGATGGCTGGCTTCGTGTTCCGTCTCATCCCACCGTGTCCCGACTTCTTCGCCCACATGTCGCCCGACGAGCGGGCGACGATGACCGAACATGTCGCCTACTGGTCCCAACTGGCCCGGGCGGGCCGGGTGGTGGCTTTTCGGACCGGTGAACGATGCTTCCGGTGCTTAGGCATCGGGATAATCGTGGCCGACGACCTCGAGGCGCCGAGAGTCTCCACCATGACGATCCGGCGGCCCGATCGTCCCATGGGTTTGGCACCGAGCTCGCACCCATGCTGCGGCTGGTCACCCCGGAGGGTGTTCGGTAACGAGGCCGCTCAGCTGCCGAGCTTGCCCGGATTGCACGAGGGAAGGCCGATGCGTTTGGCCGCCCTGCCGTCCGCGGTCTGTTCGGACGAGAGTGTCTTGTAGGTCTTGGTGAAGGCGGTGCCGTCACCGGCCTGAGCCGCCTGCTGCTGGGCCACCGTCTCCTTCACGGTGTGGTCGACGGTGGTGAGAAATTTCTTCCACCTGACGCCGCCGGGCGAAGGCTTGCCCAGGGCGCGCAGCTGGGATTGCCACGACTTTTCGTTGAGCACCGTTTTGGCCTCGTAGGCGGCGATGCCGGGAAGGTCGGCTGCGACAGGGGTGTTGGGGTCGAACGAAGGATACGGAAATGGCCCCTGTGCTTTCAGGGCTGTGTTGGCCGCCGCGCACAGCGGTGCCACCTTGGCCTTGAAGGCCGCATCGACCGTTGACGGCGTCGGATGCTTGGAACCTCCACATCCCGAGAGGCCCAGGAAACCGACTCCGATGGCCACGCCCATTGTCCACCGCCGGGAGATCATCGCCACACCCTTTCGACTTACTTCTGCGCCGGCAATCCCTATCACGACACCCGGCCGAGCGTCTGTCACCTGAGGCCTCGGAGGGGGCCGGCGGGGGCGATGCCGGGGCCGACACCTGATGGGCCGGGACCGGTGGGAACATCGCCCGCCCAGGCGCCCCAGAAACACCGTCGGGACGCGTAGCCTGATCAGATGGCCCCTCGGCGTATCTCCATCGTTCCGCACACCCACTGGGACCGGGAGTGGTACGAGCCCTTCCAGACCTTCCGGTTAGGGCTGGTGCAACTGATCGACAACCTGTTGGTGCTGCTCGAGAGCGACCCTTCGTACTCCCGTTTCCTGCTGGACGGCCAGATGGCCTTAATCGACGACTACCTGGAAATCAGGCCCGAGAACGAGGAGAGGATCCGGGCCCTGGCCGCCGCCGGCCGGCTGTCCATGGGCCCCTGGTACATCTTGATGGACGAGTTCCTGGTCTCGGGTGAGACGATCATCAGGGACCTCCAGGCCGGACTGAGCAAGGGGGCCGCCTTCGGGGGGGCCACCGAAGTCGGGTACCTCCCGGACATGTTCGGGCACATCGCCCAGATGCCGCAGATCCTGAAGCAGGCCGGGTTCGAGCACGCCGTGGTCTGGCGGGGAGTCCCGTCGGTCGTCGACAAGACCGGTTTCTGGTGGGAGGCACCCGACGGATCCACCGTCCGGGCCGAGTACCTGCCCGTCGGGTACGGCAACGGCGCGGCCATCCCCAACGACGCCAAGGCCCTGGTACGACGGGTGGCCGACCACATCGAGGAGATCGGGAGCTTCCTCCTCGACGGTCTGCTCTACATGGACGGGACCGATCACCAGGAGCCTCAACCGTGGCTCGGACGGGTGGTGGCCGAAGCCAATGAGCTGCAGGACGACTACGTCCTCGAAGTGACGGCGTTGGCCGACTACCTGGCCGGGACGCCGACCGAAGGGCTCCCGCGGTGGAAGGGTGAGCTGCGCTCGGGCTTCCGAGCCAACGTCCTGATGGGCGTGGCTTCGAACCGGGTGGACGTGAAACGTGCCGCGGCACTGGCCGAAAGATCCCTCGAGCGACGGGCCGAGCCCTACTCCGCGCTCTTCCTCCCGGCCGAGCAGTGGCCCCGGGCTCTGCTCGACGTGGCCTGGAAGGAAGTGGTCCGGAACGCGGCGCACGACTCGGTCTGCGCCTGTTCGGTGGACGAGGTGGTCGACGCCGTTCTCACCCGGTACGCCGAAGGACGGCAGATCGGAGACGGGCTGGCCGCTCAGGCCCTGTTGGCCCTGGCCCGGTCGTTGGCCGATGCCGGACCGGTGGTGGTGAACCCGTCGGCCCGACCCCGCAGTGGAGTGGTCAAAATGGTGGTGGCCGGCGATGATCTGCCCCCTGACACGCAGGCTCTGCCCGAAGAACCGGGGGCCTTCGGGATCCCCCGCGGACTCGGAGCCCTCACATTGGACGTCAACACCGTCCGGACCGTCCTCGGGATGCTCCCGGCCGGGAGCCAGATCGACGCCCACACCTGGATCCAGGGGGTGCAGGTGGAAGAGGACGAGACCGGGATCGACATCACCATCAGCTTCGGGAGCGAGGAGCGTTTCGACGTCCCCATCGCCTCCATCAAGCAGGACCTCTACACCCGGCTGGGCGCCCGGCCCGACTCGGTGGTGCGGATCCGGATCGACCAACCACCGATCCGGCAGGTCCTGGCCCGGGTGTCGGGTGTACCCGGGTTCGGCTGGGCCCCCTGCACACCGACGCCCCTGGCCCACCCCGTCACCGTCAGCCCGGCCGAGACGAGCGGCGACGGCACCCCGGTCGGGCCGGTGATCAGCAACGGTCTTGTGTCGCTGTCCATCGATCCGTCGACCGGAACCTTCGCTCTCGACGGTCTCGGTGGATTCGGGAAGCTGGTCGACGGTGGGGACCACGGTGATTCGTACAACTACTCCCCTCCCCTGCAGGACAAGCTGGTGGACACGCCGGACACCGTGACGGTCACGGTGGGCGAACACGGTCCGGTGAGAGCCAGCGCCGTGATTACCTCCCGCTACACCTGGCCCGAGTACGTCGACGGGAACAGCCGGGCCCGGACCGGGGAACGGACGGTCGACGTGAGCACGACGATCGAACTCCGGGCCGACGAGAGAATCGTGCGCGTCGTGACCCGGTTCGTGAACCCGAGCCGGGACCACCGGTTGCGGGTCCACCTCCCGTTGCCCGAGCCGGCCGGGTACTCGGAAGCCGAATGCGCCTTCGCCGTGGTGCGCAGAGGTCTCACGGCCGAGGGACGGTCCGACGAGTTCGGGCTGCCCACCTTCCCGTCGCGGCGTTTCGTCTCGGCCGGTGGACTCACCGTGGCCCATGAGGGCCTGCTCGAGTACGAGCTGGTGGACATCGACGGGAGCGCCGGGACGGCGGGGACGCTGGCACTGACCCTGCTGCGGTCAACGGGAATGCTGTCGCGCCTCGGAATGGCCTACCGTCCCCTGCCCGCCGGACCGCTCACGCCGGTGGCCGGGCTCCAGCTCCAGGGTCGACCAATCGAGGCCCGCTATGCCTTGAGCACCGGATGCGACGACCCCTACGCCATGGCTGACGACGCCTTCCTGACTCTGGAGCCCGTCCACGCCCCGGGAGGAGGGGGACGCCCCGCTCAGGGGAGCGCTCTGGAGATCGAGGGGGCCGAGGTGTCGGCCGTGCGGCGGGTGGCCGGCCTGCTCGAAGTGCGTGTGTTCAATCCCAGCGATCAGGTCACCACGGTGCGGGTGGGAAGCCGGTCGGGCTGGTTGGTCGACCTCCGGGGCAGGACGCTCAATCCTTTCGACGGTTCGTTCGAACTCGGGCCCTTCGGCATCGCCACTTTCCGTTCAGGCGACGACTGACCGTCGAAGCGGTCGACTCTTCAGTCCTCGCTGGGGGGCGGATGGGGGTGGGGGCGTCCGCTGCCCGAGAGAAGTCGCTCGCCACGCTCGCGGAGGTCGTCCAACTCGTGGAGAACCTCGGAGAGCCGCTCCCACCGTCGTGATGCCCGTCGGTCGAGGGTCAGCGGTTCCGAGCCGGGTCGGTAGACGGCCCAGAGCTGGACCCGACCGAGATCCTTCACCAGTCGCGGTCGGAGGGCCTTGAAGGCGAATTCCCCGGCGCTGGCTGGATCGTCCTCGACCTCACGGAGGAGCGACGCGTGGAACTCGTCCGAGACGAGAACACTGCCCGGCGCGGCGATACCGGCGGCCCGGCTGGCCAGATTGACGACCGGCCCGTAGAAATCACCGTCCTGGACGAGAACGGGACCGACGGCCAGGGCCACACGGACATCGGAGAGGAGTTCATCGTCGGCGTAGGCCTCGGCCAGGGCCAGGGCGATCCGGGCCGCGTCGGTGGCCAGATCGGTCACGAACATGACTTCATCGCCGATCATCTTCACCACCCGGCCGCCGCCCCCTGTCACCGTGTCGTGGGCCACGTCCTCGAACCGGCTGACCAGAGCGGCCAGTTCCTCCTCGGAGAGCTGTTGGCTGAGCATGGTGAAGCCGACCATGTCGGCGAATCCGATACAGAGGTCGGGGAGGGCACCGGGATCGTGGCGGCTGCGGAGGAGCATGGCCCGGCGAACCGAGGCCTGGACATGACGGCGCCAGGCGAATTCGAGCAGCCGGGTCATGGCCGGGAGCGAACGGTCGGCCAGCCGGACGAAACGATCGGCGGCCTCGACGCTCGTCCCCCCCGCCGGACCCGGGCCTCCCATCATCCCGCGCACGGCCGGGGCCACCTCGGCCTCGGCGATGCGGGCCATCGAGGTCCCGATGACCCGGGCCAGCTGGAGTGCGGTATCGACGTCGGCGGCGCCGAGGTCGACCATGGTCTGCAGGATGCCGATGGCCTCGATGTCGAGGTCGGTGAAGATCTTGTCGTCGGCGGTGACATCGGCGAAGCCGAGGGCGCGCCAGAACCGGGCCGCCATGTCTTCGGGCATGCCGGTGATGGCGGCCACTTCGGCCTGGGTGTAGCGCTCACCGGGGACGAGGAGGCAGTCGACGACCAGAAGATCGAGGACATCCTCCTCCTCGGCCCGGGCCATGACCTGTTCCGAGACACGGTGCTCGAGGAGAAAGGCCCTGACGCGGGCCAGGGCGGCGGACTCGGTGGGCATCAGGCCGGATCCTCGGTGGGGAGAACGTGGGACGGGTGACGGCGACGCGACTCGAGCCCGTGGAATTCAGGCTTGGCCGACCGGCGCATCAGAGCCGGGATGGCCTCGGCCGGCGAGCGGGTGCCTTCGAGAACATCGGCCACCTGTTGGGCGATGGGCATTTCGACGTCTTGGGCGGCGGCTAACTCCAGGAGAGGTCGAGCCGTCTTCACCCCTTCGGCCACCATGCGCATGTCGCCGAGGACATCGTCGAGCGAGCGACCCTGGCCGAGAAGCTCCCCCACCATCCGGTTTCGGCTGAGGCGGCTCGTGCAGGTGGCCACCAGGTCGCCCACACCGGCCAGTCCGGCCATGGTCATCGGATCGCCACCGAGCGCCACACCGAAGCGACCGAGCTCGGCCAGGCCGCGGGTGATGAGGGCGGCCAACGACGAGTCCCCCAGGCCGAGACCCTGGATCATGCCGGCGGCGATGGCCAGGACGTTCTTGGTGGCCCCGGCCGTCTCACAACCGACCAGATCGGGATTCGTGTAGACGCGGAAGGTGTCGGTGCGGAGCAACTCCTGGACTTCCCGGGCCATGGACTCGTCGGTCATGGCCACTACGGTGGCCGCCGGCTGACCGGCCACCACCTCGCGGGCCAGGTTGGGTCCGGTGAGGACTCCGGCGGGGTGATCGGGCATGACCTGGGCGATGACTTGCGTCATCCGGAGATACGATCCCCGTTCCAAGCCCTTGGCCAGACTGAGAACGGGGACGCCGGGTGGCGCGTAGGGAACCAGGTCGACGAGGACGGCGCGAAAACCGTGGGAGGGGACGGCCATGATCACGAGGGCGGCGCCGTCGACCGCTTCGGCCAGAGAAGCGGTGGCCCGGAGATTCTCGGGAAGGTCTATCCCGGGCAGGTAATCGGGATTCTGGTGACGCTGGTCGATGGCGTCACCCAGCTCCGGGCGACGAGCCCAGAGGACGGTGGGGGCCGACCGCGAGGCGATGGCCGCCACCGTCGTCCCCCACGAGCCCGCTCCGATCACCGCGACCTTGTCGAGCATGAGCCAACCCTACGGCGCCCCTGTCCCCGATGAGGACCGGCGGAAGGCGGCCGTAGACTGGGGGGGGTGACGACCGAAAACTCCGAGGTTCCTCACCTCGTCGGTTGTGTTGTTCTCATCCCGGTGAAGGCGTTCGCCGAAGGAAAGGCCCGACTGGCGCCGACCCTCGACCGAGAGGCGCGGGCCGAGCTGTCCCGGATGATGGCCACCCGGGTGCTGGAGGCGGCGGCACCGCTTCCGGTGGCCGTGGTCTGCGACGACGCCGAAGTGGCCCGGTGGGCCTTTGAGCACGGGGCCATGGCTCTGCCCGAACCGGGACGCGGTCTGAACGGAGCGGTGGAGGCCGGGGTGGGACGGCTGGCCGTCCTCGGGGCCACTGAGGTCCTGGTGGCCCACGCCGACCTGCCGATGGCTCACGGACTGGCCCAACTGGCCGGGTTCGACGGGGTGACCCTCGTACCCGACCGGAGCGACGACGGGACGAACGTGGTCTGCGTGCCCGCCAATGCCGGCTTCCGGTTCGCCTACGGCCCCGGTTCCTTCGCCCGGCACCAGGACGAAGCCACCAGGCTCGGACTCGAACAACGGGTGGTGCGCGAACCTGATCTGGCCTGGGACGTCGACGTCCCGGCCGACATCCCGGCCGAATTCGTCCCGCCGGTGCGACTCTGACCTCCATGGGCGACGACGGCGCCTCCGGCGATGTCCTACCGGTGGGGAATCTCCCCTGGCGGGGAACGATCAGCGTGGATCTTCCGGTGCCTCAGGTGGCATTGGCGGTGGCTGCGCATCCTGATGATGTGGAGTTTGGATGCGGGGCCACACTGGCCAAATGGGCGGCGGGCGGTTGCCGGATTCACCATCTGATCCTCACCGACGGGTCCAAGGGGACGTGGGTCGCCGAGGACGACGTGGCCGCTCTGGTGGCCCAGCGACGGATTGAACAGCAAGAGGCCGCCGATGTTCTGGCTGGCGGCGGGGGCGATGTCACCTTCCTCGACTGGCCTGACGGCGAACTCGAAGCGGGGATGGAGCAACGGCGACAGGTCTGTCAGGTGATCAGGAGGACACGACCCGATGTGGTCCTCGGACACGACCCCTGGCGGCGGTACCGGCTTCATCCCGATCACCGGAACGCCGGATGGCTGCTGACCGACGGGGTGGTCGCCGCCCGGGACCCGAAGTTCTTCCCGGAGCTGGCCGAGCCGCCGCACCGGCCCCGGTCGATGCTCCTGTGGGAAGCAGACGAACCGAACCACGTGGAGAACGCCGGCGGGATGGTGGAGGTCAAGGTGACCGCTCTTCTGGCTCATCGGAGCCAGTACCGGACCACCATGGGGATAGATGACGCAGACGCAGCGGTCGATGAGGTCGGTGCGTTTCGAACGGTGGTCGAGGAACAGATGGGCGCACACGGTCGACTGGGTGGGTTGGCCGTGGGCGAAGCGTTTCGCCTGCTCACCGAGCTCTGAGACGTCCTGAGAACGAAACGAGGGGCCCCGGAGGGCCCCTCGTCGTCGCACTTCTTGCGGCCGGATGTACCGGCCAAAGCGTCTGGAAGACGCCGGGCAGGGTGGCTCAAGTCTTCTAGGCCACCCGCCAGGTGATTCCTAGCGCTTCTTGACGGTCCGCTTGGCTGCCTTCTTGGCCGGAGCCCGCTTGACGGCGCGCTTCTTGACGGTCCGCTTGGCTGCCTTCTTAGCCGGAGCCCGCTTCTTAGCCGGAGCCCGCTTCTTGACAACCTTCTTGGCCGCCTTCTTAGCCGGAGCCTTCTTGACAGCCTTCTTGACGGCACGCTTCTTGACAGTCCGCTTCGCTGCCTTCTTGGCCGGCGCCTTCTTGACGGCACGCTTCTTCACGGTCCGCTTGGCGGCTTTCTTGGCCGGCGCCCGCTTCTTGACGGCGCGCTTGGCGGTGGTCCGCTTCGCTGCCTTCTTAGCCGGAGCCCGCTTGACGGCGCGCTTGGCGGTGGTCCGCTTCGCTGCCTTCTTAGCCGGAGCCCGCTTGGCCGTCTTCCTCGCTCGTTTGACTGGCATTTTCATGCCCTCCTTACGGCCTTCTTGGCCGATCGCTTAGCTGCTTTCCTCGCCGGGGCGTGCTTGGCCGGTCTGTTCGCCGGAGCACGCCGTACGGCCTTGTTGGCCGATCGCTTCGCTGTTTTCCTCGCCGGAGCCCGCTTGGCCACCTTTGTGGCCGACGTGCTCCGGGAGATCTTGCCGACAGGCGACTTAGCGACTTTGGTCGCTGGAGCCTTTCGGACTGCCTTCTTGGTCGACGTGTTGGTCGTTTTCTTTAGGGCCTTTTCGGTGGTGACCTTCGCCGTCGAAGTCGTTCTGCGAACTGGTGTCGGTGTTGCTTTGAGCGCCGGCAGGGGTGTCTTGCCGTTCACGATGCCCTTCAGGGTGCTGCTGGCGGAGAAGCGCACACCTTTCGATGCAGCGATCTTCACCGGTGCACCGGTCTGTGGATTACGACCCATGCGAGCACCACGCTGCGTGGGATTGAAACGGCCGAAGCCGACGACGGAAACGCGACGACCGGAGCGGACTTCGCTCATGACGGTGTGGACGACGGCGTTGACCGCGTTCTCGGCCTCGCGTTTCGTCAACGATGTCGTGGTGCTGATCGCGTCGATCAGGCCCGACTTGTTCACCGCCGTCCTCCTCCGTGTAGCGGAATCACAACAATCAAAGAAGGTTTTCGCGTCAAGGTCAAGCATTTGCGCTGCTAAGGCATGTTGGCGCGCAAGGTTTCGCGCAAGGTTGCACGACGGTAATTGTGTTGTGATGGGTCCGACACGAACGTCTGAGTGATGGAAGGACGCAGCGCGTATGGACAAGAAACCCTACGTTTGCAAGGATTTTTTTCATGACCATGCTTCCCGACGGAACGTATGACGTGATCGTCGTCGACGCCGAGAAAGACGACGATGGCGACCTCCACATCGAAGTGACAATTTCTCTCGGTCACCACGTCGGAGACGTGATTCGGTTGCGAGAACGACACATCGAGCGCGGACGCGACACGTCGGCCGATGAAGACGACTTCGCTCTGCTCGGCATCCCTGGGACACTTCGGGTACGCGGTGGAGAGCCGACATTTCGTCCGGAGACGCGATGAAAGGTCCTTCCGACGACATGAACACGTCAGAGGCAACGAACGCTACGAGTGACACTCCGCGTGAGAAAGTGAATGACGCGACGGCTGAACGGGGACGATCGGCCGTCGTGGCCGCACCGGCGTGGGCCGCGCGCGGTTTGGCCGAGATGGTCGAGACGGGAACATTGGAGACGACTGTGCGGCATGTCGTGGTGGGCGATGACCCCGTTGAACCGGGTGACGCCGTCGGGGTGGAAGTTCTGTGGCGCTATCACCTCCCCCCGGAACGGTTGGGGAAGGCCATCGACGAACTGCCCGATCTTCGGTGGGTCCACTCTGACTACGTGGGAGTGGAGGAATTGCCCCTGGCCAAGCTGGCTGAGCGGGGAATCATGCTCTCCAACGGAGCCGGGATCGCCGCTCGGCCCATGGCCGAATGGGTCGTTCTGGGCATCTTGTCGGCCGCCAAAGAGCTTCCGCGCTTCGTCCGGCAGTCCGATGCCGGGGTATGGGAGGTGGGAGAGCCGCTGGCTGAACTGAAGGGCTCGGTGGTGCTCTTTCTCGGACTGGGGGCGGTGGGAACGCTGGCCGCCGCCATGCTCGAACCCTTCGGTGTCGAAGTTCGGGCCTGCACGCGGCGGCCGAGAGAGGAGACACCGCTGGGGGTGAGCCGGATGGTGGTGGGCGAAGGGTGGCGGAGAGAACTGGGTGATGCCGACTACGTCGTCTGCGCCCTTCCCCTCACGGCTGAGACCAGGAACATGATCGACGCCTCTGTCTTCAACGCCATGAAGGAGAGTGCGTTCCTGGTCAACGTGGCGCGAGGAGGTCTGGTGGACGACGACGCGTTAATCGCCGCCCTCGAGAACGGTCAGATCGGTGGCGCCGTGCTCGACGCGTTCCGTCAGGAGCCGATCGAGGAGGGACATCCTCTGTGGGGCCGTCCCGACATTCTCGCCCTTCCTCACGTCACGTGGTCGTCGGCACACACACTCGACGATTTCAAGTGGAGGTTCGGCGCACAACTACAGGGATGGCTCCGTGGAGAGACACCCGATGACCTCGTCGATCTCGACGCCGGCTACTGACAAAGCATCGAATCGGCCACCAGCGATCGGCCACCAGCCAATCGGCAAGCTGCGTCACCGCCGAGTCGTGGTTGATCCGAGAGTTGTGTTGATCACGACGATGTACGGGGCCCGCCGAAGATGACGGACGGACTCGATGTCATCAGAAAGGCGGCCGCCCGGGCCGGGGGATGTCTCTATCTCGGCGGTGGGGCGACGGGACCGCTATGGGCACCGGCTGAACAGGCGGTGCTCGTGCTCGGACCACCGCGGTCGGGGAAGACGTCGGGGCTGGTGGTGCCGACCGTGCTCAGCGCACCGGGTGCGGTGGTGTCGACCTCGACGAAACCCGATGTGCTGAAGATCACAGCCCGAGCCCGACGACGGGACGGGCCCTGTCTTCTGTACGACCCGAGCGGGACGGTGGAGACACCGGCCGGAGTGGAGCGGGTGCGGTGGTCACCGGTCAGCGGGTGCCGGAGTTGGGACGATGCACTGTTGGTGGCCCGGGGTCTGGTCGGATCGACGCGTCCGTCGGGGGGACGGAACGACGGCGACCACTGGAGCGAACGGGCCCAGGCACTTCTGGCTCCGGTCCTCCATGCCGCCGCTCTCGAGGGGGCCGAGTTCGGAACGGTGCTGTCCTGGATCGATCGGCGGCAGGCCGGAACCGCCCTCGGAATCCTCGACCGGGAAGGGGCGGGGATCGCCGGGGACCTCCTGGCCGGGATCGCCGCCACCGAGGACCGGGAGTTGAGTGGGATCTGGTCGACGGCCTCGGGGGTCCTCTCCGCCTACCGGAGCGAGGCCGCTCTGGCCAGCACGGTGGCCCCGGACTTCGACGCCCGGGCCTTCTGCGATTCGTCGGCCACTCTGTATATATGTGCGACCGGGCGGCACCAGGGGTTGGTGGCGCCGTTGGTGGTGGGACTGCTCACCGACATCCGGGCCGCCGCCTACCAACGCGCCGCGGAGGGTAGGACGGGCCGGGTCCCGGTGGTGCTGGCCCTCGACGAGGTGGCCAACATCGCGCCGGTGCCCGACCTGCCGTCGATGGTCAGCGAAGGGGGAAGCCAGGGAGTGTCCACCCTGGCCTGCCTGCAGGACCTGTCCCAGGCCCGGGGGCGGTGGGGAACGGCGGCCGAGGGTTTCCTCTCTCTCTTCGGGACCACGGTGGTGCTGCCCGGGATCGGGGATGTGAAGACCCTCGACGCCCTCTCCACGCTGGCCGGGGAAGAAGAGGTGACCACCCGGTCGCTCAGCCAGCCGGTGCTGTCGGGCGGAGGGGTGACCCGGGCTGTGATGGACCGGGTGTTGCGGAAGGGGGGTCGGCCCGGCCTGGAACCCTCCGTCACCACCTCGACCGTCCTACGGAGACGACTCCCGGTCGACGTGGTGGGTCGGGGCCAGCCCGGGATGGCGTTGGTGGTGGACGAGAAGAACACGATGGGGTGGATCCAGCTGACCTCGTGGTTCTCCCATGAACCCTGGCGGAGAGCCGTCCTCGGGATCGAACGTGAGCTTACCGGGCCGA
>Ga0208357_1002269_pt1 | contig 12935 bp, 14 predicted proteins | sample NGESurdeep092012_6_FD_184487 | JGI IMG/M metagenome (GOLD analysis project Ga0208357, IMG submission 184487) | Arctic peat soil microbial communities from Barrow, Alaska - NGEE Surface sample F52-2 deep-092012 (SPAdes) | ecosystem: Environmental > Terrestrial > Soil > Wetlands > Peat ... | reverse complement strand
ATCCGACGGCGGACTGGTCAGATCGTCTGCGCTGGCGGTAATCGGTGCCGCGGCCGCCGGGTTGCTGTTGACACAGATTTCCGGAGTGACGCCGGATGGCAAAGCCGTCGACTCGATGTCGATCTTCGCGTAAACCACCGCAGGCGCGAACGTGCTCGACGTTTTTACTGGATCGGGATCGACATCTGAAGTCTCCAAGACATCCGAGAGCGATGAGCGAATCTGCGGCTTCCTTGACGAAAGCATCCCAGTCGTAGGACCATCCCATGTCTCCAAAAAGGCTGTTACCTGTCGATCTTGCATATTTCGTAAGCCCCCTCAGTAGCGTTGAAACGGATGTGACCAGCTTCCAATAGTTTGGCGGCGGCTCGCTCAAGTGAGCGATGGACTCGCATATGCCCAGAGCGACCGTCGCAAACGTAGAGATTGTCGATTCGGTTATCACTCTTGTCAAGGTTGACGTGGTGGACGATTTCATCACTTCGCAGAGGGCGTTTGAGACTATCTTCAACGACTGCCCGATGTTCCATGTTCCTGACTCCGTTGACGTATCCCCTAACAGCCCGTCCATGTCCGTCAATTTTCTGGGGAGGCTTTCGGAAGGATGTCCCGAGCTTTCTTGCTCGGTTGCTGACCTCGCTAAGGTGACGATCGAGCAATTTAGCAACTTCGACAAGTCGTAGTCGTTGAGCGTTGGCGACAACAAACTCATCCTCTTGCGGAGTCCACCGGCGCAACCTATTTCTACTGAGCCCGAGTCGCTTCCCACGCCCCTCGCAAGCGCGTTGTGTTCGTCCAATAGCATCGCCAACGATTCCAAGATCATCGTCCATATAGTGTTCGCGGAGGTAGTCGTCTTCCCAGTGAGTCCAAGGTCTGACCGTTCGCATTGAATGAATACCCTCCTACGTCGTTGCGGAACTCCGAAGTTCTGCGCATCCAAGATATCTAAATCTATCAGGTATCCACGCTCATTTAGAAGATTCAACATACTTCGGAGTGTCTCACCGTCTTCAATGGAGAGAAGACCTGGCACGTTTTCAAGCACCAAGTATCGAGGACTAAGTTCGTCGACTAGACGCAGAATCTCCCAGAAAAGAGTTCCGCGCGGATCGGACGTACCGCCCCGACTACCAGCTACTGAAAACGGCTGGCAGGGGAATCCTCCGGTAATGATTCCCCGTTCAGGAACGAACCCTGCGTCTCGAAGTTGCTCACCTGTGACCTCCTTGATGTCGTTGAAATGTGTTGAGTTTGGAAATCTTCGTTCTAAGACTGATCGCGCCGCTTTGTCAATCTCCACGTCAGCCACTACCTGAATCCCGTTTCGCTCCATCGCTAAGTCGAATCCGCCGACGCCCGCGAAAAGTGAAACTGCCGTGAGGCTCATGTCTCTCTCTTCATTGATCTAATTGAATCGGCGAAGCCTTTGGGGGCCGGGGTGCTTTCGGCGTGGCGGCGTTCGAGTTCGGCTTGCCAGTCGGTGTCGTCGACCGGTGAGTAAGAGCGTTCGTTTGAATTGGTGTCGGGAACTGTACCGTCGCCGCCAGGAACGAAATCTCTCCAGTAGGTCTTGTTGTAGAAGCGTTTCGGCCAGACAGTGAACTGTGGATCTTCGCCGGCGCGAGCCAACGCGTAGTTCGTTGTGGCGATAAGCAAAGTGTCAAACGGTGTTCCTTCGCGAAGTCTGGTCCGAACCATTGTTGATGCATCCGCCTTCCCGCGTTTCTTCGGATAGTTTTTCCAAAGCTCGTCGAACTGGATATCGAATTTTGTCGGTGGGGTGGCCACGTCGCCCAAAAGAGTTTCTTGTGACGGTTCACTGACGGTTTGGGTGCAAGTAGGTGCATCCCTAGAGTCCGTATTCTGCACCCCTAGATCGTCATCCTGCGTGTCAAGGTCGTCTTGAGATGCAAATTCTGCGCCTCTAAAATTGACGAGGGATTTGGCGTCGGGCGTGAGAAGGAATCGGTAACAGACTGGGTTTTTGTTCGTTGCGGGGCGCTGAACCTCCATTACTTTCTTCTCGAGGAGGTTCTTTATTATCGCGTTCACCGTTCTACGAGACAACGATGACTTGCGAGCAATTCGATCAAGTCCCGCTCGTGCCTCAGTTCCGTCGTGGTGCGCGTGGTCTGCGTAGGAGATAGCGACGATCTTCTCATTAGGCGATAACCCTTCGGCGTCGAGAATCGCAACGACGACGTTGATGCTCATGTGCACTCCCCGTGTCGGAACACATCATCCGGTCCGCGCCCAGATTCTTCCCTCCACAACTCAATGCACGCTTCGACGTAACGGCCACGTTCAGCGTAGGAAGAGACAGGAATCAGTTCACCGCGGAAACGTACGCCGCCGATGCGTCTCGGGTTGTCTCGTATGTTGTATTCGGGAAGATCTAGTCGAATGAAGGCTCGCTCTCTCGCTTCCATTTCCAGTTGCGAGTGAAAGCAATTGAACTCCATGAAGTCGATCTCGTTCCACCATCGTGACGACTTCCGGTGAGCTTTCTGTCGTGAGTTAACAGCACGGGAACTCCCTACATAGAGAACCCTGTATTGCGGATCGTCATAGGTATCTGGAACCCGTGCGTAGTGCCAGTAGACAACAAAGTCTCCGTCTTTTGGCTGCATGTCTGGAGCAACAATCATGTCATAAGGCTTCTTAAGCGATTGAACCGCCCTTAAGAGTCGGTCGCGCTGATCGGACCAACCCGAGTTGTATTCCTCGATGTCCTCCCACCACGGCAATGACTGTTCAACGTCTAGGAGGTTGAGTTCGGCTCGGATGTCGTCTATACTCACAATTGACCTTTCAAGGTTGGACATTCTTGCCGGAGCGTTCTTGACACTGCCCCTGAGTTCTTCGCTCGGGGGCAGTGTCACTTCTAGAGTCCCTACGTTACTACTCGTCGGCGTCGGATGTCAGTTGATCGATGGTCCGATGAGCTTCTGCCTTCGTCAAATCCTTCAGGCTCTCAATCTGGCGTCCGATGATGTCTGAGACGACTGTGTGCACGTCGGCCTTGTCGACTCCTGAATTCGCGATCATTGCCCTGATCTTGCCAATTTGCGGCTGAGTGGCCTTCGGCGGTTCGATGGCGTCAGGATGGACGATGTGGGCCTCTGTGGTCTCAACCTCTACTTGAGGGTTAGAGTCCACGTTCAGCAGTTCCATCAGGTGACGCTCGACGGTCACTGCATGAGTGGCAGTGAGGTCGACGGCCTTCATGGGGATGTTCTCCTTCCACCATGACTTGAAGGTTGCGACTTCGGCCTCGTCCAGCATTGCGATGCCCTCGTTGATGCGCTCGAGGATTTCCTCACTCGCGGCCTCGCTAGATTCAATCGCCTCGGGTTCTGGTGCCGACCTCAACGTAGTCGTCGGGTTCGTCTTGCGCTTCGAGGTCTTTGGTGCCTCTGCCTTCTCGGGTGGGTTCTCGGCCTGTCCCATTTCCTCAGCGGAATACAGCCCTGAAAGTTCCATCGGGAAGGCTTTGCGAAGTGCGAGCATCTCGGCGCACTTTCCCAACATCAGCGCCGGCATCTGCTTCCACATTCGGTTCGGGCCGCCGTCCTTCACGGTCTGGACGTACTGATCCCAGGTCGCGGTCGCCCACAACGGCTCGGCAAATCCCTGACGGTAGACCCCGACCTTCGCGGCTTTCGGGTAGCCATCTTCCGGCAACCACAGGTCAGTCCACTCACGATCGGACCCGCAGTAGTAGACCGGCGTCTGACCGGCGTACTCCCCTGACCTCTGAGCGACCAATCGCGCCCCGTCGATTGAGACTTGGGTTTGCATGACCGGTCGTCCGAGTTTCCCGTCGTAACGGCTGACTGCGTAAATCTGTCGGGCGAAAGGATCTAACTGCGTGCGGTTGCACTGCTCGATGAACAGAGCTAACTCGTCGTTCGTGACCCCTTTCGCGATGGTGTTTTTGATGAGTTGCACCTGATCTACGTCAAGTGTCCTCGTGGCTAGTTCGTTCATGATTCCTCCAGGTTGTCTAGTGCTGCGTTTATTTTCTTGTTGATTTCAAACAACTGCCGACAGTTCTTGAACGCGGTCCAAGCGTCCTGTCGTGTGATTTTCTCGAACGGGTCAAAGACCGAGACGTTCCCGTCGTCGCCGAGATAGATAGTTCGCGCCCCGTCGAGTTCGGGAAGAGGCTTAGATTCTCCGAGTGAACCATCGGCGTTGAACGTCGCGAGTTTGCACTGCATGTATCCCTCGGCTTGCAACGCGACTTCATAGGGATACTTTCCGCCACTCTTATAATCGATCAGGTACAGACCACTTGCGTTCGGCCCGTCTAGCTCCACAATCCCATCGAAACGTCCTCCGTAGCGACGGAACCCGTGAGTGACGATGCACTCGACTAACTGGAACTTCGGCTTGTAGAGACGGTGAAAGTTCTCCAACGCATCAACGTATTTTGAATCCTCGTCAAGTACTGCTACCGCCTCGCCTCGACTCCACCTTTCGGCGACGTCGTGGACTCGCGTTCCTCGTTCGGCCTTCGATCGCCACTGACGGTCGAACTCACCGCGACAGAAGTGAACGTAGATGTCATTGTCGGTTCCGGTCTCAGCAAGTAGGCGCTTCTTCTGTGCGCTGTAGCTCCTACCTTTGGCTTCGCTCAACAGTTGGCGATGAGCCTTCACGATGCCGCGCTTCTTTCGTGCGTTATCGACTGCGGTCTGTGCCGCGATTCCGGACGCAGACCATTTCAGGCCACCCTTGTCGAGAATATTTATTACAGTTGTCACACCAGGAACGAACTCTCCGCCCGGTTCGACACGGTACTTGTGCTTAAGGGCTTGGTCGTAGTCAGAGAGCGTCATACCTTCACCGCCCGCAACTCCGCGATTGTCGCCTCACACTGCTCGATGATGGCGTTCAGTCGCGCCGATGATTCAGCGCAGACCTGACGCTCGTTACGCAGTTCGCGTCTTAGTTCGTAGATGTCGCGCTGACATCCGTTGAGGCTGTGGTCAATTTCTTTAGTCATTATTTCCTCTCCAGGTACGCTCAGTTTGAACGTATGTTTAATCATACACAAATCTAATCTGACCCTGTGACACGGCTCGAAAGCCCAATGATTTAACGGGTTTACGCAACGAAACGCCCCCGAAGGGGCGCAACGCTGTTCCCTGGAGGGGAAGTTACCACCCGAAGGCGATGCGTTCACCCTATCAGAATTGACCGCCAATGAACTGACTTATCGTCTGCGGAAGACTCGCGTCTAAGCCCACACACTGCAACGTCAGCGGGTCTTCCACATCACCGACTGAATGGCTCGTCGCCGTCATTGACGCAATGACGTTGCGAACTTCGTGACCCACCGAACGACGGTACTCATCCAATGACTGTGACGGATGACCGCGACCGGCCCACGTCTCGGAGTCGGTGTAGACGACTACTCCATCGACGTCGTACTTCTGAGCCATGAGTGCGCGGTACGGCAACGAGAGGTCCGTCCCACCGCCGCCGTGACGACCGGCCTCTTTGATGGCGTCGTCGAGTCGCATGTTGGGATGAATCCCGACCTGCTGGACTCCCGTGTCGACGCCGATGATCATGCTGCGAGGTTCGGTCTTGGCTGCAATGAGTGCCATCGCTGCGGCCTTGGCGATTGGAGCGTCGTAGCCTCGGCCCGTTCCGTATCCACCGCCCATCGAACCCGAGGTATCGAGCGCAAACAGGACTCGCTTACCGCTTGGAACGACGTTCGGCATGGAAGCGTAGAAGGCATTATCCAACGCTCCCATTACCTCTTGCACCGGCGTCCACTCCCCGCGTCCTCGATCACCGTGGCCCGAACCGTAGGTGATCATCGCGAGGTAGATCGCCATCGGGTGAACACGAGACTTTCGGATTGATTCGGCGTTGGTGAGTAATTCAATAGCTCGCTTCGTTCCATCTGAGAACGGCGTCAAGACGCCAGCCTTGGTCAGGTTGCCGAGGTTGCGGATGAGTGCGGTCGTCGGCATGTTCTGAAGCAACGCCTCAAGGATCTTCGGGTCGTTCAGGTGCTCCGTGTTCACGCACTCGCGAGGCAGGTTGTCGTGGAGAATGAGATCGACCGTTCCCGTGACGGTGGAAGTCTTCGCCAACTCATAAGCCTCAACGATGGCGGGCAGCGGCGAAGGGTCTCCCTCCCATTTGCCCGCTGCATACGTCAAGAGGTTTGAAGTGTCGCCATCCTCGGCTCGTGCCTTCGGGTGCGACAGTCGAAGCAAGTCCCGATGTGACCACCCGTTGCGCTGGCGATACTTCACCAACTGGTAGGCCAGCTTGTCGGGTTCTTTCTCCGTGTACCACGAGGCCACAGCCTTACGCGCACCGCGACCCCATCCGCCGAGTTCGTTGATGCACTCAGCGAACTGGAACAGGTGCGTCCCGATTCGACAGACCTTCGGCACCGACTTGTAGGCCAGTGAACGTGTGGCGTCGTCACCGTTCTTCGCGCACAATGCGAGAGCGAAGATCGCGGGATCGTTCTTCGGCGCGAGTCCCTGGTCCGAGACTTCGACGATTCGATTCACGACTCGCACGCCGTCCTGCTTGATACAACGCAAGACGACAGCCGCGTTCTCTCGTGTCAGTTTGCCCTCGCCGACGTAGTACGTGCCGCCTTCGGTCCCGAGGATCAGGAACCGATTAAGACGCTCCCAGTCATCGACTTGGAATGAGTATCCGCCAGCGTGATTCAACTTCATCACGTCTTCTCGGCCGGGGATTGCTTCGGTCTGCGGTGTCTCGGTGATGTGCTTCAGGTAATTCGTCATCGGTGTTCCTTTCATGTCGTGGATTTGACGAGCCCCGACTGATCAGAACAACGAAGTGATGCGGATGAGTGATGCCGAAGGAGTTGAACTACTTTCGTAGCCGGTTGGCTTTGCAGGTCCAACCTAGATGTTTAGTGAGTTCCCACTCTGGCGCGATAACCCTTCAACTTCGACCCGCAACTTCGTTTGGTCGATTCAAGTGGATGAGATTCTCAAAAGGTGTTTTAGCGCTCTAACCAACTGAGCTACAACCAGATCACTCCGGCTGACAGGACTCGAACCTGCGACCTCTACCTCCAAATGGTAAACCTCTTGAAGCCGACCCACTTTTACGACCATGAACTAAACAGACGAGTTGTTCGCCAGGGGCATATTTAGCAAGATAACCCTTAAGCGTCCGGCCCGTTTACAACTGAGATGAATCATACATCATTCACTGGCGGTTTGTGTGACAAATCGCAAAATCCGCTAAATCATTGGGGTTCTACGAGTGCGCGGCGCCGAACCACAGCGCCATTCGAGCAGGGACCACCATCGCAGGCGGTCGATCTGGAAATAAACCGAGCCCCATCAAGACGAGGGAACAATGCGTCGAACATATAATCGCGGTGCCCCACGTGCACGCCAACTTCGCGCCCGTGAGTCCGTCAGTGACAAGCGCTGGATATTCCAGCCATCCGTAATCGAGGCCCTGACACGAGACGTCATTCGATACAGCAGTCGCTCGAAGTTCGTCGCTGACGTTGAAGTGAACCTTGGCGTAAACATGATGTTTGTAGTCGAAGAGTTGCCGACGCTCATAGCCACCGAAGCCCATCTCGGAAACAGCGGTCAGGTCATCAATGGTCCCGCGAACGACTGCGGTGTGCGCGCACCACGTAAAGCCCTTCAAGTCAGGCTCAGTAATCGTCAACGCTTCCTGACCGAGCTTGATCGCGTCGTCGGCCCACGTTCCGTGATCGATCAACAAGAGGTCCGCGTCGGTCGCGTCGGTGCAGTCCTGACCAGCCTCGTACCACTCGATGGTGAACGCCGGCACGACCAGAGTCATGCGGTCGTTCGTCATATCTTGATGTACGCCTTGACGATCTGTTGCAAGACCTGAAGGATCAACTGCTCGGATTCACGAGAGAGTGCAAGTCCCATCGCCTTGTGAAGCCCCTGTTCGAGTTCCTTCACGCGCTTCTCGGCGGCTTCGAAGGTCGTGGATTCCTCGAGACCCTTGAACTCATCGCGTACCTTGTCGAGAACTTCTTCGAGGAATGATTCCTTGGCGGGGGCATTCGATGGCGTACGAGGCGGCGTCACGTAGACCGTCGTCGGCGGAAAGTTTCGATGCTTCGCGTCCCACGAACGAACGGGTTCACCGTTCATCTCCGTGACAGCGATGAGATTCTTCTCTGCCAGTAACGCGGCTGATGGCGCTGATGGAACTGGTGCGGGCTTGCTCAACGGCACTAGAGACGTTACGTCTCCCTCGCTGGCGAGCAATGAAGCAAAAGTCTCCGTCGAGTAGTAGAAGTGCCCCGCCACGCCGTATTCCGTGCCCCAGGAGTTGACAAGGTGCCAGAGGTCGCTTGGGAGGTCGTAGCCGATGCATTCGTACTCGTGACCACCGCGAACGGTGGCCCCGGAAGCAATCGCTACAAGTCCGCTCGAGTCAGGTGTATCGAAACTTGTGTACCAGTCCGATCCGACCATGAATGGCCCCGACTGGATCGCGGTGTGTGCAGCAGCGACCGATAGAGCGTGCAGATAGCCCGAGCAGAGACCAGCGGCCTGAGCAGCCTTCGCCACCGAGAGACCCGATGAGCCGTTGTCATTGGGAGGGTATGGCCCGTCACCGTCGATAGTCTCGGCCGCCGAGTACAGCTTTAAAGCCTCGCTCTCATTGAGTACCAATCCGGCAGCGATGAGGTCCGCAAGATCACCGTCGTCAGGTTGCGTCCCGAGGATTCCAGTACAGGCGTTTCCAGTACACGATCCCACGTCGCCCTGATCGAGAACTGGGATAACGCGAGGCCACTGGACGCTGACGATGGTGTCAGCCTCGGGGAGCGCGTAGGCCAGCGAGCGTTCATCGTGATTGACATGCCTTCCAAGTCGCTTTCCTTCGACGACGATTTCGGGGATTAGGCGAGTGCTCATTGCTTCACTCTCTTCGCCAGTTGCTTCGCCGCGACTTTCTTAGCCGGTGACTTCTTGGCGGTCTTGACCGGCGCGGCTTTCTTGACCACAGGCTTCACGCGAGGCTTCAGCGCGTCCATGTGTGCAACGTGCTGCGCGTCCATCTTCTCGTGGAGTGCAACGAACGACGATGCTAAGTTCGCGTTCAGTTCCTCGATCCTTTTCTTATTGCTCATGCGTCTCCTTTTTGAAAAGCTCTTGACGAGCGTCACGAGCCAATGTTCCCACTTCTCGAATTCTGCCTTCGCCTCATCGTATTCGGGTATGTCGGGATGATTGGTGATAATGTGATCGACTTTTGACTCTAGGCGTTTGAAGAAGTTCCTGACCGCAGGGATCAAAAACGACGCAGCGATGATTGCAAGGACCGTCCACTGGATGTTCTCGGGCCCGTTGCCTAAATCACTTGGCCAAAAATAGTGAAACCACAAAACGTGGAGCCAACTCATGAGACGAGGCTAGAGCGTCATAACTCCGTAGCGAACCACAGGTGCAGACAGACCGCGATCAGACCGGCCGCGAGCCACACGGCCCAACTGGTGATGAAGGCCGTCCCGGATGCCACGATGAGCATGAGCGCGAAACACACGATGGCGAGAATGAGCCAGAGCGGAAGTCGGTAACGCCTGCGAGTCGGTGAAGGATTAGTCATGATGACCTTTCGTTAGTGAATCGCGCCAAGAAGGATCAGGATCACGACGATGATGAGAACCGGGATGAGCCAACCGCGCATATCCGAAGCCTAGGCTCCCTCGTCGTCTTTCAGGCGTTCTTCCTTCACCCGGTCCTGCTCGTCAACGATGTCGTGTAACACACGGCTCTGTTCGTCCAACACGTCACGCGAACTACCTCCACCATCGGTGTGCATGTCCTTCACGAGCGCGGTGGTGTCCTTTTGAATCGCCCCTAGGAGTTCGGCCTGACGCGCCTCGCCCGCCTCGTGCTCCTGAGCAACGGCTTCCTTTACCTCCGCGACTGAGGCGGGAGGCTTACCGGCCATCGTCTCAACCGCAATTTGGATGCTGGCAATCGCTTTCTGCATGGTCTTCATCGTTCCGTTGGCTTGCTGTTGACGAAGGCTCATGGTGAGGACTGCGTTGGTGTTCTCACCAGTCGCGTCAATAACGTCCCGTACTTGATCGATGAGTCCCTTGGGCGGATGGGGTTCGAGTTCGCTTGGCTTTCGCGTCGCCATCACCTCATAGACCGCGTCAATGGTTTTGAATCTACGGACGATGAACGCGAAAAATGAACCTACACCGAGTACTGCGACACCCGCGAATACTTCGAGGAATACTGATGGCGCAGGCGCGGCCTGTTGGACGATGACAGACAGCACGTCTACTTCTTTGGTGGGAATCGAACGTGTTTCGCTCTCGTGTTCACTCGCAGAAATGTTCGCGGTCGTGTGTCCAGACTCAGCGGCTGCAAGAACGGTCCACCGGGGCGTCCGTGACTCACGACCATCGGCACTGGCCTGTGCGCAACGATCACCGCAATGTGTTCATCACCACCGACACCGTACGCGACGAAGTTGCCCGCTCTGATCTTTTTCACGTCTTCGAAACGTTCGAGTGCAGAGTTATAGAACGACGATGAGTTGCCTTCACCCCACGCTTCACCAGCGGGGTTCACATCGACACCAGCGAGCGACGCGTCGATCTCCGATGAACCCGAACAGTCAGTTACGACGACGTGCTTGTTGCCCCATAGTTGACGACTGAGGAAATTACGAGAGATTGGAATCGGTCGCACCTCTAGGTACTGCGTTGGCATCGTCGTCGTCTTGTGACGCGCCCAGAAGATTGCCCACTGCGCTAGTGCTGGCGCTCCGTCGTGATTGACGTGCGCTCGTATTTTCGCGATCGCCTGAGAGAACACGCTGCGCGTGGGCAACTCCCAGTCCTTGCCTTCCGGGTTGCTCGGGTCAGTTATGCGGGTCATGGTCGAAATCCTAACTGTCGGTTATGGATGTGAAGGGGCATCAGAGCATCATGACAATCTGATTCGTTGGCGCGGAAGGGCTGTAGTTGCCAATGTCGGCACCAAAGTACGACTGGCCCGTTTGGGGTGACGGGTAGTTAGTGACCGCGTACGTTGTCGCGTCAATGACCGAGAACTGATATGCCGCAAAATTAAGCGAGACGATGGCGCGTCCATCCGATGGAGTGACGGCTATATCCGTGGGGCCAAAATTAAAACCAACGCCCGAAGTTCCGGGCAATGTAATTGGCCCGGTCACCGCAAAGGTGCTTAGATCAATTGCCCAGAACTGACTAGAGGTGTAGTCGGTGATGAGGTAAGTCTTCGTCCCGGCGTGATTCACTTTGACAGCGCCGGGATATAGCGATTCAGTGGCTGGACCTGAGTAAAAATTAGACGCACCCGTGAGAGGAAGAGTAATCTGCAAAAATCCGCTGGCCCACAGATTGCCCCCGGCTGGTTCTATGTCAATCGCGGTTCCATTTCCCAGGCCAAAAAAGCTGACGCTCGTGACGACTGTCATCGTGCTGGTGTCAATTTGAACAATGTTGCCGCCACCTGGGTCTACCACGTAGGCATTGACTCCGGCTGCGTCAATCGTCACGCCTGTGAAACCCCCACCGATAACACCAGTGGCGCAGTTGCCGACGATGGTGTTGCTCGCTAAGTCAACTTGCGTCACAGACCCCGATGTATACCCAGTGACGTAGGCGTAGGTGTCGCTGGCGTCAATGACGATTCCCGCTGCGCCAGTGCAGTACGCCGAAAGGTCAATCCAAGTGTTCCACGTCAGAGATGGAAGGTCGAACACGCCGAGAAGCCCGGCGGTGCTACTACCCGGCACGCCGTTCGTGACGTATAACTTCGTGCCCGCGTGATTGATGCGGAGCGCCCCCGGTGATTGAAGGACACCGCTGAACAGTGGCGCGGTGGCTTGCCCTACGCGAGTAATCGAAGTCAAGTCCCACACATCAACGGCAAGACCACCGCTGAAACCAATGTCGGCGCTGTACCCAGTGAAGAAGGCGTAGTCGGTCATGAGTCCAGAACGAGACTCACCGAGAGGTCCGGCGTTCCACTCACGACCGTCACGTTGAGTTCAAAGTAATCACCGACAGCGACCGTGATCGCACTGAATGTGGAAAGCGCATGAGTTGTGTTCGCTGTGAGTGGACCAACGACGGACGAGCCGTTTTTGAAAATCTCGAACGCTGCAGAACCGCTCGACGTGACTTTCCATAATTTTTCAATGACGCCCGCGACTGTCGCTGTCCAGCCAGGGTAGCGATAAACAGCGACGCCGACGATCGCCCACGTTTTGTCGTCGGGACTGCCGTTCGGTGCCATCGTGCCGAGACAGATTCGATCAGTGCCGTCGATCATCACGAGAACGTTGTCGCCGACTGTCGGGTTGTACCAGCCTTCGTAGGAGACGTGCGACCACACATCGCCACCGGAAACATTTCCCGGTGTGATGTCAACGGTCGGCGGCGGTCCTACGTTCACCGCAGCAACAGTCGCCCACACGAGATGAACGTTCGTCTCTTTCGGAACGGCAACCGCGGCCTGCGAACGAAAGGCATCCGCGACATCGCGAAGTCGCGCGTGCAGGTGTGGCGACGGAGTATCGCTCATGACGGAGGTGCCCAAACTAATCGTCCGACGGCCTGCGTCCCTTGACCACCAGCGGTTAGGTCAATGGTCACCTGGTCAAGGATGTAGTTGAATCCATCGGCAGAGGCGTTCGGTCCTTGATTGAGTCCCGTGTCAGCAGGGATGCCGGCGGTCGGGTTGTAGATCGTGATCACGTCATCGATGTCGTGAGCGGGCTGGTCTCTTAAAGTGAACGTGGACTTTTCGAGTGAACCGATCGAGGTTAAACCGATGGCCAGCGCCATCGCTTGTGCAGCAATCGGATCGCCTTGTTGGATGTTCGTCGTGAACTTCTGCAACAGAACTGAGTACGTTCCG
>Ga0208357_1002267_pt1 | contig 12952 bp, 11 predicted proteins | sample NGESurdeep092012_6_FD_184487 | JGI IMG/M metagenome (GOLD analysis project Ga0208357, IMG submission 184487) | Arctic peat soil microbial communities from Barrow, Alaska - NGEE Surface sample F52-2 deep-092012 (SPAdes) | ecosystem: Environmental > Terrestrial > Soil > Wetlands > Peat ... | reverse complement strand
CGGACCCGCGAGCGTAGTGACGATGGATCTGGCTTCCGGAGCGACCGAAGTCCTGAAACAATCGACAGCCATTGCAGACGATCCGGACCTCGCGAAGTATTTCAGCGAGCCCCAGGCAATCGAATTCCCTACTGAGGGGGAAAAGACCGCGTTCGGCCTCTACTACCCGGCGTTCAATCCGGATTACGCGGGACCCGGGGACGATAAGCCGCCGCTTCTGGTCAAGTGCCATGGCGGTCCGACGGCAGCCGCCACCGGCACGCTGGATCTGCGCATACAATACTGGACCAGCCGCGGCATTTCCGTGCTGGATGTGAACTACGGCGGCAGCACCGGTTACGGGCGCGAGTATCGCGAGAGGCTGGATTCCAACTGGGGCATTGTCGATGTGGACGATTGCGTCAACGGCGCGCGTTTTCTGGCTGAGCAGGGTTTTATCGATGGCGAACGCTGCGTGATTGCGGGTGGCAGTGCCGGGGGCTTCACCGCGCTCAGCGCACTGACGTTTCGCGATACCTTCCAGGGTGGCGCGAGCCACTACGGCGTGAGCGATCCCGCGGCGCTGGCGCGGGATACGCATAAGTTCGAATCGCACTATCTCGATTCGCTCATCGGACCTTATCCCGAGAAAGAGGATTTATACAAAGAGCGCGCGCCGATCGCCCACACGGAGTTGCTTTCCGCTCCGGTGATTTTCTTTCAGGGCGACGAGGACATGGTGGTGCCCCCAGACCAGACGGAGCGGATGGTGGAAGCCCTCCGGACGAAAGGAATGCCAGTGGGTTACTTGTTATTTTCGGGAGAGCAGCACGGGTTCCGCAAAGCGGAAAACATCAAACGGGCGCTGGATGCGGAACTGTATTTCTATGCGGTGAATGTGTTCGGGACAGGATTGACGTTTTGAAACCGCCTTTCGATGCCGAATCGGCCCGGGCCAAAGTACAGGCGGCCGAGAATGCGTGGAATACGCGCGATCCGGAGCGGGTCGCACTGGCCTATACGGAGGATTCGGACTGGCGTAACCGCGACGAATTCGTCCACGGCCGCGAAGAGATTAAAGCCTTCCTGCGGCGCAAGTGGGCGAAGGAACTGGACTACCGGCTGAAGAAAGAACTCTGGTGCTGGACGGAAAATCGCATCGCCGTGACGTTCCAGTATGAATGGCACGACGCAGGCGGCCAGTGGTTCCGGTCCTATGGCAACGAACTATGGGAGTTCAACGAGGACGGGCTGATGCGCCGCCGGATTGCGAGTATCAACGATTTGCGGATCCCGGAAAACGACCGCCGCCTTTGACGTTTCGTACAATTAAATGAGCCATGCCCTGCACTCATACCGATCAGATCAAGCACGTCAAACCGCACACGCACGGCTGCGAAGAATGCCTGAAAACGGGCGACAGCTGGGTTCATCTGCGGCTCTGCATGATTTGCGGTCACGTCGGCTGCTGCGATTCCTCGAAGAACAAACACGCGACGAAACACTTCCATGCCACCGCTCACCCCATCATGAGGTCGATTGAACCGGGCGAGAGCTGGGGCTGGTGTTTCATCGATAAGACCGAGCTCGATTTCGCATGAAATCCCGCGTGCTGTCGGGAGTGCAACCGTCCGGCAATCTGCATATCGGCAACTATCTCGGCGCTCTCGCGAACTGGGTCAAAATCCAGTACGGCTACGAGAGCATCTTCTGCATCGTCGATCTCCACGCCATCACGGTCTATCAGAATCCGGAGGAGCTTCGCGGCAAGATCCGTGAACTCGCCGCGCTGTTTCTGGCGGCTGGAATCGATCCGAAGCACTCGCGTATCGTAGTGCAGTCCAGCGTGCCGGCGCACGCGGAACTCGCCTGGCTGCTGACCTGCGTTACTCCCATGGGCTGGCTCGAACGCATGACGCAGTTCAAAGCCAAAGCCGCCGCGCAGGAGTCCGTGGGCGATGGTCTTTTTCAATATCCCGTCCTGATGGCCGCCGATATCCTGCTCTATCAGGCCGCGATCGTTCCCGTGGGCGAGGACCAGATGCAGCATCTCGAGCTCACGCGCGATATCGCGCAACGCTTCAATTCACTCTACGGCGAAACGTTCACGATGCCGGCAACGAAATTACCGGCGGTGGGCGCGCGCATCATGGGGCTCGACGATCCGACAACGAAGATGAGCAAATCCGCCCAGGGCTCCGGCCATGCGGTCGCTTTGCTCGATCCGCCAGACCGCATCCGCAAAACGATCATGCGCGCGACTACCGATTCCAACCCCGCCGTGGATTTCGAAACCATGGGGCCAGGCGTCGCGAATCTGCTGAGTATTTTCCAGGCGTTTTCTGAATCGACCGGCGACGAGATGCGCGCCAGTTTCACAGGCCTGCGTTATGGAGATCTGAAAAAACGAGTGGTTGAGATGGTGATCTCAAAACTGGAGCCGATCCAGCAGCGCTATCGCGAGATCAGCGCGGAACCGGGCTATCTGGACGGGGTTTTGCGCGCGGGCGCCGAAGCAGTCACACCCATCGCGGACGCGACCGTTGAGCTTGTGAAACAGCGCATGGGACTTTATACGTCTCGCGCTTAGTGGAAGCCGGCCGGCTTCAGATCGGTCTTCGCGGGAATCGCTATTTTATCCGGCCCGTGTTCCCGCACGGTGGCGACAACATCTTTGAGCACGTCATCGCCATCCGGCGTCTGGAGTTCACGTTTCAGCCGGCGCAATGCCACGCTCACCACGTCGCGATGACGCAGTTCGTCACCCGCCCCCCGGTCGATCAGTTCCAGCCAAAGCCCGTGCGCGAGATCGACATCCTCCGGCCAGAGCCGCGGCGGGTGCGGCCCCAGGTTGAAGTACATCGATTCGTTCGGGTCCGGCATCACCACTTCCAGAGAAAGCGAGGGCCGCGGCGCCGGTAATGCTTCCCAGGCGGCACCCACGCGCCGGCCCTGCTCGGCAGGCGTCAGATTGGGGGACAGGCCGGTAACCAGCCGCGAAGATTTCAGAATAGCCGCGGTCTGGACGACCGCCAGCCATGGATCGGTGCCCGGCACGGTCAGAAGCTCGACGTGTTTGCCGGCCTTTTCGGCCAGACCCACAACACGCGAGAAAACCAGATTTTCCTGGTCCGCGAACACCTGATCCGGCTCCAGCCCATGTTCGCCCGAACCTGACTGGGTGACCACCTTCACGGTCAGAACCACAATATCCTGACGCCGGGTATCGGTTTTTTCGAGCATCTTCTGCAGATGCTCAAGATGATGCGGATTGCGCACCGCCACCAGAATATTACCGGGCCGGATGTGCAGGGTTTCCGTCGAAATCTCGTCCGTCGAATGCAGCCGGAATTGCTCGTTTTCCTGCCCCATCACGTGCTCCGCCAGTTTGTTGCGTTTCCGGTTATAGCGTTCTGAAAATTCGAACACAAGGAAGAATGCGAGGGTGAACGCAACGCCGGAAATGGTGGCGACCTTTTTCGTCAGCACGTTGATTCCCGCCAGCAGGAACAACATGGTCGTGACCAGCGCCAGACCGAGCGGTATTTCCTTGCCCGCGATCCGGAAGTTCAGCGGCACTTTCCACTCGCGCGCGTGCGGCATCTTGTACCGGAGCACCAGAACCGAGAGGGCGTTCATGGCAAAACTCCACGCCACGCCGAACGCATAGGCCTCGCCCAGCATTTCGATATTGCCGCGGCTGACCACGATCGTGATCAACTGCAGGATGGCGATGATGTTGATGATGCGGCTGGTGGTGCCGAAATGCCGATGCGGTTTGCGGAACCATTCGGTCAGCACTCCGTCTTCCGCCACCCTGTTGACCACGCCGTTCGAACCGATCAGCGCGGTATTCACGGCGCCCGATAGAATCAGCACGCCCACCAGCACTACGAACGCGTGAAAGGCCAGACGCAACCCGAACGGCCCCACGAGAAACATCGACAAGCCGCCGATCAGATTGTCGAGATACTTGTGCCGCTCCGCATCGGGGATCAGCATGACGGCGAAAAACGAAACCAGCGAGGTAAACAGCAGGCTGTAGATGAAAATCACGAAACCCGCGCGTTCCAGATTCTTCAATTTCGGGAATGCGATTTCGCGGTTCACCTGCGCCAGACTTTCCTCACCGCTCATGGCCAGCAGGGAGTGCCCCATGCCGATCAGAACGGCGATCGCGGCGATGTGTACGACGCCGGTGCCTTTCAGCCAGCCCAGCGCGTCGTCCGAGATATGCATATTGCTCATGGCCGGGAATGGCACGGTCTGGAAGCCGTGCTTGAAGATCGTGATCAGGCACCAGACAATGAGCATCACCACCATTACGGTTGTGATCTGCATGATGCGCAGCGCTTTTTCGCTTGATTCATGCATGCCGATAATGTTCTTGCGCCAGAAATAAAGAGTCACGAGGACCCCGAACCCGGCGGCAAAGTATGCGGGAGGAAGGTGCGCGTAGGGCAGATGGAAATAGTCGATCGAATCGTTGAGCAGGCCCGCGAGGTAAAGGCCGGCGCTGACAGCGCTGATCGGCCCCGTCAGGACGTAGTCGAACAGGAGCGCCGATACGGAAAATTTCGCGTATGTCGCGCCCATGGCTTCGCGCACCACACGGTACACGCCGCCCCGGACGAACATGCTGCAGCTCTCGATATACACCGCGCGCACGGCGTACGAGAACAACATGATGCCAAGGATGAACCACGGCGCCGATTTGCCGATGGCCGTCTCCGCAATGCCGCCCACATAGTAAGCCGAGGATGCGAGATCGCTCAATACAATGGCGGCTGCGCGCCAGAACGAGATAAACGACAACATGACGGTTGTCGCAACCACAACTTTGGTGGTGGTAGTCGATCTGGAAGGCTGGGAATGCGAATCGGTCAAAAAAAGCTCCTGCTTTTGGCCCGTTCCGGTCTCTGAAACGGTTAGATCGCGGGCCAGCCGCTCAATATTGCCTGTGGGGTTAACGGACGGGTCATTAATAGAGTTCGACGGAGAACTCAGCCCCATCAGATTAGCATGAAAGCGTGAGCGGCAATACCAATACCATCGGGGACGTGAACCTGGCTATCACCCTTATCCAACGTTTACGCAGCGCGGGCCACGCGGCTTTTCTGACGGGCGGATGCGTTCGGGACCTGCTCCTCGGACGCACTCCGAAGGATTTTGACGTGGCCACATCCGCGCAACCGGACGAATTGCTGCGGCTCTTCCCCGGAGCGGATCGCGTCGGCGCCCATTTTGGCGTTGTGATGGTTCACGACGCGGCGGAACGCGTGGAAGTGGCGACATTTCGCAGCGATCTCGAATACACCGACGGGCGGCGCCCCGAAGGGGTTCGCTTTGAAACGGACCCGCGGCAGGACGTGCTGCGGCGCGACTTCACCATCAACGCGCTCCTTCTCGATCCGCTCAGCGGCGAAATTCTGGACTTCACCGGAGGGCGCGCGGATCTTGCGGTCAGGCTGATTCGCGCCATCGGCGATCCGGAGCGGCGCTTCGGGGAAGATCATCTCCGGCTCCTGCGGGCCGTCCGTTTCGCCGCGCGCCTGGGATTTGAGATCGAACCGGAAACCTTTGCCGCGATCGGGCGACTGGCACCGGCGATCCGGAGCGTATCGGCGGAACGCGTGCGCGACGAGATTGCCCGCATTCTGACGGAAGGCGGCGCGCGCCGGGGCTTCGAACTGCTCGACGCGACCGGGTTGCTCAAGCAAATCCTGCCCGAGGTGGCCGCACTGAAGGGCGTCCGGCAGCCGCCCGAATTTCATCCGGAGGGAGACGTCTGGACCCACACGCTCATCATGCTCGACGGGCTGCGCGAGCCTTCGCTGACGCTCGCGCTCGGGGTGTTGCTGCACGATATCGGTAAGCCTGCCACGTTCCGGATTGCGGAGAGAATCCGATTTGACGGACATGTGGAGAAGGGGGTCGAAATTGCGCATTCTCTCCTCTCGCGCCTGCGTTTTCCGAACCAGACGATCGAAGCGGTGGAAGCCCTTATCGCGAATCATATGAAGTTCATGGAAGTGCCCCGGATGCGCGAAAGCACGCTGAAGCGCTTTATGCGCCTGCCGGATTTCGAAGAGCATATGGCGCTTCACCGGCTGGATTGTCTTTCGAGCCACGGGGGTCTCGACAACTATGGCTTTGTGCGGCGGAGGCAGCTGGAAGTTCCCCCGGAACAATTGAAACCCGTTCCGCTGTTGACCGGCAGGGATCTGATTGCTGCCGGATACAGGCCGGGACCGATGTTCGGGACGATCCTGCATGAGATTGAGGACGCGCAACTGGAGGGCCGAATCGCGACTGCCGAAGAAGCGCTGCATTTGGCACGGGAAAGACTTGGCGCAACCGGTTAAAATAATCACCAGACCCGGTGTACGCAATTTCCAGACAAAAGCGAACGAAAACGACAACTATTCCCGGCGCCATTTCCGTGGCGATTCTGATTCCGGCCTATCAGCCCGGGCCCGCGCTGATCGATCTTGCGGAATCGCTCGCGGGATTGGGGTTCACCGCCATCGTGGTAATCGACGACGGAAGCGGCGCCGCGTACAGGTGGATTTTCGACCGGCTGGAGGAGTTTGCGGGCGTAACAGTCGTTCGTCACGCCGTGAATCTGGGAAAGGGCGCGGCGCTGAAGACCGGCATGAATTATGCTCTGGTTGAATACCCCGGCGTGGCCGGCATTGTCACGGCGGATGCCGATGGGCAGCACCACCCGGCGGATGTGTCGAGCGTGGCGCAACGCTTTGCGGAAAATCCCGAGGCGCTGGTGCTTGGCGCGCGTGCATTTGTGGGCAATGTCCCGCTGCGCAGCCGTTTGGGCAATACGATCACACGGAACGTCATGCGTCTGGTGGTCGGGCACAAGCTTTCCGATACCCAGACCGGCCTCCGCGCCATTCCCCGCAGCCTGGCCGAGCGGATGCTGAGCGTCCCGGCTTCCGGCTACGAGTTCGAGCTGGAAATGCTGATAGCGGCCAAACACCTGGGTGTCCCGGTGATCGAGCAGCCCATTCGCACCATCTATGAAGAGGGAAATCCCACATCCCACTTTGAGCCATTGCGCGACTCGATGCGGATTTACTTCGTCCTGCTGCGCTTCGGATTCATTTCCCTGCTGACCTCGGGTTTGGATAACCTGGTGTTCTATATCTTTTTCAGGACTTCCGGAGTGGTATGGGTGGCTCTGCTCGGAGCCCGCATCATTGCGCTGTCGTTCAACTATACCGCCGTCCGCAGGGCCGTTTTTTTCTCAAAACAGCAACACCGGGTGGTTTTACCCCGCTATCTTCTGCTGGCCGGCGCCAATATCTGCGTCTCTTATTCTTTGATTTCATTTCTGACCGCATTTCTGTCGGTGAGCGTGATGCCCGCCAAAATATTGGCCGAAAGCTTCCTGTTTATCGCGAACTTCGCGATCCAGCGGGATTTTATATTCGCACGGCGGTCTGCCGCAAACAAAGGGCGATGAGGATCGAGCCATGACCAGGAAAACCGGCATCGTCTTTGCGTGTATCGCGGGGTTCGCGACACTCGTCTACTCGAATCACTTCCACAACGACTTCCATTTCGACGATTTCCACGCCATCGTCCAGAATCCGTACATCCGGAACATTCATAACCTGCCCCGTTTTTTCACGGACACGGCAACTTCCAGCATCCTGCCCGCGAACCGCACGTGGCGCCCTCTGGTTAGCGCCTCGTTCGCGATCGACTACTGGATGGGGAACGCGATGAAGCCGTTCTATTTCCAGTTGTCGACGTTCTTCTGGTTTCTGGTATTACTCGCGCTGACGATGGCTCTGTTCCGGAAGATATTCGATCATGCCCGGCCCCACCCCGGCAACCTCTGGCTGGCAACGTTCGGGACTGCCGTGTTTGCCGTTCATCCGGCCATTGCGGAAACCGTGAACTATATCGTCCAGCGCGCCGATCTCTATTCCACGCTGGGCGTGGTGGCGGCGCTCGCGGTCTGGATCTACCTGCCCCGGACCAGGAAGTATGGGCTCTATCTGCTGCCTCTCGCGGCGGCGGTGCTGTCCAAACCGCCCGCAATGGTTTTCCCCGTCATTCTGTTCTTTTACATCTGGCTCATTGACGAGGAACGGCCGACGGCGGCGATGCGCAAGTGCATCCCGTCCCTCGTCGCGGTTGCCCTCCTGGCCTGGCTCAGTGCCGCCATGACGCCTGCGACATTCACCCCCGGGGCTTCGTCGGCTTACGCATACCGGATCACGCAGCCGATCGTAATTTTCGGTTATTTCCGAACCTTCTTCATCCCGACCGGCCTGACCGCGGATACCGATCGCGTTCCATTCAACAGCATCTTCGACGATGACGCGCTGTTCGGATTTGTTTTCCTCGCAGGTCTGATATTCGCCGCGGTCTGGACGGCGCGCCGCCGCGAGACGCGCCCGGTTGCGTTCGGTTTGTTCTGGTTTCTGCTGGCCGTGCTGCCCACGTCGATCTTTCCTCTGGCTGAAGTCGAGAACGATCACCGCATGTTCTTTCCCTTCGTGGGCCTCGCGCTGAGCGCGTCCTGGGCGCTGGCGTTGTGGGTCTACTCCCGGCCAGTTCGCCGGGAACTGGCCGCGGCCGTATGCGGCGTCATTCTGCTGGCCTTTGCAGCAGGAACATGGCAGCGCAACAAGGTCTGGCATACCGAGGAGTCGCTGTGGTACGACGTGACTTTGAAAAGCCCCCACAACGGACGAGGTCTGATGAATTATGGCCTCACGCAGATGGCGAAAGGCGCGGCCGCGCGCGCACTGGACTATTTCCAGAGGGCGCTTGTCTACAATCCCAACTACTATGTTCTCGAAGTGAATCTCGGCATCGTCAACGGCTTGCTCCATAACGACGCCGAAGCCGAGCGGCACTTTGCCCGCGCGGTGGCGCTGGCACCGGGCGAGGCTATTCCGCATTATTATTACGCGGTCTGGTTGCAGGGGAAAGGCCGGATGAGCGAGGCCATTCAAAACCTGAATATCGCGATCGCGAACAACCCTTCGTACCTCGACGCGCCCCACCTGGCGATGAATATTTACGCTCAGATGCTGGATGCCGGGCTGCTTCGGCGCACGGCTGACGAGACGCTTGCAAGGTTCCCCAACGACCCGGAATCGCTCGCGTGGCTCGCGCGCGCGGGTTCGCTCAAACCGAGCCCGGAGAGTTATCTGAATGAATCGCTCGGGCTCTATCGGCAGGGGAAGTTCGATGCATCCATTCAGGCCGCCCGCGAGGCGCTTAAACTGCGTCCGGATTACTCGGAAGCGTGGAATAACATTGCCGCGGCTTACAACTCGGAATCGAAGTGGGACAACGGAATCGCCGCCGCCGCGCAAGCGATCCGTTTCCGTCCCGATAACCAGCTGGCGAAGAACAACCTCGCCTGGGCGATGCAGCAGAAGCAGAAGTCATTGCCTCCAAAGGGCAGGGGATTTTGAGGGAAGTGCGTCAGACCAGGTCGCCATTCGAGAGGTTGATGTTCCAGTGGCGCAAATCGAAGATCTTTTCATCGATCCGATCCGGGATGAGGATCCGGCCGGCCAGGGTCCAGGCTGGCCGTTGATATTTCGCGGGGATTCGGAGCATGTCGCGCGCCTGAAAGGGAAGACTGCCCTGATACGCGAGAACGCTCAGTTCCGGTTCCCGCCGGCGAATGGCTGCGACCGCGGCGTCGAAGTTCGTTTTTGTGAGCGGGGAAACATCGATCAGCAATCCGGTCTTCAGGCGCGGTGGAATTCCTTCGATCGGATAATACAACTCGGTCGCATAAATCGCGCTGCCGCCCGGTAAGGGAACGGTGGTGTAGTTAGCCGGGAATATGCCGTAGCGCCAGGCCGTGAACGTGGCGTCGTTGACCTTTTCGACCGCGAACGGACCACCGGCGCCGGAAGTCCGCGGCGCGAGCCGGTTCCAGATCCGTACGCCTGCCCGGGCCAGTCGCGATGCCGGACCCGGATACGGAAGCCGGAATGGAGCCGCGTAGTAGTAAATCTTTCCGATGGCGCGCCAACCGGAAATCGCTTTATGCAGTTGAAAGATCGGACCGCGCAGACAGCAGAAGACGAACGCTACGCCCTCGCCGGCCAACGCTTGATACAGGCCCTGGGCCAGGCGCTGAACCCTCGCCGCCGCACCCCGGTGCCGGGGGTGGATCATCAGATCCGCCGTAATCGCAAACAGAGTTGGCGATCCGAAAAACAGGTATCGCACCGGGATTGCGGAGAATGCGCCGATCAGTTCCCCGTCGAGAAACATTAGGCTGTGGATCGAACGGCCAGGGCAACTGCGCTCGAACTTGCGGCGGAAGAGGTCCTCTGGACACGGTCTGGAGAAAACCACTTCAAACAAGCGCGTGAGTGCCGCGATTTCGGCGGGCTTGAGTTCACCGGTCGTCTTGACTTCATACTCCAGCGCCATGTTTGCTACGTTGCCTCGGGCTCCGAAAGTTCGGGGTACCGGTCCAGCGCTTCGGAGATGCTCAAAAAGGGTCCCGGCCCGGTCCGGAGCAGCTGGCGCAACTTCGCTTCGCAGCCTCTGACACCGAAGTAATGAATGAAGGACTGCGGCCATGGCAGCGTCAGCCGCGGCTGAGCCGGATCGATTTCACGCGGGTGCACATAGAACATTGCGGGGCGCCCTGCCGCGTTTTCCGCGCGGATCTGACGCCGCAGAAATGAGGCGGGAAACAGGCGAACGTAGAGGCCGAGCGTGCGGCCGGAAAAATCGACGCGCGTGATCGGGAATTCCGTGATCGCGGTACGGCGCCCGTCAATCGACGGACGATGCGGCTGCCGCGGAAAGTCGGGAATGCCGTAGAGAAATGTTTTGCCGGGAAATACGGAAGAGGAATATATGAGCCCGTCTCTTTCCAGTGCGGTGTAGAACCAGGGCAGGACGGCGCGCGTCACGGAGAACGAAGGCGCGCGGAAGCCTCGCACGGCCTGGCCTGTCAGCGATTCGAGTATTCCGCACGAGCGCCGGAGGTCCTCTTCGAAATCTTCGGGAGTCATCGAAAAAATGGATTTGTGGGCGAAGCCGTGCGACGCCACTTCGTGCCCGGCCGCGGCGATTTGCCGGACCATCCGGGGATAATCCCGCGCTACCGAGCCCAGCACGAAGAAAGTACTTCGACAGCCCGCTTCGCCGCAGATTTCCAGCAGTTTGTCCGTGAGACGCTCCATCCAGCCGGGCAGGCAGGTCAACTCCGCCGCGTTCGTGCCTTCGTAGTTAACCCGATACCATTCTTCGACGTCGAAGGTCAGGAAATTGGGTAGCTGTCTCACCGATAGTTCCCCAGTATACCGGGCGTTTGAGGAGGAAGTGCTATGGCAGAATGAAGACTCGCGAAATGTTGGCCTCCTCGTGCAAATGCCTGTAGAAATCATCGAATGCTTGTAGAAACCATCTATCGCAACCTTCGAAACCGCTTGTTGCTCCGCTTCGGACTGGATCTCGTGAAGGTCGCGGATCGCAAAACCTTTTTGCAGCCAATCCGCCGCGTGATGTCGGAAACGACCATCCTTTTAAACGGCTGTGAAGCCTGGTTTCTGATGAGTTGCGTGACTGCAACGGCGAAGGTGGAAGGCGAAATTGCCGAGGTCGGCGTGTTTCGGGGAGGGTCGGCCAAACTCATGGCCGAGGTCAAAGGCAATCGGGAATTGCACCTTTTCGATAGCTTTGGCGGTCTTCCCGAACTGACGGGGGAGGATGCCGCTTCGCTGTTTCAGCCCGGAAAATTCCAGGCCGTGGAAGACGAAGTGCGCCGCTATCTCTCTCCTTTCACGGGAGTTTTCATTCATAAAGGATGGTTCCCAACCACCGCGGGGCCGATCCGTGACAAGCAGTTTTCATTCGTACATCTCGATGTCGACTTGTTCGCGTCAACTCGCGATGCTCTGGTGTTCTTCTATCCGAGGCTATCCCGCGGGGCCGTACTGGTGTCGCACGATTACAACTTCGCAGCCGGAGTGCGCCAGGCATTCGATGAATTTTTCGGGGATAAACCGGAAACTGTTCTGCTGCAGCCGGGTGGCACGCAGTGTTTCATTGTGAAGCAATAACCGCCGCCTGCGATGCCACTTCATGCCCATCCGCGGCGATTTGCCGGACCACCCGGGAATGATCCTGCGCTACCGAGCCGGGCACGAAGAAGGTACTTCCGGGGATTAGCATCCGGAGCCTGGTGCGTTCTGGCTGATACCATCGAATCGGGATCTCTCCAATGCGCTACACCGTCATTCTTGAGCGGGAACCGGATGGTGGATACGTCGCCGTAGTACCGGCGCTACCCGGTTGTGTCTCGCAAGGCGATACCCGCGACGAGGTGCTGGAGAACATCCGCGAAGCGGCGGACCTTTATATCGAAGACTGTATCGCCTCCGGCGAACCGGTACCGGAAGAGGCCGGAAGAGAGTACTTCGAACTCACAACCGAGACCCGATAGTGAAGCTTCCGACGGACGTCTCCGGTCAGTAACAGGCAGAGAGGTAGCCACATCATCCTCAGCCGCGGTACCCCTTTGCCCGCGTTGTTGTGCGGGATCACAAACGGCTGCGGTCCGGAACTCTCAAGCAATTTTGCGCAATGCGGGAATCACGGTCGAACAGCTTAGCGATCTTCGGTAGCGCTCCCGACGTACAAGTCCGGGATGCTGACTTTACACTCATGTGGTTTCCGTGAGCGTTTCACTGGGCCGATCCAACGCAATGGCACACTTCCCCCACGGGGACTTCTCGCTCATGTGGCTTCGGCGGACGGCGCTGCTCGGGATTGATTCGGTCGATTTCCATGACGGACGTTTGAAGCCCGATCACTCTTCGGAACTGATGACCTTTATAATCCAGGAAAACCAGTTTAGGTTGCGAAAGGCTGGCAGGCCGGTGCGTGTCAACACTTTTGGGACACCAGGAAGCATAATTTACTGAGTTTTGTTTTCTGACGATTGTTTTGGCTT
>Ga0208357_1002266_pt1 | contig 12955 bp, 13 predicted proteins | sample NGESurdeep092012_6_FD_184487 | JGI IMG/M metagenome (GOLD analysis project Ga0208357, IMG submission 184487) | Arctic peat soil microbial communities from Barrow, Alaska - NGEE Surface sample F52-2 deep-092012 (SPAdes) | ecosystem: Environmental > Terrestrial > Soil > Wetlands > Peat ... | reverse complement strand
CTGACCTCGCGAAGGACTGCCCCGAGTTCGGGTTGACTCATGCACGGCAAGCTCGAGCAACTGCGACGATTCGCTCACACAAGGTCCGGTCTGATCCACGGCGCGTCGAGCACGTGGTGGTCGAGGAACGCGAACACCGTCTCGTACCAGACCTTGGCGTTGCCCGGCTTGAGCACCCAATGGTTTTCGTCAGGGAAGTAAAGGAATTTCACGTCGACGCCGTACCGGACGAGATCGGCGAACAGACGCAGGCCTTCTCCGATTGGGACGCGGTAGTCCCGGTCGCCGTGAATGACGAGCATCGGGGTGCGGATCGCGGCGATGTGCAGGTGCGGACTGTTTCGCTCGAAACGTTCGGGTCGCTCGAGTGGGTGACCCCACTCCTGTTCCCATGCCCACGGATGGTCGGTCGCGCCAGTGAAATGGTCGGTGGTCCACAGGCTGGCGTGGGTGACGATCGCCTTGAAGCGATCGGTGTGCCCGGCGATCCAGTTTGCCATGTAGCCGCCGTAGGACCCGCCCATGGCCGCCGTGCGAGTCGCGTCGATGTCGTCGCGGGCGATCGTCGCGTCAGTGATGGCCATGAGGTCGGCAAATGGAACCGGGCCCCAATTGCCCCAGCCGCGTTGGACGAAGTCATCTCCGTAGCCCTGTGACAGGGCCGGGTCAGGCAGCAGCACAGCCCAACCGCGGGCGGCCAGCAGCCACGGATTCCAGCGCCAGCTCCAGGCATCCCAGCTCGCCAGCGGGCCACCGTGCACCCACAGGGCCAACGGCGCCGGGTGATCGGCCGTGGCGCTGTCGGGTAGCACGAGCCACGCCCGCACCCGGGTGCCGTCCGGCGCGAGCGTCTCGACCTCCTCGACGTGGCCGGGCAGGTCCAGCGGCCGTCCCGGCCCTCGCAGCACGACGGGCTCCTGGTCGGCGATGTCGGGGTTGAGCCGCACCGGCGTCATCGGCCGATCGACGTCGGCCCGCAAGGCGAACAGGTCGCGCCCGGCTGGGGCGACGTTGACGCTGCTGTAAGCACCGGCAGCGGTGAGCTTGACGACGATGCCGCTCTCAACGTCGACGCGGAATATCGGACGGCGGCCGTTGTCATCCGCGGTAAAAAACACCGCTGACGAATCTGTGCTGAACACCGGGCTAGCTGGCCACAGAGGGAAACCCGGCAGCAGGTCGCGCCCGGCGCCCGACACTGTATCGATCAGCCACAGCGTGAGCCGTGGGGCGCGCTCGTACGTGGCCTCCGTCTCATCGATGCACACGATGAGGCGCCCATCGGGCGAGATCGCAGGATGGTCGTACCAATGCGAGCAGGCGTCGCCGGCACCGAGGTCGGCGTCAGCGTCGGTCGAGGGCGGCGGCGTGCCAGCCAGCACCCGCCGGTTGCCAGTCGCAGTGTCGATCACCACCAGCGATCTCGATTCCCGTCCCCGCGCGTGCACCTCGTGCCAGGCCGCCACCACCACGGCACCATCGGAACTGATCGCGATCGATGGCTCATCGAGCGCACGGCCTGCGGACGGCGCGAGGTCGCGCAACATGGCAGCGTCAGCGTCAGGATCTACGCCGTCGCGCGCGTCGGCGGCGACCTCAACCGCCTGCTCTACAACGAAGAGCCGTACCTGGTCAGGACCAAGGTCGTGATCCCAGTGCCGCACGGGAGTGCTCTCATGCAGCAGAGCACTCACGCCGGCCTTCTTGCGAGCCTCCCTTCGGTCGGCGTCAGTGTCGGCAGCACCAGGCAAGACGCTCCCCGTCACGACAACGGTGCCGGCGTCGCGCGCGACGTAAACCCCCGTCAACCCACCCGGCGCGCTCACCAGGGTGCGCGGCTCGCCGCCAGCGACGGGCAAGCACCACAGAGATGGGACCTGGCTGGACGCGCCCGCGGCGTCAGCCAGGTCCAGTGCCTTGCTCCCCTTGTCACCGGCAGGGCGTTTCGAGATGAACAGCAAGTCGCCCCCCGCTCCGAACGCGGGCTCCGACTCACCGGCCGCCGAGCGAGTCAGCCGGCGCGCGGGTCTAACGCCGTCGAGATCGACCTCCCACAACGACGTCTGGAAGGTCGTCCGGTCGGACGACAGGGTTTGCACCGAGCACACCAAGCGGGTGCCGTCAGGAGAAAGCACCAGACGCTCGATACGCGGCAGTGCGTTGTAGTCGTCAAGGTTGGTGAACGCACCAACGGGATCGCCGCGATGCGACACCGACGTGGGGTCAGCTGTCATACCGTCGACCCTACCCACTGAACCGGCCACCGGAGCGGCGCCGGACAGCAGGCAGCCGAGGTGCGTCGTGCGCTGGACCGAGCGACCTGACCTACACAGGATTGGATAGGGACTGCGTGGGTGCTGCGAGCATCCTCGCTGGCTTGCAAGCGCCGAGGCTCCTTGTCTGGCTGGGAATCCTTGTCATCGTCTGCGAGTTGGTCGCACGGCTCGTCGATCAGCGCGCAAGCAGCGCATGCAACGTGTCACCTGCGGCGTCTGGCATCTCGAGGGTCTTCGTCCGGCTGGCCGCCCCGCTGACCACAACGACGTCCCGCTTCGCGATCCCGAAAGCTACGGCGACGGCATCCACCACAGCGGCCGTCGCCTTGCCGTCTACTGCCCGCTCCGCCACCCGGACGACAAGCATGCCTTCATGTGAGCCGCCGACGCCCGGCTGGCGGCTTCCCGGATGCACCCGCACGACGATCCTCATCACCCCACCGTGCCATAAGCCCGGGCCAGACCATCCACACGAACTGGGGCATGTACTCCGCACTGAGGCGCACAGGATCAGGACCGTCAATGCCGCAAATGCGGTCGTGCGAGCGCCGCGATGGCGACGGGTACCGTCGAGGTATGAATCGGCCAGTGCTCGTCGCGCTCGCGGGTAGGCCGGGTACCGGCAAGACAACGATCGCGACGCCATCTGATGGCTGTGCGAACTGGTGACGGCGCTCGCCGGGCACCCCGTCGGACATTGCGAGTTCCTTCTTGCGCCGCGGCATCGACGACAACCTAAGGGGCTGCTTCCGGGCACGGCGCCCTTCACGGTCGTGCCGGTTGAGTGGCGGGCGACCACGGCTCAGGCGCCCGGTCGAATAGGGCGCGCACGTCGGTGACAGGTATCGGCACCTCGTCTCCGGCGGCGAGGAACAACGTCGGCACCGGTCTGCTCCAGGCGAATGTCAGATTCAGGTGGAGGACCCCAGACCTTGGGTGGTCACCCCCGCCGGGTCCCATCGCCACGACAGCGCATACCCGCGGTTCGCTCTCCGGGGTCGCAAGAACCGTCCAACCACCGAGCTGTGTCCTGCCAAGTCGATCCGCTCCGCATCGATGCGAAATTCGGCGCTCGCGTCACCGGTGGTCGTCGCTTCGGGCGCCAGCAATCTGTTGATAAGGAACCGAACGTCTGGCACCCGGCTGCCGACAATCGCGTCGATGCGTGCTTCACGCATGGCCGCGGTTTCGCCCTCGTGGCGTCTCAATTCCTTCGCGACCACTTCTGAGTGATCGAGACTTGCGACGACGTATCCGTGACTAGCGAGGTGGTTGCAAAGAAAGGTGGCCGACCGGCGATGTCCACCGGCGTGATGCGAGAACACGACCAACGGATATCCGGACGACGGTGGCGCCGAGTCGGATACCGGGAACCAAACTTCGCAAGGAAAGAGCCTGCCCCGCGCCGCATCTCGTAGCTCGAGAGTTCGCAGACGGACCTGAAAACGTCCAAGGACAAACGGGTCATAGACCGTCGGATCCATCACCACACATTAGGCGCGCACTGCCGTCGTCCAACGTCATGTGAAGCAGCGTTCTCCCACGGCGTACTGCACAACGACGACAGGGTCGACCACGGGATCGAGCGCGGGGCGATACTTGGCCGGTCGATCGTCGCGGTGCTGCGCTGAGATGAGGATGAACATTCGCATGCGGAGCCAGCATCGTCGCAGCATCTTGTCGCGGATGTCGCTAGCGCTTCCTGCGGGCTCGCTCATTCTGATCAATGGGCTGTCCGGAGGCACCGCTGCTCGCGCTTCGACGAACCCACCGGCATGGCAGCACGCGATGCCGGCCGCGGATCCGCCCAGCTTGGAGCCTTACACGGCGGCGTCCGCTGTTGACGACCCCGCCGTGGGCCAGCTTGTGCTGTACGACCCCATCGTGTTCACGAACTGTTCGGGCGCGAACCCGTTGTGGGTTTGGGACGGCGAGACCTGGAGCAATCCGCCCGGCGGTGCGGATGCACCAGTTCGTGAGAGTCCGACCATCGTCTATGACGGCGCTACGCGTCGCGTCTTGATGTTCGGCGGTGACCGGCCCAGTTGCGGCGGCCAGCCGCGCACGGCCCTTGCAGATACCTGGGAGTGGAATGGCAGCCGATGGGTGCAGCAGCACCCGGCCACCTCGCCCGCCCCCGGGGCCGGGGCTTGTGCGGCGTACGACCTCGATACGAAGCAGGTGGTGATGTTCGGCGGCAGCGGCATCTCAGGTGTCTCGGACCCGAACACCTGGACGTGGAACGGCACGAACTGGACTGCGCATCAACCCGCCCCGTCGCCGCCGACTGCGGGTTCGTGCGGGATGGCCTACGACTCCGTTCGACACCAGCTGCTGCTGACAACCGAAGACAGTGCGAGTTCGACGGTTGAGACTTGGGCGTGGGATGGCGCAGCATGGTCTCAACTTCCGTCTTCTGGACCAACGGAATACAACCTGATCCCAGCGATCACCTTCGATGGGGATTTGGGTGAGGTTGTGCTTTATAACGGCAGGACGCCGTGCACTGGGACCTTCTTTACCGGCGGCTGTGGAACACCGGTCAGTCAGACTTGGGCGTGGAACGGAGCCAATTGGCAAGACGTCAGCGCAACACTGTCGCCCGCATCTCGATTCAACGGCGCACTGGCGTTCGACAACGCGACGCATCAGCTGGTGTTGTTCGGCGGTTGGCCGGAGTTCGGCGCGACTGTCGCCGACACCTGGATCTTGGCAGCCAAAGGAACATCGTCGGTCGTACCCCAACGGTTGGCCGGCGCAGATCGGGTAGCCACCGCGGTCGCCGTGTCGCAGGACGAGTTCACTGCACCACAGTCGGCGTCTGCCGTCGTGCTCGCGCGAGGCGATGGGTTCGCTGATGCTCTTACGGGAGGCCCGTTGGCCGTGGCCAAGAAGGGCCCGTTGCTTCTCACGTCGTCCGGCTCGCTCGACTCAAGCACCAGTGCGGAGATCAGTCGCGTACTCGCGCCAAGAGGCATTGTCTATCTGTTGGGTGGTACGTCCGCCCTGTCGACCACAGTGCAAGCGCAGGTCACGGCGCTCGGCTTTACCGTCGTCCGGATCGCCGGCCCAGATCGGTACGGAACCGCGGTCGACGTCGCTGGCGTTCTCGGAAATCCGACGACGGTGCTCGAAGCAAGCGGCATTGATTTTCCCGATGCCCTTGCGGCTGGCCCGGCGGCGTCACTTGAGCACGCTGCAATTCTGCTGACCATCGGTTCATCGCAGGCGAACCCGACTGCTGCGTACCTTGCCGCGCACCCCGGTGCGCGATTCGCCATCGGTGACCCCGCCGCGACTGCCGACCCCGCAGCCGTCGCCATCGTGGGTGCCGACCGCTACGCCACGAGCGCAGCCGTGGCGCGTGCGTTCTTCCCCAACGCGACCTCGTTTGCTGTTGCCACGGGCGCCGGTTTCGCTGACGCGTTATCCGGCGGCGCCCTTTCCGGCGCGCGTAGCCAACCGACACTTCTGCTGCCCGCGACGGGAGCCATCCCTGAGTCAGTCCACGCGTTCGTTGCCACTCACGCCGGTGGTGTAGTGGCCGTGCAAGCGTTCGGCGGCACCAGCGCCGTAGGTGCCTCCTCTATCGCGGCGCTGGGTGCGGCCATGGCCGGTTCGTGATGCCGATCCAGGTCGGCAGCTTCTCGAGCCGAATTCACTGGGTTGCCAGCAGTTACGTGGGTTTTCGATAGGCCGACGAAACGCTCCGACCGCTAGCGTCGAAGGCATGCGTGTCTTGGTCGTCGAAGACGAGCCCTACATGGCAGAGGCCATCCGGGATGGCCTGCGCCTGGAAGCGATCGCCGCCGATATCGCCGGCGACGGTGACACCGCGCTGGAACTGCTGAGCGTCAACGCTTACGACATCGCGGTGCTCGACCGCGACATCCCCGGACCCTCCGGTGACGAGATCGCCGAACGCATCGTCGCCTCCGGCAGCGGCATGCCGATCTTGATGCTCACTGCTGCCGACCGTCTCGACGACAAGACATCCGGGTTCGGACTCGGCGCCGACGACTACCTGACGAAGCCGTTTGAACTCCAAGAACTCGTGCTCCGTCTCCGAGCGCTCGACCGCAGGCGCGCCCACAACAGGCCACCCGTGCGGGAGATCGCAGGTCTGCGGCTGGATCCGTTCCGCCGCGAGGTCTACCGCGACGGTCGCTACGTCGCGCTCACCCGGAAACAGTTCGCGGTGCTCGAGGTGCTCGTCGCTGCCGAAGGCGGCGTCGTCAGCGCCGAACAGCTACTCGAGCGGGCATGGGACGAGAACGCAGACCCGTTCACCAACGCCGTGCGCATCACAGTCTCGGCATTGCGCAAGCGCCTCGGCGAACCACAGTTCATCGCCACCGTGGCGGGCGTTGGGTACCGAATCGACACCGGGCCGGACGTCGCAGGCGCGGGAGGCGAGCATGGATAGGGCGCCCGGTTTGAGCGTCCGTCTCAAACTCACCCTCAGCTACGCCGGCTTCCTCATGCTCGCGGGCGCCTTGTTACTTGCCGCGGTAGCGGTGTTCCTCGTGCGATACGTACCCCTTCACGAGTTCGTCTTCGCTCACCCTGGAGCAACCCCCGAGCGGGGGCCCAGCCGCCGCGCTCTGCTGGCGGACTTCATCCCGACCGCGGCCGTCGCACTGGCATTGCTGCTGGTGTTCGGTCTGACTGGTGGATGGATTCTGGCTGGCCGGATGCTCGCCCCACTGACCCGCATCACCGAGGCCACCCGCCTCGCCGCGAACGGCACGCTCTCCCACCGGATCCGGCTACCCGGCCACAGTGATGAGTTCCGGGAACTCGCAGACGCCTTCGATGCCATGCTCGCGCGGCTCGAAGCACACATCGCTGAACAGCAGAGATTCGCGGCCAACGCGTCCCACGAACTGCGCACCCCGCTGGCGATCACGCAGGCTCTTCTCGAGGTGGCCCGCGATGACCCGCACTCCGACACCGCCGAGCTCGTCGAACGACTGCGCGTCGTCAACACGCGAGCGATCGACCTAACCGAAGCGTTGCTTCTGCTTAGCCGCGCCGACCAGAAGGCCTTCGCGCCCGAACGCGTCGACCTGTCGCTCGTAGCGGAGGAGGCCACGGAAACACTGCTCGCCTTCGCAGAAGAGCGCGGCGTCACTATCAAGACATCTGGCGACGTATCCCCCGCCCTCGGCTCACACGCGCTCCTGCTGCAACTGACGACGAACCTCGTGCACAACGCGATCGTCCACAACCTGCCTCACGAAGGCACCGTATGGGTCAAGAGCACCGATCACTCCAAGGCTGTGGTGCTCACTGTGGAGAACACAGGCGAGCAGGTCACCCCACAGCTAGTGGCAACGTTGGTCGAACCGTTTCGTCGCGGCACTGAACGCATACGGTCCGACCACGCCGGCGTCGGCCTCGGGCTCGCAATCGTCAAGAGCATCACCCAGGCACACGGCGGGACCCTGACCCTCACTCCCCGGGCGGGTGGCGGGCTATGCGTCACGGTGCGGCTGCCCGCCTACGTGATGGGGAAATCAAAGTAGCTCTGTGGATACGGCTCGTGTTTTAGCGTGTAGTGCCACCATTCGCGATCGTAGGAGTCGAAACCGCAAGCTTCCATGACGGAGCGAAGCTGGTGACGGTTTCGCGCTTCGACTTCCGTGATTGCTGTTGCCCTATGGTGGGACACCGCGTCCATCAGGTCATGGTCACCGCCCATCGGCACAAGTTCATCGGTTGCCAGGTCGTACAGCGTCAGGTCGACTGTGGCACCCCGGCTGTGGCCCGACTTGGCGGCCACATATCCCTGTTTGAAGATTTCGGGTCTATCAATGTTCGGGTAGTGCCGCGGCTTCGTTCGGCCGTCCTCCGGCTGCTGCGACCAGCGCAGGAAGCAATCTACGGCACGTTGTGGGCGATAGCCGTCCCAGAGGAGCAAGCCGAAGCCGAAGGATGCGGCCTTTTCTCGCGCTCTGTCGAGGGCTGCGCACAATGCCCGCGTGCCGACGATGCGATTGGCGTGGTAACCGTCCACGGGCTTGCCGGTGAAGTTGTCCCACGTGGCGTACTTGGCATCCCAGCGTATTCCGGGTACGAACTCGTCGACAAAGACGAAGTCGTCGTTCATTCTCTTTTTCCGTGCAGCGTCAGCGATATGAGCCGATCGATCACTTCAGCGAGGGGTAAGCCTGCCGCTGCCATCATTCTCGGGTAGCGGCTGTATGAGGTCATGCCGGGTAACGTGTTGACCTCATTGAGAACTACTGTTCCATCTTCGGTTAAGAACATGTCGACCCGCGCCAGTCCCTTGCATCCCAAAGCGCGGTAGATGACTTTCGCCGCCTCCTGCACGCGCTCGCGAGACTCTGCTGACATGTCGGCGGGAACTATGAATGCTGCATTTGCAGAGCCGCTCTCGGGATCGCTCTCCTGATGGATTCTGAAGAAGCCATGAGATAACGAGATTCGGTCTACCTCGCCTGCGACCAATCCGAGTCGCTCTCCTAGAATCGCGCAGCCCACCTCGCTGCCGACGACGGCCTCTTCAATCAACACCTTCGAGTCGAACTGCCGTGCGGTTTCAACCGCGCTCGGCAGTTCCTCTTTTCTCGATACCTTGCTGACGCCGAAGGATGAGCCAGAACGCGCCGGCTTGACGAAGATGGGATAGGGAAGGCTGCTGGGATCGATCTTCGCGTGCGCTGTCAGCACCCAGTGTTTCGGTACGGCGATTCCCGCGCTTCTGGCGACGATGTAGGCCAAGGATTTGTCCATGCACAACGCGGAGCTTTGGATGTCACAACCTACGTATGGGATGCCGGAGAGCTCAAGCAGACCCTGTATCGCACCGTCCTCGCCGAGCCTGCCGTGCAGCACGGGAAGCACAACATCCAAACGGACCATGTCGTACCGTTCACGCTCGAGGACCAGCAATCCGTGAACGCTTCTATCCGGTGACAACACGGCTGGACGGCTACCGCCGTTCTCCCAATCCGCGCCAGGGGCGGCACACAGTTTCCACGCACCAGTCGTCGTGATCCCGATCCAGAATGGCTCGTACTTCTCAAGGTCGAGGCATTTCGCGACCTCTTGCGCTGACTTGACGGAGACAGGATGTTCCTCGGAGCAGCCGCCGAATATGACGCCGACCTTCAGCCGATCCACGCTGCGTTCTCCTCTTCAAACGTGAGGCAATTGACGATCGAGTTTTCGACGGTGTCGATCAACGCGTGATCTGTGTAGTAGGCCGTGTGCGGACTAATGACGACGTTCGGCAACTGTTGGAGGCGCGACAGCGGCTCGTTGTCGATTGGTTTGTTTCTCCAGTCGGCGTAGAAGATTCCGTCTTCTCCTTCAAGGACATCCAACGCCGCACCAGCCAGCTTGCCGCTTTCCAACGCCGAAAGAAGAACCTCGGTGTGCACGAGTGAGCCGCGTCCCGTATTGACAACGAACGCGCCGCGCTTCATCTGCTCGATACGTCGACGATTGAGGAGATGGTGAGTGTCCGCCATGAGCGGAGTGTGGAGTGTGACGATGTCGCTCTGCCGCAACAATTCGTCGAGCGGGACGTAGCGGGCGGGGGTCGTGGGACGAGTGTCATAGGCCAATATCAGGCAGCCGAATCCCCGCAGCCGGTCCATGACCGCTGCCCCAATGCGTCCGGTTCCGATCACCCCCACGGTCAGATCGCGTAGTTCCTTCCCGCGCACGTCATGGAGCCGGTAGTCATGAGTGTCTGTACGGCGGATGACGGATTTCGCGTTTCGCACCGCCATCAGCATCAGCATCAGCGTGTAGTCAGCCACGCTGTCGGGCGAGTAGGCGACGTTGCCAACGGAGATGCCGACGCTCTCCGCGTAGTCCACATCGATGTGGTCATATCCAATGCTCCGTGTGGAGACATACGCGACGCCGGCAAGGCTTAGCGCCAGCAGGGTGGAGTTCGTGACGCGAGTCTTGTGGCCGACGCTGATGCATCGGTTGCCGCGCACCAACTCGACATTGCTCTCGGAGAGCGCTGCCTCCGTGATGGTTGGCATAACGCCAAAACGGGGCGCGATCTCGCGGAACACGGCGGCCTCATCTGGCCCGCATCCGTATACCGTGATTCCCCGCGCCGGCGCGCTGTAGGTCATGCCTCCAGTGAAGGCACCATGATGTTGCCAGCACGTATGAGGTTTTCGATACGCCGTCGATATGTCGCCCGCCGTAGCGTGCGAGCGCATGTCGCTGCGGTTCGCCGGCGCTCGTGCTAGCCGGGCATGATTCCGCTCAGCATCGATGAAATCGCCGCGATTGTCGGTGGGACTGTCGAGGGCGACGGCACCATAGCAGTGACCGCCCCGGCCGTCCTCGACAGTCGGCAGGCCGAACCGGGTGGCCTCTTCGTCGCTTTCGCCGGCGAACACGCGGACGGCCACAACTACGCCAGCCAGGCCGGCAAGGTCGGCGCGGTGGCCGTACTGGGCACTCGGCCCACGCCGCTGCCCAGCGTGATCGTCGAGGACGCCCAGCCTGCGCTGCAGGCGCTCGCCGCGCACGTTGTAGGTCGGCTGCGCCACGAGCTGACCGTCGTTAGTGTGACCGGCTCGCAGGGCAAGACCAGCACCAAAGACCTGTTGGCAGCGGTGCTTTCGAGGACCGCGTCGACGATCGCCACGATCGGCTCGTTTAATAACGAGCTCGGCGTACCGCTCTCCATGCTGCGGGCCGCCGCGGCGACCAGGTTCCTCGTCCTGGAGATGGGAGCCCGCCACATCGGCGACATCGCCGAGCTCACCGCCCTAGTTGCGCCCGACATCGCCGTCGTCCTCAACGCCGGGCAGGCGCACCTCGGCAAGTTCGGGTCGCGCGAGGCCATCGCCCAGGCCAAAGGCGAACTCGTCCAGGGGTTGGCGCAGGGTGGCACCGCGATTCTCAACGCCGACGACCCCAGGGTGATGGCGATGCGGTCCCTCACCGACGGCCCGGTGCTGACCTTCGGCTACGCGGAGCACGCCAACGTGCGCGTGTTCAACCTGGCGACGGACCGGCGCGGGCGTCCGTCCTTCGCGCTGCAGACCGGCGACGCCTCGGCGTCCGTCGCGCTTCAGCTCGTCGGCGCCCACCAGGCGCTTAACGCGTCGGCTGCCGCGGCGGCGGGGCTGGCGGCCGGCGTGCCCCTCGACGTGGCCGCTGCGGCGCTGTCCACCGCCTCGCTGTCGAAGTGGCGCATGGAGCTACGCGACCTCGCCGACGGTGCGACGCTGCTCAACGACTCCTACAACGCCAACCCCGACTCGACCCGCGCTGCCCTGGACGCTCTAGCAGCGATCGAGGGCGGACGGCGGATCGCCGTCCTCGGCGAGATGCTTGAACTCGGCGACGAAAGCGACGCCGAACACCGCGCCGTCGGCGAGTACGCCGCATCCCGCGCCGACATCGTGATCGCGGTTAGTGAGGGCGCCCAGCCGATCGCCGACGGCGCAGGCGAGCGGGCGGTGGTGCTGGCCGACAACAACGCGGCCGTTGACTGGCTGCGCAGCCACCTCGTCGCCGGCGACGTGGTGCTCGTTAAAGCCTCACGCGGGGCGCACCTCGACGAGGTCGCCGCCGCACTCACGTAGTTCAGCGGGACCTGGGCATGGTCTTGGTATTTCGATGGAACGAGTTTCCAAGGGCTGACACAGTCTGCAGATGGTTCACAACGTTGCTCTGGTTCTCGGTGGTGGTGGGGCCGCCGGAAATGCGTGGGAGATCGGTGTCATCGCCGGCCTGGCCGAAGGTGGTGTCGATCTGACAGAGGCCGCCGACTTGGTGGTGGGCACGTCGGCCGGTGCCACTGCGGCAGCGCAGGTGCGCAGCGGCATACCGGCGGCCGATCTGTTCGCCTCGGTGCTGTCCCCGCCGGTTCAACCGGTCGGACAGAACCCGGAGCGGCCGCCGTCCCTGCCGATGGCCAGGGTGTTCGAGCGGATGAGGGCAATCGGCGCCGCGGCTACCTCGGCAGCCGATCTACAACGTGCGATGGGCGCGTTCGGGTTGGAGAGCGACTCCACAATCGGATCCGGAGCAGCACAGCGCCGTGCAACGGTCGCCGCCAGGCTGCCTAGCCCGCAGTGGCCGGACAGGCCGATGATCGTGGTGGCCCTCGATGCGCACACCGGCGAGTTGACTGCCTTCGACCGCGATTCCGGCGTCGACCTGGTGGACGCGGTCACCGCGAGCACTGCGCTGCCCGGCCTGGTCCCCACCGTCAGCATCAACGGCTCTCGCTACATCGACGGCGGCGTGCGCTCCAGCGAAAACGCCGACCTTGCCTCGGGCTACGCGAACGTCGTGGTGCTCTCGCCGTTAGGCGGACGTAGCCGGACACCACCGGAAGCGGGCACAGACCCGGCTGGTCAGTTCGAGGGACTGCGCAGATTCCCTGGCGCGGCCCTGGAAAGCCAAGTCGAAGCGCTGCGCAAGCAAGGCAGCTACGTCGCGGTGATCACACCCGACGCGGACTCCCGAGCCGCGATGGGTACCAACCAGATGGATCCCGCGACTCGCATCCCCAGCGCCAGCGCCGGTTTCGCACAGGGCAAGCAGGAAGCGACTCGGGTGACGTTCGTGTGACGACGCCTACCGGATGATGCGGTAGGCGACAAGCAGGTGCCCAGTCGGTGACGTCGCGCTTGTGATCGGCTCGAGGTTAAGCGGCGGCAATC